>Ga0126379_10001896_pt1 | contig 13011 bp, 8 predicted proteins | sample PanSoiMetPlot_24_FD_92640 | JGI IMG/M metagenome (GOLD analysis project Ga0126379, IMG submission 92640) | Tropical forest soil microbial communities from Panama - MetaG Plot_24 | ecosystem: Environmental > Terrestrial > Soil > Tropical forest > Bulk soil | place: Panama | collected 2016-02-17
CCCATTCCCTCGAATCCGCCGCCCGCCAGGCCCGCGATCAGGTTGCCGAGCGCGGTCCCCATGAACCATGTCCCCATCAACTGGCCGACCAGGCTTCGCGGCGCGAGCTTCGTAACGCTGCTAAGACCGACCGGGGAGAGGCAGAGCTCTCCGACCGTGTGGAAGAAGTAGGTCCCGATCAGCCACATCACGCCGACCCGCGCTCCTCCGGTCGTGAAGCTCGCGCCCCACGCGAGGAGCAGGAATCCCCCCGCGAGGAAGACCAGGCCGTATCCCATCTTTGCCGGGGTCGAAGGCTGGCGCCTGCCGAGGCGGATCCAGATCGCACCGAAGACCGGCGCGAGGATGATCAGGAAGATCGAGTTGACCGATTGCAGGAAGGACGCCGGCATCTCCCAGCTCAGGATCATCCGGTCGGTGAGCCGCTCGGCGAAGAGGTTCAACGAGGAGCCTGCCTGCTCGAACCCGGCCCAGAAGAGGACCGCGGCCATGAAGAAGACGAAGATGAGAACGATCCGTTTCTTCTCGGCAGCCGAGAGCTTCGAGAACAGAATGATTGCGCCGAAGTAGACGATCGCGAGTCCGAGCATGAAGAAGCCGGTCGCCTTCGCCGTGCCGTAGAGGGTCAAGTGAACGAGGCCCGCCGCCTGCAGGGCTGCCGCGGCGACGACGATCGCGGCGAAAATCCCGACACCGAGCTTCAGCTGCCGAATCGCGGCGGCCGACTCCGGCGAGGACGGCTCGGGCCGGCGCAGCCCCGCGTTGCCCAGGTACTTTCCCCCGGCCCGGTACTGGATGAGTCCCAGGATCATCCCGATCCCCGCCGCGCCGAATCCGAGGTGCCAGTTGATCTTTTCGCCGAGGAAGCCGCAGACGAGAGGACCGGCGAGCGCTCCGACGTTGATTCCCGAGTAGAAGACCGAGAAGCCGGCGTCGCGGCGGGAGCCTCCCTCGGGGTACAGGTCCGCGACCATCGCGCTGACGTTGGGCTTGAGAAGGCCCGTGCCGATGACGATCAGGACGAGGCCGAGGTAGAAGGAAGGCACGGTCGGGAGTGCCATCGAGAAGTGGCCGGCCGCGATGATGCAGCCGCCCAGAAAGACGGCGCGCCGCTGGCCGAGAATGCGGTCCGCGACCCATCCTCCGGGAAGGGCCATCAGGTAAACGAACCCGACGTACAGCCCGTAGATGGCCGACCCGGTGCGGTCGTCCATGCCGAACCCACCGGTGCGCGCCGCGGCGACGAGGAAGAGCAGCAGGATGCCGCGCATCCCGTAGTAGCTGAACCGCTCCCACATCTCGGTGAAGAAGAGGGTCGAGAGCCCCCGGGGATGCCCCAACCACTGCTTTTGCGCGGGCGCGGGCGGTGTCGTGGTCATTCCGGCTCCTTTAACCGATCAGGCTAGCATCTTTCTTCCGTGAGCTCGCCGACGTTCCTGGCTCCCCTCGCGCTGGTGTTCCTGGCGGCGCTGGCCGCGGCCTACGCGCTCAACCGCTTTCACGTTCCGCCCCTGATCGGGTTCCTGCTGGCCGGGGTTCTGCTCGGTCCCCACGGGCTGGGCTTCGTCGAGGACGTCGGCACGGTCGAGTCCCTGGCCCAAGTCGGCGTCGTCCTGCTCCTCTTCACCGTCGGCCTGGAGCTGCCGCTCTCGAGCCTGCGTCAGCTGGGGCCCGCCGTCTGGATCGCCGGGCCGATCCAGTACTGCGGGGTCGTCGCGCTGGCCGCGGCGCTGACGGCCCTCCGCGGCTATCCGCTCAACCAGAGCCTCTTCTTCGGGTTCCTGGTCGTGACCTGCTCGACGGTCGTCCTCCTGCAGCTACTCTCGGAGAAGCGAGAGCTCGACTCGCCCCACGGTCGCCTTCTCGTGGGAATCAACGTCTTCGGGGACCTGATGGTCGTCCCGATGATCCTGCTCGTTGCCCCGCTGGCGGGCAGGGGCGGCGGGCCCCTGGGCGCCGCGCTGGCGCTCCTGAAAGCAGCGGCCGCCGCGGCCCTCGTCTTCGTCGCGGCGAGGTTCCTGGTTCCCCGGATCCTCCAGGCCGTGGCCGCGACGCGCCGCAAGGAGCTTTTCCTGCTCGCCGTCCTGCTGCTCGTCCTCGCGACTGCGCTGGCGACTTCCCGCGTGGGACTGTCGCTCGCCGTCGGCGCCTTCCTCGCGGGCCTCGTCGTCTCGGACTCCGACTTCGGCCACCAGGCGATGGCGGACGTCTCCCCGTTCCGCGACGCCTTCAACGCCCTGTTCTTCGTCTCCGTCGGGATGCTCTTCGACGCGCGCATCCTGTGGACGCGCCCGTGGTCGGTCGCGGCGGGGCTCGGCCTCGTCCTGGTCGGGAAGTCCGCCGTCGCCGCCGTCGCGCCGCTCGCGCTGGGATACGGGCCGAGGGTCGCCGCGATCGTGGGCATCTCGCTCGCCCAGATCGGCGAGTTCGCCTTCGTCCTGCTGGCCCAGGGACGCAGCGTCCGTCTCGTTTCGGACGACGTGTACCAGGTCACGCTGGCGGCCACGATCATCTCCATGGCCGCGACGCCGTTCCTCTTCCTGCTCGGCCACGCCGTCGGAGACCGGGTCGCCGGGCTCTCCCTCGGTCGCTTCGAGAGGAGGTCCGCCGCGGAGGCGACCCGGGAGCGCCTGCCGTCCGAGGGCCATGTCGTGATCTTCGGCTTCGGCCACATGGGCGAGACGCTCTCGCGCGTGCTGGCCCGCGCTAAGGTGCCGTTCCGCGTCCTGGACCTGAACCCCGAGCGGGTCCGAAAGGGAAAGGCGAAGGCGGTCCCGATCGAGTACGGCGACACGACCGCCGCGTCAGTCTTGCGGCACGCTGGAATCGAGCGCGCGAGGGCCGCGATCGTCCTGCTGTCGGACCCCCGGGCGACGCGGCACACGCTGTCGCTGTGCCGCGGGATGGCGCCGGGGATCTTCCTCCTTGCGCGGACGCGCTACCTTGCGGAGATCCCGGAGCTCTCAGCGCTCGGCGCCGACGAGGTCGTGGCGGAGGAGTTCGAGACTTCGCTCGAGATCTCGGGGCGGACGCTGCGCCGGCTCGGGTTTCCCCTGCCGTGGGTCGAATCCGAGACCGAGGAGATCCGCAGCTCCCGCGAGGACGCCTTCCGCCGGTTCCGCGCGCCCGAGGTCGCGGCCCAAAGGCTCGACGAGGCGCTCGGCGGGACGCACGTGGAGTTCGTCTCGGTCGGGCCGGAGTGGCGGGCGAGGGGGAAGACTCTTCGCGAGCTGGAGCTCCGCGCGGCGGGAGGCGCGATCGTCCTCGCAGCGATCCGGGACGGAAAGGCGGTGGTCACGCCGGGCGGAGAGTTCGCGCTCGAGGCGAACGATCGGTTGTTGCTTCTCGGAACCGACGCGGCTTTGGAAAAGAGCCTGGAAGTTCTTCGTGGGAGTTGAGCACGACCAGAGGCTGGAGGGCGCTACCGAGCCACGTTACGCCGAATTACGACGCGAAGGCGATGGACAGGCTCTCTCCGGCGGCGCGCGCGGTGCGCCGCAGGTCCGCCTCCGTGTGAGCGGTGGACACGAACCAGGCTTCGAACTGTGCGGGAGGCAGGAAGATGCCCCGCTTCCTCATCTCGTGAAAGAAGGAGGCGTAGCGCTTCGTGTCCGACCGCTTGACGGAGGCGAAGTCGGTCATCGGCCCGGCGGCGAAGAACAGTGTCAGGAGCGAGCCTCGGCGCACCAGGCAGAGTTTCGTCGAAAGACCCAGCTCGCCGATCTTCTCCACGAGGAGCTTCTCGAGCAGCGCGCCCTTGCTTTCCAAGTCCGCGTATGGCGGGCGATTCTGGATCTGCTGGAGCATAGAAATCCCAGCGGCCATCGCGAGCGGATTCCCCGACAGCGTCCCGGCCTGGTAGACGGGCCCCGCGGGGGCCACCTGCTCCATGAGATCTCGCCGGCCCCCGTACGCTCCGACCGGGAGCCCGCCCCCGAGGATCTTGCCGAGCGTCGTCAGGTCCGGCGCCACTCCGAAGACTTCCTGGGCGCCGCCCGCGGCCAGGCGAAAACCGGAGATCACCTCGTCAAAGATCAGGAGGGCGTCGCCGCGCCGGGTGATCTCCCGAACGGCCTCGAGGTAGCCCTTCACCGGCTCCACGACCCCCATGTTCGCCGCGAGCGGCTCCAGGATGACCGCGGCGATTTCCCCCGGATAGCGCCGGAACGCCTCCTCGATCGCGGGCGGATCGTTGTACGGCACGACGATCGTCAGCTCCACGATCTCGCGCGGAACGCCGGGGCTTCCCGGAATCCCCAGCGTCGCGACGCCCGATCCCGCCGACACCAGGTAGGAATCGGCGTGACCGTGGTAGCCGCCCTCGGTCTTGATCAGCCGTTTCCGGCCGGTCGCGGCGCGCGCGAGCCTCGCCGCGCTCATCGTCGCCTCGGTGCCGGAGCTGACGAAGCGCACCATCTCGACGGACGGGACCATCTTCGCCACCCGCTCGGCCAGGCGCACCTCGGCGTCGGTCGGCGCTCCGTAGGAGGTGCCGCGGCGGATCGCCCGGGAGAGCGCCCGGTTCAGGAACGGGGGCTGGTGGCCGAAGAGGTGAGGCCCGTAGGACATCACGTAGTCGACGTAGGAACGCCCGTCGGCGTCGCGCACCCGGTCGCCCTTGCCCGAGACGACGAAGAACGGCTCCCCTTCGACCGACCGGAACGACCGGACGGGAGACGAGACCCCTCCCGGCATCAGCCTCTTCGCCCGGCGGAACAGCGCGCTGGAGCGCGCGGTGCTTACGCGATCCCGTCTTTGAGCCACCGGGCGGCGTCCTTCGCGTGGTAGGTCAGGATGAAGTCGGCGCCCGCTCGGACGATCGACGTCAGGATCTCCAGGACGATTCGCTTCTCGTCGATCCAGCCCTTCGCCGCCGCGGCCTTGACCATGGCGTACTCGCCGGAGACGTTGTAGGCCGCGATCGGGGCGTCGAAGCGGGCGCGGGCCTCGCGGATGACGTCGAGGTAAGAGAGCGCCGGCTTGACCATCACGACGTCGGCGCCCTCCCGCAGGTCCATCTCGATCTCGCGCATCGCCTCGCGGCGGTTGGCGGCGTCCATCTGGTAGCCGCGGCGGTCGCCGAACTTCGGAGCGGAGTCAGCGGCCTCGCGGAACGGCCCGTAGAAGGCCGACGCGCTCTTGGCCGAGTAGGACAGGATCGCGATCTGATCGAAACCGTTCTCGTCCAGAGCCCGCCGGATCGCGGCGACCCGGCCGTCCATCATGTCGGACGGGGCGACGACGTCCGACCCGGCGCGGGCCTGCGAGACCGCGGCCTTCGCCAGGAGGGGAAGGGTCGCGTCGTTGTCCACCTCGCCGTCGCGGATCACACCGCAGTGGCCGTGCGAGGTGTACTCGTCGAGACAGACGTCGGTGACGACGAGCATCCCCGGGACTTCCTTCTTCAGGCGCCGCACGGTCTCCTGGACCGCGGCCTCGTCGTTCCACGCTTCCGAGCCTGTGTCGTCCTTGCGGTCCGGGATGCCGAAGAGGATCGCGGCCGGGACTCCCAAAGATTCCAGCTCCTGAGCCTCGGCGACGGCCTCGTCCGGCGAGAAGCGAAAGACCCCCGGGAGAGACGAGATCTCCTCGCGCACTCCCCGGCCGTGCTTGACGAAGAAGCCGGTCACGAAGCGGTCGGGCGACAGCCGCGTCTCGCGCACCAGCGCCCGGAGGGCCGGGGACCGGCGCAGGCGCCGCAGGCGGACCGTCGGAAAGAAAGTCACGGCGCGGAAATCTATGTCCCGACGGGCTCCGCCGCAAGGTGCTCCAGCAGCGCCACCGCCTCGGCGAACCGCGCCTCGCCCGTCACCTCGATGCGCCGCACGCCGTGCGATTCGAGGAGCCGCCGGGTGAATCGCCCCAGCACGACGGCGGGCGTCGCGCGAAGGCGATCGGCCGCGGCCTCTCCGACGCCGGCGAAAAGCCAGCTCCCCGCGGAGGGAGACGTCGCGCAGAAGGCCGCGAAGGGCCGCTCGAGGATCTCCCGCTCGAGCGCGGGATCGAACGGGCTAGGGACCTTCCGGTAGAGGACCAGCCGCGTGACCCGTGCTCCCCGGGCGCGAAGCCGCTCGGGAAGCTCCGCCGCCGCGTCCTCGCCGCACGGAAGGAGGATCCGCTGGCCCCGCAGGTCCTCCGGAAGGTGCTCGAGGACGCTGTCGGCCGAGCCCATCGCGACGAGCGCGACGGCGAGCCCCCGCGACTCGATGGCCTCCCCCGTCACCGATCCGACCGCGACGAGGCGCGCCCCGGAGATCGCCCTGCGAAACTCCGCGGATAGTCCATCGTCTCCGAAGGCTCTCTCGACGGCTACCTGGCTCGTGAAGATCGCCATGTCACAGGCAGACGCGATGGCGCCGGGCGCCGGTTCGACGGGCTGGATCGAGTGGCTGACCTTCTCGACGATCTCGACCTTCGAGCTCGGAGCGAACCGGACGAACGGATTCGCTCCCGACCGAACGACGAGCACGCGCGGGAGGCTCATCGGTCCGCCTCCGCCATCAGGTCGCCGGCGCCGCGGGCAAGGAGCTTCTCCGCAGCCGACCTTCCGACGGCGAGCGCCTCACCGGAGGACCCCGAAGACTCCTCGCGCAGCGCCCGGCGGCCGTCCAAGGAGAAGACGCCCGCCGTGATTCGAAGCTCGCCACCGGATGCCCGGGCCAGCGCGGCGACCGGCGCCTTGCACCCGGCCTCGAGGGTCGAGAGGAGGCTCCGCTCCGCGGCGACCGCCTGGTGCGAGGGCGGATGGTCGAGCGCCGCGAGGATGGAGCGGATCTCCGCGTCCTGCTCCCTCGCGACGATCGCGAGCGCGCCCTGGCCGACCGCCGGGAGGAGGACCCTCTCGGGCAGCACCTCGGAGACTTCGCCGGCGCGCCCCAGCCTCGCGAGCCCCGCGCGAGCGAGCACGATCGCGTCGAAGCGGCCTTCGGCGAGCCGAGCCAGACGGGTGTCCACGTTGCCCCGCGCCTCGAGGATCTCGAGGTCCGGTCTCGCGGCGAGAAGCTGAGCTTTGCGGCGCGGGCTGGCCGTCCCAACGCGGGCGCCGTGCGCGAGCGACGCGAGCCCCTTGCCGGAGCGGGTGATCAAGACGTCGTGTGGATCCTCGCGCGGAGGCACCGCGGCGAGGAGGAGGCCCGGCGGCATTTCGGTCGGGACGTCTTTCAGGCTGTGCACGGCGAAATCGATCCTGCCGTCGAGAAGCGCCTCGTCGAGCTCTCGCGTGAAGTCTCCCTTCCACTCGATCGGAGAGCCCGCCGCCGAAAGCCGGTCGCCGGTCGTCCGCACCTCGACCACCTCGACCTCCGCCTTCCCCGAGAGCGACTCGGTCACCAGCTTAGCCTGGGCGAGGGAAAGCGCGCTCCCGCGCGCCCCGAGGCGAAGCCTCATCGCGTCATGGCTCCTTGTCCAGATCGAAGAGATGCCGGACGGCTTCGACGCGGTCGAGCTTGCGGGCAGGGTCGTCCTCTCCCTTGAGACGATTCAGAGGCTCGAAGAGGATCCTCGCGGCGAACGCGTCGAGGAGGCCCTTGAGCTTCTCGCGCTCGGAAGCCGGAGCGCGCTCGAGCTCCAGGTCGCGGAGCTCCTCCAGGCGGCGCCGCCACTGCGTGACGGTCGGCACGACCGACAGGTTTCCGAGCCAGGCGAGGTAGGTCTCCAGCTCCTCCTGGACGATCTTCTCGGCGACCGGCACCTCCCGCGCCCGCCGGGACTGGTTCTCCTTGGCGACGTCCTCGAGGTCGTCGATGGAGTAGGAGTAAACGTTGTAAACATCCTGGACGTCCGGGGCGATGTCGCGAGGGACGGCCAGGTCGAGGAGCATCATGGGCCGCCCGCGCCGCTCCCGCATCGCGGCCTCGACGATCGCGCGGGTGACGAGGTGGACGGGGCTCGACGTCGCGCTGACGACGACGTCGGCGAGCGGCACTTCGCGGACCAGGTCATCCCACGGCGCGGCCCGCCCGCGGATACTCGCGGCGAGCTCCTCGGCGCGCGAGAAGGTCCGGTTGACGATGACCGGCTCCCGGACACCCGCCTCGACCGCGTGGCGCGCGAAGAGCGAGCCGGTTTCGCCGGCGCCGATGACCAGCACGCGGTGCTTCGAGAGGTCGCCGAAGACCTTCATGGCGAGCTCGAATCCGATCGAGGGGATCGAGAGTGGGTGCCGGGCGATCTCCGTCTCGGAGCGGACCCGTTTGCCTGCCGCGACCGCGCTCTCGAAGAGCCGGTGCATGACGGCGCGCGTCGTCCCGGACTCCCGGGCCAGCGAGAGCGCCTGCCTGACCTGGCCGAGGACCTCGCTCTCCCCGAGCGCCAGCGAATCCAGGCCCGCCGCGACGCGGAAGAGGTGCCGCACCGCGTCTTCCCCGGCGCGGTAGAAGCAGGAGCCCTCGAGCTCCGCCTGGTCGAGCCCCCGCCACTCCGAGACGAAGCGGGTCAGGGCGCCTCGCGCGCTGTCGTCGGCCGCGAAGCTGTAGATCTCGCTCCGGTGGCAGGTCGAGACGATCACGCCTTCGGAGATGACGCCGCCCTTGGAGAGCCGCGTCAGGGCCTCGCGGATCTCGTCGGCGGTGAACGCGACGCCCTCCCGGACCGTGACGCCCGCTCCGCGGAAACTCCAGCCCAGGAGGGAGAGCCTGGCTTCCTGGGAGATGCTCACTTGAAGGCGTGCTCCGCGGAGAAGTAAAAGTTCACGAACGTATACGAGAAGAGGATGAGCGCGAACCCGAGGATCGAGAGCAAGGCGACCCTCTCCCCCACCCAGCCGCGCCGGTCCTTCCACAGGAGGAACCCGTAGACGGCGAGCGTCAGGATCGCGGCGCCGAGCTTGGCATCCGGTAGCGTCCCCCAGACCCTCTCCGCCCAGATGACCCCGAGGACGACGGAGGCCCCGAGCACGGTCAAACCGATCGAAACGCTCGTGCGGATCATTCCGCCGATCGAGTCGAGCGCCGGCAGCCGCGAAAAGAGGAGGCCGGTCCGAACCTTGCGGAGCTGACGGTTCTGAATCAGGTAGAGAAGGGAGAGGACGAAGGAGAAGGTGAAGGCCGCGTAGCCGAGGATCGCGAACGTGACGTGGAGGGCAAACATCGTCCCGCGGGTGTCCGGACGCACGGCGGGAGCGGCCTGCGGGAGGAGCAATCCCAGCGTCGAGAAGAGGATCACGAAGGGGATCAGGAAAGGACCGACGGCCCTCTCCCGGTGGCGGAAGATCAACGCCAGGTACGACAGGCCGAGCATCCAGCCGAAGAGGGACATCGAGCCGCCGATCGTCTTGTAGGGGACCGAGTGCATCGCCCTGGCCGAGAGCTCCAGGTCCAGGAACTGGAGGGCCAGACCGGCCCCGATCAGTAGCGGACCGGGCAGGGCCGGGACCCTGGTTCGGACGAGCGACAGGATCGTGTAGGCCTCGGCGGCGACGTAAAGACCGACCGCGACCCATCCGAGGAGGTGCGAATCCATCAGAAGGGGCAATGTTAACAGCCGGGTTTGCCGTCCCCGACTGATGCAAATGAACTACGAACCGGCGCCGAGAGTTAGCTCTTCGAGGGGGTCGGGACCGGGGCGGCCGGAGGCGCCGCGGGCTGGTCAGGCATCTGCTTGTTCGCCTCGACCTGGACGTTGATCTCCACGTCGTCGCCGAGCATCATGCCGCCGGTGTCGAGCGCCCGGTTCCAGGTGACTCCGTAGTCCTTGCGGTTCAACGGAAACGAGATCTCGAATCCGGCCTTCTCACCCATCCCGGTGCGTCCCTTCACCTTCATGAACCCGGTGTGCTTGACCGGGACCGTGATCGACTTGGTCACACCATGCATCGTGAAATCACCGGTCACCTCGTAGGAGTCATTGCCCTTCGCGACGACCTTCGTGCTCTTGAAAGTGAGTGTCGGGAACTTCGCGACGTCGAAGAAGTTCTCCGACTTGAGGTCCTTGTCCCGGTTTTCGTTGGACGTGTCGATCGAGTCGGCCTGGATCGTCAGGTCCACCTTCGACGCGCCCGGGTTCTGCCGGTCCAGCTGGATCGTCCCGTCGAACTTGTTGAACCGCCCCTCGACCTTCGAGACGAAGTGACGGATCCGGAAGCCCACCAGCGTGTGCCCCTTGTCGAACGTGAACGTCTCCAGCTCCGCCAGCGCCGGTAAAGCCAACAGCACCGCGGCGGCCAGCAAGGCCAGGACCAGGACGAAGCGGGGATTCCTTCTCATCGTTTCTCCTCCAAAGACTGCGTAATCTATGACGGATCGGGCGGAAACGGTTCGATTTCAGTGTCCTCTCAGGCATCTTGACCGGCCCGGAACGGCCCCATAGACTCGAAATCCCCAGTGGGAACCGCACCGGGAGTCCGCCTCTTCCCGCGGGCTCGTCCAAGAATCGAGGTCCCCTGATGAGTGCTACGAACAACCCCTTCGGCGCCCGGCAGAGCTTCTCCGCCGGCGGCGGCCGCTCCGGCGTCCTCTACTCGCTCCCGCACCTCGAGAAGGAGGGCGTGGGACGCGTCTCGCGCCTTCCCGTGAGCCTGCGGATCGTCCTGGAGTCGCTCCTGCGAAACTCCGACGGCAAGCGGATCAAGGAAGACGACGTCCGTGCGCTCGCGCAGTGGAAACCGGCTGCCGACCGCACAGCCGAGATCCCGTTCGTCGTCGCCCGCATCCTCCTGCAGGATTTCACGGGGGTGCCCCTTCTCGTGGACCTCGCGGCGATGCGCTCCGCGGCGCAGAGACTGGGCAAGGACCCGGCGGTGGTCGAGCCCCTCGTCCCGGTCGCCCTCGTCGTGGACCACTCGGTGCAGGTTGACGCGTGGTCCGTCCCCGACGCCCTCCAGCGCAACATGGAGATGGAGTTCAAGAGGAACCGCGCCCGCTACGAGTTCCTGAAATGGGGGATGCAGGCCTTTCACGGCTTCGAGGTCGTTCCTCCGGGGATCGGCATCGTCCACCAGGTCAACCTCGAGTACCTCGCCAAAGGCGTGATCGAGCGAGACGGCGTCTACTTTCCCGACACGCTCGTCGGCACCGACTCGCACACGACGATGATCAACGGGCTCGGAATCGTGGCCTGGGGCGTGGGCGGGATCGAGGCCGAGGCGGGGATGCTGGGCCAGCCTGTCTACTTCCTGACGCCCGACGTCGTCGGCGTCCACATGACCGGCCGCCTCGCCGAGGGAGTCACCGCCACGGACCTGGCGCTCCACGTCACCCAGATGCTGCGCGCCGCCAAGGTCGTCGGAAAGTTCGTGGAGTTCCACGGCGAGGGCGCGGCTTCGCTGCCCCTGACGGACCGGGCCACCATCGCGAACATGGCCCCGGAGTACGGCGCGACGATGGGCTTTTTCCCGGTGGACGAGGAGACCTGCGCCTACCTCGCCGCGACGGGACGCACCGCAGAGCACGTCGAGACCTTCCGGAGCTACTTCAAGGCCCAGGGCCTCTTCGGCATGCCCCGCGGAGGCGAGATCGACTACTCTCGCGTCCTCGACCTCGACCTCGCGAAAGTCGAGCCGAGCGTGTCCGGGCCCAAGCGGCCGCAGGATCGGATCCCTCTGCCGGAGCTGAAGGCCCGGTTCCACGACCTGCTGAGCAAGCCGGTGTCGGAGAACGGCTACGGCAAGACCAACGGGAACCTCAGCCGGCGGTTCGCGACGAGCATGGACTCCGCCCCGGTCGAGGTGGTGGCCGGAGGCGGAAAGCAGGAGACCGGCCCGATCATGGTTCCCCGCTCCGCGGCGCGCGACACCAACCCGTGGACCGAGGCCGAGATGGTCAACAACCGGCCGACGCCCGACCGCGTCCCGGACGGGACCCCCGAGGCAGGCAAGTTGGACCTGGGACACGGCGACGTCCTGATCGCGGCGATCACATCCTGCACGAATACGTCGAACCCCAGCGTCATGCTCGGCGCGGGCCTCCTCGCGAAGAAGGCGGTCGAACAGGGCCTCTCCGTCTCGCCGAAGGTCAAGGCGTCTCTCGCTCCCGGCTCTCGCGTCGTCTCGGAGTACCTGAACCGGACGGGCCTCCAGCCCTACCTCGACCGGCTCGGCTTCAACCTCGTGGGCTACGGCTGCACCACCTGCATCGGAAACTCCGGCCCGCTCGATCCGCGCATCGAGGAAGTCGTCACGGGCAACGACCTCGTCACGGCAAGCGTCCTCTCGGGCAACCGGAACTTCGAGGCCCGAATCCAGCAGAACATCAAGGCCAACTTCCTGATGAGCCCGCCGCTCGTCGTCGCCTTCGCGCTAGCGGGCCGCGTGGACATCGACCTCACCCGCGAGCCGATCGGGCGCGGGCGCGGCGGCCGCGAGGTTTTCCTGCGCGACATCTGGCCGACACCATCCGAGGTCCGCGACGCGATGCGCTCCTCGACGGACCCGGAGACCTACCGGCGCCTCTATTCCGACTTCGAGAGCGGCAATCCGCTCTGGAACGACATCGGCGGCTCGACCGGCCGCGTGTACCGCTGGGACCCCGAGTCCACCTACATCCAGGAGCCGCCGTTCTTCGAGGAGTTCTCGATGACGCCGTCGCCGGCCGGGGACATCCTCGGGGCGCGCGCGCTCGCGATCTTCGGCGACTCCGTCACGACCGACCACATCAGCCCCGCCGGGGCCATCAAGAAGACCTCGCCCGCCGGGATGTACCTGCAGGAGCGGGGCGTGGCCCCCGAGGACTTCAACAGCTACGGCTCGCGTCGAGGAAACGACCGCGTGATGACGCGAGGCACCTTCGCCAACGTCCGCATCCGTAACCTCATGGTCCCCGGCGTCGAGGGAGGCGTCACGGTCCACCAGCCCGACGGGAAGCAGATGCCGATTTACGACGCCGCGATGAAATACCAGCAGGAGAACGTTCCCTTAGTCGTCCTCGCCGGGCAGGAGTACGGCACCGGCAGCTCCCGGGACTGGGCCGCGAAGGGGACACGCCTGCTCGGGGTCAAGGCGGTCGTCGCCCAGAGCTTCGAGCGGATCCACCGCTCCAACCTCGTCGGCATGGGAGTCCTCCCCTGCCAGTTCCGCGA
>Ga0126379_10001897_pt1 | contig 13010 bp, 14 predicted proteins | sample PanSoiMetPlot_24_FD_92640 | JGI IMG/M metagenome (GOLD analysis project Ga0126379, IMG submission 92640) | Tropical forest soil microbial communities from Panama - MetaG Plot_24 | ecosystem: Environmental > Terrestrial > Soil > Tropical forest > Bulk soil | place: Panama | collected 2016-02-17
GCGCTGCGGGCGAAGCCTCTGAGATGGCTTCGATCGAGTCGCTCGCCACCGGGCTCACGTGCATCGACTGTGGAACCGAGCACGCGCTCGGCTATCGGCTCGAGTGCGCCCGGTGCCACGGACTGCTCGAGCTCACGTACGACCTGGACGCGCTCGGCCGCGCCGGCCGCGACGCCGTCACGGGCGGCGGGCTCTGGCGCTACGCGCCCGTGTTACCGATCGCCGATCCGGCGCACCGCGTGACGCTCGGAGAAGGCCAGAGCCCGCTGATCGAGTGCTCCGCGCTGGCGAGAGCGCTCGGCGTCCGCCGGCTCCTCGCGAAGTTCGAGGGCTCGCACCCCACGGGGACCGTCAAGGACCGATCGTCCACCACGGCGGTGGCGGCCGCGCTGCAGTTCGGCTTCCGCGCGACGTCCGTGGTGAGCTCGGGGAACGCCGGATCGTCGATCGCCGCGTACTCGGCGCGCGCGGGACTCACGTCGTTGATCTTCGCCTACGAGAAGACCTCGGCGCCGAAGCTCCTCCACATGAACGCGACGGCCTCGCACCTCGTGATCTACCAGGGCGTGTACGACGACCTCATCCGGATCTGGGATCGGCTCGCCGACGACCGCGTCTTCTTCGACTGCGGCGCCTCGCGCAACGCCTACAAGCACGAGGGGAAGAAGACCCTGGCGTGGGAGATCGCGGAGCAGCTCGGCTGGCGCGCGCCCGACGTGGTCGTGGCCCCGCTGGCCGTGGGCGAGACGTTCATCGCGGCCCATCGCGGGTTCGCCGAGCTCGAACGCCTCGGATGGATCCCGCGCCGGCCGCTGATGATCGCCGCGCAGGCGGCGCGCGCGAATGCGCTGGTCCGCGCGTGGCGCGAGAAGCGCCCGATCGAGCCGATCGCGATCGGCTACACCGTGGCCGAGGGCCTGGCCGCGGGCGACCCGGGTCGGAAGGGCGCCTGGGCGCTCCGCATCCTGAACCAGACGGGCGGCCTCGCGGGCGACGCCGAGGACGAGGAGATCCTCGACACGCAGAAGCTCCTGGCTCGCACCGAGGGTATCTGGGCGGGCCCGACCGGCGTGGCCGCGCTCGCCGCGCTCCGCGGGCTCCTGGCCCGGAAGCTCGTGGATCCCGACGCCACCATCTGCGTCGTCCTGAGCGAGACCGGGCTCAAGACGGAGGCGCCGACCCCGAAGCGCGATGCGGTGGCGTTCGACGAGACGTCGCTGCGTCATCTGGTCGCCGAGCGGCTGGCCCTGGATCGGCAATAGCGGCTGGGTTCTGCCGAGTGCGTGTGAAGAAATTCGGAAATCGGGTTGATGACGTGCTGCAACGTCCTGATCTTTCGTGCCGTCGCAACCCATTTCGAGATTTCTTCACACGTCCCGAGTCAGCGCTGCCCGACGCGTCTCAGGTGAAAGCGGCGAATCACCACGTCCGCCATCCGCGGATCGCGCTCGACGCCGATCCACCGGCGGCCCTCGGCGACGGCGACCCGCGCCGTGGTCCCCGCCCCCGCGAAGGGATCGAGCACCGGCCCGCGCTTCCGGCTCAGCTCGAGCAGCGTGACCACGACCGGCTCGGGCATCGCATCCCACACGCTGTCGGGGTGCGAGCGCGGGAGCGGCAGCATCCAGCACAGCGTGGCGCCGCGCGGGCGCACGGGCGCGCCGTCGGCTTTCCGAAAACGCAGGAGATAGTTGATCCGGTTGTCCCAGCGCTCGCGCGACCGCGTCTGGATCCAGAATCCTCGCGATTGCAGGCGCCACCCTGTCCGGCGCAGGCGCCGTGTCAGGAGGCCGTCCATGCCCACCCACTCGCTGCCGTCGTGACGGTCGCCGACGATCAGCCAGAGATCGCCGTCCGCGGCGAGCACGCGGCGCCACTCGCGCCCGAACCCGACCGCCAGCTCGCGCGCGTAGCGCTCGGCCGACTCGCGTCCACGCCCCCTGATCCAGTAGGGCGGCGAGGTGACGATCACCGCGACGCTGCCGGTGGCGATGGGCTCGAGCCGGCGGCTGTCGCCCCGATAGAGGCGCACGCGCCCGTCCCGGCTGGCGTAGGAAACGAGCGGGCGACTCGGGGCCGGGGGTCGACGCGTTCGGCGCGCCGCCCGCGGCGGCGCGGCGCTGAGGGCCATCAAGAAGTCAGCGCCTGATCACGAGAGCGACGCAGCAAGAACGGCACGCCGATGAGCGCGGCGCCGACGCCCAGGACGCTGACGAGCTGCGCGATGCGGATCGGCCCCAGCATGAGCGCGTCGGTGCGGAGGGCCTCGGTCGCGAAGCGTCCGATCGAGTAGAGGCCGAGATACGTGAGGAACAGCGCTCCCGGGGCGCGCTCGAGGCGCTCGCGGAACAGTCCCATCAGCAATCCGAACACCGCAAGGTCCCAGAGCGACTCGTAGAGAAACGTCGGGTGGAAGTACTCGGCCCGCGTGTATTCGAGCGGCCGGTGAGCCGGCGGGATGAACAGTTTCCAGGGAAGGTTCGTCGGCGTCCCGAAGGCCTCCTCGTTGAAGAAGTTCCCCCACCGGCCGATGGCCTGGCCCAGCGCCAGGCTGGGCGCGGCGATATCGAGGTACGTCGTCACCGGCAGTCGCCGGCGCCACGCGTAGCCGCCGCCCAGCAAGAGTCCGCCGAGCACGCCCCCGTGGATGGCGAGACCGCCTTCCCAGACCGCGAAGATCTTCGCGGGAACGACGGCGTAGTAGTCGAGGTTGAACAGCACATAGTAGAGACGCGCTCCCACGAGGCCACCCAGGAGTGCGAGCTCGGCGGCCTTGAGCAAGTCATCGGGGTCGAGCCCGCGGCGGCGGGCGTCGCGATGCGCGAGCCACAGGCCGATCGCCATCGCGCTCGCCATGAGCAGGCCGTACCAGCGGATCGTCAGGGGACCGAACTGGAGCGCAACGGGGCCGGGCGAGCGAAACATCAGCGCGACGTCGGGCTGGTCGATGGGCGGGCGGCGCGTGGCGCTCCGGCACACCGCCGGCGTTCCGGGCTGCTGATCACCGTCCCCTTATACGGCGGTGATCCCGCTCTGTCAAATAAATCACGCGTTTTGGCCCGAATTGTTTGACCTGTTCGAGAGCCTTCGGTATCATCCGAACAACGGACGCGCTCTCCACCGGATGCAGACCACGAAAAGGAGCCCCTCTTGCCGGCAAATCCAAGCCTGAACGGAGGCGTCGCGGACCTGGTCCTGAGCGCCGGGCCCGTCGCGAAGTTCGTCCTCGTCGTGCTCGCGCTGTTTTCCGTCATCTGCTGGGCTCTCATCGTGGAAAAATGGTGGGAGTTCCGCAAGATCCGTCGCGAGTCGACGCGCTTCATCCGGGTGTTTCGCGAGGCCCGGCGCTTCTCGCTCGTGTACGGCGCGGCGAAGAAGCACCGCGAGAGCCCGCTCGCCCAGATGTACCTGGCGGGTGGCCAGGAGGTCGCGGCGACGTTCGGGAGTGGCGAGATGGCGGATCGGTTTCTCGAGGACAGCGACGAGGGGATGCCCCTCGATCGTCTCGATTCGATCAATCGCGCCATGCGGCGAGCCGCGGGCAGCGAGATCGAGCGAATGGAGCGCTACCTGCCGTTTCTCGCCACGACGGCGAGCTCGGCCCCGTTCATCGGGCTGTTCGGCACGGTGTGGGGCATCATGACGTCGTTCCAGAGCATCGGCGCGCAGGGGTCGGCAAATCTGGCGGTGGTCGCCCCGGGCATCTCGGAGGCGCTCATCGCCACCGCGGCAGGCCTCGGGGCCGCCATCCCGGCGGTCATGGGCTACAACTTCTTCGTCAATCGCGTGAAGTACTGGGCCGGAGAGATGGACGGGTTCGCCCTCGACCTGCTCAACGTCTTCGCGCGCTCGACGCAGAAGCCGACCCGGGTATCCTGAGGATGGAGCGCACTCGCGGGGAGCGAGCCCGGGCGGCGCGCTCCTCCGACTGACTCAGGCGATGGCCATCAAGGTCGAGTCCTCGGAAAATGGCGGCGGCCGCAGGATCGGCGGCACGCTGGCCGAGATCAATATCATCCCGCTGGTCGACGTCACGCTGGTCCTCTTGCTGATCTTCATGCTGACCGCGCCGCTCATGTACCGCGGCATCGACGTCAACCTGCCAAAGACCTCGGGCAAGCCGACCGCCGTCGAGGAGCGGATGGTGCTGACTCTCACCAGGGAGCAGACGGTCTACCTCAACAGCGACAAGAAACCCATCCCGCTGGCGACGCTCGAGCAGACGCTGCGCGACTTGTTCAAGAACCGCCAGGACAAGACGCTGTACCTCCGGGCGGATCAGGCTCTGCAGTACGGGTTCGTCGTCGAGACGATGGACCGCGTGCGCCGCTCGGGCATCGAGAAGCTCGGGATGGTGACGGAACCCACGCGGGAGCGATGATACGGGCCGGCGTCGCCGGGAAGCTTCCCGCGCGCTCCCGAGTCGATTCTCCCGCCCGCCTGCGCGCGCGTGTGCCGCTCTACCGGCCCGCGCCGGACGCGCGGGGGTCCCTGGCGGGCCCGCTCCTGCTCTCGGCGATCGGACATGCGCTGTTCGTCGCCGCGCTGGTCGGCGTGATGATGTGGACAGTGTCGGAGCAGCAGAAGCTCTACGTCGTGAACCTCGTTCCCGCCGTCGCCGCCGTGGGCACGCCGACCGCGCCGCCGACGCCGAGTCCGGCGCCCCGAGCACCTGTTCCGGCGCCGCCGGTGAAGACACCGGTGCCGGAGCCACTGCCTCCTCCGCGCCCGCCCGCGGTCCGCGAGCCGCCCGCGCGCCTGCCCGAGCCCTCGTGGGCCACGCCCCGCCTGCCCGCGCGCACCGCGACGCCCCGCGCGGGTGAGAAGGAGTTGCCGCCTCTGGCCGCGCCGCGAACGGCGAACGTCGCGCCGCCGCCCAGAGCGGAAAAGGCCGATAAGATCGACAAGCCGGTCGACTCCCGACCCGCGCCGAGCGCGACGCTCGGCCAGGCGACGGGCTCGCCGGTCGGCACGGGCGCGCTCACCATCGACGTCTCGGACTTCCCGTACGCGTGGTATCTGCGGCAGGTTCTCCAGAAGGTCCAGAGCGAGTGGCAGCGCCAGAACCGGACGAGCGAGCCGGAGCAGAAGCCGCTCGTGCTCGTCGAGATCCAACGCGACGGCAGCATTCGGATGCCCAAGATCGAGCAGACGTCGGGCAACGCCGTTTACGACCAGGCGGCCCTCCGGGCCGTGGTCGACGCGAGCCCGTTTCCCCCTCTCCCCCAGGACTGGTCGAAACCGTCGTTGCGCGTGATGTTCCGCTTCGACCTGGTTCCGGCCCGAGGCTGAGCATGCGCGTCCCGCGTTTCCTTCTCGTCGTCGTGCTGGCCGTTGTCGCCGTGGTGGCGGGCGGCCTGCTGTCCACTCCGGGGCCGGCGCGATCCCAGCAGCCGGCCGACGTGCTCCTGAACGTCATTGCGAGCGGCGCCAAGCGACTCAACATCGCCATCCCCGATTTCACGTTGGTCGGCGGCACCGATCCCTCCGGGCTCGTGAAGCAACTCCCCGCCGTGGTCGGTAACGACCTGAACTTCTCCGCGCTGTTCAGCGTGCTCGCCGGCGCGCCTGCGATCCCCGCGAACAATCCCGCCGCGCAGCGCGAGGCCTGGGCCAACTTCGCGGCGGCCGGGGCCCACGCCGCGCTGCTCGGGCTCCTCACCACGCGGGCGGACCGCGCCGAGGTCGAGATGCGGCTCTTCGATCTCACCTCGCCGGAGCAGCGCCTGATCGCCTCGAAGAAATTCGAGATGCCGGTGGCGCAGGCCCGGCGCCTCAGCCACAAGATCGCCGACGACGTCGTCCTGCAGTTCACCGGCGAGGCCGGCGTCGCCGACACGAAGATCGCCTGCACCGTCGCCGGCGGGGGCGCGAAGGAGATCTACGTGATGGACTACGACGGCGTGGCCCCGGTCAAGATGACCACGACGCGGTCCATCAATCTCTCACCCGCGTGGAGCCCCGACACGCGCTCGATCGCCTTCACGTCGTACATGAACGGCTACCCGTACCTCTACCGGCTCTTCGCCTTCGAGAAGCGGCCGATGCAGCTCCTGGCCGGCTATGGCGGCATCAACAGCTCGCCGGCGTGGAGCCCGGACGGAAAATCGATCGCGCTCACCCTGTCCAAGGACGGCAACCCCGAGGTGTACGTGCTGAACGTGGCGAATGGAGCGCTGCGCCGGCTCACCAACAATGCCGCGATCGACACGGAGCCGACGTGGTCGCCCACCGGCCGGGAGATCGCCTTCGTGTCCGATCGCGCGGGGCTCGGCAACATCTTCGTGATGGACGCCGAGGGGACCAACGTGCGCCGGCTGACGCAGGCTGGCTTCAATACCCAGCCGCGCTGGTCCCCAAAGGGTGATGCGATCGCCTTCACGTCGCGCCAGGGCAACTTCGATCTCTGGGCGATCAATCCCGACGGTTCCAATCTGCGCCGCCTCACCGCGGGACCCGGTGACAACCAGGGACCGTCGTGGGCACCCGACGGTCGCCATCTCGTCTTTCAGTCGTCTCGCACGGGGAGCTTCCAGCTCTTCACGATGCTCGCGGACGGCTCGGAGCAAACGCTGCTCACGAAAGGACCGAGCGAGACGACCAGCGGCGCGTGGTCCCCACGCCTTCCGTGATACGATGCCTTTGACGCGCAAGTTCACTGCCGCTTCACAAGGGAGGGCTTGAACATGGTGCCTCGACCGGGACGCGCGTTGTTCACGGGACATCGATGGACAAGCGCGGTGCTCGTCGCTCCTCTGCTGCTGCTCGCCGTGTTCCTCGCGGGATGCCCCAAGCGACCGGCCACGAGCGCGGCTTCTGCGCCCGCCCCCGTCGTCGCCACGCCGCCCCCCGCTCCGAGCGCCGCGGCGCCTGCTCCGCCCGCCGTCACCCCGCCGCCGCCGGCCCCGGCACCGTCGACCGAGCCGCCTTCCACTGCGACGCCGGCGATCCCGGCTCCGCCTCCGGGCGCGCCGCCGAAGCCGAGCGAGTTCGCCGAGAACGAAAACCTCCGGGACATTCACTTCGACTTCGACAAGTACGACATCCGACCGGATGACGCGCGCATTCTCGACGCGAACGCCGCCTGGCTGAAGACGAACCAGCGCAACCTCGTCCTGATCGAGGGACACTGCGACGAGCGAGGGATGTCCGAGTACAACCTGGCCCTCGGCGAGCGCCGCGCGAAGTCGGCGATGAACTACCTGGTGGCCCAGGGAGTGGCCGCGAATCGGATCACGACCATCTCCTACGGCAAGGAGCGTCCACTCTGCACCGAGAAGACGGAAGCGTGCTGGGCGCGGAATCGGCGCGCGCACACTCTCACCAAGGCGCAATAGCGCGGAGCGTCCGCGGCGTGAGGTGGCATCGCACGAAGGGGAGCCTCGCGCTCCCCTTCGTGGTTTTCGCGCTCCTGAGCGGGGCCGTCCTGGTGGGCGGCTGTGCGGACGTGACCGGCAATGCGGTCGATCAGGACATCGCGCAGCTGCGTCAGGACGTCAATGCGTTGAAGGTCGCGGTTCAGCGCGGACGCGGCGACGCGGAGGCGATGAGCCAGCTCGATCGGCGGACGAAAGAGCAGCTGGCCGACAACGCCAGACAGATGAGCGCGCTGTCCAGTCGTCTCGAGGCGATGTCGCAGGAACTCGGCCGTGTGTCGTCGCGTCTCGACGATCTCTCGCGCCGTGTCGAGGCGCAGAATCGCCCGGCGCCGCCGGTCGCTCGCGGCACGACGCCGACGCCATTGCCACCGCCCCCGTCGGGCACGAGCCCGGTACCGTCGCCACCGGCCCCGTCAGCAAACGCGCCCGCCATCCGGCCCCCGTCAGGCGGACCCGGGGCGGAGGAGAGCTACCAGGCGGCGTACCTCGATTTCACCCGCGGCCGATACGAGCTCGCGGTCACCGGCTTTCGAGAATTTCTGCGGCGGTTTCCCGATTCTCCGCTGGCCGACAGCGCGCAATACGGCATCGGCGAGTCGTACTACAGCATGGCCACGGCGGCCTCGGACCAGGGACAGGCCGACAAGGCCACGCGGGCGCTCGAGCAGGCCGTGCAGGAATTCCGCAAGGTCAGCGTGGCGTACCCCCGAGGCGCCAAGGTGCCGACCGCCATCTACAAGGAAGCCCTGGCGCTCGCGGAGCTCAAGCAGACGGCATTGGCTCAGTCACGGCTCCAGTACCTGCTGGACCACTTCCCCCAGTCGGAAGAGGCGCCGCTGGCCAGGGAGCGACTGGCCGCCCTTCGGCAGTAGACCCGGCTCAAGATTCGTCGGGTGTCGGGCCCGAGTTGAAGAGCCAGATCACCGTGAGCGTCTTGTCCGGACTCGAATACACCATGACGCTGCGCTCGGGGTCCGGAGTGCTCACGTCCTGAACGACGACTGGCTCGGCCCACGTCGGGGTCTCCGCCGCAGGCCAGAAGAGCAGGGCCACCGCCATTCCGGCCGCCAGCGCGCCACCGACCGCGAGCCGCGGATGGCCCCAGAACGGGCGCCACAGCGACAACCACCAGGAATCTCGAACGACCCTGGGTGTCTCCTGCGCGATCCGCACCCTGACTCCAGGCCAGAACCCAACCCAATCAGGCTCAGCAACGCCCCCGACAGCGGATTGGACGAGCTCTCGTAGATGCCGGAACCCCTCGGCACGCTGCAGGCAGGCGGCGCACGCGTGAAGATGAGCCTCGACGCGGCGCGCCGCCCGCGGGCCGAGGGCGCCGTCGAGATGGCGCTCCACGCGGGCGCGCGTCCAGAGACATCCGAGATTCATCATGGCCGGTCCCAGAATACCCGAACGTTCTGACGGCTGTCGGGGCCAGAATATTCCGCGTTCACCGGAGATGGAGTGCAACCGGCGGAGGCAAGCGAGACACGGGAGCCCGAACGACCATGGAAGAGCCAGTCTTTTTCGAAGTCCCGCACGGGCCCAGGCTCGAAGGATCCCTCGACGCCTCGGGCCACGACCGAGCCGGCCTGGTCGTCTGCCATCCGCATCCTGTATACGGCGGCGACATGGACAATCCGGTCGTGACCCGCACGGCGGAGGTCGCACGCGAGGCCGGGCTCGCCACGCTGCGGTTCAACTTCCGCGGCGCCGGCGCCTCGGAGGGCGTCCACGACCGTGGTGCAGGCGAGCAGGACGATGTGCGCGCCGCCGTGAAGATGCTGCGCGCGAGGATCGGCGAGGGGCGGCTGGGGCTGGCCGGCTATTCGTTCGGTGCGTGGGTTTCGGCACGGGTCGCGGCCGCGGAGCCCGGGCTGGCCGCGCTCGGCCTCATTGCCCCTCCGGTGGCGATGCTCGACTTCGACATCTCCCTCCCCGCGCACCTCGACGTCTCGATCGTCGCCGGCACGCGAGACGAGTACTGTCCGCCGAACGAGCTCGCGCGGCTCGCTGCCCGGATCCCGCACGCGCGTGCGGTGAGCATCGACGGCGCCGAGCATTTCTTCTTCGGCAAGCTGTTCCCGCTCGGCGAGGCGATCCGGGGCTGGATCGCCGGGTGGGCCACGTCGTGAATCAGAGACGATCGCGGGGCAATCGCGGCGGCGTCGCCGTGCCCGCCGACAGGATGATGCGGATGCCCTCCTCCACGGTCAGCCCCGTCGGCAGGACCTCGTCACGGGGAAGCACGATCACGTCGCCCAGATAGAGGTTGTTCGTCGGCACGAACACGGTGACCATGTGCCGCTTGCCCTCGGTCGTCTCGACGAGGACCTCGGAGGTGACGAATCCGAAAACGAACTCTCCCTTGCGCGGGTGCTCGGCCAGGACGACCGACTTGAACGAATTGCGTTTCTCCGGGGAGAAGGATTCGAGCAGCTGCTTCACCGAGGGATACACGCTCCGGAACACCGGCACCCGAAAGAACAGGCGCTCGATCAGAGAGATGACGCGGCGTCCCATGACGTTCGTGGCAATCGTCCCGATGAAGAGGATCAGCAGGACCGCGGTGAGGAACCCCAGCCCCGGGATCCGTCGGCCGAACAGGTGCTGGTACCCGGGCGAGAAGAAGTCGTCGATGGCATCCCAGAAGACGTAGAGCAGCCAGGAGGTGGCGATCGCGGGGACGGTGACGAAGAAGCCGGTGAGAAATCGGACTTTCAGCCAATTTCTGAGCCACACCGGCATACACGCGCGATGAGACCATACGGTCACAGTCAAGTCAAGGAACTGACGGGTCGCGTGGCGCTCGTGACGGGCGGCGCGGCGCGCGTGGGTCGCGCGATCGCCCTGGCGCTGGCCGCCGAGGGCGCGGATGTCGCGATCGGGTATCGGCGCTCCGCGGCTGCGGCGCTGGTGACCAGCGCCGAGTTACGGTCTCTGGGGGTGCGCTCCGTCGCCATCCGAGCGGACATCGCCCGCGCGGCCGAGGCGCGGCGGCTGGTGACGGAAACCGTGAAACGGCTCGGCCGCATCGATGTCCGCGGGGAATCGGGCCGCGTTCCCGGGCGAGCCCGGCCCGGTCGCGTCAGCCGCGTCCCATGGCGCGCAGAAACTCCGTCATGGATCCGAACCGCATCATCGGGTTCTGGCGTTTCTCCTCGCCGATCGTCGTCGAGACGCCGCCGTAGTTGTGGCCGGGGAACACGACCGTGGCGTCGGGTAGGGCGCCGAGACGGCGGGTCAGCGAGGTGTACATCTCCTTCGGGTCGCTCCCGGGTAGATCGGTGCGTCCGCACGAGCGGATGAACAGGGTGTCACCGGACACCAGTCGGCCGTCAACGAGAAAGCACTGCGAGCCCGGCGTGTGCCCGGGCGTGTGAATGAAGCCGACGGTCACGCGACCGACAACCACCGTGTCGCCGCCGTCCACCTTGACCAGGTCGGAGCCGAAGCCGCGCAGGAACTCCCGCTCGGCCTTGTGCACGTAGACCTTCGCGGGGAGGCGCCCGAGCAGCTCCTCGACGCCCGGAATATCGAACCCGAAGAGATGGCCGCCCACGTGGTCCTGATGCGTGTGCGTGACCAGCACGCCGGACAGGCGCATTCCCTCGCGCTCGACCGTGTCGACGATGGCCCCGATATCCCAGGCCGGGTCGACCACCACGCACTCGCGGGTCTCAGGGTCACCGATCAGATACACGAAGTTCTGCATCGGACCCAGTTCCATCTGGCGCAGGTAGATGCCGTCGCTCATGTCCAATCCCGTTGGGTGCGGCGGCTCGGAGCCATTCCCCGCTTGCTCAGTCGTCCCAATAGCCGTTCAGCCACACCTGCTGATAGTAGCCGCCGGACTCCACCGTTCGATCCTCGTAGTAGCCCGGCACCCAGCCCTGATCGCAGAAGTACCCGGGCACCCACACCTGGTACACCGAGTACTGCGGAACCCACTGCCGTCCCCAGTGGGGCGCAACCCAATGCCGGTGCGGGCTCGGCGCGGCATAGTTCGGTGCGGCAAAGGTCTGGGGCCGTGCATAGCCGAACGGGTAGGAGGGGCCGCGATAGTCGCACCCGAACGGATAACAGGTGCCGAAATTCGCCTGAGACTGCGCCTGGCCCTGGGGATGGCCGGCGGGAGCCTGAGCGAGCACGTTCGATGGTCGCTTCGCCATGGACGGAACCATGGCGGCATTGCTCTGGGGCGCCGGCTGTCCGGCTGCACTCGCCTGACCCATCAGGCCGAGTCCCACCGCGACAGTGGCCGTCACGAGGATGCTGATGCCGAAACGCCGGTAGCTCATGATCTGCCCTCCTCACGTCGTTCTGCTGCGTGAGTGACGCCGCCAACGCCCGGAATATTCTACCCGGGGATGTCCGAGGGCGCCTTGCGCAAGTCCCCGACCAGCTTCTCCTCGACCGCGTAGATGGTCGGGCTCGCTTTCAGGCGCGCGTACGTATATTCCCCGTTCTGCTTTCCGAGTTGCAGCGTCCCGAGTTCGGCATCGCCGGACTTGAGCAGACTCACTTCGAGGAGAGGCTTGTCGAGACCGTACTGAGAGGCGTCATCGCCCTTCGCCGAGGCGATTTCCTTCCACCGCAACGACTTGACGGCGAGGAGCAACCCGCTCACCTTGACTTCCTTCGCCGGGCCCTTGGCTGGCTCGACCACCTTCCAGTCGTTGTCGCCGACGCGGTCGACCACGAGCGCCTTGCCCGCCGAGATGAGCCGGACTCGCTTGACGTCGCCCATGTCGAAGGCCGGGAACACCGCGCGGTCGCGGAGATCGGCGGCCGTGCGCGACACCTCGTCGATGGCCTTGGCGTCGACAAGGGCGACGGGCCCCTGGCCCTCGACTCCCGCGATGGCCGTCGGCGCTCCGCCGCGCTTCTCGGAGGAGGACTTCATGAGCAGCGTCTTCGGCTCCTTCGCGCCCTCCTCCCAGATCCGCGCCGTCACGTCCGGCTTCGCGAGATACCGCGCGACGTCGGCCGGGCTGTCTGCGAGGAATCCGGTGGCGCGCAGGTCCCGGATCTTCCACAGCACGTTGCTGACCGCGCCCGCGTCCGCCTTGAGCGCCTCCGGAGCCGTGATCTTCCAGTCGTTGCCCTGCTTCTCGAGCGTCACCGTACCGCGCGCGCTCGACAGCTCCACGCGATTGGCCTTGTCGTACGCGTAGGCGACGACCACCTTGTCGCGCAGCGCCGCCACCGTCTTCGGCACGACCTTCCAGATCTCCTCCGGCACCAGCAGGACGTCGGGCTCGCCCTCCCTCACGAGATAGACGCCCTGCTTCGCCGCCTCCGTCTTGCCGAACAGCAGCACCTTGGACGAGCGATCCTTGTCCTTGCCGATCCAGAGCGTGACCTTCGACGGCTTGTCGAGGCCGTACTGCGCCGGCGAGCCGGCGCCCGCGGCGATGAACTCCTTCACCTTGCCGGACTCCAGCTTGTCCAGGAAGTCGGCCACCATGTCCCCGTCGGCCCGGTAGACGCTGGGCGACACGATGCGCCACTTGCCCGGCTCGTCCGCGGCGACCGAGAACCGGTTGCCCTCCACGTCCACGTCGATCGCCGTCACGTTCTTCTTGTCGAACGCCACGATCGATTTGTCGCGGAAGTCGCCCACGGGCC
>Ga0126379_10001899_pt1 | contig 13007 bp, 11 predicted proteins | sample PanSoiMetPlot_24_FD_92640 | JGI IMG/M metagenome (GOLD analysis project Ga0126379, IMG submission 92640) | Tropical forest soil microbial communities from Panama - MetaG Plot_24 | ecosystem: Environmental > Terrestrial > Soil > Tropical forest > Bulk soil | place: Panama | collected 2016-02-17
CGCTTGCCGTAGGCTGCATTCTTTTCGGAATGCGTCACCTGCACGATAGTAGTTCCTTCGTTGTTGAGCCTGGTGAACAGATCCATAATCTCTTCGCCCTGGCTGGTATGCAGATTTCCTGTCGGCTCATCGGCCAAAATCATCTTGGGGCTGGCGATGACCGCCCGGGCGACAGCCACGAGTTGCTGCTGGCCGCCGGACAGCTGATTGGGGAAGAGGTCTTTCTTGCCTACAATCTGAAACCGGTCGAGTGTATCGCATACTATAGATTCCCGGTCTTTCCTGGCGACATTTCGATAAGAAAGCGGTATCTCGAGGTTTTCATAAACGGTCAGGTTGTCCAATAAATGGTAGCTCTGAAACACGAACCCAATGTATTTCTTGTTGAGCTCGTTGCGATCCCGCGGCTTGAGCCGGTGAACGGGCGTGTCGAGAAAATAGAACTCACCGGTCCAGGCGCTGTCATACATCCCAAGTATATGAAGCAGCGTGGACTTCCCGGCTCCTGAGGGCCCCATTATGGATACAAACTCGCCTTCCTTGATGTCTATTGTGACTCGCCTGAGGACAAAGGTCTTGGATACACCGTGCTCATATACTTTTTCGACGTTACTGAGGCTTATCATAGGTTAGTATTGTGCGCTGCGACTCCGCGCCAGGTTTCTCCTTTTATTCTGCTACCTGCCCAGATTATACCTGAAAGGCCAATCCAGCTAAACCGAATCTCCAATACCAAGCATTCCAAATATGTCCACCGTAAGCAACCTGAATGAGACCGAGTTCAGCGCCTAACGATGATAGCCAGATTGTGCCTCATTCCCCATGCTGCGCTGAATGTTTGGACCGGAATCGATCTTTCTCCCGCGAGTGGATCAAGCACAATGACCTCGCTCTGAGAGACGTCAAGTACGACAAGGGCTGAACCTCCACATCACTGCCGAAGTAACGTATCACTTATGTCCCGCGGTAGATTGAAGCCCTGCCGGTCCGCCGTCGAAGCCCCGGTTGGCGCCTGAGATCAAGGATGTCACTGCGGGCTCGCGAAGTGATTCGGCGAATGATTGATCACACCAGGTGCGTTTTCACGTTTATCTCACGCGACAGGGTGCGATGGACCGGGCACTTGTCAGCGATCTCCATCAGCTTCGCCTTCTGCTCCGCGTTAAGCGGCCCCGCCAATTCGATTTCCCTTTCTATTCGATCAATCATTCCTTCCTTTGTCTCGCAGTCGGAGCAGTCCTGGGCGTATATCTTCATGTGACGAAGCCGGACTGTCACCGACTCTAGCGGCCAGCCCTTGCGTTGCGCGTACATCTCGAGTGTCATTGATGTGCACGCTCCGAGCCCCGCCAGGATCAAGCCATAAGGAGTTGGGCCCGTGGCCGGTCCTCCAACTTCCAGTGGTTCATGCGCCAGCAAGCGATGTGCTCCAATGGAAATACCCTGAACCAGGGTTCGAGCGCGGCCCCGGACGACGACATCGCCTTCCTTCTCGGTTATTGCAGTGTCCGTCATAGCGTCCTATTACTTCCCGCCCGGTACCACTTCGTGATGACCGCCGAATTCGAAGCGCATCGCCGACAGCAGCTTGTTTGCAAACTCATCCTCGCCCCGAGAGCTGAATCTCGAATATAAAGCTGAGCTCAGGACGGGTGCGGGAGTCCCCTCGTCGATGGCGGCAGTGATCGTCCACCGTCCCTCGCCCGAATCGGACACCCGGCCTGAGAAGCCGGACAGACTCGGGTCCTTGGCCAGCGCGGTGGCGGTCAGATCCAATAGCCAGGATGCTACCACGCTCCCGCGCCGCCACAGTTCACTTACGTCCGCCAGGTTGAAGTCGTATTGATAGTGTGAAGGATCGCGTAGTGGCGTCGTCTCAGCATCGACCGTGCGAGTCTGCTTACCAATCCCGGCGTGGCTCAGGATGTTAAGGCCCTCAGCGTAGGAGGCCATTATGCCATATTCGATTCCATTGTGGACCATCTTAACGAAATGACCCGCGCCGCTCGGACCGCAATGCAGGTAACCGTCTTCGGCTGTGCCGCCGAGCTTCTCGCGCCCCGGGGTAGGAGGGGCGGCGTCTCGGCCGGGTGCAAGGGACTTGAAGATCGGATCAAGGCTCTCAACAGGCTGCCTGGGGCCACCGATCATCATGCAGTACCCGCGCTCAAGTCCCCATACTCCGCCGCTCGTACCCACGTCGAGGTAGTTGATGCCGGTTGGCGCCAGGTCCCTGGCGCGGCGAATGTCATCGATGTAGTAAGAATTACCGCCGTCAATGATGATGTCACCGCTCTTCATTTTGCCGGTCAGATCCTGAAGGGTACCCTCGACTGCGGCGGCGGGAACCATCAGCCACACAGGGCGAGGCGGCTTGAGCTTTGAGACCAGATCATCCGGCGAGTCCGCTCCTACGGCCCCCTCGGCAACCATCGATTTGACAGTGTCTCGATTCCTTGTATAGACGACGCACTCATGTCCCGCCCGCATAAGCCGGCGCACCATGTTGGCGCCCATTCTGCCTAGACCAATCATCCCAAGCTGCATATTCGTTCTTACGCTCCTTTCAATGTTGCGATGAAACCATCTGCGATTCCAGGCCGCACAACCATGTCTCAACATGAAACCAATGCGCCCGCGTTGTTCCTCGATTCCGTTGGCAAACGCGGTGTGGCCCCGTAGTCGAATGATGAAGTCTAAGCCCTCACTGTGTAGATCGGCAAGTTCGGCCCCGGCTGTGGCACGACAAACGACGTGGTGCTATATTCAACTGTCCCCTGATTCAGATGAAAGGAGTACCAACCCATGGCTGTTAGTTACGGGAGCGACATCAAACCGCTGTTTACAGAGATGGACCGCAATCACATGCTGAAGATGTTCGACTTGTGGAGTTACGATGCTGTTAAGGCGAACGCTGCCGCGATTTTCTCTACAGTCGAGTCTGGTAAGATGCCGCCGCCGGGAACGGAGCCGCGTTGGACGGCTGACAAGGTCCAAAAACTCAAGCAGTGGATCGATGACGGGTGCTTGCCTTAGCGCACTCGGGCAACCATCTCTTCATTAGCAGGGGCGTTACTCGCCGGAAATGCTGTCCCCATTGCCGAGGCTGGAAACTTGCGTCCGGCCCCGAACTGCTCTGATCTCTGATTTCTAGCCGCCCCGGCTATTTGATTGAAGTATTCGCGCCTGCCCTTGCTGCATCGACATCGGCCTCCTCGTCGACTTGCAACACCAGCTTCCCCTGATTGTGACCGCGCAGGGCGCGCTCGAACGCATCGCGCGCTTTTTCGAGAGGATAGGTAGCCCCGATTATTGGGCGCAGCTTCCCGACGTCTATCAAGTCCGCAATATCAATCAGTTCTTCGCGGCTTGGCTTCACAATGAAATAGACGCCCCGCACTCCGTAGCGAACGGCCTGATCGGCAGGTGCGGTGCCGACCACGGTCACCAGAACACCTCCACGGCTCAGAACCTGCGACGACCTATCGAGCGTATCTCCGCCGACTGCGTCCAATACTACGTCCACCTCGCGGACCTTCTCCTCAAAGCGAACGCTCGTGTAGTCGATTACTTCATCAGCGCCAAGCTCTCGCAGCAGCTCGCTATCGACCGTCCGAGCCGTGCTGATCACATGTGCGCCCCGCCACTGAGCGAGTTGTACGGCAAAACTGGCAACACCCCCTGCGCCGCCGTGAATCAATACGCGCTGCCCCTTTTGGAGCCCCGCGTGGTCAAACAGCGCTTGCCACGCAGTCAATCCGGAAAGCGGAACTGCCGCAGCCTGCGTGTGGCTCAGGGTCTTCGGCTTGGGGGCCAGATCGGCTGCATGGACAACCGTGTATTCGGCGGCCGCGCCATTGCGCGAAAAGTCAGTGAGACCGTAAACAGCCTCGCCAGCCTTCGGTCCCGCCTCATCCGAAGACGCAGTCTCAACAATACCTGACATTTCGTGCCCCGGTATCGTCGGCAGGCGCGAACCGCCCTGGCGCGTGGTGTAGGTTTCTGTCCAGGACAGCTCGGTAGGAGTGATGGCGCAAGCATGAACTCGGACAAGAGCATCACCTGCTTGTGGTGACGGCCTGGGCGCCTCCTGATAGACGAGCTCTTCCGGGCCGCCTCTTTTATGCATAAGTACTGCCCTCATATCTTGAGTTAACCTTCCTTTCGTTAAATCGTGAATTACGTCTTGCTGCCCCTCATCACAGTGGACCAGCCATGCCTGGTAGAAGCCCTTCCCGAGGCTTCGGGGAGACGAGACTGCTTCCGGTCCTCTCCTTGAGAGTCGATCTTTCGAGTATAGTCCAAGGGATCTAACCATGTTCGAATACGCAAACTGGATGCCCAACGTCCAGGAGATCCGACCTGTCCGATTCAGAATCGGCAGGACTCGTTCAAAGGGGAATGAACTGCGATGCGCCGCAAGGCGCCTCAAGAGGTGAGTCGAAATGCCGGTCCGTGTTCAGGTCGGGGTTTGGAAGGGGGTAGCGTCCAGCAGCATCCATCGCCTGAGAGCGCACACAATTGGCCGCAGGTTTTAACTGGGCCGTTCTGTAACCGGTTTGCCGCTAGAGCCAGGGAGGGTCGACTTAGCGCCGCCCGCAGCCTCACCTGTCAGCAAAGCATCGAGATCGGGATAGGCATAAATCGTCGGGGCGTGGTTTTGCATCAGACCTCCCGTATCCGCAGTGGGACCATAAGTAGAGTGGAGCGAGCGCCCGATCACCCGCAGCATTGCCATTAGTTGACCACGGTGCTGGGCGGTGTGCGCAACTCGCCTGGTCATAATCCAGGCTCGAGACCGTTCAACGTCAAAGAACCTCGCTTTTGCTTCCCACCACTGGTCCGGCTTATCGCGCAACGCCGCCAGTCGCTTACCACTGTCTTCAGCATACTGTTCTATAAAAGTGAGGCGGGCTTCTTCGGAAGGAAGCGGCGGCGCCCCGACATCAATACCGAGCATATTGAGAAACCAGAGGTTCTCGCTAATACACTGATGTACCAGATGCTCGTGGACGCTTCGTCCTCTGGGATCAGAAGGGTTCGGGCGGACTGAAAGGTCCTCGTCCTTGAACATGCTCCAGACGCTAAGAACCTTTATACGCTCGGTCTCATAGGTTTCGACCAGGAAGTCGTACTTCATGGGAGCAATCCTTTCAGGCGATTCGCATTATCAAAGCCTATCGGCAGGTTACGCTAGTTTATTGAAGAGCTTCAAGCGGTTCGCCACAACCTCCCCGACCTCGTTGTATGCGGGCCCGAGCACCTTGTAAGGAGTAACCTCATTGGGAAACTGGCGCAGCCCGGCTTCGACTCCCTGGCGCCATGCTCGGCGGAGCTCAGTACTGATGTGAATAATGTTGATGCCGGCGTCGATCGCGCGCACAAAGTCGCTATCCGGAGTTCCGGAGCCTCCGTGCAGGACCATGGGTATCCTAATGGCCTTCTTGATCTCCTTTATCCGATCGATGAACAAATGAGGGTCGGGCGCATCACGCAGCATACCGTGAACGTTGCCAACCGCGGGCGCCAACATGTCGACGCCGGTGGCTTTAACGAATTCCAGGGCCTCTTCGGGCTTAGTGATGGTGTCCAGCGTCAACGCGACGCCAGCGGGAATGCTGTCCCTGACCACCGAGCCACTTCCAATCGACCCAATCTCACCCTCGACTACGATCCCAGAGTTTTCCTGCCTGACATAGGCGACTACCTCTCTTGTTAACGCAACATTCGCATCTATTGGAAGGGCGCTCCCATCAACCAGGATCTCATCAAATCCGGCCGCGACCGCTTCCTTGACCCGGTCGAGCGAATGGGTATGGTCGGCGTTGACGAAAATAGGGTAGCCATAGTGGCTGCGCAGGAATCTGATGAAGTCCGCGACTTCAAATGCGCCAATGAATTCGCGTTCCCCCTCGGAGGCCCCGATTATCACCGGTAGCTGCCGGCCAGAGGAGCTGATGCTCCGTGCTGTCTCGAAGACAGCCTTGATCGTTAGCAGGTCCGAGGCGTTAAAGTGGCCGATGGCTGTTCCTCGCCGACTCGATTCTTCCAATGCGTCTCTAAGGTTAATCATCAAGCCCTCCAGTGATAGTATAATCGCGCCGCGGCGCTGTCTCCGTGTTCTTGAATTCCGATCTGCGGACAACGGCGGCGACCGCACAAGCGCCATGAAGAAAGTAGCTTCGCCGCCCGTGGGGTCAGCCGGACCCGGGTCAAAGACGGCAACGAAGATCGGCCGCAGCGGCACGAGGCTTGAGAAGTCCTTCTTCGAGCGGCCCGCCGTGCAGGTTGCAAGAGCCCTCCTTGGCAAGTGCATCGTACGCCGTTACCGCAATCGTTTCATATCGTCGATTATCACTGAAACCGAGGCCTATGCCGGCCCTGGCGACCGAGCATCTCGGGCCTTCGGCGGCCGTCATACCCATAGTGTCCGGGCTCTCTATAGCCATCCCGGCACCGTGTACGTCTATCTGGTCTACGGCATGCACTGGTTACTGAACCTTAAGGCGGCCCATCCCGATCAGCCTCAAGCCGTGTTGATCCGCGGTATCAAGACTAACGTCGGCTCGAATTCCAGGTTGATTGCCGGACCTGGCAAGACATCCAAATACCTGAAGGTGGACAGCTCCCTTTACGGAGAGGACGTTACCACTTCGAGCAGGATTTGGATCGAAGACATTGGCGTCCGCATCAGTTCCCGGCAAATTATAAATGGTCCGCGAATCGGAATCGACTATGCCGGATCATACTGGGCGTCGAAGCCCTGGCGGTTCAGGATCGACATCCGCACATCAGCTCGTTGATCATCGCCTCATCAGACCTGATGAGATTCGAGGACCAGTGCACGAGCTCAGAATGCCGGGCTGGCAAACCGGCAGGCACACGCCTTCGCCAGAACTCAAACAACGAAAGAGTCGGTACCGGCGACTCGTGCCTGAGTAGCGGTCTTCTCCTCTAAATGAACAGGCTCGGCGTTCCCTTTGTCCGGGACGGGATGCATAGAAAGGGGCGCCGGATTGGCAAGTATCTCCCTTATGTCATCGAGCTGATGATAAAGCCACATAGCGATATCTTCGGCTGCTACTGATTTCCTGAGCCATTCTGCCCTTAATTGTCGTTCTTCCAGCGACATCTCGAGCGCCCTGTGCAGGGCCTCCGCCGTTCCGATGACGTCCGCAGGTGAAACAACGAGCGCGCCTTCTCGAAGTTGTTCGGCAGCCCCGGCTCCTTCGGACAAGACGATCACACCGTTGTTCTGGTTGACTGTAGCTCCCTCTTTGGCGACCAGGTTCATGCCATCGATCAAAGGGTTGACCAGCAGCACGTCGTAAAGCTGCATTGCCGCGATGGCGCGTAGATAGTTTTCGCCGACGAAAAGCTCGATTGGCTGCCAGGCCCCGTCAGAGAATCTGGTATTGATCCAACCGGCGCTCACCATAATCTCTTCTATATACTTCTTGTATTCTTCAACCGATAGCCGCGATGGAACCAGGAAGGCGAGGAATTTCACCCGTCCGCGATACTCGGGATAATCCTCGAGTAGCTGTTCAAATGCCTTGAATCCCCTCACTATGTTTTTGCTTGGCTCGACGCGGTCTATTCTGACAATAGTATAGTCACCGCAGCGGGCGCGAAGTCTCTGCCGGTGCTCTCTCACTTCAATCGATTCCGCGAGCTCTATCAGGGCGCCGACGTCGATCGAAATTGGATATACACGGACCCGCAATGTGTGGCCACCCAGTGTTACGCTGGACGCGGCCGTATCAACTTTGGCTCCCGGCAGGAGCTCGGAGCAGGTGCCGAGAAAATTGCGAGCATAGAGGGCGGTCTGGAATCCGAGAATGTCGCAAGAGCACAAGCTGCTGAAAATCCGCTCTCTGAACTCCGCAGGCAGGAGGCCCCAGTAGCCCGGACCCGGCCATGGTATATGGATGAAGTGAGTGATCAGCGCGTTGCGTCGAAGCCGTTCTCGCAATATCCCCGGGCAAAGATAAAGATGATAGTCGTGCAGCATAATAATCGTATCCTGACTGTCACGGTCTACCTCGTCGCTTATAGCCTCGGCCATGCGAGCGTTGACACTGGCATAAGAAAGCCATGCCTTTCTTGTTTCCCGGGTAATGTTGGGCGTCCGCGGGGCATCCCACATGTAGTGCTGCAGGAACCACAGGAGGGGATTGCTTATCGCGCCATAATAATCATTGAACTCCTGCTTTGAAGGCGTTACGAATCTCAGTCGATACCGCTGATCTCCTTGCGACCAATCGGTGTACTCGCTGGTGGTCTCGCTTGCCAAGCGCCTGTCACCTTCAGTCATCGCGCAAGCAATCCAAACTGGATTGGTGAACCTGCTGGCCGCGCTAATAGCCGTGACGACTCCACCCGAACCACGCCTGGCCTCCAGGTTCGAATTCTCTTCGTTCCAGTGATATTCGACAGGTCCCCTGTTCGATGAGATGATGAGCTTTCGGTCGGGCAGCAACTCCTCCACTATAGAGTCCAGTCGTACTCTGTTCTCTTGTGAGTGAGCGTGATTGTAGCCGATCATAGCAATTCCCCTTCCTCTGGTAGTGCGGCCCGGCCTAAACGGGCACTGCCTCGCTGCGGGCGCCTTCACTCTGGCCAGCCTCATCCCGCTTCTCGAGGCTATTGAACATCCGAAGATAATCCAGCAGGTTCCGCGTGGTCAGGAAGTTCTTGCGAACGTGTTCCCTGGCTTTGCCCCCCATCTCGCGAGCCAGATCCTCATTCTGCAAAAGGAAAAGGCATGCATTGGCGCAACCATTAACGTCGGTCACCAGAAAGCCAGTCTCGCCGTCTATGATCTGAAGGGGAATCCCGCCGACTTTCCCCCCCACCACCGGGTGCCCCTTCCACAGCGCCTCTGCGACGACCAGTCCAAAACCTTCTCGAGTTGACTTTTGAATGACGACATTGGCCAGTGTCTGGAATGCGTTGACTTCTCGATTGTGGACTCCATCGAGATTGCTCAAAACGTGTATGTCAAAATCCTCTCCCGCCCGCCTCAATGTCCGTGCGTAGTAGAGTATGCCCTCCGGATCGTCAGTAGCCATTGACCCGGCGAGAACCAATTGAATTTCAGGTATCTGGTGCTTGACCTTGCGATACGCATCGATGACGCCAAGCGGGTCTTTCCACGGATCGAACCTTGAAACCTGCACCATCAAAGGCCGCTTCAGGTCTATACCGTACCGCCCGACGATCATCCATGCCTCTTCAGGTGGCATCGGCAAATTCTTTTCCGCCAGCGGATCAATAGAGGGCGGGATTATAAATATCTTGGGGAACGTCATGCCGCTGCCGACATACTCGGCGGTTGTATAGATCGCAGCATCGTATTCCAACAGGTAAGGTTTCAAAAAGTCGCGCACCGGAATGTAAGGCGTTGAGGTGTCTATATGGCACCGCCATATCCAGTGCTTGCCGCCTTGCCGCCCATGATAGTGAAGCAACGCCGCCGGCTGGGGATCATGGACGACTATGAAATCGTAATCGCCTTCCAGCAGCTTGGCATTCAATTCGTTGTCGCGCAGAAAAACCTGACGATCCGAATCGCTGAGATCAATCGAATGACCCTGAAGCGCATTATGGAAGGACTTGGTAACAGTGAAGAACTCTTTTTCACCCACGATCACCTGCCACATTGCATCGAGTCCGACATCGCGCATCAACGGGACCATGGTTTGCAGGATCTCGGCAACGCCTCCTCCATACGCAGTTGCATTTATGTGCAGAACCCGCGCTCCAGCTAGCGGCTCGGCGGCTGCTCTGATAGCCGCGACGGCATCAGGTCCTACAACCGGCTCGTAGTCAGCCAACCGCTTGGGTTTCACTTCGACTGTCTGGAGCATTTACCCTCCTCCCTAATCCGCTTTGAGCACACCACAACCAAAAAAACCACCGCGAAATACAAAAATTACCCAAAAATGGCCCTCGAAGTTGTTCTCCAGACTGCTAGAGCAAGCCAAATGCCAAATCGCACTTTGGCCACGTTTGTCTAAGCTTTGCAGGAAAAGGGCGTGTGTGCGTCAAACTTGACACGAATGACACCAGGCTTGTACGGGAATAGGCCATATCGTGTCCTCGACTTCTTCGTTTTTACGAAGTCGTTTGGCTGCTCGCTTGGGCACAGCGGTTGCTCAGATTACCGAGGATTACAAAGGAGGAAGGGAAGAGACATGCGCGCCACCGGTCACTTTACCGAATTCATACAGAAGAATTCTGGTATACATAGGGGATTCATCCGGAAGGGTTCCGGTCGGAAGCCAATAGATGATCAAAGCTTTGCTTAAGATCTTCGCTTTCGTTTTCGATTCAAGTGGCCATTCAAATGGAGAGACAAGTTAAAAGGAGTATCGAATGAGAATTGCTCAGGTTGCCCCTCTGTGGGAAGAAGTACCTCCGCGAAAGTATGGCGGTACCGAACGGATAGTTAGTTATTTGACGGAGGAGTTAGTCAGGCTGGGACACGATGTCGTCCTGTTCGCATCTGGCGACTCCATGACATCGGCGCAACTGGAAAGCGTCTGGCCGGTGTCCTTCAGGAAGACGCCACCCCGATTCGACCCAAGCGTGCTGACACTGGCCCATGTTGGTAGAGCGTTAGAGCACGGCCGCTCTTTCGATATTATTCACAATCACGTAGGAGTACAGGCTTTCCCCCTAATGGCGGCGTCCACTACGCCGTCTGTGACTACAATTCACGACGGGTTCACCAGGGAGAACCTCGTCCACTTTGAAAAATATCGTGAACTCCCGGTTGTGAGTATAAGCAACGCCCAGCGAGCCCTATCGCAGAACATTGCGTACCAGGCAACTGTGCATCACGGACTACCTCTGCGAGATTATCCTTTTTCGGCAGCGCCTGATACTGCCAGTCCATACCTGGTATTTCTAGGGCGAATGTCACTAGAGAAAGCGCCGCATCTTGCAATCGAGACTGCTCGAAGAAGCGGATGGCGGCTCAAAATGGCGGCGAAAATTGCGAGCCACGAGATAGACTACTTCAAAGAATGTGTGGAGCCGCTTGTCGACGGCGATCAGGTCCAGTATCTAGGTGAACTGGGTCACGCCGCTAAGATCGAACTCATAAGCGGTGCCGCCGCACTGCTATTTCCAATCCAGTGGAAAGAGCCATTTGGCCTCGTCATGATCGAGTCCCTGGCGTGCGGTACGCCCGTTCTCGCGTTCAGGAATGGCAGTGTACCTGAAGTGATTCGCCACGGCCATACCGGATTCGTCGTGAATTCGGTCGACAACATGGTTCGGATGACCGCGCGGATCTCGGATTTGAGCCGCCAGGAGTGCAGGGCAGACGTACGGTTGAGGTTCAGCGATCAGGTAATGGCCGCAAACTATTTGGGCGTCTACAGCGCCATAATTGCCCGGAGTCTCGGGTCGGATCAGGAGGCCGACGAGGAGAACGCTAAAATCGCTGCCGCCTAGCTCTTTGCCCCGGGGCCGCAGGCTTCCAGCCTGAGATAGGGATACGCAAAACCGGAACAAGTAAGCTTAGATCTCAGCGCATAATGCCCGCCGGCAGTGTTCTGGCCGGCGGGCACAATATTGTGATACGTCGCGATACTAATATACTGAATTATGCCGCCAGCTTCCTCCCCCCGCTGCCGAGCTTTTCGCCGAAAACGGTGAAGCGCGCCATCGCTTTGTCGATGGCAGGAATCGCTTTTGGCACGTTGATCTTTAAATACCTTACAAGATGACCTACCTCGGTGGGAGTTAAGTCTTCGGGACTCCGTCCAGGAATTCCCAGTGGTACCAAATACTTACGCACATCCAATCCGAAAAGGCTCATCTCGCCATCCAGAGCCTCAAAAAAGGCTTCGCGCTCGGACATGTTCATCCCCACGAGTCCATCTCGAATTACACTCTTCAGTTCGTCCGGCCCAAGGCCCTCGAGACCCATCGTTGCTGTCTGATTTTTCACTTGTAAGTTCTTAGCCATTTCATCACCTAACCATTCGTCACCGAACCATTGCTCGATCTGACCAGTTCCTTCGAGGCATCCTAGCGACTTCCAGGCAGATGGGCACCAACTGCCTTCCACTAAAAAACGCTCCACACGCCCCAAGGTTCCATCTCCATGCTCATTTATTTCAACCCAACCGTTGAGCCCACTTGCCTTTACGGGCTTGTGAAGCCCAAACCCTCACTAACTGTCATCTGCATTTGTGCAAGTAATATGCCATCTGGTTGCCTGGGGCTTGCGGCTCTTATAATGTCGCCGCGCAAGAGCCGCCAACACAATAGAAACAGCTCTGGCATCAACGGTTACACCCCGTTTTTGGATTAGACCGAATCGGACCGATTCAGACCGATCCAGTCCGCCGAGATAAAGATCGTTCCACAGTAGAATAATTGCACTTGAATCGTTCGTCGCAGCCGAACAGACGAGCCTCCGGATGTGTTTAGTTTTGGCGATTTGGGGATCGGCCCAGTTGCTGATTCGGGCCCAAGAAAGACTTGATGTTTGGGGTTTGGGATCGATAAACGACATTCGACAAGAACCCGCCAGGCCGCTTTATGCTTGAGGCCTCCAACGTGGTATAATCCGCCGTTGTAGTTACCCCTGAGCGAGAAAGGAAACAACAAATGGCGGACGAACGCATCGAGCGTGCCCGGGCTATAGAAATGGCGGTTGCACAGATCGAAAAGCAGTATGGCAAGGGATCGATTATGCGGCTTGGGGAACGGGGAGGTATTGATGTCCCAGCGATCCCGACCTCTTGCCTCAGCATCGATGCAGCGATCGGCGTCGGGGGCGTGCCTCGCGGAAGGGTGGTTGAGATTTACGGGCCTGAATCAGGTGGTAAGACAACCCTTGCCCTACACATCGTGTCTGAGGCTCAGAAACGCGGAGGGGTTGCCGCCTACATTGACGCCGAACATGCCATGGACGCCAGTTACGCAGAGAAGCTCGGAGTGCGTATCGATGATCTGTTCATTTCCCAGCCTGATTCAGGGGAACA
>Ga0126379_10001900_pt1 | contig 13002 bp, 8 predicted proteins | sample PanSoiMetPlot_24_FD_92640 | JGI IMG/M metagenome (GOLD analysis project Ga0126379, IMG submission 92640) | Tropical forest soil microbial communities from Panama - MetaG Plot_24 | ecosystem: Environmental > Terrestrial > Soil > Tropical forest > Bulk soil | place: Panama | collected 2016-02-17
ACTGTCGGCAAGCTCGCAATGACCGCGATCGACCATCCTCCGATGCAGGACCCCGCGACTTTCAATATGGAGGCCCTCAAGGCCAAAATCAAGGAACTGATGAAGACCCACGAAGGCCAGTAGTCCAACAACTCCTGACCCAGGAACGCGGCGCGCAGGGCCGCCCTTTTTTCTTTAGTTAGCTCGAAGCTATTGCACAACCCTCATAAGACGATCATGAAGCAAGCAATATGAAAAAAGGCGGGATAGATTGTGAGTGAGCGATCGCAACGCACTACCAAGCGACGGAAGTTGCCGAGCCAGGCGTTGGCGCGTTCGACGATCCAACGCCGCTTGTACCGCTGCAGTGCCCGGCCATCCTGCGTTGCTGGCCGAACGCGATTTTTCTTGTGCCGGCAGATCAGTTCGATGCCGGGCTGCGGCAAGCGTTTTCGCAGCGGATCGCTGTCGTAGGCTTTGTCAGCGATCACCGCAGCGGTTTCGGCCTTGCCCGGCCGGGGTGCTGAACGCCGCCCTACCCTGATGGCCGCGAGCGTCGTTTCCGCGAGCCGGCCGGTAATCTCCCAAGGAACACCGCGTACGTCGACCACCACCATGCACTTTGTCCTCTTGCCCCGCTTGGTTTCTACGACTCGGCAGCCCCTTTTTTCGCGGGAGCAAAACTCCCATCCAAAAACGATTCGCTCCCTGTACTTGCTGGCGTTTCAACTCGCTCAGAAACGCCCGCCAGACCTTCAGCCAAACGCCTTGCGCCTCCCAATCCCGCAACCGTCGCCAGCAGGTCGAAGGATGCAGATACTTCTCCGGCCAGTCCTGCCATCTTGCGCCGCTCTGCAGAATCCAGAAAATCCCTTCCAGCACCCGACGGTTCTCGATCCACGGGCGGCCGCCCTTGCGATTTTTGCGCGATTTACGGGGTAAAGGCCAAATTGGTCAACTGCTCGGATTCGTCAAGCCTTAGTGGGCATCTGCTCTCACCATGGGCCCTCACACGGAAAGTCGTGCGTGATAGGATCGGTCAATGGATCTTCGATCATCAGGACCTGGGGATCTGATCCCAGTGGCAGGACAATCGAAGGTGCAAGATGCTAATTCCGAGGAGAACACAATGCCACTAACTCGCCGTGAATTATGTTCCGTCTTTCCCGTTGTGCTGCTACCTGCGTTGCTCTCGGTGGAGGAATCATCGGCACGGCAGGGCTCCCTCCCTTCGGCTATGTATCCGTTCGACAATTTGCCCGTTCGAACGGAGAATAATGCACAGTTCCGGGCTGTGCTGAAAGGCAGATTATCGACAGGGGAGTCCTTGGAAGTGCATGAAACGACCTTGCCACCGGGCGGCGCACCGCATCCACCACATCGCCATGTGCACTCGGAAATGTGGCTGATTCGCGAAGGAATGGTGGATCTTGCGGTGAGCGGAACGAGCTATCGTTTGGGGCCTGGATCAGTGGGATTCGTCCATTCGAACGACGAGCACGGTATTAAGAACGTCGGCGCGACGCCTGCCACCTATTTCGTCGTTGCCATCGGCCCCGAAGCAGGTTCTTGACCAGGGTGGTGTGTTTCTAGTGCTCTATCTGTTGGCTCACCTGATGTTTCTCCTTGTAAGCAGGTGAAATGGAAGGCGCCCAGGCCTAACTCACGACGCCGCTGCGCACTCATCATGGGAAGAAATTGTGACCGGCCCCTGATTGGCCCTCTGCCATGGACGCGCACGACCGCCGATTTCGCTGCCGCAGACCGGAAATGGGGAGCTACGCTTCGAGGCACGAAGAGATGGAGGTGGTGCCGCGGGAAACAACCTGCCGCAGCACCGCGTCCGCTGGTGCGATTCAATGTTACGCAAGTGATCTTTTAAACTTTCAACATGGATGCTCTTTCAGCTGGATGGCGGTTCTTTCAGCGCCGTAGGATTCTCACCCCGGTCCCGGAGGAGATACACTCCCTACAGATTGTTGTGCTCACGAGCAAAGATTTTCGCGTCGCGCGGCAAGTCCGTTATCTCGTCGGCTATGGTCTGGGCTAGCAGGTTTTGACTATCGCGGTAACAGGCTGCTATGGCACAACGGAAGCAGGGATGGGCGCGTGCGTATGTGAAACTCCAGCCTTTTAGGAATTGGTGAGGACCACCACGCCGAGATGGGTCTCCGGAAGTAAGGCCATGCACGGGACTACAGTAGCGAACTGCGGGATTCATGGACGAAAAATCGAGAGAGCGCAAAGGAAGAAGCGCCCGCGCCGGCGGTGCGCTGGGGAAAGCAGCCTAAGTGATGCAGTTTTTGTTGGACAGAAAATCTCCTAGAAGACCACTGGTACGAACGCGGGTTACTTGGAAGGTGTGGAGGACCGCTGCTTCATTTCGACAAGGAGAGCGGCGAAGCGGGGATCGGAGCGAAGGGATTGGAGGTCGCGATCGGACTGAGCATTTTCGGGGTCGAGATAGCCAGTCTCGATGGCGTGGCGAAGAAGCTCGAAGGCCTCGTCGCGCTGCCCTGCGAGAGCAGCGCCACAGGCGAAGTCATAGTATGCGCCGCCAAGGCCTGGTTGGCCGGATTGTTTGCGAATTGCCTCAATGCGATCGGAATAGATTTTGCGAGCTTCGGTGTCTTTGCCTTCGATGAAAAGAGTGGCGGCGAGCCCGACCAAGGTCTTGATGCTTTCCGGATGATCGGGCCCTAGGACGCGGCGCTTAGAGTCCAAGATGGTTCGCTGAAGTTTTTCGGCTTCGGCCAGCTTGCCATCCCGTTGAAGAGTGCTGCCGAGATTGCCAGCAGTGACGAGGGTATCAGGATTATCGGCGCCGAGCACGCGGGTTTGGGTGTCGATAACTTCGTGATAGATGGCTTCGGCTTCAGCGAAACGGAAGGCGGAGTCGAGCGTATTGGCAAGATTGGCTTTGACGGCGAGTGTATCTGGATGATCAGGGCCAAGGACATGGGTGCGAGCAGTGAGAGTTTCGCGCTGAAGTTTCTCAGCCTCATCGAGACGGCCAAGTTCCTGGAGAGCACCGGCGAGGTTTGATGCAGAAGTGAGGGTCTCCGGGGCATCAGGACCGAGGGTACGTATTTGAATTTCGAGAGTCTGACGATAGAGTTGTTCCGCTTCGGGTACGCGTTTTTCGTCGTCGAGGATATTGGCCATGACGTTCATGGCGCGAAGGGTTTCGGCGTTTTCGGGGCCAAGGGCGCGGCGATCGTCGGCAAGGACTTTGGTGATAACGGAGTCGCCTTCGGAATATTTGCCTTCGAACTCGAGAACGGAGGCGAGGTAGCGACGAGTGTTCAAGGTAATTACGTCGTTGGCGCCAAAGACGCGTTCCTGGCCGGGAATAGCCTCTTTGAAGAGCTTTTCCGCGTCGGCGTAGCGACCTTGGCGCAGTAAGAGAAAAGAAAGGTACGACATAGCGCGAAGCGCGTCTGGGTCGTCGGGGCCACCGATGCGACGGCCGGTCTGGACGGCGCGCTCGAGCATGGCTTGACCTTGAGGGAAGAGACCCATGCTGACATAAACCTGGCCCATGGTGCCCATGAGCTGAGCCTGGAGCTGCGGGTCTTTCGCGAGGCCGGTCTGAATTTCTTTGGAAGATTTATCGAGAATTTCGCGAGCGGTAATGGAGTTGCCGCGAGCTTCATTAGGATCGGCCACTTTGAACATGTTGGTCATGAATTCAGTGATGCGGTTGGCGCGGTCGCGTTCGCGAGTGATGCGGCGTAACTGCACGGCCTGCGTGACGGCGAAAGCGATGAGAAAAGCGAGAGCGCCAGAGGCCACCGCGACGGCAACGCGATGGCGGCGAACGTATTTGTGGAGGCGGTACGAAGTGCTGGCGGGACGCGCGAGGACGGGGCGGTTCTGCAGATAGCGTTCGATGTCCGCGGCAAGTTCCGAGGGCGAGCCATAGCGGCGATCGCGATCACGCTCGAGAGCTTTTATGGTGACCCAATCGAGATCGCCACGAAGAAGAGAGACGAGTTCGGCGGGTTCGAGCCCGCGACGCCCTGCGCTGTCGATGGTTTTCTCGTGATCGGCGTCAACCTTGGTGCTAGGGCTGGGAGGGTCCTCTTCGCGAAGGATGCGGAGGAGCTTGTCGAGTGGCTGTTTCTTCAGCCGCTGCGTGTCGAAGGGAAGCGAGCCAGTGAGCAATTCGTAGAGAAGGACGCCAAGGGAGTACACATCGGTGCGGGTATCGACGTCTCGAATGCAGGGATCGATCTGTTCTGGGCTCATATAACCGGGAGTTCCGAGCAAGACGCCAGCCTGAGTGAAGACCGTAGCGTCGGGTTCGGAAGGAACGGCGGCCTTGGCGATGCCGAAGTCGATGATGCGAGGACGTGGCTTGCCATCGATCTCAACGACAAGAATGTTGGCGGGCTTGAGGTCGCGGTGAATGATGGCTTTCTGGTGCGCATGCTGGACGGCTTCACAGACCTGAATAAACAGGCGAAGACGATCGGGAAGCGGCAATTTTTTCTGGTCGCAATACCTAGTGATGGGAAGGCCCTCAACGTATTCCATGACGAAATAGGGCTGGCCGCCTGGAGCGGCGCCAGCATCGAAAACCTTGGCAATGCAAGGATGATCCATGATGGCGAGCGACTGGCGTTCCGCCTGGAAGCGTTGAAGAGCGATGGAGTGGAGCATGCCGGAGCGAATGAGCTTCAAGGCTACCTGACGGCGAACAGGAAAGGTCTGTTCGGCAAGCCAGACCTGACCCATGCCACCTTCACCGAGAATTTTGAGCAAGCGGTAAGGGCCAACAGACTGGAGCGGTGCGGCTGCGGGAAGTAGCGGGCCAGCCAGGGGAGACTGAGAGAGGTCCTCTCCGGGTTGATCGTAGGCGGAGATGAGGGACTCGATTTCAGTGCGCAAAGTGGGGTTCTGGGCACAGGCTTCATCAAGATAGCTGGCGCGGTCGGCGGGATCGCGTTCGAGAGCGGCGCCAACAATTTCTTTGATCTTCTCCCAGCGACTAGGACGTTGCACAGCTACCCTCGCTTCATCTGTCTGGACAACCAGGCTTTGGCGACGCTCCAATCGCGTTTGACCGTAGCTGGGGAAATACCGAGCACCTGGGCGGTTTCTTCGGTAGTGAGGCCGCCAAAAAAGCGAAGTTCGACGATACGGCTTTGCTGTTCATCGATGCGAGTGAGAACCGTGAGGGCATCGTCAAGAGCGATGACATCCGCGCTTCTGGATTTGGGGAGGACAAGAGCTTCTTCGAGAACAACGGTGCAGTCGGCGCCGCGCTTGGCAGCGCGATGATGGCGGGAATAGTCAACAAGGATCTGGCGCATGAGGCGAGCTGCGATGGCGACAAAGTGAGCGCGGTTCTTGGTGTCGATGGGCCCATGATGAAAGAGACGGAGATAGGCTTCATAGACGAGGGCAGTGCTGCGCAGAGTGTGATCGTAGCGTTCTCGCTGCAGGAAGCGGTGAGCGAGGTCGTGGAGTTCGTTGTAGACCAAGGGAACGAGAGCCTGGAGGGCTTCCGAATCCCCCTGACGCCAGCGGACGAGGAGTTCCGTAACGGGTTGGGCTGCCATGCAACCGACCTGGGAAACGGGCTTGTGAGGACTGGATGGAGTAAATTACCCCTCCGATTGGCGGTAAGTCAATGTAACGAAAGAGCCGGAAAGAGCCGGGTTGAGATACAGGTTGTGTTACGAGAGTGCTCCATGGCTCTGAAATAAAACATGAGCCCGTTTGCAGTGGAAATTCGCATACATGATTAGGACGGAATGCAGAAGCGGAACGGGCCCTTCGAGGTCTGTAGAGTGAAGGCCGCCGAAGCCTCCTTCGCCAGGTCTTCGAAGAAGTGGACGGCAAACCGCAGAAAGCCTGAAAGATCTAATAAAGGACGACGGACCCATGTTTGTACGAAAACTGTATCTACTTTCTGCACTCTTGCTCGTGGCTGGCGCAATTGGACGGCCGGCACCGGCTCAGAACTTCACCGTGAATAGCACGACGGATAACGCCGACTCGAAGGTCGGCGATGGCGTGTGTAGCACGAGCGTCGCTCTGGCGAATCCGCCCGGAACAATGGAGTGTACCTTGCGAGCGGCGATTCAGGAGGCGAGCGGGCTGGCCGGGGCGCATGTGATCACGGTGCCTGCCGGAACGTATGCCTTGACGAATTCGACGCCGTGCCCGGCCAGTTCGGGAGGAGTCCACTTGCATTATTGCATATCCGGCAATGTGAGCATTGTGGGCGCAGGATCGAGCACGACAATTCTGGATGCCGGGCACGCCGACCGCGTGATCTTTGTCTCTCCGAATGCAACGGCACAGATCAGCGGGGTGACGATTCAGAACGGCCATCAGATCGGCGGGACCTACGACGGCGGCGGTGGCGGCGGAATTATGAATCAAGGCACGCTGGCGGTGCTCGACAGCGTATTTAGGCAGAATGTGTCCGATGCGTGGGGTGGTGGCATTAACAGCATCGGGCCGTTGACCGTGAAGAGAACGTCGTTTCTGAACAACTCAGGAGGGCAGTTGGGTGGCGGGCTGTACCAAGAAGGTTCCCAGTCAACAATAGAGGATTGCATCTTCATGGGCAACGCCGCGGGAAACGGCGGCGGACTTTCGAATTTAAGTAGCATCATGAACGTGACGGGAAGCCTGTTCTTCGGAAATACGGGTACGAACGCAGGTGGAGGAGTTTTTGGCTACCAGTACAACGATCCGAAGCACCTGCATATGGTGATAACGAACTCTACGATAACCGGAAATCAATCTCCCGATGGGGGCGGGGCATTCTTCGGAAATTCCATCATCGCGTTGATCAACAACTCCACAATCGTTGAAAATTCACCTAACGGATTGGACAACCGCGTTGAATTCGAGCCTCTCACGATGCAGAACACCATTGTGGCGAATAATCCGACGCTGAACGGAGCCGATTGCCCTGGTCTGCCCATTACATCGAAGGGGCACAACCTGATCGGCAATCTCGCGCAGTGCGCACTCAACGGAGATACCGCCACGAACATCACAGGACAGGATCCGCACCTGGCTCCGCTGGCCGACAATGGCGGGCCGACGCGAACCAGAGCGCTGCTGGCGAATAGTGCCGCGATCGATCACGGGGATCCGGGAGTCCCGGGAAGCGGAGGAACCACCTGTGCCGCGATCGACCAGCGCGGGAATTCCCGACCGCAGGGAGCGGCCTGCGATATAGGCGCGTATGAATCAAGCGGCCAAGCAACCATTCCAGTGGCAATTCCTGATCACGCGGGAAATGGAGGGCCATCGCTGGTATTGATTTACGGATCGAGTTTCAGTCAGGGCAGTTCGGCGAAGCTGGTGTGCGGGAGCACGACGGTCCGGGGCAGCGCCGACAAGGTTGATGCCACGGGGTCGCTAATCGCAACGACATTCAATCTGAAGGGTGTGGCACCGGAGCCCTGCGACCTGGTGGTGACAAGAGCAGACGGGTCGACGTCGACACATGCCAGCGGGTTCGCGGTAGAAAAAGCAACCGCGCCGCAATTGTGGGCTCAGCTCATAGGTAGGGGAACGATTCGAGTGGGAACGCCCAATACACTGCGAGTGCTTTACGGGAACACCGGAAACGAGGACGCTTTGGGAGTGCCGCTGGGCTTGTACCTTACGAGCAATGTAGCGGCGAATATGACTATTCAGGTGGCGCCTCCCCCAACGTTGCCTGGGGACAAAGCGACGGATTGGAGCAAAGTGCCCATCAAGATGCTTTCGGTGCGTCAGGGATTCAACCTGATTCCCCTGCTGCTGCCGGATGTGCCGGCGGGATTTTCAGGAGAACTGGAGTTCACGGTGAACGCACCGGCGTCCATTCATGGACAGACGTTTTCGATGGACGTGAGCATCGGTCCGGCGATTGCTGCTTCGGATTTAACGCTGGACTCGCGGTTCCTTACGGACATGCTCGCAGCAACCAAATCTTACGCGCAGAACTTCCTAGGCATCACCATTCCGTCGGCACAAGACGGCGCGATTCGGGCCTATCTCAATGGTCACGCCCACAATGAAATAGTCGGCGGTCTAAATGGCCTCGTGCAAAGCTTCGGTATGCAACCACCAGTTTTTAGCCTCGGCCAGTTGTTGGTTGGGGGCGTGATCGGCGCCACGGGCAGCGGAGGCGCTGGTGGAGGCGGAGGCGGTGGTGGTGGCGGCGGTGGTGGTGGCGGAGGCGGCGGGGGCGACGACGATGGACCGGATTGTTGGATTGGCTGGTGCGATCCCGAACCGCCACCGCCGCCACCGTGCGACAAGTGGCCGCCCACGGCGTGCGGAGGAGCGCCGGGGCCCGGCGGGCCATTTACGGGATCGTTCGATCCGAACGACAAGGTGGGACCAGTTGGCTTTGGCGCACGGCGGTTCGTCACAAGCACGGCACAGTTCGGTTACTCTGTGTTCTTTGAAAACCAGCCGACTGCGACAGCACCGGCGCAAAAAGTTGTGGTGACCGACCAACTGGACCCAACGAAGGTAGACTTGACCACGTTCAGCCTGGGGCCAATCACATTCGGTGTGGTGACGATGATTCCGACGCCGGGGCTAACGCAGTACATCAAAGATGTGGACTTGCGCCCGACACAGAATGTGATGGCACGGACAGTAGCGAAACTGGACAAATCGACAGGGCTGCTCACGGTGACTTTCTCGTCGCTGGATCCCGGAACACTCGAAGAAACGCAGGATCCCACGCTAGGCTTCCTGCCGCCGAATGCGGCACCACCAGCTGGCGAAGGTAGCGTAACCTTCAGCGTAAAGCCCAAGAGCGGAATAGCAAGCGGAACGAGCGTATGCAACCAAGCGGTGGTGGTGTTCGACACAAATCCGGCGATAAGCACGCCGACCTGGTGCAACACGACAGATTCAGCGGCACCGGCGAGCACGCTAGCGCTGCTGCCGGCATCCCAGAGCCAAGCAACCTTCACGGTCAAGTGGGCGGGGAGCGACGGAGGGTCGGGAGTCGCGACATACACAGTCTATACGTCTGACAACGGCGATGCGTTTACGTCATGGCAGTTGAACACGGCGAACACTTCCGCTTCGTTTACAGGACAGCCAGGACACACCTATGGCTTCTACAGCATCGCGACGGACAACGTCGGGAACACGGAACCGGCGAAGTCTACCGCCGAAACTATGACGACCGTGTCTAGCGGAAACGCCGCGCCGGTGGTAACACTACAGCCAGCGAACCAGACGGTGAAGACCGGAACGCGCGCGACCTTCACGGCGCGGGCGAGCGGCACGCCAAGTCCGACCGTGCAGTGGCAGGTGAGTACCGACAATGGCGTGAGGTTTGTGAGTATCCCTGGATCTACCGCTCCGACCCTGACTTTCGTGGCCAGTAGCACGCAGAACGGGAACAAATACCGCGCTATGTTCACGAACGCCCTCGGAACCGCAGCGACGACGGCGGCGGTCTTGACGGTTAACACACCACCGATCGTGACTCAGAATCCTGCGAACGAAACGGTGACAGACGGTGCGACCGTGACGTTTGTCGCGGCGGCGACGGGATCACCAATACCAACCTTACAGTGGCAGCTGAGCACCAACAGCGGAGTGTCCTTCACGAATCTCGTGGGGGCGACATCCAAGAGCATCACGTTTAGGGCGCGTGTCATACAGAACGGCAACCGGTACCGAGCCGTCTTCACGAACATTGCAGGAACTGCGAGCACTACGGCGGCGGTGCTGACGGTGAATGCCAATCAACCAATGACGATCGCGGGAAACATCACAGCGAAGGCAGGCCCACTGAATGCCAGAGTCTGGACGCTATCGCTCCTAAACAATGGACCGGGATCGGCGATTGGCGCTAAAATCACCACCTTCACCCTGACGCAGACGGCAGGAGCCGCGTGCACGCCAATGGTAAATACGCCATTTCCGCTAACGGTCGGTAACTTGGGGCCGGCGCAAACCAGAGCGGTTAGCATGACCGTGAACTTCACGGGTTGTGCGGCGGCAGCGCGATTCACAGCGACGTTCACATATTCAGCCAACAGCGGGGCGGTGACTGGCTCCGTGGTGCGGACTAATCAGTTTCAATGAGCTGCGGAACTAGAGGAGAAATCTGGATGCGCAAGAAAATTGTACTGATGATTTTGGGGACGATCTTGTGCGTGCTTGTAGCGGGTAGGCGTGCGCTGGCGGATGCGCTGCCAACTTTGACACTGGACCCACCGGGAGGGGCGTTGAACGGAACACTAGGCTTGACCGTAGGATGGGGGTTTGCCCTTACCAACCTGGGAACGGATTTCGCGGTAATAACCGGGACGGATTTTTGCGTGGGAGCGATCAGTTCTCCGTGCAGCAACTCCCTAGGAACCTATACCGACTTTGCGGGAGCACAATTTCTGGTGGCGGGACCCGCGCCAGAGAGCAATAGCGTGACGCAAGCGTTCGATAACTTGACCGCGACCGGTATCGGGAGTTTCTTGATCAACATGGGCGCGTCCGGCACTGTGCATGGATCGATTGTGCTCACCTACGACCTATACAATGTGGACCCGAATGCCCCGAATTTCGATCCAACAACGGATACAGTGTCGCTGGGGAACGAGCTGACGGCGGGGGCATCGGTGACGGCGGAGACCCAACCGGTTCCAGAACCGGGGAGCTTGCTCCTGGCGATATGCGGACTGGCCGGCTATCTGTTGCTGAAAAGGATGGTGTTTGCCTAAAGCGGTGCAGCGACGCTTCTTTACCGGAGTGTGCTTTTTGGGGCGCGGACAGATTCACACGATGCCTTCTGTGATTACTCTCTAAGCGCGCAGAACTGCCTAGCACGATATGGAAGTGGACCAATCGATTGTAACCATCGGAGGTCAGCGTGACGAAACTCCAGAAAACAAAATGTGTTTTCCATTTGTGGAGTCTTCTTGGTCTTGCTAGCGGCGGGTGGACTCAGGGTCGCGAGGGTTGCTTTCGGGCGGCCTAAGGTGGCCGAAGAACTAATCAATGAGAGGCTGCTGAAGCGCTCGCACGGAATGCTTGAACTCTTCGGCTATGGGGCAGTTGCAAGATTCCTTAAACATGCAATTCCCCCGCGAAAAGATTGAAACCTGGGAAAGAGAGGGCGCGGGATCACGAAGGGGCCTCAATTGCCGGAGCCGAAGCCTCGTGACGCGAAAGCAGTAGCAGACCGGGGTGATCTGAACGAGTGTCTAATTCGTTTTCTCCGGCGCGGTTTTTTCGACTACGACCGCGCCACCCTTCATAACCCAGCGGACATTGTTGATAATCACGTTGACATCGGTCAACGGGTCTCCCTCCACGGCCACAATGTCGGCGAAGTAGCCGGGCGCAATGGCGCCGAGCTCCTTATCCTGGCCCAGGAGCGCAGCAGCGTTGGTGGTAGCGGTTGAGAGCGCTTGTTCGGGCGTCATGCCCAGCTTCACAAACCAGCCCAGTTCACGCGTGTTCTCGCCGCACATGGTGAAGAGTGCATCTGAGCCCATGGCAAAACGTACTCCAGCTTTGTGCGCGCGACGAGCGGTTTCAAAATTGCGCCGGATGTAGTCATTCAGTCCGTCAGCGATCTTCTTTTCGTTGTCCCAGCCGAAAATGGTGATGTGCTCGGCGTACCAGCGATTGTGATCGATAGTGGGAACGTAAAAGGTGCCGCGGCGGGCCATGTCGGCGATGGTATCGTCGTCCATATCCGTGGCGTGCTCGATGGAATCGGCGCCGGCGCGGATGGCGTCGCGCGCACCGTCGGGGCCGTAGCTATGGACGGCGAAACGCTTGCCATACTTGTGCGCCAGGTCAGCTGCCGCTTTAATTTCTTCGTAAGTGTAGGTCTGGAATCCGGTGACGTCTTTGTCGGTACCAGTGGAAGCATACATCTTGATCACGTCCACTCCGGCAGCCACTTCTTCGCGAATCACGCGCATTACCGCGGGCAGATTGTCGGCTCGTCCGCCCGGGGGAGTGATGTAACCTGGCCGAGGCGGCGCATCGGCCACGTAGATTCCGTAGCCTGCCACGAACATCCGCGGCCCGATCATCGCGCCGCGATTGATCAGATCGCGCATGGCGATATCATCCCAGTCGCTCGACCCAAGGTCGCGAACGGTTGTAACCCCGGCTTCGAGAGTGCGGCGTGTGTTTTCCTGCGCAAGGAAAACTGCCACAGCGGGAAGGCGAGTGCTGCCAAGTTGGTCGAAGGGATGAACCTTAGATGTCTGGTCCCAATAGAAGGTGATGTGGGTGTGGACATCGATGAGGCCTGGTATGGCGGTGTAGCGGCGAAGATCAATTATTTGTGCGCCGGCAGGAATCTTCCCGGGGTCGGTGATGATCCCGAGAATGCGGTCATCGCGGACGAGAACAATGGCGTCGTTCCAGACTTTTCCTTTGCCGTCGACCAGCTTGCCAAAGCGGAGAGCCTTGGCGGCTCCCGAGGTTTCACCCGCATGAACCAATTGGGCCGCGGAAAGCAACAGGAAGGCGCAGCATAGCCCGATAATCCATTGCCGCATATTCACCTCGCAGGAAGTTTTTCGGAATCTACCACCAACGAAGGAGACTTCGCACCTTCTAATTTGTAGAAGGCAAATAAGACGTCGAATGTTAAGTCCGAGCAGGACAACGAAGCAAAGTCTGTAATGTTCTATTTTCTGGCGGGAGGACTTGTTGACACAAGGTCACCGGGCAATTTGGATTCTCTGAGAAACGGAGGCACAGCAGCGGTTTCGCGACGCAGTCAATGATCAGGTCGGTCTGGAGCATGCCCGTCATGATCGACGTTTACGGAAATGGTATCCGCTGGCCAACATACCACGAGTACTCCTCATCTCGTTTTTTAGAGCCCTTCCCCGGTCAGCAACGACAATTCCTGCTCCATGCAAGTTCGCTAACAGCGCGGGTTTCGCGCATGAATTGCTTAAGCTTTAGCTTGGCGAAAGGAGGCTGTTATGCCTGTTGAATCATGCATCCCGATCATTCCGAGCGCAAACCTGGAGAGGAGTCTGCGTTTGTGGGTTGATGGTCTCG
>Ga0126379_10001902_pt1 | contig 12998 bp, 11 predicted proteins | sample PanSoiMetPlot_24_FD_92640 | JGI IMG/M metagenome (GOLD analysis project Ga0126379, IMG submission 92640) | Tropical forest soil microbial communities from Panama - MetaG Plot_24 | ecosystem: Environmental > Terrestrial > Soil > Tropical forest > Bulk soil | place: Panama | collected 2016-02-17
CCGTGGGTCTTGACCGTGGGCACGTGGCAAACGTTCTTGCCGACGTACATCGCCGGGATCTCGATGCCGTCCGGGAAGATCGCGTTGAGCTTGAGCAGCGGCGAGCGGAACTTGTAGGTGGTCCACTCGACGTCCGGCAGCGCGATGAACGGCACGCCGTGGCGGTCGAGCACGGGCCGCCACTTGTTGTTCCGGCAGCCGACGACCGGGTTGGTGACCACCGTCTTGTTCTCGACGGGAAAGATCCGCCGCCGGTCGTAGCCGTCGTCGAGCAGGGTCGTCAAGATCCCGTCGACCTGCCACGGCTGGCTCGAGCACGCCGGGAAGTACTTCGTCCAGGAGAGGTTGAGCTTGAGGATCAGATCCTGATCGCGAGGCAGGATGGCGTCGTACTTCACCAGCCGCATCAGCCGCCCGTAGTCCTCGACGACGGTCTCGGGGCGGGTGCGGAGCAGGGCGACCGCGCTGGACATGCTATCGAATATCTTACTCCAGCCGCGCGCCGTAAATGATCAGCAGAACCGCGCAGATCCAGCAGACCGTGTTGATCAGCAGCGCGCGGTCGCTCAGCAGGAGCTCCGACGGGTTACCCCCGAGGCGGCGCTGATACAACAAGTAGAGGTAGCGGAAGATCCCGTAGAGCACGAAGGGCAGGGTCGCCGGCAAGAGGTGCGTGTGGAACTTCGCCACGGTCTCCGGCGACATCGTGTAGAGCGCGTAGGCCGTCACGGTCGACGCGGTCACGACCGCGATCATCTGGTCCAGCAGGGCCGGGCTGTACTCGGCGAGGATCGGGCGGTGCCGTGCGGCGTCCTGCTCGAGCGCCACGTACTCGTAGCGGCGCTTGCCGAGGGCCAGGAACAGCGCCAGCAAGATCGTGCAGATGAGGAGCCAGCCCGACATCTCGACCTCGATGACGACGGCGCCCGCCACCGCGCGCAGCACGAACCCGCCGGCGACGACGATCGCGTCCACGATGACGACGTGCTTGAGCCACGCCGAGTAGGCGACGAGCAGCACCACGTAGGCGAGTGCGGCCGCCAGGAACGCGCGCGACAGGATCGCCGCGCACCCGAGCCCCCCGCCGACGAGCACGACGGCGACGCCGACCGCGACTCCAACCGGCAGCCGGCCCGCCGCGATCGGCCGCATGGCCTTGCGCGGGTCCAGCCGATCGCGCTCGCGGTCTGCGACATCGTTGACCAGGTAGATCGCGCCCGACAGGCCGCAGAAGATCGCGAAGGCCGCGAGCGCGGTCCACGCCGAGGGCGTGAAGAGCCGCTGGGCGAAGATCAGGCCGGCGAACACGAAGAGATTCTTCACCCACTGGCGCGGGCGCATCGAGACCACGACGGCTCTGAGCATCGCGACCCCGCGCGACGCTCCGACGACGTGGGACTCCGCCGCGTCCAGCACTTAGAGACGGATGACGTGGGGCGCGGGCGGGAGACTGCCGGTCGCGTTGCGGGTGTCGATGACCAGCGGTGACTCACGGACGATCGCCGACCAGTCGTAGGTGGCGTGGTTGGTCAGGATCAGCACCACGTCGCGCGACGCGAGGGCCGCATCGTCCCACGCGATCGACTTCATCGTGTGCGTGCCGACCAGCACCGACGCCACGTGGGGGTCGTGGTAGTCGACGACGGCGCCCTTGGCGAGGAGTCCTTCGATGATCTCGAGCGCGGGGGAATCGCGCACGTCGGCCACGTCCGCCTTGTAGGCGACGCCCAGCACCAGGATGCGCGCGCCGCGCAGGGCCCGCGTGCGGTCGTTGAGCGCATCGGCGACCAGCTGCACGACGTAGTCGGGCATGCGGCGATTGATCTCGTCCGCGAACGTGATGAAGCGCGGCTCGTAGCCCTCGAGCCGTACCTTCCACGACAGGTAGTGCGGGTCGGACGGAAGACAGTGGCCACCGAGTCCGGGCCCGGGATAGAACGGCATGAAGCCGAACGGCTTGGTGGAGGCGGCCGCGATCACCTCCCACACCGAGAGCTGAAGGCGCCGGCACATGATGGCGAACTCGTTCACCAGCGCGATGTTGACCGAACGGAACGTGTTCTCGAAGAGCTTCACCATCTCGGCCGTCTGGGGCCCCGAGACGGGAACGACCCGAGGGGCCACGCGGGCGTAGAGCAGCGTCGCCAGCTCCCGGCAGGCCTCGGTCACGCCGCCCACGACCTTGGGAATGTCGCGCAAGGTGAAGCGGCGATTGCCCGGGTCGATCCGCTCGGGCGAAAATGCCAGGAAGATGTCGCGGCCCACGGCGACGCCCTTGGCTTCGAGGCGCGGCGCCAGGATCTCCTGCGTGGTGCCGGGATAGGTCGTCGACTCGAGCGCGACCAGCTGCCCCGGCCGGATGATCGAGGCGACGGCGTCCGCCGCGGCGACGATGAAGGAGATGTCGGGCTCCTTCGACTTGCCGAGCGGCGTCGGCACGCAGATCACGATCGCGTCCGCGTCCTTCAGGGTGCCCACGTCGTCGTGGGCGCTCAGGCGGCCGGCCCGCACGAGACGCGAGAGCTGCTCGGCCGGCACGTCCTCGATGAAGCTCGCCCCCGCGCGGACGGCGGCAACGCGCCTGGCATCGAGGTCGACGCCGACCACGTTCGCGCCCGACTCGGCGAAGGCGACCGCCAGGGGCAGCCCGACGTAGCCGAGCCCGATCAGGCCCACGGTCGGGCTCGCGGCGAGCCGCTGCCTGAGCGCCTCGGCGGCCGGTGTCACAGGCGCTCGCACGCGCGGCGCACACCCGCCACCACGCGCTCGACCTCGTCGTCGGTGAGCTCGGCGAAGCACGGCAGCGACAGGACCTCGCGCGAGGCGCGCCAGGCCTCGGGCCAGCGCTGCTCGGCGCCGCCGCCGAACATCGGCTGATCCGGCACCGAGCGCGGGTAATAGACGGCGGTCGAGATTCCCTCGTCCGTCAGGAGCTTGGCGAGCGCGTCGCGCTGCGGGTGTCGCACGGTGAACAGATGGTACACGTGGCGCGCCTTCGCCGCCTCGACTGGCAGCTCGAGCCCCAGGCCCACCAGCCCCTTGCGGTAGCGGGCGGCGATCCGCCGGCGCGCCGTCGTCCAGGCTGCCAGGTGCCGGAGCTTCACGCGCAGGAACGCCGCCTGCAGCTCGTCGAGGCGGCTGCAATAGCCGAGCTCGACGTGCTCGTAGCGTCCGCTGTCGCCGTGGTGCCGGAGCTTCCGCACGCGATCGGCGACGTCCTGGCGCCGGGTCACCACCATGCCGCCGTCACCGCAGGCTCCCAAGTTCTTGGTCGGGTAGAACGACAGGCACGCGGCGTCGGCCTGGGAGCCGACGGGCTCTTCGCCCCATGCGGCGCCGACGGCCTGCGCGGCGTCCTCGATCACGGCCAGCTGGTGGGCGCGGGCCAGCGCGAGCACGCGGTCCATCGGGGCCGGCTGACCGTACAGATGCACCGGCATGATCGCACGGGTGCGCGGCGTGATCGCGCGCTCGGTCGCTGTCAGGTCGAGCGCGTACGAGGCCGGATCGATGTCGACGAACACCGGCACCGCGCCGGCCATCATGATGGTCGTCGCCGAGGCGACGAACGAGAAGGCCGGGGTGATGACCTCGTCGCCCGGGCCGACGCCGAGCGCGGTCAACGTCAGGCGCAGCGCATCGGTGCCCGACGCGACGCCGAGCGCCGAGGGCGCGCCGCAGAGCGCGGCCATCTCCTGCTCGAGCGCCCGGCCTTCGGCGCCCAGCACGAACTGGCTCGAGTCGATCACGCGCGCGCTCGCGGCCAGAAGCTCCTCGCGCAGCACCGCATGCTGCCGCTGCAGGTCGATGAAGGGGATCATTTGAACACCGGGGTCGAGTCCGTTCCGACTCCGCCCACCCGGGTGCTCAGGACGTTCCCGAGCCCGAGCAGGTTGAGCGAGAAGCGGAACTCGTTGTCAGGGTTCTTGCCGGGGCGCTCGGGATTGCGCCTCACGTAGTCGAGACTGACCGCCCAGCAGTCGAACTTGAAGTCGACGCCGAAGCGGTTCTCGACGACGCTGGATGTCTTGAGGTCCCAGTTCGTTTTCACGCGGGCGACCAGGTTGCGCAGGAGCTCCGCCCGCACCTCGCCCTGGAGAAAATTGGTCGCCTGGTTCGCCATGAGCCCGTTGCCAGGATTGAAGGTGCCGGGGATCTGCACGAAGTACGGAATGAACACTTGCGGCATCCGATTGTAACGCGTCCCGACGGTCCCGGCGATGCGGGGAAAGTTGACGGTCACGTCGGTCGTGTAGGCCTGCAGCCCGTCGCCGGTGACGTTGTAGCTCAGGTCACCGTGCAGCCTCAGCATCTGGCTCGGCTGGATCGTGAGGTCCCCGGCGATGTTGCCGAGCTTTTCGTTCTCGAGATCGTAGGCGCTCGCCAGCACGAGCCTGACGAGCTCGAGACGGTCCGCCTCGGCGTTCTCGCCGCCGATCGTCTTGCCGAGGATCCGGTTGGTCAACGAATACTCGAACCAGTTCGCCTCGGGGATGAGGTCGGTCTGGTACTGCCAGTTCGGCAGGCTGAAGAAGTTGTGGCCGATGATCCGGATGTAGTGCACGCGCGGCTCGACCGAGTGGAGCACGCGGTCGAGGCCGCCGAAGCCGCCCAGCTCGTAGACGCGCGAGGCCCGGCTCTCGGCGTCGCTCCCGAACTCGAGCAATTCGCGCACGCGCGGCTCGCCGTTGGTGTCCTCGATCGGCTGCCCGCCGGCGACCGGGAAGTGGACGTCGGTGACGGTCGTGCTGTAGGCGGTGACGCGCCCGCCCACGAAGGGCGTGAGGGTCGCGTAGCCGGCGATGGGGATCGGCCGCACGACGATCGGATGCAGGTCGAAGCGGGCGCCCTCGGAGCCGGCATAGCGGATGAAGTTCACGAAGCTCGAATCGACCTGATAGAGAACGTTGGGGAGCCCCGGCACCTCCTGCCGGCCACCGCTGAGCCTGAGCTCGGGCACGCGCTGCAGCTCGACCGGGCGCTCGGTGGTCAGGTCCTGGTACCAGTACAGGCGGCTCACCAAGCTCCAGTTGGTCCACGTCTTGGTCACGAACAGGTTCGACTCCGCGCGCTGCGCGGAACGCTGCGCGAGCGCCGTCTGGTAGTCGTGCAGCACCTTGTCGTCGGAGACCGCATTGAGATCGGCGCGCAGCGACAGGCCCGGCACGATCTGCCACTCGTGCTTGACGCTGCCGAAGCCGCGGAGCTCGTCTTCCTTGAAGACCTCGTCGACGAAGAAGCCGTTCAGGCTGCCCTTCTGGTCTCTCGAGAGGATGTAGCGATACTCGAGCGAGCCGCCGAAGCCGCGCCGCTCGTAGGTGTTCACGCTCACCGTGGCGTCCTGGCTGTCCGAGATCGCCCAGAAGAACGGAATCTCGGCGAAGAAACCCTTCGTGGTCGAGCTGCCGAGCAGCGGGGGCAGAAAGCCGGTCTGCCGGTCGCGCCGCAGGGCCGCCGCGAAGAACGGAAAGTACGGCCACACCGGCACCGACTTGACCCAGAACGACACGTTCCAGCCGTAGACGAAATCCTCGAGGTCGGCCGTCCCCTCGCCCAGGTGGAACGACCACGTGGGCGGCTCGTCCTCACAGGTCGTGAAGACGCCGTACTGGACGCGGTAGGTGCTCTCGCCCAGACGCTCCAGGCGCTCGCCCGTGAGGCGGTAGTACGGCGCGGAGTGCACCTCGCCTTGATACACGACGCCGGTACCGGTCTTGATGTTGTACTCGATCCGCTCGCCGGTCAGTCGGTCGTCGCCGTCGTAGAAGATCGCCCGTCCGATCGCGACGGCGTCACCGGTGGCGCGATTGATCTCGACGCGGTCGGCGAGCAGGCGGCCCTGACCGCGAGTCACCTCGACGTTGCCGGTCGCCACGAGCAGGTTGTCCGGTCCGATCTGTTCGAAGCGGTCCGCCACGATCGACACCTCGCCGCCGGCCGTCGAAACACTTCGCTGCGTCTGGGCTTGGACGAGCGGTGGAGAGGCCACCCCGGCAGCGCTCGCGAGCAGCAGACACAAGATCGAAGTCCGGGCTCGCGTCATGAATTCGAGAGCGTCCCCCGTCAGAAGGGAAGTCTCATGCTAGCAGCCTCCTTTTCGAGCGAGCAAGGTTTATCGCTCCCGGCAAGATAGCGGAGCACGTCACCGATGAGGAACAGGGAGCCCGCGACGCAGATGACGGGCGTCTTCGCGTCCCGGCCGGCGCGCTCGAGCGCCTCCGCCGGCGAGCCGGCGATCTCGACCGCGTCGACGGTGGCCGGCACCAGCGCGCGGAGCGCGTCGGGCGCGGCGGCGCGCGGGCTCGTGGGCGCGACCAGGACGATGCGCTCCGCGAGCGGCGCCAGCGCGGCGACGATGCCGGCGGCATCCTTGTCGGCGAGGATGCCCAGGACGAACGTGACCGGCGCCGCGCCGAAGACGTCGCGCAGCGACGCGGCCAGGGCGCGCGCGCCCGCCGGATTGTGCGCGCCGTCCAGGACGAGGAAGCCCGATGCGCGCCGGAAGATCTCAAACCGCCCCGGCCAGCGCGCGCGCGCCAGCCCGTCGCGAATCGCGGCGTCGGCGGCGCCCAGCTCGCGCGCGGCGGCGACCGCGAGCAGCGCGTTGGACGGCTGATAGCTGGCGGCCATGCCGAGCTCGAGGCCGGCCAGCGTGAAGCCCGGCCCCGCGCACGTCAGCCGCTGCCCGTCGAGGCCGCGCCGCTCGACGGCGACCGAAAGGTCGCGGCCCTCGAGCAGGAGCGGAACGCCGACGGCTCTCGCGCGCGTCGCGATGACGCGCTCGGCCTCGCGCGCCTGCGCGGCCGAGACCGCGACGCCGCTGCGGATGATCGCCGCCTTTTCCCCCGCGATCGCCTCGAGGGTGGAGCCGAGCACGGCCTGGTGGTCGAGGTCGATGCGCGAGATCACGGAGACCTCCGGGCGGCCCACCGTCGTGGCGTCCAGGCGCCCGCCCAGCCCCACCTCGAGCACCGCGATGTCGACCGCTTCCCGCGCGAAGTGATCGAGCGCCAGGGCCGTCGTCGCCTCGAACATCGTCGCGTCGACGCGCGCGACCAGCGTGCCGAGCGCCTCGACCCCGTCGACCACGCCGTCCTCCGGGATCGGGTCACCGTCGACGCGGATCCGCTCGCGGAACGAGACCAGATGTGGGGAGGTGTAGAGGCCGACGCGAAGGCCGGCGGCTTTCAGGATCGCGGCCAGCATCGCCGACACCGAGCCCTTGCCGTTGGTGCCGCCCACCTGGACCAGGCGGTAGCGCTGCTCGGGCCGGCCGAGCGCGTCGAGCAGCCCCTCGATCCGCTCGAGCCCCGGGCGCATGCCCGCGTGCTCGCCGCCCCGGAGCGCCTGGATCCGGGCCACGGCCTCGGCGTATGTCACGAGCGGGCTACCGCGCTCGCGGCGGCTCGGCGGCGAAGAAGGCGAGGATGCGGCGGAGCGCTTCTTTCAGGTCGCGCCGCTCGACGATCATGTCGAGCTGTCCGTGCGCGAGCAGGAACTCCGATCGCTGGAACCCTTCGGGGAGCGGCTGGCGGATCGTCTCGGCGATGACCCGCGGCCCCGCGAAGCCGATCAGCGCGCGCGGCTCGGCCATGATGACGTCGCCCAGCATCGCGAAGCTCGCGGTGACGCCGCCGGTGGTGGGATCGGTGAGGATCGAGATGTAGGGCAGCTTCGCGGCGGCCAGCCGCTCGAGCGCGGCGGAGGTCTTGGCCATCTGCATCAGCGAGAGGATGCCTTCCTGCATCCGGGCGCCGCCGGAGGCCGAGACGATGAGGACCGGCAAGTGCTTGGCGATGGCGAGCTCGATCGCGCGCGCGAGCTTCTCGCCGACCACCGAGCCCATGCTGCCGCCCAGGAAGCCGAACTCGAAGACGGCGAGCACGGCCGTCTGGCCGCCGATCGAGGCGATGCCGCAGATGACCGCCTCGTCGGTCGAGGTCTTCTGCGCCGCGGCGCGCACGCGCTCGCGGTACTTCTTGGTGTCCTTGAAGGTCAGCGGATCGGTCGTGCTGAGCCCGGTCTCGCGCTCCTCGAACGAGCCGGCGTCGACCAGCTGGCCGATGCGCTCGCGGGCCGAGATCCGGAACGGATAGTGGCACTTCGGGCACACGCGACCGCCGCGCTCCACCTCGGCCCGGTAGATGATCTCCTTGCAGGAGTCGCACTTGATCCACAGCCCTTCGGCGATGATGACCTTGCTGCCGCTCGACTCCTCTTTGCGCTTGAACCAGGCCACCGTACCCTACCTCCTCGCCTGGGTGGCGGACATCGGGAAGGGCTCACGCAGCGGCGCCTTGAGCTCGGCGATGAACTTGCCGACGTCGTCGACGAGACTCGCCGAGCCCGCGCGCGCCTCGACGAGGCGGACGATGGCCGAGCCGACGGCCGCGCCGTCGGCGACGCGCCCAACCGCCGCCACCTGCGCGGGCGTGCTGATCCCGAAGCCCACGCACACCGGCATCGCCGTCACGCGCCGGATCGCGCCGATCTGGGCCGCCATGTCGGCCGGCAGCTCCTGGCGCTCGCCGGTCACGCCGGTGAGCGACACGACGTAGATGAAGCCGCGGCTCTTCCCCGCGATGAGGCGCACGCGCGGGGGTGTCGAGGTGGGCGCCAGCATGTAGACCAGGTCGAGCCCGGCGGCGGCGGCCTCGCCCGCGAGCGGCTCGCTCTCCTCGGGCGGCATGTCCACGACGATCGTGCCATCGGCGCCGGCGTCGACCGCGGTGCGCGCGAACGCCTTGAGGCCGAAGGCGAGCACGGGGTTGTAGTAGGTCATGAGCACGAGCGGCACGTCGACCTCGGCGCGCAGCGCCGCCACGGTTTCGAGCACGCGGGGGACCGAGGCCCCGGCGGCGAGCGCGCGGGCGCCGGCGCGCTGGATCACGGGGCCGTCGGCGAGCGGATCGGAGAACGGCACGCCGAGCTCGATCAGGTCGGCCCCGCGGCGCGCGGCCTCCACGACGAGCCGCCGCGTGTCGGCCAGTGACGGATCACCGGCGGTGAAGTAGGGAACGAGCGCCCGCTCCCCCCGCGCGCGCAGACGCGCGAAGGTCGCGTCCAGCCGGCTCATCCGATCTGCTTCCCCAGCGCCTTGGCTACCACGTGCACGTCCTTGTCCCCGCGGCCCGAGAGCCCGACGACGATCGCCCTGGTCCGCGGCAGCGTCTTCGCGAGCTTCATCGCGTACGCCACGGCATGGGCCGACTCGAGCGCCGGCATGATCCCCTCCAGCCGCGTCAGCGCCTCGAACCCCTCGAGCGCCTCGGCGTCGGTGACCGAGACGAACTCGAAGCGGCCCAGGTCCCGGTAGTACGCGTGCTCGGGCCCCACCCCAGGATAATCGAGGCCGGCCGAAATCGAATGCGCCGTGGCGATCTGGCCGTCGTCGCTCTGGAGCAGGTAGCTCATGCAGCCGTGCAGCACGCCCACGGCGCCGGCGCTCATCGAGGCGCCGTGGCGGCCGGTGGCGATCCCCTCTCCGCCCGGCTCGACGCCGACGATCCGAACCCGGCGATCGCCGATGAACGGATGGAAGAGCCCGATGGCGTTCGACCCGCCGCCGACGCAGGCCACCAGGACATCGGGGAGCTTCTTGAGCACGGCACGCGCCTGACGGCGCGCTTCTCGCCCGATGACCGAGTGCAGATCACGGACCATCACCGGGTACGGATGGGGGCCGAGCGCGGAGCCCAGGAGATAGTACGTCGTGCGGACGTTGGTGACCCAGTCGCGCAGGGCCTCGTTGATCGCGTCCTTCAGGGTGCGGCTGCCCGACTCGACCGAGATCACCCGCGCGCCGAGCAGACGCATGCGGAAGACGTTGAGCGCCTGGCGCTCGACGTCCTCGGCGCCCATGTACACCTCGCATTCGAGTCCGAGCAGCGCCGCGGCGGTGGCGCTCGCCACGCCGTGCTGGCCGGCGCCGGTCTCGGCGATGACGCGTCGCTTGCCCATTCGCTCGGCCAGCAGGGCCTGGCCGAGCACGTTGTTGATCTTGTGCGCGCCTGTATGGCAGAGATCCTCGCGCTTGAGATAGATGCGCGCGCCGGCGCACTGCTCGCTGAGGCGCTGAGCGAAGTAGAGCGGTGTCGGCCGGCCGGCGTAGTCACGGAGTAGTCCGCCGAGCCGGCGCTGGAACGTGCGGTCGCGCTTGGCCGACGCCCACGCGCGCTCGAGCTCGATCAGCGGCGCCATGAGCGTCTCGGGGACGAAGCGGCCGCCGAAGCGACCGAAGTGTCCGCGCGCGTCCGGGAGTGTGTTCTTCACCTGGCGCCCTTTGCCTCGGTCACGAACCGCCACACCTTGTCGGGGTCCTTGCGGCCGGGCTGCGCCTCGACCCCCGAGTTCACGTCGACCGCGTAGGGATGCGCCGTCGCGACCGCGCGCGCGACGTTCTCGGGCGTGAGGCCGGCCGCGAGGATGATCTGCCATCGCTCGTTCGCCAGGTCGCGCGCGGTCGACCACTCGATCGGCTGGCGCGCCTCACCCTCGCTCCAGCGGGTGGCGCTGTCGAGGAGGAGCGCCGCCGCGTACTTGCGATACTGCAGGAACTTCACGCTCGGCATGAACGGCTGCATGCCGCCGAGCTCGTCCGACGGCGCCGGCAGCTTGATGGTCTTGATCACGGGTACGGGGAAGCCTTCGAGGTCCTCGGGCTTCTCGTCGCCGTGGAACTGCAGGGCCGCGAGGCCGCACGCCTCCTGGACCGCCTTGATGTGGCCCGCCGGATGGTCCCAGAAGATACCGACGGTCGTGATGAACGGCGGCAGCTCGCGCACGATCGGGGCAACCTTCTCGGGCGTCATGAAGCGCGGCGTGTTCTCGACGAAGATGAAGCCGAGCGCGTCGGCGCCGGCCTCGACCGCCGTCATGGCGTCCTCGAGAGAGGTGATGCCGCAGATCTTGACTCGAGTCATGGCTGGAGCGTCAGCTCGCGAATCTTCGCTGGGATGTCCTTGGCGCGAACCAGGCCTTCGCCGACGAGGATGGCGTGGGCGCCGGCGGTGGCGACCTGATGGACGTCGGCCGCGCTGAAGAAGCCGCTCTCGCTGACCACGATCGGCCCGAGCGGAATCAGCGGCAAGAGCTCGAGCGTGGTGGAGATGTGCGTCTCGAACGTGGCGAGGTCGCGGTTGTTGATCCCGATGATGCGGCTGCCGACGGCCAGCGCCTGGTCGATCTCGGCAGCGGTGTGGCACTCGACCAGCGCGGCGAGCCCGAGCCCCTTCACCGCCGAGAGCAGATCGGCGAGCCGCGCCGGCTCCAGGATCGAGACGATGAGGAGCACCGCGTCGGCGCCGGCCGCCCGCGACTCCCAGAGCTGGTATTCGTCGATCGTGAAGTCCTTGCGCAGGAGCGGCACGTCGACCGCCGCGCGCACGCGGCGCAGATCCTCGAGGCTCCCCCGGAAGTACTTCTCGTCGGTGAGGACCGAGATCGCGTGGGCGCCGTGCGTCGCGTACGTGGTGGCCAGCACGACCGGGTCGAGACCGCTCGACAGGACGCCGCGCGACGGCGAGGCCTTCTTGACCTCGGCGATGAGCCGGATCGAGGCCGGCGAGGGGCGGAGGACGCCCTCGAAATCGTGCGTGGCGGGCAGCGCGCGGCACTGCCGCTCGAGCGTCGCCCGAGACACGATGTCCTTCCGCCGGGCGACCTCAGCGCGCGTGTTGGCGACGATCTCGTCGAGGACCGACATAGCTCGGCGCTAGAAATCGCGCCGGAGCCCCTGCCGTCGCAGCGTGTCGAGCGGGACCGATCGGAGTTGGTCGAGCACGAAGTCGCGGATCGTGCGCGGGGGCGGCAGGTCGCGGACGATGCGGCCGCCGCGCACCAGCGGCTTGAGCAGAGATTCCCAGGCGCCGCCGTCGGGCGGGCGCTGCCCGGCCGGGACGACGACGGTCTCGCGCGTGCCGGGGCGACGGTAGACTTCCTTGGCGCCCGACCACTTGCCGCGCTTGGCCATGGGCCTGCCTTCGATCTCCATGATATCGAGGGCGAAGTTGAGCACGGGCGCGTTGGCGATCGACGTCCCGACGCCGTAGCCGTCGGCCACCGGATTCAGCGCCGTGATCTCGTACTCGTCGACGCCGCCGGAGGCGAGGATCTTCACGTGATTGTGGCCGCGCAGGTTGAGCTCCCAGCGCACCTCTTCGAGGATGCGATAAAAGTCGCCGCGGCGCGACGAGGGCGTGTCCAGGCGAACCGCGTAGAGGTCCTTGCCGAGCGCGTCCGCGACGCGGATCGCCTCGAACTTCTCGTCCTGCAGGGTGTCGATGAGCGCCACGCGGCGCACTTTCGGGTCGACGATCGTGTCGAAAGCTCGCAGCGCCTCGACCGTATCGCCGATCATCAGGACCAGCGAGTGTGGGATGGTCCCCATCGGATCGGCATCGATCAGCTCGGCCGACTTCGTCACCGCCACGCCGTCGCAGCCACCGATGAACGCGTTGCGCTCGATCATCGGCGCCAGCGAGGGGTGCATGCGGCGCGCCCCGAACGAGATCACCTGGCGTTCGCCCGCTGCCTTCTTGCAGCGCGCCGCCTTGGTGGCGATGCCCGACGCTTGACACAGTAGACCGAGCAGCGCCGTCTCGAACTTCGCCCACTCGACGTACGTCCCCTCGATGCGCAGGACGGGCTGATAGGGCTCGAATAGGAGCCCCTCGTCCATCGCCGCCACGTCGACAGGCTGGCCTTCGAGCAGCGCGGCGACCTCCTCGATTCCGGCGAGGATTCCCCACTGCCAATCCTCGGGTAGCGACTTCAGGTAGACCTCGGCCTTGACCCGCTTGCGGTCGTTACGGTGGGTCAGGATCTGGACGGTGCGCGCGAAGTAGACGTCCGAAACCTCGCCGCTCTTGATGTCGGCGTCGGCGGCGGTGTGAAACGGGCGCTTCGGGGCATTCGGCATAGTCTGTGACCCTCGGGTCACTCCAAAGGTGGCGAAAAGTGTGTCAGAACCGGGAGGTCAAGTCAAACCTGGGCGCTCG
>Ga0126379_10001903_pt1 | contig 12995 bp, 9 predicted proteins | sample PanSoiMetPlot_24_FD_92640 | JGI IMG/M metagenome (GOLD analysis project Ga0126379, IMG submission 92640) | Tropical forest soil microbial communities from Panama - MetaG Plot_24 | ecosystem: Environmental > Terrestrial > Soil > Tropical forest > Bulk soil | place: Panama | collected 2016-02-17
ACCTCGACCATGTCGTTATAGCGGTTGAAGATTTGCGGGTTCGCGGCAGTCGGCGGATTGTTCGGGTCAATCGTAACCGGAGGAGTCGTCGCAATGGTGGTGCCCGAGCCCATGCCGCCACGCTCGTAAATCCAGGTATGCGCGGGTGAGGCTGTGCGCGGTGCTTCGAGGTCAATAACCTCAGGCAGATTAGGTTTCACGCAATCTCCTTTCTCTCCGCAGAACCGCATTGTTGTAATCGCCGGTCGAGGTGATCTTCAAAGTGCCACCCTGAAGCGTAATGGTCTGCGAAGTGGTGCCATCGTAAAAAGTTTCAGTGACTCCACCGCTCGAATAAGTATTGATGGTGACCGTGTTGGTGCCCATGTTGAAGATGTAAAGTGTGCGACCGGCATAGGACACCAGTGGGGGCAGATTCATCGAGATAGGATTCAGTGAAGTATCCACGCGAATGGTCTGATCGGTCTGTGATGCGGTCCATGGGCCACCTCCCGGCGCGAGAGCTCCTGGCCCGAAGGTGGTAACCGTGGGGGGCTGCCCGAATACGAAGATCTCGCGCATGACAGCGAACTGCTCATCGGTCAAATGGCCTTCGCCATCATTCAGGAACCCGGCCACCAGGACCACGCGATTGGCGAGATTCTCGACCGGCACTTTGATCTGCACCATGTTGGTGTGATTGAGAGCCACTTGCTCAGGCGAACTGAAGCCGGTGTCCACCCATGCGGGCTCTTCAATGGTCATGACGCTAGTCGAATCGAGGCCGGTCAGGGGCGTTGCGAGCGTCACATGCGTGTGATCATTCCCGATAATGCTCGAATATTGACCCTGCCCTGAGCCGCGCAGTACCCGCATAATGTTGCCCTTCTCGGCATCAATGGCGAGGCCCGCCCAGGTGGGATCACCACCACCGAATTGATTCTTGCCGACCGTGTTGTTCCACATCGGATCGCCGATCACAGTGCCGCCACTCGCCACACTGGCGGCCATCGAACGGACGATGAGCACATCACCGGCCTCCACTGAGTTCTGCGGCTGGCCCGCGATCACGCAATTCGGTGACACCGTGATGGTGCCCGTGCTGGAATTGAAAGCCGTAATCCGGTAGTTGAGCAGAGCCGTAAGGCCGGTCGCGGCATCACCGATCACGCTTACGAGTCTGCCATTCCAGTTATCGGTGGAGCCGATGAAATCGTTGCACTGCATCTGATTGGTGGTGCCCGCCGGGATCGAGCTCACCAGCATGCCCGCGATACCGGCATGGATCTCGGTCTTCGCGCCGACCTGGACATACTTCGCGGATGCCCACGGCAGCCCGTAGGTGTAGGGATGAAGCGGTCCATTAAAGGTGTAGTTGTAGGGCACCGCGCCATTGGCACCATCCTGGCGCGCGAGAGTGCGCTGATCGAAGCCACCGAACAATTCCCAAGAACTCCAGGTGCCGGTGTTGGGCGGCAGCAAAACGAAATTGATGCGGTTATTGATCGGGCTCGTTGCCGGAATCCAGAGGGCTGCGAGGTTGGAGGTCTTGGTGGCTTTGCCGGTGGAATCGTAAACCACCACACAGAAGTAATAGGTGTATCCACCCACGAACTGGCCGCCACTGCCGGTGTAGTTGATGTCGGCAATGCGTGGAGAAGCGATGTCCACGAAAGTGTTGATGCCGAGATAACCTGAAACAAAGATCGCGGGCGACCACGTCCCGTCCGCAGCAATGAAGTAATCCTGGTACAGCATGAAGGTCCGCTCGCGCCCATCGGTGTAAATCGGATCGACCGAATTGCCGCTGCCGTCAACTATCGGACCCACCATATTGGGCATCCAAGCGGTGCCCTGCATCCATTCGATATTTGCCGCAGGCATCCGGGGCGCAACCACATCGGTGGGCTTCGGGCCGACATCGTACTGATACATCGAGTCGGTGACATATTTGGCCTGGATGTCGATGGAGAAGTCTGGATTGAAGGTCCACGATTGCACCCGGCCCTTGATTAAACCACCGGGCACCTTCGGGTGCGCTACCGAGATTACATCACCGACCATCGTCTTGAGCGAGAGGATGGTGGTTTGAAAACTGAAATTGCGGGCATTGCCCTGCTCATTGCTGGTGATGTTTCCACCGGCATCTCGAAATACCAGCCCGCCAATCTCCTCGCGCAAGCGCGTCACGCATACGCGCGCGGCTTGGCTCAGATTCGAGACACCGGCCAAGGTCATGTTGCCCTGCATGTATTGAGGCGAATCGGGAGTGCCCACAAAGCAGGCGTGATCGATGTCGTAGACCGTGGTGTTGTTCAACTGCCACTCGAACTCTTCATCGCCGAACTGCACGGTGAACCAGTTGAACTGCGGCTCTAGCGGAGTAGTCTGAAGCGTCTTCAGCTTGATATGCGATTGGTTGTAGGCATTCTCGGCGAGCACACTCGCATTCATGCGGATGCCGATCCAAAGTTTGCCGTTCACCATCGTCCAATATCCGAGACAGCAATTGAGGATCTCGGTTAACCAGTCCTTCACCGGCTTGCGATCCTTGATGATCCCGCGAAAGGGAAACTGATTTTCTGCGATCGCGCAGATCGTATTCGCGACATGTGACTTGGTGAAAGTTGCCGTGAAGGTGTTGCCCGAGATCGCGGTCACCACTACCGTTTCGGCATTGGTGCCGGTATCCACCAAAAGCGATTGCCCTACTCGAATCGGTGTGATGTCGGTTGGCGTGACGGTCTGGCTGCCGGGTGAAACGGCTCCTTGAATCCAGACCGGCAGCGGCAGGAGTTTGCCGACAACCTGATCACAAATCGCGGCTGCCGCGATGGCCTGATTGACATCGAAGTATTGCTCCATCGTCGCGACCGGCACCAGACTGGCATTGGAAGGCTGAACCCTGAGCCCCAACGCGCGTAAGTAAACATTCACTGCGATCCATACGCAATTGGTCAGACCGCTGAACCATGTGCGCGCACCCGGTGCCGTCCACACCCAGCCGCTCACGCCTTTGGTCACGCTGATTTGCATGGCGTGATCGGTAAGGGGCGCGAGTTGCAGACCGGCGGCATCCATGCGCCGGATCTCGGCAAAGGCAAGGCCGCCCGAATAGGTGGTATCCGGTGGCGGCAGATCCCACGTAATTCCGCCAGACCCGTCCGGTTGCGCTATCGAAATCGCCAGGAAATCGTGATTGGTGTCGGCGGGATCGAAACCCATCACGCCCCGAATGGGCGCGCGGACAGAATCGAAAGGTGGCGAACCGTCCAAGAGATGGTTGGCTTGATTGGAATCGTAGGAACCAATCGGCCCATCGCTCACCATTCCCAGGGCTGCATAATAAGTGTTCTCATCCCTGCCACCCATGATGGGAGCGGTGATCTTCATCATCTTGTCGGTGTAAATTTCCTGAATCGCATTTTGATAAATGGTGTCGTTGGTGATCGTTACCGAGGTCATCCACGATCTGCCCCAGCCCAACACGCCGGTCGAGGAATCCCGAGTACGGAAGTATTGATGCGGCACCACCACGCCACCGAAGGAGGTCGGCACTCCGCGCGCCACGCAAGCGTTATAGTCCTTCGGGCAAGTCGTCAGGCTCGATGTGGAGGGGCAGAACCGGCCCTTGTAGACCTTCCAGCAAGATCTCGTAATCGTGCGGGTCGGATATTGGAGATGGAGCTCGTAGGTTCCATTTGAGCAGGGCAGCACGAATCGCCCGGTAGTATCGAGTGCCCATGGGCGCGCATATCCGGCCCACAGTTGAATGATGTAACCGGACTCGGCATGATAGAGCGAGAACTGCACTGCCGCGCGGTACAGGTTCACCTGATTCGCCCATTGCGTGAAAATGTCATCGGCATTGCCGAGAGTGAAGGTTGCCGAGTCGCTGGCTTCCGAGAGGGTTTGCGTGATGCCGTTCCAGGTGAGCAGGCGCGGCAGATAGACCTTGCCGTCCACCTGCACCCGCTGATTGGAGAAATAGTTCGGCTGATTCACCAGCGCACCGCTCGCATTTCGCACCTGATCCTGAATGGTCAAGAGCGGGTAAACATGCTGGGTCTGGCTCGCGAGATTCGTAAGCAGATTCGCATCGGGAAAGCGAGTGACCGTCGCCACCGAGGTGTAGGGCGGCAGCGCATCCGGCAGCACCAATAAAGTCAAACCGGGATCACCGGTCAACATGCCTGCGAATTGCGGAAAGCTCACATTAGGATTTTCATAACGAACATTCCAGGTTTCCATCCCGCTCGGACCCTGCACCGCGATAGGGAAGGAAGCGTATTGGCCTTGCGCCTGGAGCCAGTGATTTTTGAGCAAGGCATATTCGTCTTTGTTCATGTGATCCCGGCGGATGCGGATGCGCCGGAAGCCCGCGCCCAGGACGAAGCGTTGCTCGGTCTTCAGATCGGGAGCATCGAAAACATGCACCGCGACATTGGGAATGTAATCGATGCCGCCACCCCAATCGACCGAAATCGGGAAAGCCGAAATTACAGGTGGTGTGGTGACGGTAATCCCACCAATCGTATCCGGCATCACTTCACCTCGCGGAGGGAGAACACTAGCTGCGCGGAACCAATCGAGGTGTTGTTGCTGCTACCAGTGTCGGCTTTGGTGGCGCGCATCACGTAGGTTTCGCTGATGCCGGAATCGAAGACCACCACATAGCGCCCCTGCAAGGCCGCGCCGGTCGGATCGTAACTGTAGGGTGGCTGGCACTCGCTCAGGACGTAAAAGTAAAACGGCACCCCCACATGAGCAATGTAGAAATTTCGCAAGGCCAACCAATCACTCGCCTTCGCCAATGCAGTGATGCGAAAGAACTGGCGGCCCACGGTGACCAGCGGAAGCCGGTCGCTCGATCCATCGGTGTAGTTGTCATTGACCACCGACTCGTAGCGGAACTCTTGCTGGAACTGAAGCAGCATCAGACGCGGCAGCACGCCCGAGGGGCTCGCGTTGGCTACATTGTGGCTGGGCATTAACTCGGCACCGTCAGCGGCTCCATGAGTCCGCCCAATTGCGCCATCCTCGAAGAGCCCGAGTTGATCGCCATGGAATTCGCATTGCCCACCACGGTCGGATTGGAGTTCAGAACATCCACCACTTGACCGGCGAATAGATCGCGCGCAAGGTTCGGGTCGAGTTGGATATACATCGAAGTCGGTTGTTGCTGGTTGTAAGCGAGCCAGTTCGCGTATTGCGTGGTCGTCGTCCCGGCATACGGACTCGCGACGACCTGACCATTGGAATACTGCGGCTGAAGCGTGAGAGCTCCACCGGTTTGCGTGTAGAGCGAGGGATACATCGGTCGCGGACCCACGGCACCGGCTCCCTGCGATGCCGCATATAAGTTGATTAATTGCTGCACCTCGGGCGAAGCGACGGCAAGGGAAATCGCGCCACCGTACTTTTGCTTGGCGATCTGCACCACTTGCCGCAACACGCTTATGTTGTTGATGTCGATGCCATACATCTGCTTGATCAGCTTGCGGGCGTGGGTCGTATCGGATTCCTTCAGCAAACCCATCAAGCCGATGGATGCGCCAATCGCTCCCGCCACGATCCACCCGATGGGACCGGCAGCCAGGAGAGGCACGAATATGCTCGGGAATAGAGCCGCGAGCGAACCGGCGGCCAGGAGTCCCGAGAATGCGCCCAGCAATGGCGCGCCGATGGCCGCCAGGGGATTGCCACTGCGCTGGGCATAGCGCCCGAGCCCGAAGGCACCGCTTAAGCCACCAATAGCGCCACCGAGTGCAAATGGCGCGGCAGCGGTCGCAAGCCCGCTATAGGCGAAGGGTGCTTTGATGCCGAGCCCGAGGGCACTCGACGGCAGACTGAGGGTAGCACCACCGGCAATCGGCTCCATGAGGGCTGAGACATCGGCTCCCCTCGCTACCGCCGAGGTGGCGGCAGTGACCGCGCCACCACCCAATCCGAAGCCCTTTATGAAGCTCCAGATCGAAGTCGCCTGCTTAATCGTATTGATGGTACTGGCCGAAGCCTGCATGGGTCCAAGCAGGGTCTGAGCATAACCCGTACTAAGCGGTAATCCATCACCTCCAAATCCCAGAGTGGCGCTACCGAGTGAAAATCCGCCACCTGCCAAAGCCTCAGTTCTGGTTACACTGCCGACAATGGGCGGGATCTCCGTAGCTCCTGTATCGACACCATAGAACCTCAACAGGCTTTGCACATCGGGCCGGTCGCCACCACCACCTCCACCACCACCGGCACCGGCTGCCGCAGCTAGGGCTGCGGCACCTCCACCACTCGACCGGATATTGAGATTGTGAGTAATGGTGGCATCGAACTGCGGCTTCGGGCCAGGAGGTTGCTTGGGAGTCACCGATACCGAGCCATCCGGCAATAACTTCAGATCGTTGATGTGCCCCGGCAGGTTGGCCTTATTGGGTGGCGGCCCGAACACCGGGCGTTGCTGCATGAGGCTCATGATCCCGGCAAATTGCCCGCCACCGAAATCGGGCCGTTCCAGTTGCACCGGCATGCCGAAGGCATTCATCATCGCGGCTGCCATCATCGGCGCTAAGGCGGCCTTCGCGAAATCCTTCGCCATGTTGAAGGCCATGTCGCGCATGCGCGCCCAGAATCCCTTGCCGTGCTGGAACAAGCTATCCAACATTTGATCGGCGAGATTCTTGAACTTGTCGAAGATTTGCTTCTGCTCATCGATCCAGGCTTGATTGATGCGCTTATTGGCGTCGAGTGCGATCTCGACTTTGAGATCCTGCAATTCGCTGAAGGCTACCGCATCCTGCGCGTAAAATACATCCCAGATGGCTTGAGCATCCAAGCCCATTTTTCTCGCGGCAGCCTTAAAATCCTCGGCTTTTTTCTGCATGTCATCCGCTTCTTTGTTGCGGTTGACCGCCCGCAGATTGTCTACGTCCTGGTCCGCTAGGTCGGCGAGCTCGGCGAACTTTTGCTGCTCGGCGACCCGCTTGTTATATTCCTCGACAGCATGCTTGCGCGCGAGATCGCTCTTGGTCTTGGCGACATACTCGGCGGCCTGGATCTCGAACTCCGAGGCTTGCTGAATCGAGGCGATCTTCTGCCGCGCGGTCTGCGCCTCGCCCGTCTCAAAGGTCATGCGCGCGATGCGGATCTGCCGCTCCGCACTCGCGACCTGTTCGTTCTCCAGAATGTCCCGCGCCTGCTTGCGGAGCTCGGTGGTTTCGTCGGTGGCCTTTTTGATGATTTCGAGGATGGCTTCCTGGGTTTCGCGAGCAGCGGCAATATCGGCCTTTTGAGTGGCATCCCGTGCTTCGGCCCGCAGACGCTCGTCCCTCGCGGTCAAATCCGCCAGGATTAACCAGTAATCTCCACTATTTTTCTTGGCTCCCGCCAGAGTTATTTCGCCTTCTCGAATCAATTCGGCTTGTTTTATTTCGAGTTGATTGGCGGCTTCCTGCTGCGCCACTTGGCGAATATCCTCTGCGGTCTTCAGTCGGATATCGAGGCGCTTGATTTCCGAAGCCGCTTCGGCTGCGAGGGTATCTTTGATCGTTACTTGCGCCAAATCAGCTTCGATGGCACCGGTAGTTTTGATGTCCTCGATGCGGGTCTTCAGATCTTCCGCGCGGATCTTGAGTGTCTCCTCGCGATCCTTCGCAACCATGTCTTTCTTGACTCGCTCGATTTCGAGTGCCTGAGCTTTGTATAGATTGGTGGCGGCCCACGGGTTGACTTTGACCCACTCGGGCACTTCCATCTCGGCTTGCTTGGCATTCTTCTCGAACTCATGCTGATACTTCGCGCGGATCGCGCCGAAGCCCTTGTAGAGCTCCTCCTGCGCGCGCGCATAAATGGCTTCCGATTCATCGATCTGCGCTTGCAGCAACTTTTCCGGCAAGCCCAGGATGTTCGGCCCGCGCACCATGTTCTGCGGAAGAATGATGCCGGTCCCGGTTTTGATGTCATACGGCTCGCGTTTGATTTGCTGCTTGGCGTTATTGAATGCCTTCGCAATCCTCTCAGCGGTATAGCCGAGAGCTTCCAGATCCTTCACTGATTTGCCGCTGGCGATAGCTTGCCGGATGAGCGAATCCTCGAAGTCTTCGCTCTTTTGCCGCAGGGCATCCAATTGCACTCCGGTCGCGACCATTGCGCCACCGGCAGCGATGCCCCATGTGCTCAACGCGCCACCAATCCCCTTGATGATCGGCAAGAGGGTTTCGAGCATGATCTGTACCTTCGGGAGTTGCATGAACTCCTCGAATAGCTTTACCGCTCTCAAATCCTTCGCCAGTTGAACCAGCGATTTGAATAAGCCGACTACCGCTTTAAGCCCGATCACTGTCCCGGCAATGATGGCCGACCATTGCAACCACTGCGCGATGCGATCCACGCGCGCCGGATCGTCTTTCATCGAATCCACCCAATCCTTCGCCCACTGGAGCAGCTTGTCCAACTGCGGCTGTAATGCCGTCGAGAGCTCGCTCGCGAGCTTGGTGGCTTCGTTCTTGAGTTGCTGGAATTGGGAGGTGGCCTGATTCATCATCTCCTTGGTCGCATCGGGAATCTGCTTCATTCCTTCGAGCAAGGCCAAGGCAGTCTGGCGACCGAGCAACAGACCCTTTTCCATCTTTTCGCGGATCTCGGTATCGGTGAACAGCTTTCCGGTTTCTTGCAGCAACTTCTGCCGGATAATCTCCATGGCCGGGATACCCTGAGCCGCGATCTGCCGGAATAATTGCTGCGCTTGCGCCACGCCTTTCTCAGCCATCACGCCGAGAGCTTGCGTGAGCCGCTCCACGTCTTCGGAAGTCCCGCCGACCGTTTTAATAGCGCGCGTGATGGCACCCACATAATCGGCAGCATTCTTTGCATCGAAGCCGAAGGCGATCAAACGCCGACCGGCTTCGGTGATGTCCTGCATCGGGAAAGGCGAATGGGCGGCCACCTCCATCAAGCCCTTCATGGTCTTTTCGGCTTGATCCGCCGAGCCGGTCATGGCGCGAATGGCGATCTCCACGCGATTGAACATGTCGCCGGTATGCACCAGATCCGCGATGAAACGCCCGATTGCCAGACCAGCCAGCGAAGTAACCAGATTGCCCACCGCATTGGTGGTCTGTTCCATCGAAACGGTGAGATTTTTTAAGCCCGCCGAGCCCTGCTTGCCCGCATCCTCGGCATTCTTGCCCATGTTCTTGAGCTCTTTGTTGAACTTTTGAACATTGTCCTGGGCTTGCGCGGTGCCGAAGTCGAGTTGGAGGTAAATCCTATTGGCGGCCATGTTTCGGACGGGCCTTTTCTAGTTGGTCTTTTTCGTAGCGGTGCCGCTCTTCGTCCAGCATCCGCAACAATCCGAACTCAATTGCGCTGATATCGTCCAACGAAATCGTGAAGCCCGCGCGCAAGGCGAAATCCAATTCCAGCGCAGCCTTAAAACGCGAGCCCATGGGCGTCTCCAGATAGGTGTCGAGATCCACCATGCGGCAATCGCGGCACGGCAAGCCGGGTTCGTCCGATTGCTGGGCATCGGTACAGTTCTCGGCACCGGGACAAAGCTTGTCCCGCCTGAGCATGCGATACCAGATGTAGCGCGGAGAGGGTTGCTCGGGCCATGCCTCTCCGCTGGTTAAAAATCTTCGGTTTCTTCGAGTCCCGAGGCGAGTTCGTTATCAAGCTCCTCAATAACCGCGCGGATGGCAGTGTCTTTGTGCAAATTCGGGATGACTCCCTCTTTGTAATCGTTGGATGTGCCATCGCATTCACCCCATAATTTCGCGGGAGGATCGAGCGACAACCGAACCTCGATGCGGTTATGCGGTAGTTGCCGCAGCTTGGTGGCGGCCTCGCGCATCAGACGCGCCTGCTTGGCAGTCGGCACCCGCAGAGTATGGGTCACATCTCCACCCGGCACCGAGAGCGTTACAGTAGCGGTCACGCCATCAATGACCACATCGCGCACATCACATCGACCAAGCGTATCCAGCACACGCGCGGCCTCTTCGGGATCAAGCTTGGGAGCTCCATTCAGCTTGCAGGCGTCGAAGATTTTTAGATCGATTTCGGTCGCTGGCACGGCTTCGGTTTCCGACCGGCCTCGCCCGAGTTGGGTAGTGACCAGCTTGTAAGATCGTTTTCGCTCGGACCACTGCTCATCGTTGGGCCAATGCATCACGATCTTTTGCCGAGCTCCCTCTGGAGTTCGGACATTGAACACGTATTCTGCCGTTGCGTCGAACATATTAGGCTGCCTTTTTGGTCATGTCGTCAGGATGCATCCCGGCATGCTCTTCTTCCTCTACGGTCAGCAATTGACCGAAGACATTGTTTAGTGGAGTCGTCGCCGAAAGAGTGCAGAGCGGAGGACCGGCCACCGGCATCAGAATGGTGACTCCACAATTCACGGTGACTACGCCATCCGATTCGCCATTAACTTCGGACGAAATGATCGTGCGCGGGAAGCTCAGAGTTATGCCGTTGGTCTGCGGGCCCGCCCCGATCACTGCTCCACCGATAGTAAGGGTGGTCGCTCCCTCGACCAAACCGAGCAGGTTGTTAAATTCGACCGAACCGGCAATGGCGCGCGCCACGAAATTAAGCGTTACTTCACGATTGCCGAATTCCATGCGCCCGCGAACACCGAAACCGTTCTGGGTGCCCGATCCCGCATAGTAGCCGGTGTCGGCTCGCAGATTGTTGTTCCATCGGAACTCCAGTGTGTTGAAGCGGCCTATTCCGGTTCCAGCCAGATAATCGATGCCATTGACCGTAAGAACCGTCGCGCCCGAAGCATTCAGGGAATGCTCGGTGGTGACCGCCGGTATGGTATACCCGGAGGGATTCACCAGCTTGCCGGTGCCGATGCAGTTGCAGGACAAGCGGCAATTCGCTCGTCCTGGACCCGTTTCGAGATTGAGCGTGAAATCGTTGATCACCATTCCCACGGGTGCCCAGTCCACCACCGCATTGGGTGTCTGCCGGATTTGCTCCACATAGGTGAATGCGGGCAGATTAATGCATGCCGTGGTGGGATTCTGGGGCGTCGAGGCATAGGTCCAGCCGGTGCCCGCAGCCGTCTTGGCGCAACTGCCCAAAGCGAAAGCGAAGAGCCATGCGGCGAATTCGCTCGAAGCGTATTTCTCCAGAGCCATGGAAGTGGAGATGGAAGTCTTGAATACGGTAGTGGGGAATTCATCACCCTTGCCGATATCCAGGGCATCGGTTTCAGTGCGCGGCTCCACCACTGCCAGCGCAGTATTGACCTTGGTAAAGGACCAGAGGTCCGCTTGCAGATTGGGTGTCACCACATCCGTTTGCGGTTTCAATCCAACTGCGATTTTGGCTTCGCGAATATTGGCTGGGCATGCTGCGGGCATAAATTATGCGTCTCCTTTTTCTTTCAGTTCGACCTCGATGCCGAAGTAGTCGATCATTTGCGAATCCGTCTCGCGAAACACGCGCAACAGATTTGCCGTATAGAGCTCTGGCAACAGACACATCAACCTCCACCGCAGGTTGGAGCCGGTGGGGATGCCATTGATCAAGGCCATGCTCATGTCCTGAAGGCTGGTATCCGGGGCACTCCGCAAATAAGCGATGAAGCGATGGGAAAACTCGCTCATGTCCTCGCCGCCTTCGTTAAACTCGGTGCCCTCAAAGGCGACCAGCACTTGACCGCTCTTCAGTCCGTACACCTTGCCCAAAAGATGGTTGGGTGTTGGAGCCGCGTCGATATAGGGAATAATGTTCTGCACATCCCCATTGGCGAGATAGGTCGGCATCTCGGGAATCGCGCGGAAGGTGTTCACCAGAGTGTTGGTCATGAGCGTGATATGGAGCATTTCATCCGAGAGTCGAATCCGATGGCTGCCACGAAGTGCGCGTGTAGCCACCATATTGAAAAGTCGCGGCGGCCAGAACCGTGGCTTCGTCGGTGGGCGCGAAGCCGGTCATCTGGTCATACTGTTCGGCGCGCATGGATTGCTGCCGCGTAAGCCGTTGCGTGGGCTCCGCGCGGATACGGCCTTCGTTGGCCCGCCGAAGCTGAAAATTCTTGACCAGGGCTCCCGTGATGTTGTTGTCGCGCTTTGGGCGCGCCTGCCCGGTCACTTTCTTCTTGATGAACATGTAGCGCCGGGATAACGGTTTCGCCGGTTGCCCGTCAGCGTTGACACCTTTGGCCCAGCGAGCCAATTGCGCGCGCACCATTTCGTTGCCGATGGCAGTGAGTTGGCCGTTATCCAGATTGGGTGGCTTCATCCGGCCACCTTTTTTGACTTTGACGCTCATGTAGGCAGCCGCGCCACGAACGGTCGAAGAGTAGTAAGCCATCTAAAGTTCCTCCCGCAACGTCAAATGCGAATAGCCGATAGCGGTCGCACCTATATGCCAGACCGTGAAATTGCCCTTGCTCGCCTCAGTTAATGTGTCGCCTTCCTGCGGGCCGTTGGGGATGTCGGAATCCTGCACATCGAAGGTGGAATAGGTTCCCGGCGATTGGCTCTCGTCCTCGGTGCCTTCTTTCCACAAGCCGGTGATCTGAAGCACCGGTCCACCTTCCTTGGAGGTATAGCTCACGGTCACGCCGAACATATCGATCTCGGCTTTCCACAATTTTGGCGCATAGGTCTGCGCGAATTGCGACATGCCCGCCGCAGCCGTGGTGGTAAGCCCGGTGGCAAACGTGCGTCGATGTAGAGCTCCTCGTACCATAAAAAACCCGGCCCGTCCCGCGTTTCTCCAAGGGAGGATCTCGGATGAAACGCGGGACTAGAGGCCATCCTGACCGGGCGACCAGTCAGAGCACTTTCGCTTTGAAAGAAGCATTCGGTCGATACGGGAATAGCACCGGAGCCGATTGCAACATGACAAAACGAACGGATGGATCTTCCTCCACCCAACTTTTCACGTAATAAGGCGTGGCTTGCAGGCCCGCGCTTTCATCTCGAATCGCGCCATAGGCTTTGACACCTTCCAGTGCGGTTCCAGTGAGAATACAGGTCGTGGCTGGAATAATCGGCGTCTCGGTG
>Ga0126379_10001907_pt1 | contig 12979 bp, 13 predicted proteins | sample PanSoiMetPlot_24_FD_92640 | JGI IMG/M metagenome (GOLD analysis project Ga0126379, IMG submission 92640) | Tropical forest soil microbial communities from Panama - MetaG Plot_24 | ecosystem: Environmental > Terrestrial > Soil > Tropical forest > Bulk soil | place: Panama | collected 2016-02-17
CGACCGACCAGCCCTCCCGCATCGAACACAACGTGCCCTGCGGCGGACATCTGCGCCAGTGCGACATCTGCGGCGAGGTCCGCTACTGCGGACGCGAAGGCCGCTGCCTCGACGCGAACCAGCCGAGCCACTACGTGCGTCGGCGTTTCAACATCGAGGGCGTCTACGGCGACGGGATCATCGGTTGGACGCGTGGCGACCGCTGGGACGGCTGGCAGTCGCCCTACTTCGAGAAGGCCGAAGCCCTGCAGGTGCTCGCGTACAACAATGAGCCGCCCGTCGGCAAGGCGTGGTACGACGAGCAGACCGACGCGATGTTCGTGCATTGGGAGAACGATGGCGATGAGCCGCAGAAATTCGAGGTCGAGAACATCGAGACGCCTGAGGGCTGGAAGCAGGTCTACGCCATCGGCGCAGGTGCATGGTGTTGGGATGCCGACCCGGTCGACGCAGCCTAACCGAGGGTGCGATTCTGGAGCGCCCAGCGGTCGCGAGGCTGGCGCGTCGGCTTGGGATCTGAATTGGCAGGTCGCAAGCTTTAATAAGGCGGTGCTCTGGATCGCGCGGGAAGTCTTTCCCCTTCTGGCCGGCGAGAAGCGTTGAACGACGTGAAGTCTGCCACGCGTCATCGAGAACATCCCTGTCCCGAAAACAAGTGGTTCCGGGCCACTCCGCTCGACCGTCACAGTGACCCGATTTTCGGCGGAAATCAGCGAGCTGTTTCGGCGGGTTTTTGGGCCCCGACGATCGCGGCACCTGGCGCCGCGAGGAGGCCGGTCAGTTTTGCTTCCTCAACGCGAGCGATAGGCCCTGTCCCGTCTTCGAGTAGGCTGCTCGTCGGAGACTCAGATGCGAGAACCAGGCGTCTTCAACGGCTCGTCGTTGGGTGGCCGGTCGACGGTCCACTTGTGCCCGCAGCGGTCGCAGATATAGTCAGCGGTCTTTTTGCCGTTCACGTCATGCAGTCCGACGTTGCGCACATTCGGTGATCGGCAATTCGGACAGGTCGTCGGCGCTGGCGCCATGGCCTGGGCGCACGATAGCAAAACAGACGCGAAAGACAGAAGCAGAAAACTCCCGCACCAGTGTCAATTAGGTGTCACAGATGAGCGCCGAACGCCTCGCCGTCGGGGATCTGGTGCGCTGCTCGCGGTGCGGAAGGTGGCATCCGGCGGAAGCCTGAGCCAGTGGATCCGCAACCGACTACGCGGAAAAGATGCTGTCTATCCGGTGCGGCACGGCGCACTTCTTCGTGGGGACGATCGACGGCCGGGCCAGGGATCCGAAGGCCGTAAAGTCTCCAGTCGAACTCGAACTGTGGCGCGTGAAAAACTGGTCCCGCCTACTTGCGGCGACCTTTGCGAAATCGTGCTCCGAGTGCCGCGGCGCCGCCACCAAGCGCGATCAGGGTTAGCGTCGCGGGCTCGGGCGTCGGGACCCACGTCCCGCCGTGACCGTTCTGGCCCTGACCGTTCCCGCCTTGACCGTCCTGATTCTGCGCCGCAACGGGCGCGGTCAGAATCAACGACGTCAGGATCACCGCCGGGCCGAGCCATCGCGTGAAGCTCGTGTTCCACAGTCTCACGGTCGAGCTGTCGTCAGGTAGCAGACGCAGACTTTTTATACGATCGAAGAAACGCTGTCCATTCTGACAGTCGATCTCTGACAACAAGTGAGGCTCGGTCGCGGCACCCCGCATGTTACGCTGCGTCCATCCCCCATCCGTTGTGGCTTCGTGTTTCAGGAGCGGATATGCGTGAGCTGAGTCGATCTCTCGACGTCGTCCACGCCTGGACGACGTCTCGGCGGCGTCTGTCATGACGACGGCGTCACCTCTGCCGATGATGCGCTCAAACGTCCTCATCATTGGTCCGGTCAAGAAGACCGAGGCCGAGGTGAGTGCGATCCTCGCCGAGCTGACGAGCCCACCGCACTTCTGGGCGGCCGATGCGCCGCTGCCTTCGAGAGCCGACGGCCGCGCGATTGTGATCCGCGACATCGCGAAGTGGTCCCGAACGCTCCAGACCGCGTGGTTCGACTGGCTGACAGTGCAACAGGAGCCTCGTCCCCAGATGATTGCGACAAGCAGCATCGCGATCTTCCCGCTCGTGAGACAGGGGATGTTTCTCGCAGATTTGTACTACCGGTTGAACACCATCTTGGTGGACCTCTGGATATCCCCGCGCGACGACTCGCCAGTTACTGTGCTGGGACACGGAATGGGCGGTCACGAGACGCCTCCGATCGACGTCGCACGAGTCGAGTGTCTGACGCTCGACCTCATCGCGGAGCGCAAGCTCTCGTTGGAACTCATCGCCGTGCGCCACGAGGCCGATCAGTGGCGGGTGGTGGTGCGCGAGCGGAGTCAGCGGTTTCTCACGATCGAGATGCCCGACGTCAGCACGGTCGCGCAAGTGCAGGCGCGCCTCAAGCACGCTCTCCTCCTCGAACGCTAGAGGATGCCACGGCGTCCCGCTCGCGCACATTCCGCGCTCAGCGGGCGTCGGGCTGCCTCGCAGGGGTCGGCGCGATTCGCGGCGTGGGAAAGTGCCGCTTACAGGAGTCGCAGAAATACCACTTCACGCGACCGGTGTGAGTAATCGGCGGCAGCGGTCTCGTGTGCGCGCTGTCGCAGTACGGACAGGCGGGACCCGACGCCATTTCCGCAGACTACCACGCAAGGCAAGGTCGGGAATCCCCCAACTCGTCAGTCGGCGGGAACTCATCAACGTAAGTCGGACTCGGGCGCAAACCGCACGCCCAGAAAACACTCAACAATTTACCCCCGGTTTGGTGAATTTCCGACAGAACTCAGGACGACTGAAGCCCTATGAATACCGCCGCGATGTTCTCAAGGACAAAAGACGAGTGGACGACGCCCCAGGACTTCTGGGAGAAGCTCAATGCCGAGTTCCAATTCACGTGGGACGTCGCCGCACGGGCCGAAAACACCAAGTGCGGCCTGCACTATTTCGGGCCCGATCATCCGGATCCCCGCCGACGGGACGCATTGAATCCGGACGTTGTGTGGGGGGTGGTGTCGTGGATGAATCCGCCGTATTCGAGCGGGCGTAGATTTATCGCGCGCGCAGCGTTTGAAGCGCGGTATCGCGGCAACATCGTCGTCTGCCTGGTGCCTGCACGCACCGATACCCACTGGTGGCATGGCTACGTTTGGAATCGTCAGAAGCATCAGCTACGAGCAGGCGTCGAAGTGCGGTTCATCAAAGGTCGTTTGAAGTTTGGGGGCGCGGAACACGGCGCGCCATTCCCGAGCGTCGTGATCGTCTTCTGGCCGCATGACGTACATGCCTGACACCGCTACGCCGCCGGGTGGCCAGAGCGCCAAAAGCAAAGCGTGGTGCCGTGATGTGATTGCGCACACCTCGTTCATGTATACGCACATGTTCCCGGTTCGATGATTTCTGGGTCGGTGACATTCGAGCCGGCCCTTAGTCCACATTTGACCCACTCGCGTCTGGACGAGCCGGATACCAAGCTTGCAACGGCCTTAACGAAACTACCTTCGGCGGGTGGGGTGCTCGGCGGGAAGCCGCAGCGCCGACCGACGTTACGGGTCAAGTAAGTCCCACCGCACTTGGACCTTACGAGCGACCACCCAAAAGATAGGCCATGTCGGCACAGTCATTGCCAAGTGGCGCACCACAGTGGGCAACGTCGAGCGAGGAATTGTCATGCATCACCGAGGAACACCGATGAACAGAACAATGAGCCCGGCGCCAAGAACGACAGGCGATGCGCCTGATATATCCCACGCACCCGCCATGTTCGCTCGCGGCGGCTTGGCGGTGTTCTATTGGTTCAAACGTGGTGATGCCTTCGTGCAGTACGACGTGCGAGAGGTATCGGCGACGCGGTACGAACTGACGTTCATCGGACCTGATGGTGTCGAGCGCGTGGAACGCTACGACACGCCGGACGCGCTCCACCTGCGGCAACGAACCTTGGACAGCGAGTTAGCCGCCGAGGGCTGGGTGGGTCCGCATGGGTGGAGTGTCTGAAAGCCGAGGCGTCGGCTCGCGTTTTGGCGGTTCACAAAAACGGCGTACGCCGTTATGGATTTGCAAAGCTCAGTGATAGCCGGTCCTGGCTGCGGGCAGGCTCAATGCACGCCTCCGACTTCATCCACGATAAACGGCATCTCAAGTCGCATCTTGATCGCGATCGGATCCCCTGTGCCTACCGCCATGACGACCGCCTGTGTCGCAGGATCATATGTCTCGATCATTCGTATCAGGATGTCAGCCTGCTCGCGGAGGACGCCTGAACGATCAGCCGCGAGGCGTTGAACCTGAGTCAGGACGTAATAGACCATCTCCATCTTGATCTGCTGATCTGGGTCGGGAATAGGCGGAACAGTGAAGTAAATGTAGCCCCGGCCCTCTGCCGCGTAACTCTCGCGAGCGAAGATCGCGAGACGATCTTGAGCCCACTCGATGAACGACCGCACCAGTCTCGTCCTGCGATCCATCGGTCACGGATGAGTATGCCACTGCTGAGCTTGGGGTATTTAACAGGGTCGCGAGACTGGCGCGCAGGCTGGGAGCTACCGTTTCTGTCATTTCGCGGCTTTTCGGTTCCTGGTTACCCGGCCTTCCGACGATCGGCCGTGTCCAGTTTCTTGACCGCTTTCTTCACCGATGTCAGCTCCTGGAACATCACTCTCCGCAGCCGTTCGATTCGCGCGGGATCTGACGTGTTGCCCTTCAACTGATCCATGAGGGTATGCAGACGCTCCAGTCTCGCCAGAACGTGCGACCGCTCAGCGTCGCCTAGGCGCGGCATGGCGGCTGAAGTATTCGGAGACTAACAAACCATGCCGCTGACATCGTTCCGTGCCAGGGCTTTCGCTGTTGAGAATCTTGTCGGCGCGGTCTTGAATTGCGGCCGCCAGAACCCGCGCGGCACAGCTCGCCGCCGGGGTGCAAGGGAGCGGATACACGCAAATATCCGCCCCCCAAACACTGAGCGACTCGGTTAGTCGTCGTCGTCCTCGCGCTTCGCGTCCGTGTAGACCTTCACACCTTCGTGAGTGACTGGCACAAAGATCCGATTGTTTTCACTATCGGCTGCCACGGAATGTGTCGTGTGCGAGTTCGCGGGCGGTGGGGGCAGCAGGAGGCCCACCGTCAGCGTGGTCACTAACCTGTTCGTCTCGGTATCGAGCACCGGTACGCTGATTCGATCCAGCCCGCCACCAAAGTAGACGCGGTCGTCTCCCTGGTTGAACCAAATCTCATCCCCGCCCAGCCCCGCCACAGTTCTTAGAACCGCACCGGTAGCGACAGACAGGATGTCTCCGCAACTCGTGACGAGGCGCTGTTTCGGAACCAGCACCAGCCCAGCGGGATTGCAGGTCGTTGGGAACACGCGCGTCACCATCCGCGTCAGCGGATTGATTTCGTCAATTTCCCCGTGTTGATGCGTCACCGTCGCTGGAACCGCCAGATAGAAGCGTCGGGTCCTCGCGTTCCAGACCGATTGTTCCAGACCGTGACCGACGGCTGGCGTACCGAACACCACCTGTGGATACGACAGCGTACCAATTACGGTGCGCGTTTTCGTGGAGATGAACGAGACAAAGGGTATCGGATCCCGATCGTTGGCAATCAGAATCATCTGATCGCGGGGGTCGTACGCGAGTTCATCGGCCCGGGCTTTGCCGAGTGTCGAGATGTCCGCGACGATCGTCTGGGTCTTGAGATCGATGACCTCCACAAAGCTGTTGGCATCGCCGACCCACAACTCGCCCCCATGGTCGTCCTTGTCCTCATCGTCGTCACGCGACGGATGGATCGCGACGACGCCGTTCCCGGCCGCATGAAGAGGAATCGCAGACAGGAACGTGTTGCGTCGCGTATTAATGACGTCGATGCTCGTCGTCCCACGATCCGCGAGATAGTACCGTCCGGTTTCCGCATCGGCCCAACTGATGTCGAACCCGCCAGCCAGATTGCCGGGGATGCTAATCGTGGTGAGGAACCGGTAGGGACCGAGTGCGTGCTCTTCGTCAGCGTGGACCGCAACGAAGACCACCAGCGCAAGGCATCCGCCGACGAGGAGCGCTCCGACGGTTTGCGAACGCATACGTCCTCCTTCCACTGAACGGGTGAGCGACAAAATGGTTGAGGCCGCTGACTCTAGGTTTATGGAAGGTAAGTGTCAAAGAAAGAAATCAGAAAGAACCCCTTCGGATTCGGCTGAAATCGGTCGCGCGAGTTCATCGGAAGTTGCCTATACGCTTTGGGGGCGGCTTGATTACGCCTGGGAGGGAAATCGATAACCCGAAGTGTTTCAACGAGAAGCGGACCCGCGATCTCTACGAACCACACGACACTCGCGTCCACGACTGCCACTAATCGCGCTTTCTCCGGGCGATCTAGCCGCGTCGAGCGCCTATCGAAAGATAGGGGCAGGACGGCAAACGATCGACTCCGGCGGCGCATGTAGACGAGCATCGCGAGACACCTGATCAAGCAGTTCTCGCCGCCTGGCTTTTGGCTCCAGTGTGCCTACTGTGAATAGAGCGGAACCACGCCGCAGGTCGACCGTGCGCGATGGCGGAGCGAGATGATCGTCCGCCGCGGCTCAGGCTGACTGTAGATCTCCATTTCATTTTCTGTAGCGAGGCTGTCGGGCCGGTTTGTTGGGAGAGCGTCCGGTTAAGGTCGAGCCGGGTACCTCTGCCTATTCCACCGCTTGGGCCGCCCGCTGTTTAAACATCTCTGACTGTGTGGATATGTCGCCGAGCTATTTCGGCGAACTGGTGAGAGAACGTACCGTTATCGCGTCCGGCGATTTCCACGCGGCTTGTGCAGGTGCTGTGGAAAATCAGTTGCCGACCGTTCAATTGCCGCGTCCGCATTGGCAATTTACCGAAATTGCACCGCGGTTGTACGGCCTGCGTCAACAGGATGGATCTGACGATGCAGAACTTTCGGCTCGTTAGTGTTGGCAAAATCAGCATTACCAGCTCAGAATTGCCGGATCGACTTGCGCCGCTAGGTTTCGAGCTTTAGGAGCACACGAGCGGCCCGCCGCTGGTCGCCCGTCAGGATCGGCGCCTCTCCCAGGTAGGCGGCCACAGCGTCCACTATGACCCGCCACGCTGGCTGATTCACCGTCCGCCCGATGGCGCTCAAGCGCGCCGCAGTGGCGTCCGGTAACCGCAAGCTCAACCGTCGATACTCGCTAGCCTTCTCGCCCCTGAGGCCGGTCGGAGGACGACCCATCCGCGGTTTCGCTTTCGTCATTGTGATCAGTTTATCAGCAAGGCAAAAATACTAGTAGACGACTGAAAGTCATCTTGTTATTATCGGATTCACTTAGAGAAAGCGCCCCGCCGCCGTGTTGATAGCACGACGGCGGAGCTAACCGTCAACCTGGCGTCAGGCAGGTCGAGCGGCTCTCGCCATTGTAAGCGGGACCCTCTGACCACCGAAGAGGTCCCGTCTATGAAGGCCGCGATCTACGCGCGCGTCAGCACCTTCGATCAGGAACCTGAGAACCAGCTCGCCGAACTTCGTCAGTACGCCATAGCGCGCCAGTGGGCCTCCCGGGAGTACGTCGATCGCGGCGTCAGCGGAGCGACGGATCGGCGGCCCGCCCTCGACGAGTTGCTGCGTATGGCTCGACGACGGCAGTTTGATGTGCTGGTCTGCTGGCGGCTCGATCGGCTCGGACGCAATCTGCGACACCTGATTACGCTGCTCGACGAACTCCAGGCACTGGGCATAGCTTTCGTCTCGATGGGCGAAGGGATCGATTGCACGACGCCCGCAGGGAAGCTTCAGCTTCACATCCTCGCGGCTCTGGCGGAATTTGAGCGGGGCAGGATTCAAGAGCGGGTAAGGGCTGGGCTGGCACGAGCGAAAGCACAGGGAGTGAAGCTGGGTCGCCCCCGACGTCGGATCGCCCCTGAACGCCTCGCAGAGGTGGCTGGCTTGCCCGCACGCGAGGCGGCGCGACGACTGGGGATCCCTCGGTCTACTTTTCAGCGGCTGGCCCAAAAACCCCGGCGACCCGCTCGCTGATTTCCTCAGAAAACCGGGCCACTCGGATCACCAGTTTGGGTGGCCCACAATCAGATGATTTCGGGACGGTGGATCGGTGATCGGGCGTTGGCTCGGGATCCCCAAGATCGCCACTACGGTGTAAAGGCCTCGGCTGATCCGGTGTCGTCGCCGCCGATCACATAAATGCGCGCATCGGGTCCGACCGTGGCCGCGTGCCCCAATCGCGCGGCGGACATCGGATCCACATAGATCCAGGCGTCGGTGCTCGGATCGTACCGTTCGACGGATGTGCCATCCTGGCCGCCTCCGATCGCATAGATGCGTCCGTCCGGGCCTGCGACGCCGGCGACGCCGTACCGCACCTCGTTCATCGGGCTGACCGGGGTCCACGTATCGCTGGCAGGGTCATACGCCTCGACCGTGTTGACGTAGGCGTCCCCTGAATACCCGCCGAAGACGTAGATGCGCCCATCGCGACCGGCCGCCGCGCCACAGGCGGTTCGCGGCGTGTTCATCGACGCCGCTGCCGTCCAGTAACCGGTGGCTGGGTCGAAAACCTCGGTGGTGGCGATCGTCTGAAAGGAGCTATCCGTTCCGCCCATGACGTAAATACGGCCGTCCTGTCCCGCTGCGGCAGCGGGACCTTGTCGAGGCGTCGGCATGTCGGACAGTAACGTCCACTGGTCGGCCTGCGGATCGTATTGCTCGACTCGGCCCAGCGCGAAAGGTGGACCCGTAAAGTCATAACCGCCAATCGCGTAGATGAGTCCTGAAGCGTCGCTCGCATACGCGAAGTTCCGACGAGGTCCGGCGGCGAGCGGCGCCACCGCGACCCAGCTGTCCGCGGTGACATCGTAGGCAAAGACCGTCGCCGTCACCGGCGGACCATCGTTCGACGTACCGCCGAATGCATACACGCGTCCATCGTTGCCGGTCGCCGCACCGAGCAGCTCCTTCGGCGCCGGCAGCGACGCCACGGTCGTCCAACCGCGCGTGCCGAACGGCGCCGTTTGAATGCGGATCGCCGTGTCGAAGCAGACCATGCCATGGATCGAGACCACGGCATCGATCGCAGGGAAGACATTCTTGACAGGCACCAGGCCGCTGTCGAACTGATCCGTCTGGCCTCCGATGGTGAGCGTCAGCTGGAGTCGTTGTTGGATCGCAAATTCACCACCCAACTGAAAGATGCCCGAGCCGGTGATCTGCACCAGCTCGCCAGCCCTCTCGACGGTCCAGGCGACGTTGGTGACGGCGTAGTAGTTGAACAGGCCATCCGATCGAACGAACGTGAGCGCGAAGGTGCCCTGAAGCGTATCCGTCGTGAAGATCGCGCACAGGCAGGGAGGAAAGCATCCCTGCGAAAACGCGGACCCGCTTTGAAGGGAGTACAACGTGCTCGGCACCGCCGGGTCGGGACTCTGCGCGTCGGCGCTCGACCCAAGTCCCAGAAGGAACAGGCTCGTGATGATCGCGACAGGCTGAAGACGCATGGCAAACCTCGTTTCAGTCAAAACTCCGTCGCGCCGATGGGTGGACGGGCTGGATTATAACGGCGGACTGATAACACGCACGTAACGAGCGTAGGAAATAGAGGTGCAAGATTCCAAGTCCCCCAACGAGATCGGCCTACCCGGTTTGCATCTTGGCTCAAATTTGCGGCCAGTCGACAGGCGAACGAAACGCCGTGGACCGAAGCGCTTTTGCGTTGATGTCTACCGTCAGTCGACACTACGCGACAAGTCGGGAGTAATCGATTCTCGCCGCAACAGCTCGGTCGCGCAGACCGCCCGCGGCTTGTCTGGACTGCTGGAACCTCAGCGTATCAGGCGGTACGAACCAGGTGGCTTCCTACGGTGTCTAGTAGGCATGTCGACGACCTCACGTCTTAACACTGGTCCTAATCTGCCGGGCGTAGCGCTCGGAAGACTGGTGATGGTCGGGCTGGTCGCCATCTGCACCACGACCGCACTATCCCTTCGCGTTCGCGCGCAGACGCAAGGAGCATCTGCGACGCAAGCTTTCGAGGCCGCGTCGGTGAAGCGTGCTGCGCCGCCCAATGGTCCTCTGCAAGTTCGCATGGGTGGCGGGCCTGGACGCATCGCCTATACCAACGTCACGCTGCAGGCTTGTATTCAGCGCGCGTATCAAGTGAAGAGCTATCAGGTATCGGGACCGGACTGGATCGGCTCCGAGCGGTATACGATCGAAGCAACCGCTGCGTCTGCTGTGTCGACAGAGCAACTCATGTCGATGCTCCAAGTGCTCCTTGCCGATCGTTTCAAGCTCAAACTCCACGGCGAAACAAGAGTATTGCCAGGCTACGTGCTGGTCGTGGCGAAGAGTGGCCCGAAACTGACAGCGGTCAAAGATGACGAGCAGGTGGCGACCCAAATTGATACTGGTGCGAACGGTGCCATTGCATTCGCGAAGGCCTCCATCGCGCAACTGGTAGGGACCCTGTCGCGACAGCTGAATATGCCTGTAGAGGATGCGACCGGCCTCACAGGAGTCTTCAACTTCTCATTAAGTTATGCGGAGATGCGGGCGGCCCCCAAGCCTGGAGAGACCGACAGTGACGCCCCTTCACTCTTTACGGCGGTGCAGGAACAACTCGGTCTCAAGCTCGAGGCGCGCAAGACGCCTGTCGAGATCCTCGTTATCGATCACGCCGAGAACGTGCCCTCAGGGAACTAGCGCCGGCAGTCGCTTCGTTAAACCAAACCAAACGACGTGTGATTGGTAACGAATAACGCCGATCTGGCCGCCGATTTCAGGCCGACAGTCGCTCTATACAACGCGACTTCTCGTTAGTTGCACGGACAGACTTGTCTTGGCCGGGTCCTACTTCGTCGGCACGAGTCGTTTCAGCTCGTCCATCCAGTCCTGCACCATCACGATGCTGGCGACACTCTGCGACTCCTCGGGGCGAAGCATCAGGAAGCGTTGCCCATCTGGGCTGACGTCGTACCACGCGTCGCCCCCGGATATATTGGAAACAGCGAGGTTTCCTTCGAAGAGCGCCGTAGATGCGCCCGCGTCGAAGTTGCCACCATGGGCCTGGACGGCTACCGCCATCATCTTGGCACCATTGCGGTAGAACAACTCGCGGCCGTCCTTGGCCCAGATGGGTTCGGAGCCACCGTCGGTCGAGATCTGGTACTTCGCGCCAGGTCCGGGGAACGCCTGCACGTACACTTCGAATCGATTGCTGTCGTTCGAGGCATAGGCCAACCAGTGGCCATCCGGTGAAATCGTTCCGGCCCGCGTTTGATACGACGTCTGCAGGAACGGGCGAAGCGCCTGTTTGTCGGTCGGTCGCAGCAGCCAGATGTGTCCCGTGTCGGTGGCCATAGCGACGAGCGCGTCGCCTTTTGGGGACCAGCCGCCCAGGTGCAAATGTCGGTCGCTGCCTGCGAGCACCTCTTCGTCGCTGCTCCCGTCTGCAGGTTTCTTGAGGATTTGGCGGATGGGGTTGCCGCGTGTCGCGGCGAACGTGACAAACTTCCCATCTGGCGTCCACACCGGTGTCTCGGCATCGCTTTCGTTGAACGTCAGCCGGGACAACGTGCCGCGCGCGAACTGAAAAAGCCAGATGTCGTTGCCCCGAAGGGCGGGAGTTTGGATTCGGACCGCCAATCGTTGCCCGTCTGGTGACAACCGGGGAAACTGATAGTTGCGTTTCGGAGCCGACGCTGCCTGCATCATGCCGTGGCGGTCTACCCACACCAGCGAACGGGCGCCCAGCTCCTGCAAGTCCGGCCCGTACGCAATGGATCCTACGGCGGACACTGTCAGCTGCACCGCTCCAAGGCCACCGTTGGCGACACCTTCGATGATCGGTACGGGCGCACCCTTGACCTCGAGGGTGCGCGCATCGAACGGCACGGCCTGCACCACGCCAGCGCGCACGAAGAGCAGGTGCCCGCTTGGCAGATATTGCGGATAGGTGCCGCCTTCGAGCACCACGCGTCGCTCGCCGGTATCAAGTCGCAGCGCGCCAATCGCCCCCGAATCCGCGTTCGCGCGCTGGATCGAAAAGAGAATGACTTTGCCTCCTGGCAGCGCGTGCGGCCACGCGTAGGCGATCGCCGTCTTCCCGTCCGGCTTGATCAAGTCTGCTGGCATCCCACCCGCTGCAGACACCCTCGACAGTCCTTGGAAGACGCCGGATCTGAAGATAATCACGTCATCTGGCATCCAGGCGGCGCCGGTCATGGTCGGCGCGTCGCACAGCGTGATCGCCGCACCTCCGGTTGCCGGCGCTTTCTTGAGTTTCCCATCTCCGGTACTAAAACCAAGCCATTGGCCATCCGGCGAGAAGAACGGATGTGTAGCGCCATCCGTGCCGCGGATCGGAACCGCCTCAAGCTGATCGATCGCACGCATATAGAGTTGAGTGCCACCGCCGACGCGCGCGGCATACACGAGGCGGCTGCCGTCGCCGGAGAGTGCCATGATCGGCTGTCGAGCAACACCGATCGCGAAGGACTCTGCCGGCAAGACGACCGACAATCGTGTTGCTGTCCGCGACGGCGTCGGCCCAGGACGCAAAGCGAGCCAAGTCGCCGCCGCACCGAAGGCCGCGGCGGCCACGGTGAGACTCGCGGCGACCAGAACCAGGCTGCGTCGGCTCAGAGCCGGCCGAGACGACGGCTCTGTCACTTGCGACCCCCGCGCGGTCAACGCTTCGTCGATGTCGAGTCGGGCATCGGCTGCGTCCGCAAGACGTCGTTTGCGGTCCTTTTCCAGGCATCGGCGGATCAATCTTTGAAGTGCAAGCGGAGTGGTTGCCGGAAGGGCGCTCCAGTCCGGTTCCTTTGCAATCACGAGCGCCATCGTTTCGCTGACGTCTTCGGCGTCGAATGTGCGTTTGCCTGTCACCATCTCGTAGAGGACACAACCGAATGCCCACAGGTCGCTGCGCTTGTCAGCCGAACGAC
>Ga0126379_10001908_pt1 | contig 12979 bp, 9 predicted proteins | sample PanSoiMetPlot_24_FD_92640 | JGI IMG/M metagenome (GOLD analysis project Ga0126379, IMG submission 92640) | Tropical forest soil microbial communities from Panama - MetaG Plot_24 | ecosystem: Environmental > Terrestrial > Soil > Tropical forest > Bulk soil | place: Panama | collected 2016-02-17
TCGCTGGGCGCGACTGCCACGATGCAGGAGTCTCCGTTTCCTAGAGGCATCGGTCCGCTTCCCGACTTTCGCGGTTTCCAGGGCATGAACGATCCGCGTTTACCCGAGGTGCTGAAGCAGGGCGTCGTCGTTCGTCGCCTCGCCGACAGGGTCCACGTCATTGCCGTCACCAATAACGTGGTGGTGCAGACAGCGGACGATGGCGTGTTCTTCGCCGATACCAGTTTCAGCATGTTCTTCGACCTGATCATGGGCGCCGTTCGCAAGATTTCGGACAAGCCGGTTCGGATCGTCACGAACTCGCATTCCCACGGCGACCACGTCCAGAACAACGCGAACCTGGCCAAGCAGGGGGCGCTTATTTTTGCGCCCCCCAATTTGAGGAACGCCCTTATGCGACAAGGGCAACCGCAGGCCAACACGCCCCCCGCCGGTGGGCAACCCCCACCGGGGGGAGGGCGGGGGCCAGTGGTGCCGTTCCCGCCGGCCGGGTGGCCGACGATTACGTCCGATGCGCCGATGACGTTCCACTTCAACGGCGAAGACGTGATGTTCCTGCCGTTGAAACCGGCGCACACCGATGGCGACCTGGCCGTCTACTTCACCACGTCAAACGTGTGGGTCTTCGGCGACGTGTGGACCAACGATTACCCGTCGATCGGCGTGGCGCAAGGCGGCACGGTCGAGAACTTCATCGACAACTACAACAAGGCATTGGCCCTCACCAACGAGGACACGATCTTCGTTCCCGGCCATGGACAGCTTGGGAAGCGCGCTGAGTTGGTGGCTACCCGCGATGCCATCTCGACTATCCATGAGCGATTCGTCAAGATGGTGAGGGAGGGTATGACGCTGGAGCAGATCCGTGCTGCACGACCCTCGAAGGAATTCGATGCTCGCTTTGCCACCGAGATCTGCTGTTCTCCCAATAACGTGCAGAACAGCACTCGCTGGTACGAACAAATGTATAACGAGGCCAGAACGCACTTGTCTCCAACTCTCACACGTTAGCTCGTCCAGTAGTCGATTGCGGATCATCCGTGGGTTGTCGAGCCAATGCCGATCCAGAGTCCATTCATCGCGGTGTTCACATCGAGGTTGACATGAAGACCATGCTGCGCGTCGTGAAATGTGCCGGATTGGTCGTGATGGTCAGCGTTCTGGGCGCGCGCCAAAGCTCAGCGCAGATCACAACGGTCGGCTACTGGAACCCGATCATGGACGAGGACCAGCATGAGCGAGGTCCTGGGCCTGAGGTCGGCGATTACTCAGGGCTGCCGATCAACGCGGCGACCCGTCTCCGCGCCGACACGTGGGATGCGTCACTGCTGACGCTCCCCGAGCATCAGTGCCAGCCTCACCCCTCCACCTACGGCTTCCGAGGGGTTGGCATCCTGCGCGTCTGGGAGACGCGCGATCCCGAGACGCAGCAGCTCGTGAAGTACGACACCCTCATCCAGTGGCAGCAGCAGCACCGCGAGATCTGGATGGACGGCCGTCCCGTAATGTTCCACGCTAGGATCGCGGCCGCCTGCGAACCGGGATCAGGCAAACGTCAGACGAAGAGCAAGCGAAGCTCCCATCACGTGAATAAGGTCGGCCGAGCGGTGGAACATTACGTCGGCTAGGCAGTGGAACACTTCGCGCTCACCGTGACCTCACAAGTCGAATTATCGCCGTCGAGAATGTCGAAAAAGACAGAAGCTGGATTCATGCTTAGGAAGCCTGAGATCAGCAGTCCCGGTTATTCCGAGAGCAGCGGTTCGTGCGGCTCTTCGACTCCCGGCGCCAGATGAGAGTCGCTCATGATCAGCCTTGCGCAGGCATTCCACCGCAACACAGCGTCGTCATTGTTCTCGGGGCGGATCGCCTCGGCACGTTCGTACCACGTCATCGCATCGCGCAGCCATTCATAGGCCCGGCTTCCACCGCGCGGCGCGCGGTTTTTGAGCACGGCCTTCGCGCGCCGTTCGTGGATGAGGCCAGCGTAGTATCGCCGCTCGTACTCGTTGCTGAGGCGGGACAACGTCTCCAGCGCGCGCCGAACCGTGGTCTGACCGTCATCGAACTGGTCGGTCAGGGCGAGCAGCAGCGTCGTGATGGCCTCCTGATTGCCGGGATCAACCTCGAGCGCATCCAGACAGATGCTTTCCGCTTCGCTCGGCTCGTTCAACAGGCGGTAACGAACGGCTTTTTCGAGCGCCCGGGGCACCGCGTCCAGCGAGAGGACCTTGAATTCGAATTGCATGGCCACCTCCATGTTGCCGGCGGACTAATTAGCGCGCCGCACGAACCGCAGTATTTTCACGACCGGATCGTAGAGCTGATCGACGACGCGTTCCTTGAGCGGGATGATGGCGTTGTCGGTGATATGTATGCCCTCGGGACAGACCTTCGTGCAACACTTCGTGATGTTGCAGTATCCGATTCCGTGTTCGTGTTTGAGACTGTGCGTTCGGTGTTCGGCGTCGATCGGATTCATTTCGAGCGCGGCGGTGTAGACGAGGTGACGGGGGCCGACGAACTCGTCGAACATGTGGTGTTCGCGCAGAACGTGGCAGACGTCCTGGCAGAGGAAACACTCGATGCACTTGCGGAACTCCTGGACGCGCTCGGCCTCGACCTGCTGCAGGCGCCAGGCGCCATCGCGCGCGTTGGCGGGACGTGGGCGGAACCTCCTGATGCTCAGCTTGGCGCGATAGTTCCACGAGACGTCCGTCACGAGGTCGCGGATGAGCTGAAACGTCCGCATCGGTTCGATCGTCACTGGTTTTGCGGTATTCAGCTGGTTGAGTCGCGTCATGCACATCAGCCGCGGATTGCCGTTGATCTCCGCCGAACACGAGCCGCACTTGCCGGCTTTGCAGTTCCAGCGCACAGCGAGATCGTTGGCCTGCTGCGCCTGGATCTGATGGACGGCGTCGAGCACGACCATGCCTTCGGTGACGGGTGTCGTGTAGTCCTGAAACTGTCCGCTGCCGCGGTCTCCGCGCCAGATCCGGAACGTCGCGTGTTGCGCCGGCATGTGTCGCTCCCTATTTCATTTCTTCGATGATCTGTTTCAGCTCGTCCGGCATTGGCGGAATCGTCGCGCGCGAGATCTCCATCGCGCCGCCGCCGTTTTTGCGGACGACGAAGTTGAACGTGGAGAACTGCGGATCCTTGTCCGGATAGTCGTCGCGAAAATGGCCGCCGCGACTTTCTTTGCGTTCGAGCGCCGCCCGGGTAATCGCTTCGGAGACGGTCAAGAGGCTGCGCAGGTCGAGCGCCGCGTGCCATCCCGGGTTGTACTCCCGATGGCCTCCGACGCCGACGCGCTGCGCCCGCGCACGAAGCTCGGCGATCGCCTGCAGCGCCTTGCGCATCTCGGGCTCGTTCCGCACGATGCCGACGAGATCCTGCATGGTGTCCTGCAGTGTCGCCTGCACCTGATAGGCGACCTCACCCGAAGAACTGCGTTCGAAGGGCTCGAGCGCCGCCCGCGCGGCCCTGTCGGCGTGTCGCTCGTCAAGCGCGCTGGCTTTCTGAGAGCTAGCGTACTTCGCGGCGAATTCACCCGCGCGTTTACCGAAGACGAGCAGATCCGACAGCGAGTTGCCGCCGAGCCTGTTGGCGCCGTTGATGCCGGCGGCGCACTCACCGGCTGCAAACAGGCCAGGCACGTTCGACATCTGCGAGTCGGCGTCCACACGAATCCCGCCCATGATGTAATGGGTTGTCGGTCCCACTTCCATCGGTTCCTTCGTGATGTCGATGTCCGCGAGCTGCTTGAACTGGTGGTACATACTCGGCAGCTTCCGTTTGATGTACTCCGGAGCGTTCGGCAGTTTGTCCTTGATCCAGGAGATGTCGAGGTACACGCCGCCATGCGGGCTGCCGCGGCCCGCTTTGACCTCTCGCATGATGCAGCGCGCGACGTGATCGCGCGTGAGCAGCTCGGGCGGCCGCCGTGCCGTTTTGTCTCCCTGCGTGTAACGCCAGCCTTCCTCGGGCGTGTCGGCGGTCTGCGCTTTGTAGTTCTCGGGAATGTCGTCGAACATGAAGCGGCGGCCTTCGCTGTTTTTCAGGACGCCGCCGTCGCCGCGCACGCCTTCGGTCACCAGGATTCCACGCACGCTCGGCGGCCAGATCATGCCGGTCGGATGAAATTGGACGAACTCCATGTCCACGAGATCGGCGCCGGCTTCGTACGCGAGCGTGTGGCCGTCGCCCGTGTACTCCCAGCTGTTGCTGGTGATCTTGAACGCGCGGCCGACGCCGCCGGTCGCCAGGACGACCGCCTTCGCACGAAACAGCTTGAATCGTCCTCGTTCGCGCTCGTACCCGAACGCGCCCACGACGCGCTCACCGTTTTTCATCAACTCGAGGATGGTGCACTCCATGTGCACGTCGATGCCCTGGTGGATGCCGTGATCCTGGAGTGTGCGAATCATCTCGAGGCCGGTACGGTCGCCGACGTGGGCGAGCCGGGGATATCGATGGCCACCGAAATTTCGCTGGAGGATGCGGCCGTCTTTCGTCCGGTCGAACATCGCGCCCCACGACTCGAGCTCGCGCACGCGATCGGGCGCCTCCTTCGCGTGGAGCTCCGCCATGCGCCAGTTATTGACGTACTGGCCGCCGCGCATCGTGTCGGAGAAGTGGACCTTCCAGTTGTCGCGATCATCGACGTTGGCGAGCGCCGCGGCAATGCCGCCCTCGGCCATCACAGTGTGCGCTTTGCCGAGCAGCGACTTGCAAACGAGGCCGACGGATACACCCGCGGCGGATGCTTCGATCGCGGCACGCAAGCCGGCGCCCCCGGCGCCGATCACGAGCACGTCGTGTTCGTGTGTCTGGTATTCGGGCATCACCAGATCCTGACGTCCGACCAGACTCCCATCGCGCATAGTCGGACGTACAGGTCAGCGAAGCCCACCGTGAAGAGACTGCACCAGGCCCACACCATGTGCCGCCGGTTGAGGCAACTCACGCACGAGTACGCCTTCACACCAAGCGGCGCGCGCGAAAGCTGGTCGACGCATCCTCCCGCGACATGACGCATGGAGTGACAGCCGAACAAGTAACCGCTGAGAAGAACGGTGTTGAGAGCCAGCACGAGGGAACCCACGCCGATGCCGAACGACTCACGGCCCGTGGCCGGATTAGGAAACCGGAACGCGTGCCACACGTCGACATACAGAATGGCGAGAACAGCCACCGAGATGAACAGCATGTAGCGATGCACGTTCTGCAGCACAAGCGGGAACGACTGTTCGCCCCAATACGTCGATCGTGGCTCGCCGACCGTGCACGACGGCGGATCGGCCCAGAACGCTTTGTAGTACGCGCCGCGGTAGTAGTAACACGTCAGCCGGAAGAACGCCGGAATGGGAAGAATGAACAGCGCCGGCGAAAACGGCATCCAAGCCGGCCACGCGCCGGGCTTCGGGCCAAACCAGCTGTGCGGCGAGCTGCCGAGAATCTCAGGCGAGTAGAACGGCGAAAGATATGGACCGAACGTGTAGTGATCGCCCTGAAAGGCGGCCCACGTTGAATACACCAGGAACGTGGACAATCCGAGGAACACGACGAGCGGCTGAACCCACCACGCATCACGCCGCGCAGTGCGCCCGAAACCCCGCCGAACCAGCCGGACCGGTGCGACTGATGTATCCATGAGGACGCCTGATTGAACGATCGCCGAAAACGCCGCCGATCTCAGGGGCCCGCTGCCGCCGGTTATTCCGAAGAGCCCTAACCATAGCGGCGCGTCAGGAGGATTTCAAGTTGAAAGGAGAGCCGCGTGCTAGTTCAGCGACACGGTCACGTCGCGGCTGGCGGACAACTGGCCGTCGTAGGCAGTGGCCCGAAGCACATACGTTCCCGGCATGCTGAACGTGGCCTTCGTCGTCAGCGAAGCAGCCCGTAATGTTCCACTGCTCGGCCGACCTTATTCACTGATGGGGAGCTTCGCTTGTTCTTCGTCTGACGCTTGCCTGATCGCACGTCGCTAGCGACCGCGATCCTATCGTGGAACATTACGGGCTCGATCGATACCGAACCAGGACAACGAGCTGACCGCGTTGGTGCGGCAGGCGAGCGGTACAGCTCGAGACACGTGCTCCTCGGGATTTCCTTTGCGAACAATGTGAAGACGAACCGGCGGCGGGGGTGGAGTCGGAGGCGGACACGGTACCCCATTCGGCCACGCGGCGAATGTATCGGCGGTGAGCGTGACCAACAGGACACCAAGACAGTGTGCGCCGGCAATCCGTAGTGCCTTCATCGTCATGAGCACATCGGGATGCAAGAAGGCGACCGCGCGGTTGTCGAACCTCGCGGTACTGATGATCGCCCAGGGTGTTACGAGCCGCGAAATCATTTACAAAGAACGCCGTCGCCGTTAAAGCGTCCTAGTCTCGATCGTCGACGCTGCCACGATGAGGGGCACTTCGCGTCCGCAGAAGGTACTCTGTCGGCAACGCTCAGCACACGACCCATCGAATGATAGCAAGCGGCCGACCGGTACAGAATCGTCCTGATCCGGTCAACCGCGATGCGCGTAGTGTTCAGCACCTCGGCCGACGTTGTTCAGGTCTGCCCGTGATATAAGCTCCGCCTCGTGATCGATCCCTCGGCCCTCCACCAGGTGCTGCTGGTGCTGACCGGCTGGCTCGAGCGTCGGGAACGGGAAGCGGTCGCGTGATGTCCCATAGTTCAGCCGGCTGATGGTGTCTTCGTCATTCAGCAGACGGGGAGAGAACGATGCTTCGAGCAAGCGACAGTAGGTTCAACCAAAGCGTCTTGACTGGCGAGATCGGTCCAATGTATCCGGGGCTGCGATGGTTTACGACGATGGCATTCAACGCGGCGACCAGGGACTACGCCACCACGGTGTCAATGGTCGATCCGAGACATCAGCCCGCAGATCGATCCGGCGACGAAGCCGCCGACCAGGGCCATCAGCCTCCCAAAGTCATGTCGTGCGACTTTGTCGTAACGCTCGACGAAGCGTACGGGAGCGAGACTATTCGGGATGGCCGAGTTTCTGTCCGTCCGGCCCCACCTGAATCTCTGATCGCTTCGTTCCGGTTTTGACAGTCGCTTTGTATGCCACGAGCCGACCCTTCTTTGAAAGGGTTTCGACTTTCTCGATGGTGTCGTTGCCTGCAGCCTTCGTCAGCGCCGCCTTGACCGCAGGTGGAAGCGCACTCATCGGAACCTCGTCCTCCGTTTCAAGCACGACGCCGTGTTCATCGATCTCGACTGAACGAGCGTGGCCGTTCACGGTCATCGCGACTTCGTAGATCCGTTTGTCATATTCAACCTCTGTGGAGAAGCCTTTCACAGTGGCGCCTTGGGTCTGAGCCGCGACGGTCATCTCGACGGCTGGCGGCAGGGCACTGCGGTCGATCTTCTTCGACTGCGCCTCGACAACCGAACTGATCGTCAATACGACGAGCGCACACGACAGACCGATCAGCTGAGTCTTCATAGGGTAATCCCTCCGTGGTTGAGTGATGGCCCGCATTCTGCTCCGCGCAATCTCGATCAATGCAATGAGTCTGTGTTGACCTGCCCATGAGTTAGTCCATTTAAAATTGTTACCACCGCATCGTGGGCAGTTCATCAACGTCCTTCGATACTGATTCGATTCTCGCTTGAAAGGGGGTCACTCGCGCCAGAACTTCTGCGCGGCGATCGAATGTTCGGGTGTTGCGGTGTAGCCGTTCACAAGACACACGCGCGAGCAAACGTCCGGCGAAGAGTGCTAGATTTGCTAAGCAACTAAGCCAAATTCCGTCGATGTGGCTGTCGAACGAGTTCATCGCCAACTTCGTTGACCACGAAATTTGACCGCGCCAACAAACGGTCGCGACGCGCCACACGTCAGTTGAAATCGAATGGTTGAGGTTAAACGATTGGACGCTACCGCCTTCGCTATCTTTCGATAGGCGTGGCGTTCTCGGGAAGCGCAAGGCACGATTTCGTGCGAATTGCACCGTGATGGCAACGGCGGGATGTGCTGATCCCGTCGAACGAGGGAGGCACTGTTCGCGCGCCCGCTGCACAAGTGAAGACAGGGCGCGCTACGTAACGAACGGACTCAAGAAGGATGGACCGCCTCGATCGATGTCGCCTGATCTGCACCGTCTGACTGACCTACTCGTAGCGTATTGCGTCTACAGGCGAGAGGCGCGCGGCTTTTAGCGCGGGGTAGACGCCGAAGATCAGACCGATCGCAATCGCCACGGACATGCTCACGACGACCGTTGACCAGGTGACGGCTGCGTAGAGCGGCGCGCCGGCCTTCCAGCGGATGAACATCGTGATCCCTATGGCGGATGACAGACCGACAGCGGCGCCTAGAATCGCGCCAGCGAGCGAGATGGTAACCGACTCGGACAGGAACTGCACGATGATGTCGCGCCGCCGGGCGCCCGCCGCCTTGCGCAGGCCGATCTCTCGCGTGCGCTCCGCGACAGCGGCCAGCAGCACGTTCATAATGCCAATCCCACCCACAACGAGCGAGATGGCCGCGAACGACCCCATCAACAGCTTGGCCACCAGCATGCCCTGATTGACCTGTCGGAGTCGTTCAATTCCCTGACTCGCGATGGTCACCTGCGCGTCCTTGCGCCAGTGAGGATCCGTCCCATCGGCCCACGCTTCTACCCGCGTTTGTACGCTCGGCACATCCTCAATACGCGGAGCCCGTACGAGAATGCTGCGGACGCCAGGCGCGCGCGTCGCCCCTGGCCCTTGCGACAACGTCGTCATCGGGAAGCTCTCGAGCGGGACAATGACGCCGAACGTCCGCGTGTTGGCGACCTCGTCGAGCACGCCGACGATCCTCCAAGACCGCCCTGACGTGCCACGACCCGTGTATCTGGCGACTTGTGGAAAGGGACACAGTGGCCGAGTGCGATCAACCCTACCCTCAGTGCTGTGTGACGTGACAATCCGGGTTGGCGGCTGCATCTTTTCGACCCAACGGTCCAGCACGTCCACCTTGTCAAACGTGTCTGGGCCTTCGCCGCCTTGGCAGTGATTCACTCCCGGCATCATGAAGAGTCGTGCAGAGCGTGGGACTTTCTCTGAAAGCGCTTGTCATCATGGACGGCGGCGCGGAGTCACACCAGACGGGTCACCGCTCTCATTGTCTCACCGCTGCCTCTTCACGAACTGGTAGGCTTCTTCCGCGAGCTCGGTCCAGAGCTGCGGATGGCCATCGAGTGCGAGCCACTCCTTCATAATACGGCCCGGGCCAGGTTCGAAGCGCTCGCCGATGCCTTGGTTGACAAGTTCGTCGACGCGCGCCTTCGGGATCTTCACGACGAACTCGGCGTGCGGTGTCATCATCGCGAAGATCTTGCCGTTCACTTTCAGTGCGCCCGAGCCGAAGCCTTGTCGCGACTCGCGCGTGACGTCGCGCTTGCCGGCAACGGTCGCGACGACGGGCGCGAATCGCGGATCATCCGTCAGATTTTCACGTTTGGAGGATCCCGCCGTCGCTTTCGTACGCCGCTTCGACATGGTGAAAGGCGTCATTGTAGCGCCGCTCCTTCAGCGCCACGTGACACACTGCTTAGAACACGCGGTGCGTGGGATATCCGCCGAATCTCGGCCGTAACGCGGTGATCTGAGGCACGTGTCGCCGCGTGCGTGACACGTTGGGAAGCGGAGATGCGTGAACGCCTGCCGACGACAATGGGATGGGTCAGCGGCGCGCGATCAATCCATCCAGCAGCACGATGTCGGCATTGCCTTCGCCGACTGCCGCGAGAATGGACCGCCCGTCCGACGACCACGACACGCGGCGCGCAATGAAGGTCAGGCGATCTCCGAAATCCGTCACTTGCCGCCAGGCTCCCGTTCGGACGGAAAGAGCCCAGATGTTCGTGGTGAGACCGTCAGTGAGCGGCATGGCGAGCCACTCTCCGTCTGGCGAGAGGGCCGGGTTGACGATCTGCCAGTTTGGCACTCGCGACGCGGGGATGCGCGCGAGTGCCCGTGAGGGACCGTCTTCCGGCGTCGCCGAACGGACTTCGAGTTCGGGCCGCCCATCAAGGAGCGGGCGTTCCACCATGTAGTACAGGGTGTCGCCGTGCACGCCGATGACGTTTCGCGTGGGCTCAGATCGAACCTTGATCGCCGCGCCGCCCGCGGAAGCAACTTTGTAGAGAGCGCCCGCAGACGATTCCGTGTAGTAAATCCAGCGGCCTTCGGGCGACCACGCCATGCCGAGACCCTGTCTGGCGATGTTTCGGACATCCGTGCCGTCGGGATTGACGAGCCACACACCGAAGTCGAACCCTGTCCGTCCGCGCGACGACACGAATGCGATGGAGCGTCCGTCGGGCGACCACACTGGTACGCCGACGGTGACGGCCGGGTCGCTCTCGAACGTGATTTGCCGAAGCTGCTCGCTTCGAGTGGACATCACCCACAGGTTTCCATGGCCGCCGCTGTCGGACAGGAAGGCGACTTCGCTCCCACCCGGTGCTTCAGTCGGCGTCAGCACCTGACCGGTTTGTCGCGTCACCTGCCGCGCGCGCCGAACGTTCTCGACTGGAGCCCGCTCGAACGGGAACTTCCAGACGTCGAACCGCATCTGCATGTGTGCGGCCGATATCACCCCTGTGCCGTGTACGTCCGGATCCTCGTACCACGCGTCGTTGGAGGTAAGCTGTCGCAGACGGCCGCCCTCGAGTCGAAGCTCCCACAACGCAAGCGGAGGCAGGTACGGCACCGTGCTCCCGCGGCTCGAGCCGTAGACAAGTCCGGAGCCGTCGGGCAGCCACGCGAGACCCTTGATGATGTCCCTCTCGTTCGTGAGTTTGCGCGGTTCGCCGCCCGTCGCCGGGACGACAAAAACATCGAACCGCAGACCATCGCCTTCCTGAAAGGCAATCCACTGCGCGTCGGCCGACCAGCGCGGGTGCAAGTGATAGCCTGCACTCGCGCGCAGGACCACCCGGACGTCGCTTCCGTCGAGCGCGGACGTCACGAGCTGGACGTCGCGATCCGCAAGCCTGAAGCACACCAGGCGCCCGGTTCTGCTGACGTCGCCGTCGCCTGTGCTGTCGATCACACGCCGCGGCGAACCGCCCAGCGCCGGAATGCTCCAGATGGCACCCTGCACCTGATTCGATCCCGCCGGAGAGAAATACAAGAGCGACGTCGCGTCGGGCGACCATCGAGGAAATTCGTGATCGGACGCGTCGTCGGTGACTCTCACCGGCGATCCGCCGGCGAGCAGCCGCACGAGAATCTGGCGGCGTCCATTGACGCCGGCGGTGAACGCCAGCTGCCGGCCGTCGGGAGAAATTGCCGGAAACTCCGCGATGCCCGGAATCTCGGTCAGCCGCCTGACCGTGGTCGCTATGGTCGAGGCCGCGGGAGCCGCCACGGTCGTCCTCCGTCCGATGCGATAGCCGATCGTTCCGGCAACCGCTACGACAAAGAAGACGAGTGCGAACGAGCGCGCCTGTCTCGAGAGGCGCCGCGGTAGCGACCGGCGGTGCGCCGTCCAACGAGACGCCGCCAGCCCTTCCAGATCGAACAAGAGATCGCGCACACTCTGGAATCGCTCCTCGGGAGTCTTTGCGAGGCAGTGCCGAACGATGCGCTCGAGCGGAGCAGGAACCGCCGCGACAGAGGTCAGCTCCGGCGGCTCATCGTGAAGGATCGCGCCCATCGTCTCTCCCGCCGTGGCGCGGCGGAACGGACCAAAGCCGGCCAGCATCTCGTACATCACGATGCCCAGGCTGAACACATCGGACCGCGCGTCCGTCTGGAGGCCGCGCGCCTGCTCGGGTGACATGTACGCCGCCGTGCCGACGACTCGCGGGAAAGTAGCTCCGTCGAGCGTGATCGTCGCATCGGGCGATGAATCCGGGCCGATCATCTTCGCCAACCCGAAGTCGAGAATCTTGACGCGGCCGTCTTTCGTGACGAACAGGTTCTCGGGTTTGATGTCGCGATGAACGATCCCTCGCGCGTGTCCTGCCAAGAGTCCGCGGGCGATCTGCATGGCGTAGTCGACGGCTTCGCGGACCGGAACCGGACGACCATTCATTCGCCTGCCGAGCGTGTCTCCTTCGAGGAGCTCCGTGACGATGAACGGGAGGCCATCGTGAACACCGGCGTCGTGAACCGCGACGATGTTGGGATGGTTCAGGCTGGCGGCGGCACGCGCTTCGCGTTCGAACCGACGCTGGCGATCCGGATCGCGTGAAAACGCGATCGGCAGCACTTTGATCGCGACCTCCCGCTGCAGTTTGGTGTCTCTCGCGCGATAGACGTCGCCCATCGCGCCGGCGCCGAGCGAACCAAGAATTTCGAATCGGCCGAGTCGATCTCCGACTGAGAGACTCGCGGCTGAACCGTTTCCCGCGCTGTCGGCTTCCAATCGGATTTCCATGAGATCCCAATCAGTTCCTCAGGATTGCCGCCGGTTTTTTGTGGATTGTAGTGCGAGTGTCGCACCTGAGGAGGAGTCTTATGAAGTATGGAATCGTCGTCGCGATTGCCGCCCTCGCAGTTGGAGCGGCGGTGGGTACCACCACAGTCGAGCTGCGGGCAAATGCGCCCGTCATATCTACACGAATCGCTTATTGGAATCCTTATGGCCTGTTCAAGCGAGGAGATGACATCGCTCACGTAGACCCCAGCGCGCCGGCGAGCGCGTACGGCATCGACGTGCCGCTCACGTACTACAACCTCGCCTTCACCCTGTCGAAGCGCACGGGCGGCATCACGCCGCCCGTGCAGAGTCGAGTCTTTGCCTACATGGGCCTGGCTCTCTACGAGTCGGTTGTCGATGGCATGCCGCACAACAGATCGATCGCGAGCTCGTTGCACGGCATCGGATCACTACCGAGCAGCGAGGGCACTAGGTACTGGCCGCTTGCCGCGAGCGCCGCCATGGCCGAGGTGATGCGTGGGCTCTGGGGTGACGCGACAAACGCCGCCGCGCAGAACATCGCGGCCA
>Ga0126379_10001910_pt1 | contig 12975 bp, 14 predicted proteins | sample PanSoiMetPlot_24_FD_92640 | JGI IMG/M metagenome (GOLD analysis project Ga0126379, IMG submission 92640) | Tropical forest soil microbial communities from Panama - MetaG Plot_24 | ecosystem: Environmental > Terrestrial > Soil > Tropical forest > Bulk soil | place: Panama | collected 2016-02-17
CGGCCGCTGGGGCACCCGATCCTTCGGCGACCTCGCCGAGGCCGCGTTGGCCTACGCCGAAGACGGCTTCGAGCTCACGCCAACGGGCGCCGCGTTCCTCGGCGGATCAGTATCGCTGTACGACGGCTTTCCCGCGCTGCGCGCCGCCTACCAGGACGTCGAAGCCGGACAGACGATCCGTCAGCCCGGCTTGGCCCGGACCATCGCCACGCTCGCCGCCGACGGCCCCGATGCGTACTACCAGGGCCCGATCGGCGAAGCCATCGTCGAGACGGTGCAGTCGCTCGGAGGCGTGCTCACGCCCGAGGATGTCGCCGCCTACGAGGGCCGCTTCGCGCAACCACTGCGGGCGCCGTATCGCGACGTCGAGATCGCCGAGCTCCCGCCACAGACGCAGGGGATCGCCGCACTCGAGGCGATGCGCATCCTGGACGGCTTCGCGCTTCCCGAGGACGGCCCGGGACGCCACCACCTCCTCATCGAGGCGAGCAAGCTCGCGCTCGAGGACCGCAACGAGTACGTCTCCGATCGCGCCGCGATGACGGTGACGCCCGACGAGATGCTCACCGCGGACTGGATCGAAGCGCGGCGCGCCCGGATCGACCCCGAGCATGCGACGACACCGGCCCCGGGCGAGGCCCACGTCGGCGGCACGGCCTATCTGTGTGCGGCCGACGCCGACGGCTTGCTCGTCAGCCTCATCCAGTCGAACTTCATGGCGTTCGGATCCGGCGTCCACGTGCCCGAGTGGGGGATCAATCTCAATAACCGAGGCGCGTCCTTCACGCTCGACCCGATGAGCGTCAACGTTCTTGCGCCGGCGAAGCTCCCGATGCACACCCTGATGCCGGCGATGGCATTGCGCGACGGCGAGCCGACGATCGTCTTCGGCACGATGGGCGGCGACTCGCAGGCGCAGATCCACGTGCAGCTGCTCGCGCACATGATCGACGACGACACCGATCCTCAAGACGCCCTCGACGCCCCGCGGTGGTATCTCCAGCCATCCACCTGGACGCTGCGTGCCGAGCCGCAGTTCACGCCGGCATGGTTCGACGCCATGGGCGCGCTCGGCCACGATCCGAAGCGCACGGGACGCATCGACACGGGGACGGGCCACGCACACGCGATCAAGCGCACCGCCGGTGGGTACGCCGTCGCCACCGAGCCGCGCGCCGAAGGCGCGGCCCTGGGCCTGTGACCCGCGGCGTTACCCTGTCCCTGTGAGCAGGTCATGAAGGACGTCCTCGACGACATCGACCGCTGGCGAGCCGATGGTCACCGCGTCGCAGTAGCGCGCCTGGTGGGCGTCGAAGGCTCCGGCCCGCGCGATCCCGGCGCCACGATGGCCGTCAACGACGCCGGTGAGGTCGCCGGCTCGGTGTCGGGCGGCTGCGTGGAGGGGGCCGTGGTCACCGAGGCGCTCGCCGTGCTCGAAGGCAGGCGTGAGCGCGGTGTGATCTCGTTCGGATATTCGGACGACGAGGCGTTCGAGGTGGGGTTGACGTGCGGAGGCACCGTGCACCTGTTCGTCGAGCCGCTCGACTGGTGAGCGGCGAGATCTACGACGCGCTGCGCGACCGGCTGCGTGCCGAGGAGCCGGTCGCCCTCGCCACCGTCGTTGCCGGTGCGAACTTCGCCGCCAAGCTGCTCGTAGAGCCGGACGGTGACCCCCTCGGAACGCTCGGCGATCCGGGCCTGGATCGCGTCGTGACCCGGGATGCACGCGGCCAGCTCGAGGCGGCGCTCACGGCGACGCGCCACTACGGCCCGCACGGCGAGGCCCGTGAGCGGGCGGTCGAGGTCTTCATCGAAGCGTTTGCTCCACCGCCCCGGATGATCATCTTCGGCGCCGTCGACTTCACCGCCGCCTTGGCCCGAGCGGCAAAGCTGCTCGGGTATCGGGTCACGGTGTGTGACGCCCGCGCCGTCTTCGCGACGTCCCAGCGCTTTCCGATGGCAGACGAGGTTATGAACGACTGGCCGCATCGCTATCTCGTGAAGGTCGGAGCCGAGCTCGGGCCTCGAGACGCGGTGTGCGTCCTCACGCACGACCACAAGTTCGACGTCCCGGCGATCATCGCCGCGCTCGAGACCGACGTTGGCTACATCGGCGCCATGGGCTCGCGTCGCACGCACACGGACCGGATCGCCCGGCTGCAGAAGGAAGGCGTGGACGACAGCGCGCTGGAGCGGGTCATGGCGCCGATCGGCCTCGACCTCGGCGCCCGCACGCCCGAGGAGACCGCCGTCTCGATCTGCGCAGAGATCATCGCCCTGCGCACCGGGCGTCGGGCCCGGTCGCTGCGCGACGCCGACGGGCCCATCCACGCCTGACGGGCCAACGTCCGCCGACGACCACGAGGAGGACCACATGGACCTCGGCATCTCGGGCCGCCGCGCCGCGGTCGCAGCCGCCAGCCGCGGGCTCGGGTTCGCCACCGCTGCGGCGCTGGCGAACGAAGGGGTGCACGTCGCGATCTGCAGCCGCGACGAGGGCGCGGTCGGCGAAGCGGCCCGCACCATCGGCCACGGCGCCGTGGCTCTGACGGTCGACGTTTCGACTGCCACCGGGGCTCGCGGCTTTGTCGAGTCCGCCCGCGACGCCCTCGGCGGCCTCGACATCTTGGTGACGAACGCCGGCGGCCCGCCGCCGGGGAACTTCTCTTCGACCAACGTCGACCAGTACCTCGCCGCCATCGAGCTCAACTGTCTCTCCGTGATCGCGATGTGCGACGCCGCCGTCCCCTCGATGCGCGAGCAGCGGTGGGGGAGGGTGGTGGCGATCACGTCGCTCGCGGTGCGACAGCCGATGCCGTACCTGATCCTCTCCAACACGGCCCGCGCCGGTGCGACGGGCTTCCTCAAAACCGTGGCGCGTGAGGTCGCCGCCGACGGCGTGACCGTCAACTCGCTCCAGCCCGGCATGCACGACACCGAGCGGGTACAGCGGCTCGGCGGTGGTGATACCAGCGGCATCCCGGCGGGGGTGATCGGCCGACCGGAGGATTTCGGCACGGTTGCAGCGTTCGTGTGCTCCGAGCAGGCTCGGTTCCTGACCGGCACGGCGATCCAAGTCGACGGGGGCGCGTACGCTGGTCTGTTGTGAGCACCGCCGCCGCGAGCGCGAATGGTGCACGTCAGACAAGCGAGCGCATCCTGACGGTGCCGAACCTCATCTCGGTCGCGCGGCTGGCGTGTGTCCCGCTGTTCCTGTGGCTCCTGCTCGGGCGCGACGACAAGATCGCGGCCGCGCTTCTCCTCGGTGTCCTGGGCGCGACGGACTGGGTCGACGGGTGGATCGCCCGACATTTCGATCAGGGCAGCGACCTCGGCAAGGTCCTGGATCCGACCGCCGACCGGATCCTGCTGCTGTGTGCCGGAGTCGCGCTCGTGATCGACGGCAGCCTGCCCCTCTGGGTCGGCGTGGTCGTGCTCGCCCGTGAGCTCGTGATTTCGGTGGCCGTGCTCGTGTTGGCTGCCGCGGGCGCCCGCCGGATGGACGTGCAGTGGGCCGGGAAGGCAGGAACACTGGCACTCATGTTCGCTCTGCCCGGATTCCTCCTCGCCGACGCCGTGTCGGAGCTCCGGGCGCCGATCCTGACGGTGACCTGGGTGTTCACGATCGGGGGCCTGGTGCTCAGCTACTACGCCGCGCTCACGTACGTCCCGCAGGCCCGGGCGGCGCTGCAAGAGGGAAGGGCTCAGCACGAGAGGATGGTCGCGTGAGAGCGGTGATCCTGGCGGGCGGCGAGGGCACCCGTCTGCGACCGCTCACCAGCAACCAGCCCAAGCCGATGATGCCGCTCGCGAACCGGCCGATGATGGAGCACGTCGTGCGCCTCCTCGCCAACCACGGCTTCGACGACATCGTCGTTACCGTCGCGTTCCTGGCGAACCAGATCCGCGACTACTTCGGCGACGGCTCCGACTTCGGTGTGCGCATGCGCTACGCGACCGAGGAGACGCCGCTCGGGACGGCCGGGTCCGTCCTCAACGCCGCCGAGGAGCTCGACGACACGTTCCTCGTGATCTCGGGCGACGTGCTGACCGACATCGACCTCAGCGCGATCGTCAAGGCACACCACGACGCCGGCGCGCTCGCATCGATCGCGCTGAAGCGGGTCGAGAACCCGCTCGAGTTCGCGATCGTGATCACCCGGCCCGACGGGACGATCGAGCGGTTCCTCGAGAAGCCGAGCTGGGGTGAGGTGTTCTCCGACACGGCGAACACCGGCATCTACGTCCTCGAGCCCGGGGTCTTCGACTACATCCACCCTGGCGAGGTCGTCGACTTCGCCGGCGACGTGTTCCCGGCCATCCTGGAGAAGAAGCTGCCGCTGATCGGCACCGTCGTGGACGGCTACTGGGAGGACGTCGGGACCCTCGAGGCGTACCTCCGCGCCCACCAGGACGTCCTCGACCGCCGCGTCCACGTCGACATCGAAGGGTTCCGAATCGGAGAGGGCATCTGGCTTGGTGAGGGCGCCGACGTCGACCCCACGGCGCGCATCGAAGGGCCCGTGGTGATCGGTGACAACTGCAGGATCGAACCCGGGGCGCACTTGCGCGAGTACACCGTGCTCGGCACCGACGTCGTCGTGAAGGCGGACGCGTTCGTCGAGCGGTCCGTCTGTCACGATCACGTGTACGTGGGGCCGAGCGCCCGCCTCCGCGGGTGTGTAATCGGTAGGTCGACCGATCTGCGCGCCAACGCCCGCATCGAGGAGGGCGTGGTCGTCGGAGACGAGTGCTTCGTCGGCTAGCAGGCCGTCATCAATCCCGGCGTGAAGGTCTACCCGTTCAAGACGGTCGAGAGCGGCGCCATCGTCAACTCGTCGATCGTCTGGGAGAGCCGGGGCACCCGGACCCTGTTCGGCCGGCGCGGCATCCGAGGGCTCGCCAACGTCGACGTGACACCCGAGTTGGCCATTCGCACTGCGATGGCGTACGGCACCGCCCTGAAGAAGGGCGCCACCGTCACGACCAGCCGTGACACCAGTCGCGCCGCGCGGGCGCTGAAGCGTGCCGCCATCGGAGGTCTGAACCTCGCCGGCGCCAACGTCGAGGACGTCGAGCTCGCCACCGTCCCGCTCACCCGGTTCCAGGTCCGGAACGGCACCGCCCGCGGTGGGATCAGTGTGCGGCTGGCCCCCGGCGACCGTGACGCGGTCGAGATCCGCTTCTTCGACGGCGATGGACGCGACATCGACGAGTCCACGCAGCGGAAGATCGAGCGGCTCCTGTATCGAGAGGACTACCGGCGGGCGTTCGCGGCCGACATCGGCGACATCGAGTACCCACCTCGCACGCTCGAGTTCTACACGTCGGCGCTCATGGACACGGTGGACCAAGCCCGGCTCCTCGAACGCGGATTCAAGGTCGTGCTCGACTACTCGTTCGGCGCCGCGTCGATCGTGATGCCCAGCGTCCTGGCCAAGACCGGCGCCGAAGTGCTGTCGATCAACCCTTATGCCAGCACCGCGTCGGCGACGGCCGCGCTCGAGGAACGCTCGGCTCGTGTGGCGCGGCTCTCCGAGCTCGTGCGGGCTTCGGGCAGCCAGCTCGGGGTCGTGATGGATCCCGACGGCGAGACCGCCACGATCATCGATGACGAGGGCCACGCCCTCGACAACGACCAAGCGCTGCTCGCGCTGCTCAGCCTCGTGACGGAGGCGAAGCGCGATGCCCGGGTCGCTCTCCCGGTAACGGTGACTCGCGAAGCCGAGCGCATCGCGACCGAGCACGGCGCCAGCATCATCTGGACGAAGCTGTCCGCTCCCCACCTGATGGAGGTGGCGTCGACGGGCGACATCGACTTCGCCGCGTCGCAGGACGGCGGGTTCATCTGGCCCGACTTCATGCCCGCCTTCGACGCCACTGCAACGCTCGTCAAGCTGCTGGATCTGCTCGCGTCCACGGAGCGAACGCTCTCGTCCGTCGTGAAGCGACTCCCGCGGCTGCACATCGCTCACGAGACCGTCGCCACGCCGTGGGAGCGGAAGGGCGCCGTGATGCGCGAGATGGTCGAGCGCGCCGCCACGCGCGACGCGGTCTTGGTCGACGGCGTCAAGGTGCTGCATCCGGACGGGTGGGCGCTCGTGCTGCCTGACCCCGAGGAGGCGCTCACCCACGTCTGGGCCGAGGGGGACAGCGACCAGAACGCTCGTCAGCTGGCCCAGGAGTACGCGCGGCGAATCCGCCAGGTTCTGCGCTAGACATCCGGGATGGAGTTCCCGGAACAGCTGCGGTACACGAAGGAGCACGAGTGGGTCGCCGTCGACGGTGGCCGGGCACGCGTCGGCATCACGGACTTCGCCCAGGACGCGCTGGGCGACGTCGTGTTCGTGCAGCCGCCCGAGACGGGCACGAACGTGAGTGCCATGAGCAGTGTCGCCGAGGTCGAGTCCACGAAGTCCGTTTCCGACATCTACGCGCCTGTGAGCGGGACGGTTCAGGAGGTCAACCAGGCGCTCGAGGCGACCCCCGAGCTCCTGAACCAGGATCCGTACGGCGACGGGTGGATCTTCGTGATCGAGATGTCCGATCCTTCGCAGGCGGACACGCTTCTCGACGCCGACGCGTACCGCCGTCTCGTCGAGGAGCAGTAGCCCGACGACGGATCTCGCCCGGGACGCTGCCTGCGGGCGGCAGTAGCCTTCCGAGGGTGATCTGCGCGCGGTGCGGGCACGAGAACCAGGCCGGCGCCAACTTCTGCTCGTCGTGCGGGGCTGCGCTCGAGAACAGCGAGGACGACACCACGGTCACGCTCGCCATCGAGGACCGGGCCGAGCTCGACGACGAGCTCGGGGCGATGCTCGCCGAGATCCCGGCGGGCACGGGTGTGGTGGTCGTCCGGCGGGGCCCGAACGCGGGGAGTCGCTTCTTCCTCGAGCGCGACGTCACGACGGTAGGCCGCCACCCGGACTCGGACATCTTCCTCGACGACATCACGGTGTCACGCCGGCACGCCGTGATCCGCCGCGACCGGGACGGCTACGAGGTGAGCGACGCCGGTTCCCTCAACGGCACCTACGTGAACCGCGAGCGGGTGGAGACGGCGCCCCTGCGCCACCTCGACGAGGTGCAGGTCGGACGGTTCGTCCTCCTGTTCATGCTGGGCGGTGTCGAGGAGCACGCGTGAGCCTCGACCCGACCGGCACCAGCGCGGACCCCTCGCACCTGTCCATCGGTGAGGTTCTCAACATCCTGCGTGAGGAGTTCCCGGACGTCACTATCTCCAAGATCCGCTTCCTCGAGAGCCAGGGTCTGATCGATCCGGAGCGGACGCCCTCGGGCTACCGGAAGTTCTACGAGTCGGATGTCTCGCGGCTCCGTTGGATCCTCCATCAGCAGAAGGAGAACTTCCTTCCGCTGAAGGTGATCAAGGAACGGCTCGATCGCATGGGCGAGGAGCAACCGGCGCCGGTGCACGCGATCTCCCGCGCCAAGCCGCGGGCGCGGCGGGCGCCGTCCCACCAGGCGCGACGGTCCGAGAACCTCGCGCCCCAGCTCCCGCTCGCCGACCCGATGCCGGCGTCGGCACCGGCGGACGACGAGCTTGCCGTAGCCGCGGACAATGGCGATCGCACACGGAGAAGCGAGATCGCGCCGCGGCCAAGTCAGCAATCACCCCCGGTGAGGCGCGAGGAGCCGGCGGTCGAAGCTGGGGTGGAGACGGAGAGCTCACCCGCTGAGGCGGGCACACCGGGCGTGACGCGCCGGGAGCTGGAACGCGCCACCGGGCTCGAGGACTGGCAGCTGAACGAGCTCGAGTCGTTCGGTTTGCTCGAGCCGGCTGGCTACGACGGGGGAGAGGCGCTCTACGACGAGGAGAGCCGAGCGGTTGCCACCGCGGCTGCCGGCTTCTACGCGCACGGCATCGGCGCGCGGCACCTTCGCATGTACAAGCACTTCGCCGAACGCGAGGCGTCGCTGTTCGAGCAGGTGGCGTTCCAGTACCTCCGGCAGCGGAACCCGGATGCCCGCGCCAAGGCGCGGGAAGAGCTGGCTACCCTGTCGAAGCTCGGCCGCGCGTTGCGGTCGGCGTTGCTCGTCCAAGCCGTGCGCGAGTCGCTCGTCGAGTGACCCGAACCGCCGAAAGCGAGCGTCAGCCGCCGCCGATCGTCCTTCTCGACGAACGGGCGATCGCGGCACGCGTCGAGCGCATCGCGCGTCGGATCACTGCCGACCATCCCGACGGGATCGTGCTCGTCGGAGTCCTGAAGGGAGCGCTCGTGTTCCTGGCCGACCTGGCGCGCGCAATCACGGGCGTGGAGGTGACGATCGACTTCCTCGCGATTTCGCGCTACGCCCCCGATTCGGGCCGGGTGCGAATCCTCAAGGACCTCGATGTCGACGTCGAAGGTCGGGACGTCGTCCTGGTCGAGGACCTGGTGGACACCGGCCTGACCCTCGCGTACCTGCTGGCGCACGTCGAGGAGCGATCGCCCCGTTCGCTCGACGTCTGCACGCTTCTCGACCGGCCGGCGCGGCGTATCGTGCCCCTGACGCCCCGCTACGTGGGGGAGGAGATCGAGGACGTCTTCGTCCTCGGCTACGGCCTGCACTACGTCGACCTGTACCGGAATGTTCCGTACATTGTCGAGGCAGACCGGCGCGTCGTGCTCTACGAGCCGGCCGCGTACGTCGATGCCCTATACGGGAGCACCGCGTTCGAGGCCGGATCGGCGCGGTCGCGCCGTTCCCGAGGCCGGGTGGTAGGTTGAGGTCTCCCCGGATCTACGGAGGCACGACGTGATCCGTATGTCGCTGGTGGGCGTCCGAGTCGAGGTCCCCACGAACCAGCCGATCGTGCTGCTGCGCGAGGACGAGGGGCAGCGGTACCTCCCGATCTTCATCGGCCCGCCGGAGGCCACCGCCATCGTGTACGCCCTCCAGGGGATGGAAACACCCCGGCCGATGACCCACGACCTGTTCAAGACCGTGCTCGACGACATGTCGGTCCAGCTGCAGCAGGTCGTGATCACCGAGCTCCACGACGGGACCTTCTACGCCGAGATCGAGCTGTCCGGGAACGGCAACGCCTACCGAATCTCCTCGCGGCCGTCGGATGCCATTGCCCTGGCCGTGCGTTACGAGGACACGGTGCCGATCTTCGCCGACGAAGCGGTGCTCGACGAGGCCGGGGTGCTCTTCGAGAACGACGAAGAGGAAGAGCAGATCGAGCAGTTCCGCGAGTTCCTGGACCAGGTCCGTCCCGAGGACTTCGCCCAGTAGGCGGCCCGGGGAAGGGTCGCCGAGAACGTTGACCCACCCGCCGCCGCCGGATAGCGTCACACGAGCGTAACTACCGGCGTGTGACTTCGCGGGCCGACCGCCGGCGCCGGGGCCGGGTAGTCCGACGACGAGCGAGGTCATCAGTGGCATGAGCACCACCAAAGACACCCCGAGGCAATCGAGCACGAGGACGGCGGGCGGGGCAGCAGGCGACGGCGGCGTCCCGCCGCTCGAGCAGGGGTCGCTGGACGCGGCGCTGGCGGGCCGGGAGGGCGGAGACGAGATCGGCTTCCGCGGGCCGCAGGTCTGCAAGATCGTGGGCATCTCCTACCGCCAACTCGATTACTGGGCCCGCACCGACCTCGTTCGCCCGTCCCTGGCGGACGCGCGGGGGAGCGGCACCCAAAGGCGGTACTCGTACCGGGACCTCGTACGTCTCAAGGTGATCAAGAACCTCCTCGACTCGGGCGTGAAGTTGCAGGCGGCACGGAGGGCGATCGAGTACGTCCGTGGCGACCTCGGCGACGATTGGGCATCGGCGAGCCTCGTTCTCAACGGCACGAACTCGGTGCTCGTCCGCACGGGCGAGGACCTCGTGGACGTCGTCCGTCACGGCCAGGGTGTGCTGAACATCGTCTCGCTCGGCCAGGTGGTCGACGAGCTCGAGGCGAGCATCCACGAGCTCTCCGACGTCGCCGCCGATGCGTCACCGGCGCGCGCGGCGCACCCCGGCGGCGGCACGAACGCCGCCGAGGGCGGTTGACGGGGGTCTCCGTGAGCGAAGCGCCGCTGCCGCACGAGGACGTCCGCTTCGCCCACAACTCGGAGCGCCAGTTCGCGAAGTTGCTCGACTTCTACAGCATCGGGTGGGAGTACGAGCCGCGTACTTTCACGCTGGAGCGCGATCGTGACGGCCGACCCGCCCAGGCGTTCACACCCGACTTCTACCTGCCCGCATACGACCTGTACATCGAGATCACGACACTCAACCAGAAGCTCGTGACGAAGAAGAACCGCAAGGCGCGCCGCCTGCGCGAGCTGCACCCCGACGTTCGGATCAAGGTGCTTTACCAGCGCGACTACCTGCATCTGCTCGTGAAGTACGGGCTCGAGCCGCCGTCGCAGCTCAGTGAGCAGTTCGGGGAGGGCGGTCCGCTGCGCTTCGACGTCGACGGGCCCGCCGTCCCCGCTCGCCCAATGCCCCGGCGCGCCGGCTCGGAGGCGGAGTCGGCCTGAGCGCGCGGGTGGCGCCCTAGGCTGCCCGCCCGTGGTCGAGGACTCCACTGCGCTCCGCCGCAGCCCGCTCGACGCCGAGCACCGGGCGCTCGACGCGCGCATGGCGCCGTTCGGCGGGTGGGAGATGCCGATCCAGTACTCGAGTGTGCTCGAAGAGCACCGCGCCTGCCGCGAGCGCGTCGTCGCGTTCGACGTGTCGCACCTCGGTTCCGTGCGTGTCGAGGGACCAGGCTCCTACGGCCTGCTGCAGTGGGCGTTCACGAACGACCTGGCCCGCATCGAACCCGGGCGGGCCCAGTACACGCACTTGCTCGACGCCGAAGATGCCCACGTGGTCGACGACATCATCGTGTGGTGGGTCGGCGACGACGAGTTCATCGTGATGCCGAACGCGTCGAACACCGAACCGCTGCTCGCCGCGCTCGACGAGGCAACGCGACGACACGCTGAGGGCGCGTGCACGATCACTGACATCACCCCCGACCGGGCGGTGATCGCGGTGCAAGGGCCCGAGGCCCGCAAGGAGCTCGACGCGCTGCACCCCGCGTGGGCGGACGCGCCGCGGTTCGCCGTCCGCCCGGTCGCGTTCGACGGCGAACCGGGCTGGGTCGCCGGAACCGGGTACACCGGTGAGGACGGCGTCGAGCTCCACATCCCGGCCCCGGTCGCGCCGGCCATTTGGCGGCTGCTCCTCGATGCCGGGATCCGCCCCGCCGGGCTCGGCGCCCGCGACACCCTCCGCCTCGAAGCAGGGTTGCCGTTGCACGGCCACGAACTCGGGCCGGGCATCACGCCGTTACAAGCGGGCCTCTCGTGGGTCGTGCGTTTCGACAAGGGCGACTTCCGTGGTCGCGCGCCGCTCCTCGCCGAACGCGAGCGCGGCGTCGGCCGTCGACTGCGCGGGCTCGTGCTCGACGGCCGGCAGATCCCCCGTACCGGCTACACGGTGCAGGCGGGAGATGAAGCCGTGGGGGAGGTCACGAGCGGAAACTTCTCGCCCGTGCTCGAACGCGGCATCGCGCTTGCCTTTCTCCGGCCTGATGTCGAGGAGGGCGCCCGGGTGGCCGTCGACATCCGGGGCCGCCCCGCCCCGGCCACCGTCACGCGGCCACCGTTCGTGCGCCGCGGCAACTAATCTCGCGCAAAACGCCGTCGAACCCGAGTGGGAGAGACCCCCGACGCGCCTCGCGAGCTGGGGGAGCCGAAGGAGCAACCTCCCCGGAAACTCTCAGGCGAACGGACCGTTCGGGCGAGGCGCCTCTGGAGAGCAGATCCGGCCCGAGCGCGTGTCGGGTCTCACCGACGGGGAAAGCCCGGCCCCTGGCCGGGTGAATCTCTCAGGTCCCGGGACAGAGCGGGGAATGGTCACGAGATCGTGGCCACCGGAGACCGGCACGGCGTGAGTGCGCCGAGCGAGCACCCGGAGGTGTCGATGGCATCCGAGCCGTCCTTGTCGGAACTGGAGGAGCGCGACCAGTTCGTCGGCCGCCACCTGGGGCCCGACGCCGACGAGCGGTCGCGCATGCTCGCCGCCCTCGGCATCTCGTCGCTCGACGATCTGATCGATCGGGCCGTCCCCGACACCATCCGCACCCGTGAACCGTTGCGCGTGCCGCCAGCACGAAGCGAGGCGGACGTCGTTGCCCGCCTGCGCGATCTCGCGGAGCGCAACGACGTGTTCACGTCGCTCATCGGCACGGGCTACTCCGACACGATCACGCCGCCCGTCATCCAACGCAACGTGCTCGAGAACCCCGCGTGGTACACGGCGTACACGCCGTACCAGCCGGAGATCTCCCAGGGAAGGCTGGAGGCGCTGCTCAACTTCCAGACGATGGTGAGCGACCTCACCGGGATGGAGATCGCGAACGCGTCGCTGCTCGACGAGGCAACTGCGGCCGCCGAGGCGATGGCGATGTTCCGGCGGTTGAACCCGAAGGGGGGTGAGACATTCATCGTCGACGCCGACTGTCACCCGCAGACCATCGACGTGCTCCGGACCCGCGCCGCCCCGATCGACGTGGAGATCGTCGTCAGCGACGCGACTTCTTCTGTCGGCTCCGCCGCCGGCGCGTTCGGCGCGCTGGTCCAGTACCCCGGTAGCAGCGGGCGGGTGCGCGACCTCCGACCCGCCATCGACAGGTTCCACGAGCAGGGAGCCCTGATCGCCGTGGCCGCCGATCTGCTCGCGCTCGCGTTGCTGACACCGCCGGGTGAGATGGGCGCCGACGCCGTTGTCGGGTCCTCGCAACGGTTCGGCGTGCCGCTCGGCTTCGGCGGCCCCCACGCCGCGTTCTTCGCGACTCGGGACGCGCACAAGCGGTCGATGCCGGGCCGCCTCGTCGGCGTCTCGGTCGACGGCGCCGGGCGCCCGGCACTGCGGCTCGCGCTCCAGACCAGGGAGCAGCACATCCGGCGCGAGAAGGCGACCAGCAACATCTGCACCGCCCAGGTGCTCCTGGCCGTGATGGCCGGTCTCTACGCGGCGTACCACGGCCC
>Ga0126379_10001911_pt1 | contig 12974 bp, 25 predicted proteins | sample PanSoiMetPlot_24_FD_92640 | JGI IMG/M metagenome (GOLD analysis project Ga0126379, IMG submission 92640) | Tropical forest soil microbial communities from Panama - MetaG Plot_24 | ecosystem: Environmental > Terrestrial > Soil > Tropical forest > Bulk soil | place: Panama | collected 2016-02-17
AACCAGAGATGCTCAAAGAGGGGTCTGAGGTCCGCTAATGGCACAAAGCAAACCTAGTTCGGCGATCGCTTTCGACTCCGAAAGCTGATGTTTGATCACTGTGTCCCCTTTGCCGGTCTTTGCGCACTGGCGCTCCTAAACAACTAAACGCGGACATCAAGGAAATGGTCTCTACACGAGGCCAAAATCTTTGAGGCAGGGATCTCGGCTTCGATTGCAGTCGCATGCAAGGCCATTGCCTCAAGCTCTTTCTTCACGGTGGAGTCATTTTGTAATGGGTTTAGACCGTGCTCAATTCCTGAAGCGCCCTCCGGTCGACTTGCTTCGCCGAAAGTTACAACAGCCACTTTGCTGTTGAGGGCACTGGGCTTGCTACATGCATTATGGGGTTCGCCACCGACCAGAGAGTGCATTATCGAAGCCATAACTGGTGCACACACTCCATTGCCCAGAATCTTTAGCTTGTCGCGTCTCGATCCGTGGTTCATCAGAAAGTCGACTTTCTCGCCCGCCTGATTTTGCAAAGAGTCCAAACCCATTGCGCGCTTGAGTTCTGGGACTTGCAACATTCGCAACTTCCTTAGTGAGGCGATGGAACCGGGGCGTTTGCTGGCTTAAGTTCTGCCGCCATCAGACCGTTTGCTCCCCTTCCATATCGTACAAGCACGGTCTGGCCAGGCTGAAGTTCGGTGAAGCCACAGCGGCGAAGGGTTTCCATGTGCACGAATATGTCTGGCGTTTGAGGACCGCACGTGAGAAAGCCAAATCCGCGTAATCGATTGAACCACTTAACCGCCGCTCTTTCCCAGTCGCTCTCTGCTGCGACAACAACGTGGGTGCGCTGGGGCAGTTGCGCTGGACGAATTGCCGTTGAATCATCCATGCCGCGGATGCGTGCGGCCTGCAGACCTTTTGGAGTTTTCACCACGTCACAGACGATGCGCGAGCCCTCATAGGCAGTCTGAAAGCCATCGCGTCGCAGGCAACTCACATGCAGGAGAACGTCTGGCAGGTCTTCATCCGGGAGAATGAACCCGTAGCCTTTTGAGGGGTCGAACCACTTAATCGACCCCGACACTTCAAAGACATCAGGCCTGATTTCCTCATCGCGTGAGACGTAGGTTTCCTCACGCGGCGGCTCTTTCGCCCCCATAATTGCCTAATGCCCCTGTGTCCCCCGGTGATCGCCTACCAAAAAGGCAGGGGCGTTCATTCGCAATATGCCACGAAGGATTTTCAGGCGTTGTGGCAATTCCGCCACCGGGCCGCCAAGTGACAGATTTCACTTCGTTTCAAGAAGAAAGTGCGCCTAAAAATCATGGAGTGACAGCATCTTGCCCAATTTACGTCTATTGTCTTGGAGCCCACCATTTGGGTCGGGACATTATCCTCCCGGGAGACCGTCCTCCCGTTAATGTACTGCGTAAAGGAGGACGGTCTCCATTTGAGCGGACAGGATTGTCGTCCGAGCATATGGCTTCTCGAAACGTACTCGCTTGACGAATGGATGATGGATTTGATCCGTAGCGCCGCGACTGCACGGCTATCAAATAGCTAACCCGAAAGAGGCTTTTGGTTAGCTACGAAGCGGGAGCGCGACGCGATACTAACTACTTGCAACTAATGGCGCTCCCGCCAAAGTCCTCGAGGGACCCTCGCGATATATTGGATACTCCCTGTTTGATCAAGCACCTAGCGCCAGAAATGCGATGCCCCTAGGGACGCGCTTCTGGCGCTTTTACTTAATTAGGGTCAGGGCGTGTCGCGACCGATTCCGGAGGCGGGGGTGATTAGGCTGAACGAAAAGCGGGGCGGGGGGATTGACCAGAACGGACCTCCGCTACCAATCCGATCAATACATTAGCTATTGTCCGCGCGCCGCCCGACAGCCCTTGGGTGACAATTTGGGTGACAACAGCAAAAGATTGGTCTGAAACGGAGCTATCACGAGAGCGCATTACCTGACGGCGCATAACCGTCTGGTTGGAGGTTCGAGCCCTCCAGCGCCCACCACTCAGCTTCTTCGACGTTGATTTCGCTCGTCATTTCGAGGCGTTTTGTTCCAGTCCCCTTTGGTGGGACAGAAATGTTCCAACCCGCAGCGAGCTTCTTGCGATTTGCAGCCTCGATGTAGCGTGCGCTCTCATGGCTACCGTGGGCCCAACCGAAAATAGCATTGAGCTGCGCTTTGCTCGTGCCGCCCTCCGCAGCGAGCGTAGCCCCGGCCTTTCGTAGGCCGTGTGCCGAACCTGGAACGCCCGCCGCGAGGATCTCATCGTGCGTACTCGACACAATGACGAAGTCGCCTTGAGTTAGAGCTGACGTTCATCGCTCGTAGCGTATGTCTGCTTTGTCAAAAGCCGACATTTGGTTGATTAGCGCGAGTGTACGCTTAGTGCTAAGAACTGCCTGAGGAGGACCTGCCTTGAATTAAAGAACAGGGAGGATACCGATGCCTACTGCTGAAGGTTTCAGCTTCTGGAATTTTCTAACTGATGTCATCACCGTCTTTCTTTTCGTGGTATGGTTTTGGCTACTTATCATTGTCTTCAGCGACCTATTCCGTCGTCACGACATATCTGGCTGGGGTAAGGCGCTGTGGGTGATAGCGCTGCTTCTGTTTCCGTATTTCGGCGTGTTCATATACTTGATCACGCAATCAACAGGCATGGCAGAGCGCAACCTCCAGCAAGCTCAGCGAGCGCGTGATGAGCTGCGGCAGGTCGTCGGGTTCAGTGCGGCGGATGAAATCAAAAAGCTCGATGAACTAAAAAAGTCAGGAGCGATCTCTGACGCGGAATTTGCCCGCCTCAGAGCGAGGCTCGTTCAGTAACCCACGATTTGGGAGAGGTTTAGAGCCGTTTCCGCCGGCGGCATCATTTCGACTTGTTCAGGGATTTGACTTGTCGCCGGCTTCTCGCCTCACTGCACAACCCGTCCAGCTCCTCTTTGGTCGACGGGCTATAGATCCATTCGTAGGCTTCGAAGAACCCAGGTTCGAACTGCAATTCGAATGCGAGCGCCCGCCAACCGGCGAACTTGCCTGAACCGGTAGTCTCCGTGTTCGGCAGTAGATGATTGCTGAAGATTAATGTCACCGGGCCGCGTTTCGTAGGGACGCCTGTCGCGTTTAGCTTTCCTGAATTTAATTCCCCGGGAACACCGGCGTAATCGCTTAGCGCTTATGCGTTTGCCCGACCCTCGCGCTTATCAGCGATGCAAAGCACGTGATGAGAACGGGTTGATTTTGGATTCAGGAGAGAGGTTCCACACTGACATCTGATCAGAGCAACGCTGCGAATAAGGGCTCGCGGAAGCTGACCCGCAAGCCCGTAATTCTCGCAGCTGCCACTAATCGCCACCAGTGCATTAGGGCTGACGCTAGGCAATATGGACCATTCGCGGTCGCCAGGACTGCCACCCAACCGACCATCGGGACGCCTTACGGCCGCGCTCCGCTGATCTTTGCGGATATTGTGCAGAAGGTCACGCCTGCGGTGGTTAGCATCAACGTCAAGAGTGACGCCAAGGGGGCGCGTGGGACACGGTGCTTGAGAGTCGACCGGTCGTGAGCACCTGGGGCCAATTTGACTATCGCAATAAAAATTGCTGCACGAACATTGTTATATCGATCGCGGTTCCAAATCGATCTTTGGAGCTCGTTGCGGACACCTTCGGAATACCCGTGTGACACCCATGCAGTGTTTTGCGGCCGGTTTCTCAGTGAAAAGAGAACGATTGGAATCGCGAAGTCGTCTTGTGAAATCAGCCGACAGACTGACAATTAGTCCGCGTGTCGCCTAGCTGCTCCGACAAAAAGGGGGCTCCTGCGACCAAAAAGACTAAGACTCGTTAGAGCTCTCATCCTATGAGCATGACTAAGCTTCCCGAGCTCGCCAAGGAGAAATCAGATGCAAAAGCCTCTAATTGCCGCGTTCATGATCGTGAGTTTCACAGTTCCAGTTCTGGCGGCCGATACGTTTTACGTCATTTTTGACAATGCACTGAAGGGCTGCACGGTCGTGACTGCCGAACCAACGGACACAGTTCGGTACAAAGTCTTAGGAACATACAAGTCAGAGGACGAAGCTGAGAAGGCTATGCCATCACTCAAGGAATGCTAAGCGAGCCTGCTCGCGCCAAGAAGTGCATGAATTGCTTCGCTCGGTGATGGGAAATGAACTCCTAGTGGGTTCATCACGTTAAGTACGTGGTGACGCATTCCTGTCAGTCTTCCACGCTAAAGATTCGAATACCCCGCTCAAGGAGAGAGGAAGTGAGAGTCGGAGCTTCGACTGTGTTCATCATCGGTATTGTCCTGGCCAATCAGGTACATGCCAAGGATTTCTCCATCCAGCCCTTAACACGCATTGATTGCGATAAAGCCGAGATGGCTTGGGATGAGAACGCGAATGTCTGTATCGCGGACGCGGGAGGCTCGCGGCAGCCTTTAACGAGGTTAGGTTGCGAAATGGCAGGCATGGCCTGGAATGACGATGCCAATGTGTGCGGCGCCGCGCCTCTAGCGGCGCAAGCACTGCCCAATGCGGACGGTATGAATGCAAGGTCCAAGTCACAAACGACCGACGCCTCGCGCCAGCCTCTTACGCGAAGCGACTGCGACAAGGCGGGCATGAGATGGAACGACAGCGCTAATGCGTGCGGTGAAAAGTCGGGAACTCAGGCCGCATCGAAGACGACTAGCCCGGCTCCCTCCAGCATCCTCATCAATATCGATAAGACCAAGCAGCAGATGAAAGTCTTTTTGGATGGCGTGGAAAGCTATAACTGGCCGGTCTCGACCGGCAAGGCAGGTTACTCGACGCCGTCGGGAACCTTTACTGCCATGTCCATGAACGAGATTTGGTACAGCAAGGAGTGGGACAACGCGCCCATGCCGCATGCAATTTTCTTCATGAAAGATGGTCATGCGATCCACGGCAGCTACGAGGTGAAGACGCTCGGTAAACCTGTATCGCATGGCTGCGTGCGGATCTCGCCGCAGAACGCAACAACCCTTTATGCCCTGGTCGCTAAGACTGGGCTAAAGAACACGCAGGTCGTGCTGGCCGGCGACGCTCCTGGCGGTGAAGCCAAGGTGGCCAGCAAGTCAAGAAGCGGAGCTCGTTACAGTCAGAACTCTCGCCGTTCCTTCAAACCGCGGTTCGACTATTACGCAGAGTCATTCCCACAGCCGGAAAGGCGCGGCGGGTTTTTCCGGCGCCTGTTCGGCGGTCCATAAACGAGGATCGACTTTAGTGGCGTCCTCGATTGGAAATGCAAGCGCACTGCATCAGGTGAAATGTTTAAGCCGGACGGGTTGACCGCCGCTCACCGGTTGCTCCCCTTCGGCACTTCGCCGGGGATTTGCTCGAAGGGGTGGCGGGAATCGACGAACTTGAGACATCGACTGAGGTTAGCAAAAAGAACGGCCCGGGGATCGGAGCCCTAAGGCCGTTCATGATGCTTCGGTTATTGATCCAACTGCTACGGTGCGGTGCCCCTAACGAAATGCATGATTAGGGATACCAACAGCAGCACAAGGAATATGTAGAAGATGATCTTTGCGATGCCCGCCGCCGCGCCTGCAATTCCGCCGAAGCCTAGAGCAGCCGCGATCAGCGCAATCACAAGAAACGTTAAAGCCCAACCAAGCATAGCGATCTCCTTGTATGTCAGTCCTTGGATGGATCAACGCTTGGGCATGAGCAGGGTTTCCAAAGAAGTACAAGATCAAAACGATTTCCAAATTAAGAGACCAGTGCCGATCCCGACTATCAACTGCAGCAACGGAGTGTGCTTAATTCCGAGCGCTTCATTGAGGTCGTTGTCAGCCTGCTCAACGACGCCGCTAAGCAAGAGAGCCAGCGCTAGGACCGTGATAACTGCGTGAGTGCTCATGATTGCCCCCTTCATTGCGCCGGTGACCGCGCCATGTCCCAACCAAGCACAAGCTGGTAATGGAGGCAACTTGCCCCAGGAGAGTCATGCCTGAGGCCGCTTCAGTTGACCGTTGACCGACTTTTTCAACCAACCTCGGGCGGTGGTTTGGGAAGGTTCTCTAAATGGAAGGGTGATCCTACCTTCTTGTGAGCATCAAGCAAGAAGCGCTCCACCGTTTCGACGAATTCATAGCTCCTAGCCAAATGGCTCCAGCGTTTGGCCATCTTTAGAAACTCAGCTTTGATCCCGTCATTGGTCGCTTCTCGGGCCTGAGCCTCACACTCAGCGGCTCGTATGTGACAGTCGGCGACGTGGTCGCCTAGCTTCAAGAGCATGGGCCGCTTCCCCGGGGTAGCATCTCAGTCGAGGGCGAGGTCGCCCGAAGGACGACCTCTAACTCGCGAGCAACTTAATCCCAGTGGTGGTAGCGGTAGTGGTCACGATCCCAATACGCACCGCGATGACGCCAGCGCCAATCGTCATCATAGTAGTGACGATGACGCGGGCCAATGTAGATGCCACCAGGTCCGACATCTACGCCAACGTGGGAACCCGCAGAAGCGGGCAGCGGCACAGTCGCCATGCCCGCGAGGGCTAGAGCAGACGCGCCAACGAGAAATGCCAGTTTCTTAGCCATGCTAATGCTCCGTTGTTTTTTAGATTTTTTTCCTGATGGGCTAACGTCAGCATTCACCAGTTCCGATTTTTCTTCGACCTTTCGCCGTACCATCACGTCGCTGTGACTCAGATTAAGGGAACGCAGCGCGGCCCTCGGCGTTCGCCACGCGGGCGGGCAACCCGAGGGAGAATTCCCATGACCATACTGGATGGAGTTCCAGTAAAGACGCGTCTTCCCGTGAGTGCGTGGGTCTTGGCCGCACTCGTGACGCTCTTCTCGTTGTTATCCTCGCTTAGTGCCGCCGGTGGCCCTGGAGAGTTTTATCAGGCGAGCATGACACAACTCTTCGGCTTCGCTCGGGCGCTTTAGGAAACCAACCGAGTCTGAAGTGTCGGCCCTCGCGAGGGAGGGCACTGTGCGAGGTCCGCTAAATGACCCAAGGCTGACCTCGCAAATTATTGACTGGAGCCTTAAGGCTGCTGATGTCAGCGCCGCTTGCAATTCGGGCCAGCATTGCGGCCGAGGCATTTCATACCTAAGCCTGCCGGTATTCCGTCCGCCCTTCGCGGTCGAGGCTATCGAACTCTTCATCCGATAGCTCAATGTTGACGGCTGCGACATTCTCTTCCAAATGCGCAACTTTGGATGTGCCCGGAATAGGCAGCATGACGGGACTACGCTTGAGCACCCACGCGAGCGCGATCTGGCTTGGTGCGGCGTTATGGGCCTTGGCGACGACATCTAGAATCGAGCCGGTCCCGGCAAGACGGCCGGCAGCTAACGGAAACCACGGAATGAAGCCGATCGCGTGCTCTTCACAATAATTCAGCACGGCTTCACTGCCGCGATCGACGAGGTTGTAGCGATTCTGCACGGTCGCCACTTTGAACACTTTCGAAGCAGCTTCGATGTCAGCAACGGTCACGTTGCTTAAGCCAGCGTGGCGAATCATCCCATCCTCTTGAAGCGACTTGACCACAGCGAACTGTTCATCGCGTGGCACTTTGGGATCGATGCTGTGAAGCTGCCAGAGGCCAATTTGCTCGACTCCAAGTCGCTCTCGGCTTTTGATCGCTTGCTGGCGCAAGTGGTCCGGGCGCCCATCCCTCTCCCATTCTCCAGGTCCGGGTCGCGTCAGCCCAGCCTTGGTCGCGATGAGAATGCCATCATAAGGGTAGAGGGTGTCGCGGATGAGTTGCTCTGACACCTCCGGACCGTAGGAGTCCGCGGTGTCGATGAAATCGATACTAAGTTCCGGCAGGCGCTTGAGGGTCCGGATCGCCTCTGCCAAGTCAAGCGGTGGTCCCCAGACGCGGGGTCCGGTGATGCGCATGGCCCCGAAGCCGAGGCGATGGATTTCGATGTCGCCGCCGATTTTGAAGGACCCCGATTTGCTGGCGTCCAGCTTTGCGCTCATTGCTCACCTCGCGCGGCGCGCTGCCCGATAATCGACTCCTGTGTCTTAGCTCTTCTGGTCACCACGTAGACGGTGCCGGGTACAAACGACACCTTCTTACTCCCACACTTGGGGCATTTCAGTTTCTTGGCCACATGCTCAGCGACGGCCTCAATGCGTTCACTTCTTTCCGCATTTCTCGCAACGATATTGATAGGTGGGCATGTCTCGAATCCAATGGCGCCGGCGGCATGTAAAGCATTTTATGGCCGGCACCTGACGTGGAGAAGCCATCCTAGGGCGAGCTAACTACCGATCTTGCCACATCCAGCGCCTCGTGATGCCTGGGAGCTACGCGCGACGCACGGGCGAGAAAATCTACCTGAGACAAACCAGCATCTTTGTCGCCACGGACACCAAACGCGATCAGTCCCGCAGTTTCTTGCGGCTTTCTGTAGATCACACGGAAGGTTCTCCCCGGCAGCGTGACAATGATGCCGTCATCCTCTACCTCTACGTGGAGCCTGATGCTTTCAGCCATGCCTGCGGCAGCGCAATCTTAACCACCGTGGTAGCCCCGGAGCTTCCACGTTTCGAGTTCTTCTTCCACCTCATCCAGATTGAGGTTCTCGCGTCGCGCCGGACCTGATAGGCCCACGGTCCGGCAAAGCGAATAGCGGTCGCCCTGGCGTGTCAATTTAAAGTACATGCTCTTGGAGAGACGCTTGACTTTTCGCTCTCGACTGGTGAGGTCCTGATGCACTTTTGCGGAGGTTGCCATTTGCGGCTCGGAGCGAACTGGAGCAGTGATTGTCAGCCCACTTTCGCGCTTAGGCGACGAAGTAATACAGCAACAGCAATATGACCAGGGCGTGTGCCGCGAAAAGGACTGTTCCCTTTACAAAATAGCGGTACGTACGCACATGCTCTGCATACTCAGCATCGCCAAAAGCTGTTTCTGTCTCGGCTACCACGCGACGGAAACGCCTCCTACGGGCCCGCGTTCCTTTTCGTGATCCTAGCGCTGTAGCAACAGCTCAAAAGAAACGGCCCCGGAGTAGGGGCCAGGGCCGTTCTAGGCTGAGCGGACTACGCAAAACAACTGTCCGCGACGCGAAGGTCAGTGGTTAACCGGCCGTGTCGCAGCCCTCAAAAAAGCCAAGCGACGAGGCGTCAGGCTGCGATAATTGCCGCCCGAAATCGGTCAGCGTTTCTGCACATCGCGGTTTGTTGAGCTTGAAAACTACGGAATAGAAGAGACGAGGGCAGCGAGTACTCGCTCATTTTCGGTCATCGTCCGGTACGCTATCCCGGATCGGCCGGCTGGGCAAAAACACATCGGTAGGCAAATTTTTACTCGTTTTCGGCTCAATCGCAGCTCTGGCCGCGCTTTTGCGCCATGGAATGCGCAAGCAATAACGGTTGAGGTGGGGGCCAAATTGAGTCTCTTTGCTGCCGGGGCTGTTGTTTTCGTTCTTTTTGTGGCGTCCTACAGCAAATGCGACAGTTGGCTTGCGCTGTGTTCAGTGTCGATGTCGATGGCACTGGTCCTCGGCTGCCTTTTTCTCTCGACGGTTCACGATAACGGCCAACTCCGTATGAGGTTTGCCTGGGCCGCAAGTAAGCTTCCTCAATTGGTTGATCGGCAAATTGCCGATGACCCAGTATCCGCCCACGAACACCTAGCGACTTCACCACGTTGCAAGATAGGACAACAAGGGTGCAACGCAGCGGCAAGCGCGGCATTGCTTCCCACGAAAGATGTGGCCAAGCAGCCCGCCGCAGCTGCCGCCTGGACCGAGACGAAACCAGCTTGGCGCCTGACGGGTGACGATCGAGACTACCTGATCAGGACGATTGCTTTTGAGGCTTCCGGTGAGCCTGCGATGGCGAAGATTGCGGTAGCGTATGTAGTCCTCAATCGGAAAAAGAGCGGCAGGTGGGGTGACAATATCAAGGCGGTGGTGACTCACCCGGGCCAGTTCGAGCCATGGGCGACCAGGCGGACGGAGATAGAGGGACTTTCCCCGGATGATCCACGGTATAAAAGTGCAGCATTAATTGCGGATGCCGTTCTCAGTGGGCAGACGCCTGATCCCACCGCAGGCGCAACACACTTCCTCAATCCCACAATCGTTCGGGAGAGGCGCGGTGGTGCACTACCCTCATGGGCACAGGGAGAGGGGCTGCCCATCGGCAACCACACCTTCTACTTTCCTGAAGAGGGCGGTGCCTCACCGCGGCAAGCGGGACTGACAATAGTAGATCCTCGGCTTAGTCCCGGCGGGGACCGGTGACGCGGTATTGCACTATTCTGAACCCACTGGTTTCCGGGCGCGGGACTATTGAGGCTACCGAACGACGCGCAAGGGCGACACGCTGATCAAACATCAGCCTTTCGAGGTCGAAACACTGACCTGGGACAATGTGTTCGGCACACTGACTCGAGTATTGGGTTTTACGTGGGCATCACGCGGCCGTCCCGGATTCCTGAGTAACATTGGCAGCCATGTCCGCCTTGAGGTGATTTTGTGGACCCTAACGGACAGCCGAGCTCATCCGCTCAGTGCCAAAAGCGACACTGTTGAGTCTCGAAGGCGCGCCGGTACGAGTTTACAGTCCATACTGCTGGTATCGACAGGAGAAGATCATGAAGCTTTATTACGCTCCAGCGGCCTGCTCGCTCGCACCCCATATTGTGGCTAGAGAGGCGGGCCTCGATCTTGCGTTAGAGAAGGTGGACCTTGTAGCAAAGAAGACCGCGAGGATTACCTCAGCATCAATCCCAAGGGTGCGGTTCCAGCACTCGAACTCGATACTGGTGACGTGCTGACCGAAAACGCGATTGTTCTTCAGTATCTCGCCGACAAGGCTCCCCAATCGGGGCTCATGGTCGCCAACGGAATGGCGCGATGGCATTTTTTGGAACTGGTAAACTTTATCGCGACTGAGCTGCGCAAGGGTTTTGGTCCTCTCTGGCATCATCCCAGCGCCGGAGTGCGCGAGGCCACGATAGAATACTTATCGAAGCGATTTGACATCTTGGACCGCCAGCTTGGGGATCAGCCCTATCTCACGGGTGAGACATTCACTATCGCCGACGCCTATGCGTATGCGATCCTGAATTGGACGAAAATTCACAAGATCGACATGCACCGATGGCCAAGGCTTATGGCCTTTCTGGACCGGGTTGCTGCCCGGCCAGCCGTGCTGCGAGCGCTTGCTGAGGAGGGACTCACGCAAGTACGACCAGCCCAAAGTGCCTAGCCTCAAGGTTGTTTCATTCTGCCGCGACGACATTTTGGGCACCTTACTTTCCCTCTCTCGTGCTCAGTAATGGAATCGGTGCGTTCGAATGACTTACCGCATTCCCTACAAGGCACGTCTCTCCTCCGCTTGCTTGGACACTCGATCAAATCGCTCCCCTGAAATTCCTAACCAATTCAACTGCAGCGATGCAGCCAAGCAAGTGCGACGGGGATAGTGCTTGTAAGCGAGCGTGTTAAGGTCCATATCGCCCCCCTTCGTCAGGTTTGAGAACCATGCCCGCTCAACAAAAGGCTCCAATCAAAAAGGAAGATGGCTCCGTCGATGCGCCTCGTTCAAGCCGGGCGGAAGTGGACGCCTTCCTCGATCGCCTGCAAAGCCTCGCTCCAGTCCAGTCCACCGGTGGGCGTGGTCGGCTGATTTTCGCAATGGATGCCACTATGAGCCGGCAGCCCACATGGGACCTTGCCCTTGGTCTCCAGGCCGAGATGTTCCGCGCGGTAAAGGAGGTCGGCGGCCTAGACGTGCAGCTCGTCTACTTTCGCGGATATGGAGAAACTCGCGCGAGTAAGTGGGTCAATGATCCCGAAGCCCTCGCCCGCCTCATGACGCGGGTCTCTTGTCAGGGGGGGTATACGCAGATCCGCAAAGTGCTTGCACATGCGCGACGCGAAGCCGAGCGGAACAAGGTCAACGCCGTGGTCTATGTCGGCGATTGCATGGAGGAGGACATAGACGAGTTAAGCCAACGTGCAGGAGCACTCGGCTTGCTGGGTGTACCCATGTTTCTCTTCCAGGAGGGGCGTGAACCCAAAGCCGAGTTGACTTTCAAAGAGATCGCCCGATTGACCCGTGGTGCTTATTGCCGCTTCGATGCTGGTTCGTCTCAGCAGTTGCGCGACCTCCTATCGGCAGTTGCGGTATACGCGACCGGCGGCCAGAAAGCTTTGCGAGATTACGGAGCAGCAACGAACAGCAGTGCTGCAGTTCGCCTCCTTGAACAGCTCAGTTGATCAAGATGCCAATTTTCGTTGCCTTTGCTGCGTTTATGCTTCTCCTCTTCGGGCAGCGCGTCGGCTTATCGATTGGACCTTGGGTAATCGCACAGGGGCCGTTCGCTCAAAGGAGGAAGACGCCTGGACAGAAATCGGGCGTACGCACCGCTATGCTGGAAATGGTGCTAGACCATGATAGCGGGCGCATACAGGGTAAATGCCTAAAGGGTCGCTTCGCAGGCCGGTCTCTTTCATCGCTGAGCTGCAATGAGTTGTTTGAGCTACTCCAAGAGATGCGCACGAATGATGCGCAAGGGGTTCTTCTTCTTGAAGCCTATCTAGATCGGCAGTTTCAAGGCTGGCGCAAAGGTGGCGCAAACCAATCTCAAAGAGAACAATCACACGAGCAACGAGAGCAATCGCGGGCGTGGCATGACCGTCGTCATGGAATGACCGTCAAGGAGGCTTACGATGTGCTCGGCCTCAAACCAGGAGCGACCCAGACTGATATCCGTGCCGCGCACCGAAAACTCATGATGAAGTTCCACCCAGATCAGGGTGGGTCAACTTACTTCGCCGCGCGCCTTAACGAGGCGAAAGAAATTCTTCTGGCTCGATAAAATCGATCTCCTGTGTTGAGCTAGTGAGCACCCCGTGATCGCTGCTCAGGAATACGGCTACCTGGGAGTAGCCCTTGCCGTTAGCCTGGAGAGCATGGGCGTCCCGATCCCAGGTGAGACAGCGCTGAACAGTC
>Ga0126379_10001912_pt1 | contig 12973 bp, 12 predicted proteins | sample PanSoiMetPlot_24_FD_92640 | JGI IMG/M metagenome (GOLD analysis project Ga0126379, IMG submission 92640) | Tropical forest soil microbial communities from Panama - MetaG Plot_24 | ecosystem: Environmental > Terrestrial > Soil > Tropical forest > Bulk soil | place: Panama | collected 2016-02-17
AAAACCGTTTCAAATTGCGGGTTCTGTTTCTCGCGCGAAACCACGCTTACCTCGATCTCGCGAAAGCCGCCATGCTCAAGCAATTGATGCAGTTTCACTTCGCTGAACCCGAGCCAGCGGTCGGCGTAGAGCTCGCGCGCTTTTTCAAACCGGTGACTCAACAAATCGAGCACGACGATGCGACCGTTCTTTTTCAAAATCCGGCGCGCGGCTTCGATTGCGCGTTCGGGCTTTGTCGCGTGATGCAAGGCCTGGCTGAGCAAAACAAGATCGACGCTCTCCTTTGCCACCGGCGGATCTTCGAGATCGCCCAATCGGTACTCGAGATTCTTGAAGCCGTGCTCTTTCGCCAGCTTCGCGCCGAACTCCACCATCTTCGGTGAATTATCGATCGCGATGACTTTGCGCGCGCTCTTGGCGAGCAATTGCGAAAGTGTCCCTTCGCCCGCGCCAAGATCGACGATCGTCAGTTTTGGAACGAGCGAGATCAAGGCATGCGAAAGCGCGCGCCACGACCGGCCTGGAACGTAACTGCGCCCGAACTTTCCCGCGAGCTCGTCGAAATACTCGCGCGCCTTGTCCTGACGTTTACGCAAAGTCAGCTTCAAAGCGGTGCGATCTCGCGCCGTCTCGGGAATCTCACGCGCGAGAATCTCGATCATCTGCTGAACGCGATTGCGCGCGCCGTTTTTCCCCGCGCCCTTGGTCGCGCCATAATAAACATTTTTTCCCGAGCGACGGTCCGCGACCACGCCGGCACGCTTCAATTGGGCAAGATGACTCGAGATGCGGGATTGCCCCATATTCAGAATTTTCTGGAGCTCGGCCACGGAAAGCTCTTCCTCTTCGAGCAACAAAAGCAGCCGGAGCCGGGTCGGATCGGCCAGGAGCCGGACCAAATTAAGGGTTGACGTCATCCGTATCTCAAGACGATATATCTACATATCATGATTGGTCAATATGTTGACTGAGCATGATTCAAGCTAGCTCTGAACCTTTCTAACACCATGTCGCGTCGCTACGTTTTTTCTTCCGAATCTGTCGGTGAAGGTCATCCCGACAAAGTCTGCGATACCATTTCCGATGCGGTGCTCGACGCCTGCATCAAACAGGATCGAAATAGTCGCGTCGCCTGTGAGACCTACGCGAAAAGCCACACCGTTATCGTCGGCGGAGAAATTACGATCCCGAACCTGCCGGAAAACCGCCCGCTCGAAGCCGTCCTTCCAATTTCCAAGATCGTGCGCGAATGCGTGCGCGAGATTGGGTACGTCAATGACGATGACGTTTTCCACGCGGACAAGATCGACATCCAAAACATCATCACGCGTCAGTCGCCCGACATTGCACAAGGCGTGGATGCGCGCGGCGCCGAAGGGAAAGAAACGAGTGAGCAAGGCGCAGGCGACCAGGGATTGATGTTCGGTTATGCGAGCGATGAAACGCCCGAGCTCATGCCGGCGCCGATCATGTTCGCGCATCGACTTGGCCGCGAACTGACCCGCATTCGCAAGAGCGGGAAAGTCGGCTGGTTGCGACCGGATGCGAAATCGCAGGTCTCCGTAATTTACGAAGGTGGAAAACCGATCGGCATTTCCTGCGTCGTCGTTTCAACGCAACATGCGAAGGACGTGAAGCACTCGGAAATTCGCAGCTTCATCATCGAAGAAGTGATCCGAAAAGTTTTGCCGAAGGAAATGCTGAATGACGAAACAAAATTTCTCGTCAATCCGACCGGCAGCTTTGTCATCGGCGGACCGGAAGGCGACACTGGCCTGACCGGCCGAAAGATTATCGTCGATTCCTACGGCGGCATGGGACGTCACGGCGGCGGCGCGTTTTCCGGAAAAGATCCGAGCAAAGTCGATCGCAGCGCGGCTTACATGGGACGCTGGGTCGCAAAGAACGTCGTCGCAGCTGGGCTCGCGTCGAAGTGCGAAATCCAATTCGCCTACGCCATCGGCCACCCCGAACCGCTGAGCGTTCACATCGACACCTTCGGTACGCATACCGTTGATGAAGACAAAATCGAACGCGCAGTAAGATCGACATTCAGTTTCAAACCGGCCGCCATCATCAGGCAGCTCGATCTTCTTCGCCCGATTTACTCCAAGACCACGAACTACGGACACTTCGGCAAGATCGATGACCCCGACATCACGTGGGAGCAAACGGACAAGGCCGCCGAACTGAAGAAGGCTGCGAAATAATTTATGAGCACGACGAGCACTCAAACAAAAACAAAACAGGACTTTAAAGTCGCGGACATTTCGCTCGCGGACTTTGGTCGCAAAGAAATATCGATCGCGGAAAAGGAAATGCCCGGACTGATGGCGATCCGCGAGAAGTATGCGCCGCAAAAACCGCTCGCCGGTGTGCGCATCACCGGTTCGTTACACATGACGATCCAGACAGCGGTTTTGATCGAAACGCTGATCGATCTTGGCGCGTCGGTACGCTGGGCGTCCTGCAATATTTTTTCAACGCAAGACCACGCCGCGGCGGCGATCGCGAAGGCCGGTGTCTCCGTCTTCGCGTGGAAAGGCGAATCACTCGAGGATTATTGGTGGTGCACTTATCAGGCACTCTCGCACCCCGGCGGTAAAGGCCCGCAATTGATCGTCGATGACGGCGGCGACGCGACTCTGTTGATCCACAAAGGTTACGAGCTCGAAGAAGGCAGCGATTGGGCGAAATCGAAATCGGCGAACAAGGAGGAACAGGTCATCAAGGATCTGCTGCTCGAAATCCAGCGCGAGAATCCATATCGCTGGCACGAGATCGCGAAGGAATGGCGCGGCGTTTCGGAGGAAACGACGACCGGAGTGCATCGCTTATACAAGATGCATCAGGAAAACAAACTGCTCGTTCCCGCGATCAACGTGAATGATTCGGTCACCAAATCGAAGTTCGACAATCTCTACGGCTGCCGGCATTCGCTGGTCGATGGATTGAATCGCGCGCTCGACGTGATGATCGCCGGCAAAGTGGCGGTCGTGTGCGGTTATGGCGATGTCGGCAAAGGCTGCGCTCAATCGTTGCGTGGACAAGGCGCGCGCGTTGTGATTACCGAGATTGATCCGATCAACGCGCTTCAAGCCGCGATGGAAGGTTACGAAGTGACGACGATCGAAAATACTTTAGGCCGCGGCGACATTTACATCAGCGCGACCGGCAACACAGACGTGATCCGGCTCGAGCACATGCAGAAAATGAAAGACCAGGCGGTGGTCGGAAACATCGGACATTTCGACAACGAGATTCAGGTCGACGCGTTGAACGACGCGAAAGGCGTGAAGCGCACCAACATCAAGCCGCAGCTCGACAAGTACACGTTTCCGGACGGTCACGAGATCTTCCTGTTGTCCGAAGGTCGCTTGCTCAATCTCGGCAACGCCACTGGGCATCCGAGTTTTGTGATGTCGAATTCATTTTCGAATCAGGTCCTCGCGCAACTCGATCTTTGGAAGAACCGCGACGCCTACAAAGTCGGCGTTTACGTTCTGTCGAAGAAACTCGACGAAGAAGTCGCGCGCCTACACTTGGACAAGATCGGCGTGAAGCTGACGAAGCTTTCGCAGAAACAAGCCGATTATCTTGGCGTGCCGGTCGAGGGACCGTTCAAGTCGGAACACTACCGCTATTAATCGCGACGTCTGATCCGGCGCGCAATCGAGAGCAGCGGCTCGAAACTCGGATTCGTGATGAGCTGAGCGCTCGATTGCGAAAGGGCGCATGCCCAAACCGCAACGAGGACCACCGCTGTTCCGCAGTCTCACGTTCCTCTGGTTTACGTCAGCCCCATGAGTGGTCAATTCCGCTTCCTAAGTCGTCACAAGTCGCCTCATCCGTTTCCGGATTCTCAGGTTCAGCATTTCCACAAAAACGGAGAAGCCCATCGCGAAATAGGTGTAGCCTTTCGGAATGTGAAAACCGAGGCCGTCGCCGATCAAGTTGACGCCGATTAGCAAAAGAAAACTAAGCGCGAGCATCTTGAGCGTTGGATGCCGCTCGACGAAACGACTGATCATACCCGCGAAAAACATCATCGCCGCGACCGCGATCATTACCGCAGCAATCATCACGCCAATATGATCAACCATTCCGACAGCGGTGATGACCGAGTCGAACGAGAAAACAATATCGAGCGCCAGGATTTGCAGGAGCACGCCACCGAATGAGGCGGCCGCGCGCCCGACACGTTCCTCACCTTCTTCAAGTTTCAGATGAATCTCGCGCGTGCTTTTGGCGATTAGAAACAAACCGCCCCCGATCAAAATCACAGCGCGTCCGGTAAGATCGAATCGCCAGATCGAGATCCACGGCGTGGTCAGTCCCATGATCCACGTCAGCGAAAGCAGCAGCAGAATGCGCATGATCGCTGCGAGCGCGAGGCCCGTGCGCCGCACGCGGTCCTGCTGTGCGACGGGCAATTTCCCGGCGACGATCGAGATAAAAATGACGTTGTCGATGCCGAGAACGATCTCGAGCGCGGTCAGCGTGAGCAGACCAATCCAGATTTGGGGATTAACGAGCCATTCCATATTTGCCTCCAATCGGCGATCGCGGATCGCGGTTTACTAAAACGATTTCTGGACTTCGGCTTGCGTCGCTTCGACGTAATTGCAGCCAGGCGCCTTTCCGCGTCGCCATTTGCCGCTCACGCGAACGGTTTTGTGATCGTGCGACGCCTCGGTCAGGATTTTTGAAACATGAAACGGCGCCGCCATTGAGACCGGTCTTGCGCCGTGAAAGATGAACATGATTTGCGAGGCGCACGATTCGCCTTCGGACAAACTGACTTTGCCGACATCGTTGAAATCGCCGGCCGCGCGAAATGGTTTCGCGCTGACGGCCATCGGCTTTGCCATTTGCGGTTCGCCGCATCCCGCCACCGCGAGCGCGACTACTAAGATCGACAACGAACGCGCAACCCAGTTCATCTATTTCTCCTCTACGAACTTTTCGCCGTTCCAGGTCACTTTGTGCAAAATCTTTTTTGTTTTCAAATTGCGTACGAGAACAGTCCGGCCGTGCCGCGGCAGCTCGAAATACCAATTCCGAGAGGGGTCCGGCTCATCCGCTCCGCCGCTCCAGCGATCTTCGATTGGAAAAATTCTTCGTGACGCCTTCTCCATCTTTCCGTCTGATCCGAGCCTGTAGAAATTGATTATTACCCGATCGTCGCCTTCCAATTCCCCTTCGCAAACCGCGAGGAGCGGCCGCCCGTCGCGATAACGAAAGAGCGCGACTTCGAACGACGGCTGCGCGCCGTCGCCGCTAACATTCATGTAACCATTCTCTTTGTCGACGGTTGTTGCATTATGCAACCATTGGCGCGCCGGAGTTTCGAGAGTGTCTTTCGGCAGCAACAAGTAATAGTCCAGGATCGTGACGCGTTCCGGTTCGGACTTAACGACGGACGCGTGATGATCTTTATCGATCTGAACCGACACCCGCTCGGCCGTTCGGCCCCAATCGTCGCTGATGATTTGATATTCGAGCTCTAATAATCCCGATTGCGCCCAGCGGCTCGGGATGATTCGAACATGTTGTTCGTCGGATGGCGATGCGCCGTTCGGAAGTTTCGGCGGCGCAATGTCGGGCATTTTGATCTCCTCGAAAGCGTCGCCATTCCGAACGAAGATCCGAGTTGCGACATCATCTTCATAATCCTTGGTGCGGGTGAAATAGGCGACCCATTTCGAATCGCTCGACCAAACCAGCTTTGCCTCGGGATCGAAAATCTTGTCCTTACCAAATTCCAAAATCACTTTCCGCGTTTTAGCGTCAACGATCTCGGCGCTTTGTGGAAACGGCTGCGCTTCTCCGCGATTGACATGCAAAGCAAATTTTCCGTCCGGCGATTTGGATGTGACATAATCGTCCGCGCGACAAACGGAGCAGCAAAAGCAAAACCCCAGCGCAACGACGAAGAAGATCGACAATCGATTCACAAATGAGATTCGGCACGGCATTGTGATCTCTTTCGCGCTTTTTATCGCGAAAGCCTAACTGACTGTCACCCCGACCGCTTCGCTCGGCTGGCCGATTTCTTTTTCATTCACGACCGCGCGAGCGGTGTATTTCAAATCGCCTTTGCCAGGCGCGGTATCGATGGCTGGCGTCCGAAAATAAAAGCCGACTTTCTGCGGCGATTTGTCGCTTCTGCCCTGGCGGTAAAGATTGATTCCCGACACGCCCCCGCCCGCTTTGCGAAACGGAATCGTGACAAAGTTTCCGGTCTGTCGCGCGCGACCGAGCTCTGCTTGATATTTGTTTGCGTCTAACTGTTCCGTTTCAATCCGAAGCTTCTTCGCAATCTCCGCATTGAATTTTGGACTTGTCTTGATTCGCTCGACACGCGCTTGCCGACGAGTGTCGATTCCAGGGTGGACAGCGGTCGGCGCACCGCCACCACCGGGAAGATCGACATAATCGCCGGAAGATTGTCCGCTCAAGACCGCATTGCCCGCGTGACCGGGATCGGCGTCAATGTCGGGACCGAGCGTTTTCAAAATGTGGACGGCATACTTCGCGTCGTTCACCGCGTTGGCGATCTCGGTCTCGCTGAAGCCGAGATCTTTTCCGACACTGGGAAATTCTTTGGCGAAATTATTGTACCAAGCTGTTCGACCGGCACGATCCGTTGGGAAATAGGACTTGCTCATCGCTGTAACGCTCCTTCCGCTAAATCCGAATACCGAATTTCGAAATCCGAAACAATCTTCAAATTGTGAATGCTCGAACTGCGCATCGAGTATCTAGTATCCAAAGCTGCCCATGAAGAATCGCCAGGCTGCCCTCATCTTCATTTTGGTCACGGTCACGCTCGATATCCTTGCGATGGGTTTGATCATTCCGGTCCTGCCGAAGTTGATCCTCGATTTTCTCGGCGGCCAGATGACTGATACCGCAAAATGGAGCGCGAGATTCGCAGTGGTTTTCGCGCTTATGCAATTTTTCTTCTCGCCATTGCTTGGCGTTTTGTCCGACCGGTTTGGACGGCGTCCCGTCATCTTGCTTTCCAACCTTGGACTCGGCTTGGATTACATTGTGATGGCGCTTGCGCCGACTCTTTATTGGCTTTTTCTCGGCCGCATCATTTCCGGAATTACCACCTCAAGCATTCCAACGGCGATGGCCTACATCGCAGATGTGACGCCGAAAGAAAGGCGCGCCGGAGCCTTCGGAATGATCGGCGTTGCGTTTGGGATCGGATTTACTCTCGGCCCTGGAATCGGAGGTTTGCTGGGCAAGTTCGATCCGCATTTTGCGTTTTGGCTCGCGGCGGCGTTGAGCCTGTTGAACTGGTTATGGGGATTTTTCTTCGTTCCGGAATCGCTGCCGCAGGAAAGACGAAAACAGTTTGATTTGCGACGGGCCAATCCGGTTGGCTCCCTCAAGCTCCTGCGTTCGCATCATGAGTTGTGGCGGCTCGCAACTATTCAGTTTCTCGCCTATCTCGCGCACAACACGTTCAGCGTCTGGGCGCTTTACGCGATGTATCGATACGCTTGGAACACGGACGACACCGGTTATTCGCTCGTCGTCGTTGGTGTCGTCACCGCCATCATTTCCGGCGGCCTGACTGGCCGAATGGTGAAACGCTTTGGCGAAAAAACGACGCTTTACGTCGGACAATTTTTTGGCGCGGCCGGCATGTTCATCGCCGGTCTGGCGAAAACCGGGCTGTATTATGTCGTTTCCATTCCCATTATCTCGCTTTGGAACATTTCCATGCCGGCTGCGCAAAGCATGATGACGCATCGGGTCAGCGAACGTGAACAAGGCGAGTTGCAAGGCGCGATTCAAAGCATGCGCTCGATCACGTTCATCATCGGACCATGGCTGTTCCTAACCATCTTCGGCTGGTTCATAGATCCGAAAAATTCGGTGCACCTCCCGGGCGCGCCGTTCTATCTCGCTGCTGCGTTGCTGTTCGCCGCGATGCTAATGTCGACCCGGATCAAAGAAGCGCCGACGGCTTCAACTGCACCGCCGACCGCGGCGCCTGAAGCACCACCGGAGATTGCCGCCACCGGCGCAGCGCCGATCGCCTCCCAAGAAAACATTTGAGAGTGCAGGCAAAGTCGGCGATTTAATCAACGTGAAAGCGACCGCGCGTTTCTTCATCGCTGCGGTGACAATTCTTGCCTGGTTCGCGATTTCGAACCACTGCGCGATTCGCGCGGTCGCGGCAAAGGCAGAGAAAACGCAAAGCTCTTGTCCGTTCCATTCCAAGCCGGCAAAGCCTCAAGCGCCGTCGACCGCGACCGAGTGCTGCAAAATTCTTCGCGCCGTTCCGACTTCGCCGGCAACGGATTTCACGCCGAGAATTATCGATCTCCTTCCCCTCCCTACCGAATTCCATCAATTGGCAATTCTCGAGCCGCGGGAAATTTCTCTCGAATGGGGAGAGCTCGATACCGGACCGCCGGGCAAAACATCTTTCGCTGAATTGAATCGGAGCATGCGCGCGCACGCTCCGCCGTTTATCGCTTAGCACGGTCCTCGAACCGCGCATTTCCGCTGTCGTGGCAGGCGTCTCGCCTGCGTTCGCCAACGCTCGCCGGCACGGCTGTCACTACAGATTTCATGACGAAACAAATTCTGATTTTACTGACGCTGATTGCGCTGATCATCACGGGCAACGTCCGCGCGCAACACATGCATCATCCCGAGCAAGAGAAAGAGCATGAGCAAGAGACAAAGAAGCAGCTATATACCTGTCCGATGCATCCGGAGATCGTGCGCAACGAACCGGGGCAATGTCCGAAATGCGGAATGACGCTTGTGCCGGTGAAAGAAAGGAAAAAGCCTTCGGCACCTCACGCCGCACACCAAGCGCACGCCGAGCATGCGACCCATGATGCGAACGGCAACGCGATGCCAGCTCATCATCACGACGAACATGAGCATCAAATGGAGATGCATTCGTCGATCAACATTGTCGATCCAATGAATCGCGAAGGCTCGGGCACGAGCTGGATCCCGGATTCATCGCCAGTCTACGGCTACATGAAAATGTTCGGCGACGACATGCTGATGCTGCATGGCGCGATTTTTCCGCGCTACACCAACGTGAGCAGCGACCGCGGCGACGATCGGATCGACGCGCCGAATTGGATCATGGCGATGTTCTCCCATCCGTTCAGCGAAAACACGCAGATAGGTTTGCGCGCGATGATGAGTCTCGATCTGCTGACCGAACAGGGGCGCGGTTATCCTCTGCTCTTGCAAAGCGGTGAATCATGGCACGATCAACCGCTGCACGATCGGCAACATCCGCACGATTTGTTCGACGAGCTCTCGTTTTCGCTTTCGCAAAAGTTAGTCGACGACCTGAGCGGCTATATCTATTTCGGTTATCCCGGCGAGCCCGCGCTCGGTCCGCCCGTGTTCATGCACCGACCGAGCGCGATGGATGATCCCGACGCGCCAATCGGTCATCACTGGCAAGATTCAACGCACATCACTTTCGGAGTTGCGACCGCCGGCCTGCAATGGAAGACCGTGAAGATCGAAGGCAGCATTTTCACCGGACGCGAACCGAATGAAGAGCGTTACGATTTTGATCGTCCTCGCTTCGATTCCTACAGCGGGCGAATCTCCTGGAACCCGACGCCCGATCTCGCGTTGCAAGTCTCCCACGGATATCTGAAAAGCCCGGAGGCGCTCGAGCCCGACCTGAAACAACACCGCACCACTGCTTCGCTCATATATAATAAGAGACTCGGCCCGGACTCGAACTGGGCGACCTCGTTCGTCTGGGGCCAAAACAACAGCACCCACGAAGGGAAAACGCAGTCGGTTTTGCTGGAGAGCAATTACCAACATGAGCGCGACACCGTTTACGCGCGCTGGGAATATGTGCAAAAGTCCGGGCACGAGCTCGTGCTCGATCCCGTGGACCTCGAGAAGACTTTCTCGGTCAACGCGGTCTCAATCGGTTACGTGCGCGATCTTTCCCACGGGAACAACATCGACGTCGGACTGGGCGGACAATTCACGGTCGATATTTGGCCGGAACAGCTCGATCGCTATTACGGCGAGGGTCCGGGCTACGGGTTTCAGGTTTTTCTCCGCGTTCATCCGTCGCGACACGAACACGCCTCGCATGATATGAGCGGCATGAAATGACCGAGCGAACGCTCCATCTAGTCTCGGTCTACGCGCTTCAAATCGGTTGGATTTTGTTCGGATTGATTTTCATTTTTCGAAAACGCTGGTCGCGCGACAAAACGCGGAAGCGCGATCCGATGTCTATCTTGGGAATCGTAGTTCAAACTTCAGCCCTCTTTGCGGTCTGGATGTTTCCACGTCGAAGTCACACCGTTCCTCCGCTCGGTTATTGGTTTCAACTCATCACCGCGATTCTGGTAGTCGCGCTTGTAATCATCTCCGTGTGGACAATGTGGTCGGCGCTGCGCGCGCTGGGAAGGCAGTGGAGCCTGCAGGCGCGCGTGCTCGAAGATCACAAACTGGTTCGCGAAGGACCGTATCGTTTTGTGCGGCATCCGATTTACAGCGGCATTCTTGGAATGATCGTGGCCGGTGGACTCGCATGGACTCACTGGATCGGATCAACGATTGCGCTCGTGCTTTTTGGAGTTGGCACCGCGATCCGCGTGCAAAGCGAAGAAAAACTTCTGCGCGAGCAGTTCGGTGCCGAGTTTGAAGACTACAAACGCAACGTGCCCGCGGTTTTGCCGATCAAGCTTTGATGGCCTGCCACGCCGCAGTTCGGCGAAGGCGGGGTCGATCTTCTTCAGCGGCCCAGCTTGGCGATGATGCCGTCGAGAATTCGGCTCAATGCGACGAGCGCGACCGAGCAAAAGATTCCCTTGGCCAGAATGTACCAGGCGATCGCTTCGTTCTTAAACTTGCCCTCGAAAACCTCGTTTCCGACGAGGAAGGAATAAACGCATAGAACCAAAACAATCGTGGCAGCGGGCATTGCGACTGACTTAATCGATTTCATGGAAGTGATGTTTAATGGTCACCATTCGGAGGCTGAAGCCGAAACTTTCAAAATTTCTGAACTGTGGGAACATTAGCGCTCCGCATGCATCGCCTCCCGAAAATCAGCTATCACGACATCGAACGGATCATCGAATTCGATTTCGTTCGCGCGACCGAGGCCGCCGCGCTCAATTCGCTTCGCTGGCTCGGACGCGGCGATAAGGAAAGCGCCGATGCCGCAGCCTGTGACGCCATGCGGGGCATGTTCGATCTCATGAACATTTGCGGCGAAGTCGTGATCGGCGAAGGGATCAAGGACGACGCGCCCGGAATTTTCAAAGGCGAACAGCTCGGAACTTGGCTGCCCGGCGCGCCGCAGTTCGATATTGCGATCGACCCGATCGACGGGACGACTAACATTTCCAAGGGCGCGCCGAACTCGATCAGTTGTATCGCGGCGGCAAGTCCGGAAGAAGGAGTCAAAGTCGCGCTTCGCGACATCCCGTCGTTCTACATGTCCAAGCTCGCCTATGGGCCCCGCGTGATCGATTACATGAAGAAGCGCGGCGATTCACTAAACATCGAGATGCCGATTTCGGAAATGCTCGCAATCGTCGCGCGCGCACTCGACAAACGCGTGCAGGACGTCGCGGTCATGATGCTCGATCGCCCGCGCCACAAGGAAATCGTCGAACAAATCCGCGGATGCGGCGGGTCGCTGCGCATGATCGGCGACGGCGACATCGCCGCGGCCATGGCACCCTCGTTACCGGAAAGCGAGATCGATCTTTACATGGGAATCGGCGGATCGCCCGAGGCTGTGCTCGCCTCGGCCGGAATCAAATCGCTCGGCGGCGAGATGCAGGCAAAAATGTGGCCGCGCGATGAGAAGGAAAAGAAACAGCTCATCGCCGACGGTTGGGAGAAAGAACTCGACCGAGTTTACACCGACGACGATCTCGCTCAGGGCGAGAACATTATTTTTTGCGCGACTGGAATCAGCGATAGCGCGCTTTTGCGCGGCGTAAAATCAAAAGGAACAACCGCCGTGACCCATTCGATCCTGATGCGGGCGAAGAGCAAGACCGTCCGACTGATTCGGACCTTGCACAATTTGCAAAATAAGACGATCCGCCTGCGCTCGGATAATCGCGAGCACTTGATCTAAAAACGGCGAATTTCGCATTTGCCATCCAATTTCGCTACTCGACACGTAGCCACTGGTAGTTAAGATCGAGATCGAACCTCCGCCGCTTATGAGACAACTACCCAAAACCGAATTGTCGCCGGATAACGGCTGTATCATCGACATGAAATGGAAACTGGGCCCGCTTGGCTATCACGCCAGCGCCGCCGGCAAGGAGGAGGCCGCGCAAGGCAAGGATCTCGCTCGGTTGCCGGAGCTGGTACTTTACGATCACATCGGATTCAAAGGCGCTTACGCGCGGACGAACCTCAGCTTTCATTACGTCGGCGATTACTGGAACGATCGCATGAGCTGCATCATCGTGGTCAGCGGCGTTTGGCGATTTTATCGGGACGAATATTACAAAGGCCCGCATTGGGACCTTGGCCCCGGCTATTACGAAAGTTTCTTCGCCGCGAAAGGCCCCGACGACGTCGTCAGCTCCTTCCAGTGCATCGCCCTGACCTAAGACGCTAAATCAAACGCATTTTCGGCGCATCCCCAGGAAAGGGTAAACCCAGAGCCGCCGTGGCCGTAGTTGTGAATCACGGTTCGGCCGTCGGAAAGTTTTTCTTTCTCAAGTCGCACGCCTGATTTTCGAAACGGGCGAAGGCCGACGCGCTCGCGAACGACGCGCGGGTTGTCGATCTTCAAAACGCACGCGCATTCGGAAACGATCGCTTTCGTCGTCGCGGGATCGGGATTGAGATTGTCGCTGACCTCATTCGTGCCGCCGAAGAGGCAATCGCTGGCGCGCGGAATCACGTACATCAACGGATCATCGTCGCACACAATCGCGCACTCGAGATTTTCCATCTTCGG
>Ga0126379_10001915_pt1 | contig 12970 bp, 14 predicted proteins | sample PanSoiMetPlot_24_FD_92640 | JGI IMG/M metagenome (GOLD analysis project Ga0126379, IMG submission 92640) | Tropical forest soil microbial communities from Panama - MetaG Plot_24 | ecosystem: Environmental > Terrestrial > Soil > Tropical forest > Bulk soil | place: Panama | collected 2016-02-17
CGGCACCGAGGAGTACAACCTGCAGCTGTCCAACCGCCGGGCTGCATCGACGAAGAAATACCTTCAGGACTTGGGCGTGGGGGCAAGCTCTCTGGATACGGTGGGCTACGGCTTCAACCACCCGGCGGTCCAGGGCCACAACGAAGCTGCCTGGGCGGCCAACCGGCGAGTCGAGTTCCGGACTAGGTAGGCAAAAGGCTGCCTCCAGAGCGAGCGTCCGCCAACCGCGCCGCGGAGGGGCGAAGCGCACGCGGATGGTTTAGAATTCGCTTCGTATGAAAAGGTTGACCCTCGCGGCTTGGTTGGCAGCTGTCTTCGCCCCGGCGTGCTTCTACCCCGCGTCCCGCGGCAAGGCCCTCGAAGACAAGGCGGCTCAGCAGGAGCAGGAGCTCAAAGATCTGGAGCAGAAGCTCGCCACCACGCTTCCGAAGATCGACGAGAAGCTCGACGAGGTGACCAAGGCGCTGGAGAGTCTGGATAAAGTCGCGCACCAATCCGGTGCGGACATCAGCGTGCGCCTTCAGAAGAACGTCGAGGATCTCGCCACCCTTCGCGGCCAAGTGGAGATCTACCTCTTCCGGATCGCCGAGCTGGAGAAATCTATCAAGAAGCAGGAAGAAAGCGTGACGGAGCTGCAAGGCAGCGACGCGGGGAAAGTCGCGGCGGCGCGCCACAAGTTCGACGAGCTGCACAAGCCGGCGGACCCCAAGCTCTACCTGGCGCTCGCCGATTCGAAATCGAGGGAGGGCGACTACCTTCTGGCGCGCCAGCTCTACGAGGACTTCATGAAGAAGTGGCCGCGGGACCAGCTGAACGGCGAGGCCCACTTCGGCCGCGGGGAAACGTTCTACGCCGAGGACAAGTGCCGCGAGGCCCTGGCGGAGTACGGCAAGGTGATCGGCGACTACCCGAAGAGCGCGTCCGCACCGAACGCCTACCTGCGGTCCGGCGATTGCTTCGCGAAGCTGAAGATGAAGGATGAGGCAAGGCTGGCGCTGGAGGAGTTGATCAAGAATTACCCCCGGTCGCCCGCCGCCAAGGAAGCGAAGGCCCGCCTGGCCGCGTTGAACAAGACAAAAACCTCCTCCGACAAGCCGAAGAAATCCGCGACGACGAGGAAGTCTCAGTGAGGGCGTCCAAGCTGGTGGCGCTCGCCATCGCCCTTCTACCGGGGCTGGCGAACAGCGGCCCCAAGAAGCTGACCCTCCTTTTCACCGGGGACAACCGCGGCGAGATCGGCCCGTGCGGCTGAAAGCTTCACCCCGCCGGCGGTCTGGCCAGGCGAAAGACAGCCGTCGAGCAGCAGCGACAGCAGGCTCCCGCGGTGGTGCTGGATGCCGGCAATGCCCTGTTTAAGCCCGGTGTTCTCAATGACAGTGCCTCGCGCGAGCGCGCCGAGCTCATCCTGCGGACCATGGGAGAGCTCAACACGGCGGGCATGGCGGTGGGGCACCTCGACCTTAACGCCGGCCCGGAGTTTCTCAAGAAGATGGCGGCGCGGTCGAACGTGCCGCTGCTTTCGGCGAATTTGGTCGACGCGCGAGGAAAGCTCTGGTTCTCACCTTCGAGGCAACTTTCGGTCGCCGGCGCCCGGGTGGCGCTGATCGGGATTTCGCCCCTCGAAGAAGGCGTCGGATTCGCGAGCAAACCGCCCGTCCAGGCCGCCTTGGCCGAGGCGCGCAAGCTCCGCGGCAGGGCGGACGTGGTGTTGGTGCTCGCCGCGGTGCCCTATGCTGACGCGCTCCAGCTGGCAAAGGACGCTGGCGGCGCCGTCGACCTCATCCTCCAGTCACACGAGGCCAGAGGGGCAGGCCTGGCGCAGCACTACGGCGAGAGCTTCCTCGTGCCGACGGGCGATCGCGGCCGGCAGCTTGGGCGCCTGCAGCTTGAGCTGGTGGGGCAGGGCCCCTGGGTCGACGCGGCCGCAGCTGAGCACGATCGCCAGCTGCTCAACCTGCTCGACGTGCAGATCGCCGAGGCCCGCAAGCGGCTCGACAGCGCCCGCCCGGAGGCGAAAGACGCAGTGGCGCGGACGCTTCGCTCGTTCGAAACCCGGCGAGACTCCCTGGCCAAGCAGGCGATGGCGTCCCGGCCAAACAACGAGCGCACGCTGAAGCTAGATTACCTGACGTTGGGGGCCGAATACGCGGATGATCCTGCGCTCAAGGCCAAAGTCGCAGCCCTTGAGCCCCAAGGGGCAGGGCCATAACAGTTTGAGTTGACGGACGGCCCTCGTTATAAGGTCCGCCCCGCCAGACCTCCGGCCACCCCGGCTGGGGAAGAGGCGGAAGAGGTTGAAAATGAAGCCCGACATCCATCCCGTCTACGTTCCAGCGCGAATCACCTGCGCCTGTGGCAACGTGATCGAAACGCGCTCCACCCGCGGCTCGTTCCACGTCGAGATCTGCGCCAACTGCCACCCCTTCTTCACCGGCAAGTACAAGCTGGTGGATACCGCCGGCCGCGTCGAGCGATTCCGGAAAAAGTACGAAGGCAGCGCGCAAGCGGCCAAGGCGGCCGAGAAGAAAACGGGCAAGCCCTCGGGCAAAGCGAACGCCTGAGGCGTTTTCCGCAACGCACGTCCGATGTCTTCTCGGCGGGCCGGATTCTTGACGGCCCTCCAAGCCACCGTAGCGTGGCACTGCATCTGCCCGGAGGTTTTCCGGAAACTTGCAGCCACGGAACGTCGCCCAATGCCTCGCGGACGATGCGCTCGATCGCGCGAAGCACTCCGCCGGCCCCAACTACGCGCTCTACCGCGGCGACTGCGTCGAGCTGATGCAGGCGTTCCCCGAAGCTGTGTTCGACCTGGTCTTCGCCGACCCGCCGTACTTCCTCTCCAATGGCGGGTTTACCTGTCAGAGCGGCCGGCGGGCCCCCGTCGACAAGGGCGCCTGGGATCAGTCGCGGGGGCTCGAGGAGGACTACCAGTTCGCCGTCCTGTGGCTCAGGGCGTGCCAGCGCGTCCTCAAGCCCACCGGGGCGATTTGGGTCTCGGGAACGCAGCACGTGATTTTTTCCGTCGGCTTCGCCATGCAGCGCCTCGGGTTTCGAATCCTCAACACCGTCACCTGGTACAAGCCGAATGCCAGCCCCAATTTGTCGTGCCGCTACTTCACCCACTCTACCGAGCTGCTCATCTGGGCCTCGCCGCACGGCGCCGGCAAGCTTCGCCACCAGTTCAACTACCAGGCGATGAAGGCGCAAAACGGCGGCAAGCAGATGCGCGACGTCTGGAACCTTCCGCGGGTGGGGGAAGAGGAGCTCGCAGCCGATGGCCTCGGACGCGTCTGGTCTCAGCTCACACCACGCAAGGACGAAAAGGAGTGGGGAAAGCACCCGACGCAGAAGCCGCTGCGGTTGCTGGAGAGGATCATCGAATCCTGCACCGAAAAGTCGGCGCTCGTCCTCGATCCCTTCAGCGGCAGCGGGACCACCGGCGTAGCGGCCGTAGGCCTGGGGCGGCGCTTCGTGGGGATCGATCGAAATCCGAGCTATCTGGCCTTAAGCGAGCAGCGGCTGCGCGCCGCCTCCCAGCTGATGCGTCGCCCCCGGCGCGCCGGCAAAGCGGTGCGCTCGGGCGACGCGGCGGCGCGCGTCGCCTCGTAGACCCGAGCCGGCTCTACTTTTCCTTCAAAGCGACCCGGCGCAGCGCTCTTTGATCTCGAATGCAGAGCGTCCGGCCGACGTTTCCGAGCACGCCGTCTCGCTTCATCTCGTTGATCAGCGTGGAGACGAAGGAACGCGACGCGCCGACTAGGTCCGCCAAGTCCTGCTGGGTGATTCCGCGCAGATCCGTCTCGCCGCCGTGCGGACAGCGCTCCCCGTGGCCTTCGGACAAGGTGAGCAGGACATCCGCCAGGCGAGCCGGTACCTCTTTGAAGGTGAGGCCGAGGACCCGATTGCGCAGCGCGCGCACCCGCTCGGCGTAGCCGCGGATGATATCGAGCGAAAGCGTCGGACGCGCCTCGAGCTGCCCGCGAAAATCGCGTCCTTCAATCGACCAGATTTCCGCTTCGCCCGCGGCGACCGCCAGTTCCTCGATGGTGGTGCCGTCCGGCCGGAACAGCTCGCCGAACAGATCCCCGGGCCGGAGGATGGAGACGACCGACCGAACGCCGCTCTTTCCGATTCGCATCAGACGAACCCTGCCGGCCTTCAGCAGGTAGACGCGATCCGAAGTATCGCCCGGGCGGTAGATGATCGAGTTGTGCGGAAACGTCTCGACTTTGAAGTAGCCCTTGAAATCGAGGACCTCGGGACTGGGAGCCACCTTGTTTGCGGCGACCACCATTCCCGAGCTGGTGGTTTGCAGTGGGCTGACGACGTTGGACCCGATTGGGCCGATGCTTGCGCCGATGGATCCGAGCGGCCGATTGAATTGCATGTGATCCTCCCTTCCGAGCCTTACGCTGTTCCAAACTCTGTGCCATTTTGCACGTTCGAGCGCCTTCCCCGAGTTCCACGGAAGTGCGGGTGGTTAACGGAGGAAACGCCACGCACAAGACAGTTGCACGTCACGAGTTTGAAGATTCGTTGAAACGGCCTGGAAAATCTTTGAACGTTTCGTTGAATTTGATGACCAGACGTGTGGCCAGCGACATTGTCGGCTGTACAACGTGTCCGCGCGGTTAAACGACTTTGCGTGCTGGTCGCTGCGGGAGGATCGCGTACTTCTCGAGCTTGCGCTCAAGCGTAGGGCGGCTGATGCCCAGCATCTGGCAAACCTTTCCCTTGTGGCCGCGTGCCATCTCCATGGCCCTTAGAATGAGGATGCGCTCTGCCTCGGCAAGCGTGGGGACGTGCGCCGGATCCTCCCCTAGGTAACCGAGATTGGCCGGCCTCTCGGGGACACCGCTGCCCGCTTCGCTGGGCAGGTGCTCGCTTAAGAGGACCTCCCCCGGCGCGAGGACCACGGCGCGCGTGAGCACGTTTTCCAGCTCCCGGACGTTTCCCTTCCAGGGCAGGCGCACCAAGTGGTCAAGAACCTCGGGAGGTACCCGGGTGACCCGTTTGTGCACTTTCTCGTTGATGCGCTCGAGCAGGTGATGGACGAGCGCCGGGATGTCCTGCCGGCGATCGCGCAGCGGGGGGATCTCCAGGGTGATGACCTTCAGCCGCTGGTAGAGGTCCTCGCGGAAGCGGCCGGCTGACACCTCGTCCCCCAGGTGTCGATGCGTGGCGGCGATGACCCGCGCTCGAAGTTTGAGCCTCTTGACCCCGCCCACCCGCTCGAACTCGCGTTCCTGCAACACGCGCAGGAGCTTGGCCTGGAGCGTGAGCGACATGTCTCCGATCTCGTCGAGAAACAGCGTCCCGTCTTCCGCCAGCTCGAACTTTCCCAGTTTGACCGCCGATGCGCCGGTAAAGGCGCCCCGCTCGTGGCCAAACAGCTCGCTCTCCAGCAGGGTATCCACAATGGCCGAGCAGTTGATCGCCACGAAGGGGCGGGCCTCGTCGTACGAGTAGTTGTGAATGACGCGGGCGATCAGCTCTTTGCCGGTACCCGACTCACCGGTAATCAGCACGGTCGCCCGCGAGGCCGCGACCTTGCCGATCTCCTTGATGAGCCGCTGCATCCCTGGGCTGGTGCCAACGATGTCGCCCAGCTTCATCGCGGCCCCTTCGAAATTGATGCCCGCTGCGCGCCTGGACAGCTGGCGAACTTGGAGGGCCCGGGCGACCACCAGATCGAGGGCGGCCGGATCCGTGAACGGCTTGTGGATGTAGTCGAACGCTCCCGCCTTCATCGCCCGGATCGTCGTTTCCATGTCGTGGTGGGCCGTGACGATGAGAATTGGCGCATCGCCGCACAGGGCCTTCATTTCTTCGATGATCTGCAGGCCGCTGCGATCGGGCAGCATCATGTCCAGAATGACGAGCGAGGGCGAGGACTCCGCTGCCGCCTGGAGCGCCGCCGCGGCGCTCGCCGCGGTCACCACCTGGTACTCTGGCGCTTCTACATCCTCGACCTCTTCGAAGTGCATCTTCAGCGACTCGAGGAGGGAAAGGTCGTCGTCGACAATGAGCAGCGTCTCCATCGCCTACCCCGGAAAGCTCAGCGTATACAGCGTTCCTTGGCCTTTGCTCCAGTCGGCGCTGAGTCGGCCCCCGTGCCGCTCCATGACGCGGTGAAGCGCGGCTAGGGAAAGGCCCGCCCCGCGGGACAGCGGCGAGCCGAACGGCTCGAAAATCCGCCCGGCCTCCTTGGGCTCCGCGGCCAAGGGGTCCAAAAGGCGCAGCTCGAAGCCGCTGGCGGGGCCCGGGTGCATTTCCACCTTGAGAATCCCGCCCTCCGGCATCGCCATCGCGATGTTGAGCAGCGTCTGAGACAAGATGCGCGCCATTCGGCCCGCCTCGACCTGTACCCGCGCCATCGCCTCCCCCTCGAGGCGCACTTCGATCCGCCGCTCGGCCAGCTCGGGCTCGACTAGCGCAGCCGCCTCCTGCACCAGCGTCCGCAGCGGCACTGACTCGACCGCGGGGGCGGCGTCGCGGCCGTACTCGGCAAAAAGCCACAGCATCCGCTCCATGGTCCGGATTTCGCGGTTGGCGATCGCCAAGCGGCGGCGGTCGCGGTCGGAAAGCGCGCTGTTTCGAGCGAGCGTCTGGACGGCCATCTTGACGGAGGAGAGCGGATTTCGAATCTCGTGGCTCAGTGAGGAGGACAGCGAGCCGATCTGGATCGGCGGAGCGCCGGCGAGCATTTCCCGCAAGTTGCTGATCGCCGCCGTGGCTAGCTCCCCCCGCCGGCCCAGCACCAGGCGCAGCACCGGTGCTCCCACTTCATTGCCCCCCTGCGAAATGAATTCCGCCCGCGTCGGGCTAGAGCCTCGGGCGGTTCGGTCCAGCTCGCGAGCGCGGTCCTCCGAAATGCCCAGCACGCGGTGCAGCGAGCTGCCCAAAACAGCGCGCGCCGGCAAGCCTAGGACCAGCTCGCACGCACCCTCGGCGTTGGTGATTTGCCGATCCCGCGACCAACTGATCTGCGCCACTTGCACGAGGTGCGGGTCCATCGGTGCCACTGTACCGAGCGAGCTTCAGATTTGTCGTCCCAGGGCGGCGGCAAATGTCGACTCCGGGGCACGGGAATTGCTTTCCTCACAGCGTATGGCGGTGAGGGCAACGTGCGCTCCGCCAGCAAAGGAGGGGACGTGACCAGAAGAAGTCAAACCCGGCAGGCCCGAGGACAGGGAATGACCGAGTACATCATCATCACCGCGCTGATCGCCGTCGCAGCGATCGGAATCATCAGCCTGTTCGGCGACAACATCCGAAAACTGTTTGGCGCCTCGGCTCAGGCGCTCGCCGGTTCCAACAACGTGGCCAACACCGGAGATCAGCAGAGGCGCGATCGCTTGGAGAAAAAATCGCTATCGAACTTCGGGCAAAATAGCTACTGAGCTTAAGGCGCGGTACACGCTGTTTGCCGAGGGTACGAAGTCCCGGACTTAAGGCTCCGCCTTTTGGACGGTGGCTACTTTCCCTTCTGGTCCGCTGCCACCGGCTCGCCGGAGGCGCCGGCCCCCTCCAACGCCTGGCCCGCCGCGAAGGTGCTCAAAAGCTGGTTGATGTTGAGGGTCTGCAGCCCCACTCCACCCTTGCCGGTGGGCACAAAGAAAAGCTGTTTCCCCGCCAGCGACTCAGCCAGCCGCAGCTTCACCAGCGTCTTTCCACCCCCGCCGGCGAGAGCCTCGTTCTCCTTTTGGATCGCCTTCGCCCGCGCTTTTTTCTCCGTGAGGATGGCCTCCGCCTGCTTCTGGCTTTGGTAAAAGTCGGCGTCCGCCTGCAGCTTCACCTGCTCTAAGTGACCGCTCGCCTGAGCCAGCTGCTGCGCGACGGTGCCCTTGGCCTTCTGCAGGTTGCTCTTCGCCTGCTCCGCCGCGGCGCGCGCCTCGGACCGCAACCGCTCCGCATTCTGCTCGGCAAGCTTCTTGTCGTGAATCACCTGCTCGTACTGCGGATGGAAGTGGTGCTCTCCCAGGATGACCTGCATCACCAGCACCCCCTCCGGGTTGAGAAAGGCCGCCAGCCGCTCGCGCGCCGTGTTCGCCTTCTCGAAGCGCTTGTCCGAGACGTAGAACTCCTCCGAGTTCAGCTCGTTGAGCACGTCCCGCACGATGCTGCGGCAGGCGGGGCGGACCAGCTTCTCCTTCACCTTGTCGGTCGAGTCGCCGACGCGGGCAAGCAGATAGGGGGCGCGCTTGGGGTCGATTTGCCAGGCCACGGTGACGTCGACGCGGATGTCGTTGCCGTCGATCGTCTTGAAGCTGACATCGTCCTCTGCTTGCCGATCCCCGCGGCCCGGATCTCGCACCATCGCCAGGTTTTGGAGCGAGATGTCGTAGGTCGCCCAGTCGGTAATGAAGGCCGGGAAGAGGTACGTCGCGCCGGGCGCCCGGATCTCCGGGTCAATGCCCGGTTTGCCCAGCAGCCCGCCGAAGGTGACCTTGCGAGTAAGCACGCCGACGTGGGTCGAGCCGGTGGAGTGACAAGTGCACCCGGTGAGCGGCGCGCCGGCCGCGACGAACAGGAAGATGAGCCAGCGGGCGGATCGCATCGCTATTCTCCCTTCACGTCGAAGTGCTTCAGCGCGCTCTTTAAGTCGAGGGGATTGATTCCCGATTCGCCATCGGTGGGAACGACGATTACCTTGGTGCCGCGCAAAAGCTCCGCCATCTTCAAGCCGACCAGGTTTTCCGAGCCTCGTCCGCGCAGCGCTTCGTTCTCCAGCCGCGTTCCTTCCGCCTCGGCGAGCTTGACCTCCAACTCTCCCGCCGCGCCCTTCTTTCGCGCATAGAGATCCGCCTCCGAGTCGATCTTCTTCTTCTCCGCGTCCCCATGAGAGAGCTCGACTTTCACCGCTGCCTCTCCCACCGCGACGATCCGATCGCGCTCGGCGTTGGCCTGGGCCATGTCCGCCTCCGCCTTGTTCTTGAAGACGGTTTGATCCTGGATTTTGCGCTGCTCGATCGCCTGCTGGTAGCGCGCGTCGTAGGCGTAGCGGCGGACGAAAACGGTGAGGGCGCGCACCCCGGCGGGGACGAGCTCAACGTTGAGATCCTCCAGCGCCAGCCGAACTCTCTCGCTGCGCTTGGCCACGCTGTAGAACTCCTCGGCGTCCAGCTCGCCGAGCCGCTTTCGCAAAAGCTGCTCCGCGCGAGGGATCACCAGTGAATCCTCGTAGAGCCGGCCCGGGCCCAGCGCGGTCATCACGCGGTAGGGATCCTCGATCCGAAAGAGCACCGAGACGTCGACGATCACGTTGTAACCTTCCGAGGTCTGGATGTTCAGCGGGGGCAGCCGCCGGTCGCTCCTTCCGCGCTCGTTGGGGTCCGCGGTGAGGCTGAGCAACTGGACGTCGGTGGGGAACAGGTGCATCCGCTCGGCGCCCGGGGTAATCCAGTGCAGCCCGGTGGTGTAGACCTCCTTGTTGATCCCCTTGCCCGGCCCGACGATGACCTGCTTGATGCCGAATTGATTGGGATGGACGTAGACGCTGCAGCTCGCGTAGCTGAAAATGGCGAGCACCAGCGGAGCGATGATCAGGTACAGGATTCTTCCGCGAGGCGTCCGAAAAATCCGGTTGCTCGCGCCGCGCCAGTTGATCGGAGGGGTTTCGGGCAAGACTATCCTCGAGTTCGGGTTGAGCTACGCTGAGCGGGGACGCTGGTGCTCTCCGGCGACGCAGCGCTGGAATCCAAGGCATGCGGGCGCGGCTCCTGCAGCGGCTGGTAGAGGCGCAGCTGCTCCTCCGCCTGTCGCATGTCCGCGACGATCGCCTGCAGCTCCTTACGATGCTTGCGCCGGTACCACCAGATCTGCGCGTCGGGGACGAAGGGGCCGGCGAGCATGGTGAGGAAGGCGAACAGATCCCACGTCTCTGGAATGGGAATGAAGGGCAGCTTCACCATCAGGATTCCGATCAGCAGCCCGGCGGCGCCGTAGACTCCGCGCGCCACCAGGTCGCCGCCGCGCCAGAGGCCGTAATCGCGGCCCTCGAGCTCAGTTTGCTTCCGGGCGATCGCGAAATAGCGCGGAAGGCAGACCTCGAGCAGCGTCCGCTCCACGCGCTCCCAATAGGCCGCGTCGTCGAACAGCTCCATGAATTGCCGCTTCATCTGCGCCAGCTCGGCGACAAACAGAGCGCGGATCTCGCCTTCCGCTTTCTCGTCCCATCTACCCAGCCCTGGGCGGCGGCGCTCGGCTGCGGAAATCAGGACGCTCGCCAGGAAGGGGATGCTATAGCGCTCTGTGTACACGGCAGATCCGCGTCGCTGGCTCTCTTCATAACCGACGCTTCGCTCGGAGTCGATTCTGCCGCCTGGCGGTTGGCGAGGCGCGCCCTCGCGGTCCCATTGTCGCGCGGCGACAGTCGGTGTACTCCGCGGGAGATGGAAGGCCGCCTTGTCCTCAAGGATTGTTCCGTCTATCGCCTCGATGGCTCCTTCCGAAGCGGGACCGCCGTGGCAATTGAGCTGGGCAGGATCAGCAAGGTGTCGCCCGACGAGCAGATACCGATCCTGCCCGGCGATTGGGAAATCGCTTGCCGCGGCCGCCTCGCGATGCCCGGCCTGATCGATTGCCATGCCCACCTGGTCGGCGGGCAGCTCTCCCCCTTCAGCGCTGAGCTCCTCGGGCAAACGCCAGCGGAGCGTTCGCGGGCGCAGGACGAGCTGGAATCGAAGCTGACCGCTGCGGAGGTCGAGGCATTGACCGCCTTCGCGCTCGCCCGCGCGCTGCGCTTCGGGGTGACGACGGTGCTGGAACACCTGCATTGTCCCGGCGACGTCGGCGGCGGTCTGGATGCCCAGGCAAGGACCGCGGAGCGGCTGGGAATGCGGCTGGTGGGCAGTCACGCAACAGACAGCCGGCATGGGCCGCGCTCAGCGCTCAGCCAATTGGAGGCGAATGCAGAGCGGGTCCTCGCGCGCAGAGCTCATCCGCTGGTGCGGTGCGCGCTCGGATTTGGGGCTTCCTCGGATTGTGATGACGAGCTTCTCGTTGAGCTCGGCCGGCTTCGCGCAAAGCTCGGCGTCGGCGTGCACGGGCACGTCGCTGACGGGGAAGCGGACCAAGCAAGAACGCTCGAGGAATTCAACCAACGGGTGGTTTCGCGTTTGGAAGCGCGCGGGTTGCTCGGGCGCCAGAGCGTTGTGGCTTACGCCAGCGGGCTGGATCGCGCCGAAGCGGATTGCCTGGCGAAGAACGAAACGGTGGCGGCGCTCAGCCCGCAGCGCCGGCTCGACGGACCTTCCGGCGCAGGGGTCGCGCTGCTTGCGGCGCGAAATGGGCTGGTCGCGTTGGGCACCGGTGGCTCCATCTCGCTTTGGGATGAGGTGGTGGCCGCCTGGGCGGCGCTGGTTGAACAGGCGACCGCTGCCCGCTCGCTCGATGCAGCTGGAATGCTGAGGGACGCTTTATTCGGCGCACCGGCCTCGCTTTGCTCGCGGATTTTTGGCGAGCGCTTCGGCGCGATCGAGCCGGGTTGCCCGGCGGATCTCGCGGTGTATGACCTGTTGCCCGCCGAGGCGGGTCAAGGGCCCACCGCTGAGCTTGTGCTGCGCACCGCGCGGGCTCCGGTCGCCTGGACAATCATCGCTGGCCGCGTGGTGGTGCGGGAGGGTCGGCTGCTGGCGCACGACTACATCGAGCTCGAGGGCGAAGCACGGCGCGCGCTGCGATCGATCCGCTGCCGGGCCGGAGCGGACCTCGCCCCGGATAGCCCTGGCCTTGGCCGTTAGGCGGGCGGTGAGCGGCCGGCATTTCGCAGAGCGAATTCGCGCGGCAGCCCGCCGCCGCGGCGCGTTGATTTCGTCGAGCGACACGAATGCGTATCGGCTGTTGCACGCCGAGGCAGACGGCGTCCCCGGCGTAACGGTGGATTGGTTCGATGGGGTCGCGGTCTGCAGCCTCTATTCGCGCTGGGACGACAGCGCTGAGCGGGAATGGGTTGCCGCGCTGGCGGGCGAGCTTCAGGTCCGCGCGGTGTACTTAAAGCGCCGGCCTCGCCAACCTTCTCGCTCCGCGTCGCGGATGGTTACATCCTTCGCGCCGCCGCAGCCCGTTTTCGGGCCGCAGGTCAGCGAGCACACCGTTCTCGAAAGCGATTTGCGCTTCCGGATTCGACCGGCCGAGGGGCTCGCCGTCGGGCTGTACCTGGACATGCGCGACACCCGCCGGTGGCTTTACCGCGAAGCACGGTCCCAAACGGTGCTCAACTGCTTCGCGTACACCTGCGCCTTCGCCGTTTATGCGCAGGCCGGGGGCGCCGAGCGCGTGGTGAACGTCGACCTTTCTCGCCGGGCGCTGGACTGGGGCGCGGAAAATGCGCGGCTCAACGGGCAGCCGGTCGAGCCCGACAGCTACCTATGCGGCGACGCATTCGATTGGCTTCGCCGACTGCGCAAGCGAGCGGAGCGGTTCGATCTGATGATCCTCGACCCCCCATCGTTTGCGACCTCCAAGCGGAGCATGTTTTCCGCTCGCCGGGATTGGCCCCGCCTTGCGGTTGCCGCCGCGATGCTGGTCAAACATGGCGGTCGCCTTCTTGCCTGCTGCAACCAGGCGTCGCTTTCCGCAGCGCGCTTCGAGGAGATGATCCGCCGCGGCTTCGAGCGCGTTTCCCGGCGCGCGACGTTGATCGCCAGGCTTTGCGCTTCGCCGCTTGATTTTCCGCCGCTGCCCGGGCGAAGCGAGGCGCTCAAGGTCTTGGCGTACGAGCTTGATTAGGCGGGCAACCCCCAGCTATTCGAGCACCAGGCGAAGACGCATCCATGCCGCGACTCAAGCTGATTCTCGAGTACGACGGGACGAAGTACGTCGGCTGGCAGGCGCAAACGAACGGGCCGTCGATCCATCAAGAAGTGGAACGCGCCGTTCGCTCGCTGCTGGCGGAAGAGGTGTCCATCGTCGCAGCGGCGCGAACCGACTCAGGCGTGCACGCGGCGGGTCAGGTGGTCTGCTTCAA
>Ga0126379_10001916_pt1 | contig 12962 bp, 9 predicted proteins | sample PanSoiMetPlot_24_FD_92640 | JGI IMG/M metagenome (GOLD analysis project Ga0126379, IMG submission 92640) | Tropical forest soil microbial communities from Panama - MetaG Plot_24 | ecosystem: Environmental > Terrestrial > Soil > Tropical forest > Bulk soil | place: Panama | collected 2016-02-17
ACCCTCGACGTAGACCGGCCCGGTCAGGATGTGGCCGCCCGGCCCCTTGTTGGTCACCTTCTCGTAAATCTCCCGCAGCGCCGGCTCGACGTCCGCCGCCGGGAGGCCGGCCCCCTCGAGCCGTGCGGGAGAGGATGTGATGAGCGTGTGGATCTCGACCGTGTCGCCGGACTTCACGCGGAGGACCGGGGGCGTGGCCGCGTCGTAGTAGCCCCACGCGACCGTCGTTGGAGACGGTTTCAGGACGACAGGCCCGGCCGCGGACTGGGCCCGGGCGCCTGGAACGGCGCCCAGGGCGAGCCAGGCCGCGGCGGCGACCGCGAGGTGTTTCACATCAGATTCCGGGTGCTTGGACCTGGATCGGGTCTCCCGCATAGAGCGTCGGAGCGCCCTGCTCGGCGGCGGTCTTGTTGAAGTTCGCGACGTCGGTCTTCGCGATCTCGTTGAACTGGGCGAGGTAGCCGTCGAGGGTCTTGCGGCGCTCCCCCATCTGCTCCTTGAAGAGCTCTCCCGGCGGCTGGTTGTAGCCCGAGAGCGCCTGAGCCAGGCGCTGGTAGTTGCTCTGGAAATCGGTGTGGTAATGGATCGAGTCCTGGCCAACGTCGCGTTGCTGGTCCGGGTTGTAGACCTTGTCGCGCAGGTCCTTCAGCTTCTTGTTCAGGTCCTTCGAGGCCTTCAGCACCGCCTCGTACTTGCGTCCCCCGCGGCCCGCGTCCCCGTCCTCGCCGCCGCCGCGCAGGTTCCGCTCGAGCGCCGTGATCTGGGTTTGAAGGCTGTCGATCCGGTTGATCATCTCGTTCAAAGCGGTCACACCGTTGCGGACGTCGAGTCCCGCGCGGGTCTGGGCGCGGAACGCCTCCATGTCGTGAGGCATGCGCGGGTCGGGCAGGACGGCGACGGTCTGAGTCTGGGTGTCGCCCTTGACCGTGACGGCGACCTTGTAGGTCCCCGGGACGACGTCGGGCCCGCGGTTGGCGTCGAAGAACTCGTTGGGCGGCGCCTCCCTGGCCGTCGTCACCCGCTTGGGCCCCTCGTACCGCCCGTTCCAGACGTGGCGGTTGATCCCCTCCTTCGCCGGGGCCCACTGTGTCGCGACCGCGCCGCCCTTCTCGTCGGTGATGACGATCTTCACGGCGTCGCGCCGCGCCTTCTTCTGCTCCTCGGTCTGCTTGATCTCGGACTTGACGTAATAGTCGATCGTCACGCCGCCGGGCGGGTTCGGCGCCCAGAAGCCGCCGGTGTTGAAGCCGCCGCGGTTCCACTGCTGGAGCATCGCGGCGGGCGGCATGGAGAAGAGGTGGAACTCCTTGCCCTCGATCGCGTCGGCCCACTCCTCGATCGGGACGATATTGTCGAGGACAAAGAGGCCGCGCCCATGCGTGGCGAGGACGAGGTCGTGCGTGGGCTTGTGGAACTTCACGTCCCAGACCGGCACCGTCGGGAAGTTTGCCTTGAGCGGCTTCCACGTCGCGCCGTTGTCGGCGGAGAAGAAGACGCCGGTACCGGTTCCGGCGACGAGGAACCCTTTCTTGTTGGGGTTCTCGCGCACGACGTAGCAGGTCGAGTCGTCGGGAAGCCCCTTGCCGATCGCCGTCCAGCTCTCGCCGTAGTTCGAGGTCCTCCAGGCGTACGGATGACGGTCGTCCATCATGTGGCGGTCGGAGACCACGAAGGCCGTTCCCGGATCGAAGGAGGAGATGTCGATTTGGTAGATCCGTCCCCACTCCGGCATGCCCAGTATCTTCTTCGTCACGTTGGCCCAGTTCTTCCCGCCGTCGCGGGTGACGCTGACCTGCCCGTCGTCGGAGCCCGCCCAGATCACGTTGCCGTCGGTCGGAGCGACCTGAAGGGAGAGCAGCGTGCCGTGCGTCTCGGCGCCGGAGAGGTCGTAGTGAATCGGGCCGCCCGAGACGACCTGCTTGGACTTGTCGTTGCGCGTCAGGTCGGGCGAGATCACCGTCCACTTGCCGCCGCCGTCGGTGGATTTGAAGACGACGTTGCCGCCGATGTAGACCTCGTTGGCGTCCTTCCACGAGACCGAGATCGGCGAGGTCCAGTTGAAACGGTACTTGAGGTCCGCCGGGCTCATCTCCGAGGCGCCCGAGAGATACGGCCGGATGTTCCGGGAAAGATGCGTCTTCTTGTCGAGCCGGTTGATGTTCCCGTTCTGCGAATCCGAATAGACGATGTTGGGGTCCGACGGCGCCGGAACGACGTACTCGCCGTCGCCCCCGGCCGTCACGTACCAGTCGCCGGGGCCGATCCCGCCGCGCGACAGCGAGTTGGACGTGCCGCACCAGGCATTGTTGTCCTGGAGACCGCCGCAGACGTTGTAGGGAACGCTCGTGTCCGTCGAGACCATGTAGAACTGCTCGATCGGGATGTTGTTGAACTCCCGCCAGCTTTTCCCGCCGTCGGTGGAGACGAGCGAGTAGCCGTCGTTGCCCTGGAGGATGCGGTCCGGGTCTTTCGGGTCGATCCAGATCGCGTGGTGGTCGGGATGGATGCGTTGAGTGATGACGCGAAAAGTCTTTCCCCCGTCGTCGGACTGGATCATGTTGTACGAGGCGAGGTAGATCCGGTTCTCGTCGGCCGGTGAGACGCTGATCTGGGAGAAGTACCAGGGCCGCACGTTGAAGAGCATGCTGTCGGAGAGCTTCTCCCAATGGTCGCCCAGGTCCTTGGAGTCCCACAAGAGCCCCTTCTTGGTGTGGATCAGCGCGTAGACGTGGTTCCCGTTCGTCGGGGCGACGGCGATCGCGATGCGGCCCACCGGGCCCTCGGGCATGTCCTTGGTGAGCTTCGTCCACGTCGCGCCGCCGTCGGTCGAGCGATAGATGCCGCTTCCCGGACCGCCTCCGACGAATTCCCACGGCAGGCGCCGGAACTGCCACATCCCGGCGAAAAGGACCTTCGGGTTGCCGGGCGCCATCGCGAGATCGCAGGCTCCCGTCTGGTCGTCCACGAAGAGGACCTTCTTCCAGGTCGCGCCGCCGTCGGTCGTCCGGAAAACGCCCCGGTCGGGGTTCGGCGCCCAGACGTGGCCCAGCGCCGCGACCAGGACCGTGTTGGGGTCGTAGGGATCGATGACGACGCGGGAGATCTGCCCGACGTTGGCGAGGCCCATCGGACGCCAGGAGTTTCCGGCGTCGGCCGAGAAATAGACGCCGTGGCCGTCCATGACGTCGTTACGCGGGTTCGCCTCTCCCGTGCCGACCCAGATCAGGCTCGGGTTGGACGGCGCGACGGCGATCGCGCCGATCGAGGAAGGATATTTCTCGAAGATCGGCTTGAAGCTGTTGCCGCTGTCCACGCTCTTCCAGACCCCGCCGGCGGCCGCGCCGACGTAGATGACGTTGGGGTCCCCGGGGACGCCGGCGACCGCCGTCACCCGTCCTCCGCCGACGGCCGGGCCGAGGTTGCGGAACTTCATGTTCTGGAACGGTCCCTCGCTGTCCTTGTCGGCGGCCGTTGCGGCGGCCGCCGCCGCGAGCGCGAGAAACGACGCGAAGATCGAGCGCGCGATCGTCATGGGTTTTGTCTCCTCCCTTTGGGACGCGGATTATTTCGCGGGTGGCCCGCGCCCGACAAGAGCGCACGCCGTGGCACTATTGGCCGGACCATGAAACCCCTCGCGCACCGGATCGCGCTCCTGTGCCTTCTCTGCCTCGCCGCGGCCGAGCCCCCGGCGGCGTCCCGCCGCGGAGAGGTCCGCGCGCTCTGGGTCGTCCGCAGTTCGATCACCTCCGAGGCGGCCGTGGGCAAGCTCGTCGCCGACGCGAAGGCCGCGGGGATCAACACGCTGATCGTCCAGGTCCGCGGCCGGGGCGATGCGTATTACCGGAGCCGGCTGGAGCCGCGCGCCGAGAGCCTGAAGAACGCGCCGGCGGGCTTCGACCCGCTGAAGTCGGTCCTGGCGAGGGCGCGCCCGGCCGGGATCAGGGTCCACGCCTGGCTCAACACCCACCTGATCTGCGACGTCAACGACCTCCCGTCCGACCCAGGTCACATCTTCCGGAGCCACCCGGACTGGCTCGCGGTCCCCCGCCGCCTCGCCGCGGAGCTCGCCTCGCTCGATCCCCGGGACCCGCGCTACCGCGACCGGATCGTGCGGTTCACGAGGGAGAACACCTCGGAGCTCGAAGGCATCTTCACCGACCCGGCCAACCCCGAGGTCCAGGACCACCTCGCCGCCGTCTTCCTCGACGTCGCCTCGAACTACGACGTGGACGGGATCCACTTCGACTTCGTGCGCTACCCCAACGGGGAGTTCTCCTACAGCCGGATCGCGCTCGACCGATTCCGCGCGTCGCTGGACGACCAGCTGAGCCGCGAGGCGCTTCTGCGCGAGGACCAGCTCGCGAAGACCCGCCCGCTCGCTTCCGTGGACCTGCACCCGGAGGCCTGGGACCGGTTCCGCCGCGACCAGATCACGGGCTTGGTCGAGCGGATCTCGGCCGCGGTTCGCGCGCGCAAGCCCCGGCTCCTCGTTTCCGCCGCCGTCTTCTCCAACGACGACGACGCCTTCCACAACCGTTTCCAGGACTGGAAGAGCTGGTTGCGGCGCGGCCTTCTCGACGTCGTCTGCCCCATGGCGTACACGCAGGACACGGCCGTCTGGAAGCGCCAGATCTCCGTCGCGCGCGGCGCCGCGGCTGGATACGGGAAGAAGGTCTGGGCGGGGATCGGCGCCTGGCGGCAGAGCCCCGACCGCGCTTTGGAAAAGATCCAGGCCGGGCGGCGCCTCGGCGTGGACGGGTTCGTCTTCTTCTCCTACGGCCAGATGGTCAGCCCGTCGGAGTGGTCGCCTTCCGGCGACTACCTCGCCCGGGTCGGGCGCAGGGCATTCCGGTGAGGCTCCCCGCGATCCTGGCCGCCCTGCGCCGCCTCTACGGAAGACCGGACCCTTCGTCCCGAACCGACCCGCTCGCGCTGATCCTCCGGGAGAACGTCGCCTACCTCGCCTCCGAGGAGCGCCGCGAGGAAGCCTTCGCGCAGCTGGAGAAACGCGTCGGGCTCACCCCGCGCGACATCCTCGCCGCGCCCGCCGCAACCCTGCGCGAGATCGGGGCGCGCGGCATCCTTCCCTCCGGCACCGTCGAGAAGCTGCGCGAGATCGCGGAGATCGTGGAGGAGGAGTTCGGAGGCGATCTCGCGGCCGTGCTGCGGCTCCCCCCGAAGGAAGCGATCCGGGCCCTTCGGAAGTTCCCGTCGATCGGCGAGCCGGGCGCGGAGAAGATCCTCCTCTTCTCGGGGACGCTGCCGGTGCTCGCCCTGGACTCCAACGGACTGCGGGTCCTGCTGCGCCTGGGGTTCGGGAAGGAAGAGAAGAGCTACGCGAAGTCCTACCGCTCCGCCCGGGAGGCGGCCGCCCGCGAGCTCCCGAAGACCTGCAGGGCGTTGATCGAGGCCCACCTGCTGCTACGGCGCCACGGCCGGGAGCTCTGCAAGACCAGCCACCCGCGCTGCGAGGCGTGCCCTCTCCGCGCGCGCTGCCGGTATTACCGCGCCCTCTCCGGCTGAGCTCCCAGGATGCGGGAGAAAGTCGAGAGGCTGACGTTCCGGCCGCTGAGGACGACGGCGACGGGGCGGTCGAAGCGCCCGGCCTTGCCGGTCAGGCAGGCGGCGACGGCCGCGGCGGAGGAGGGCTCGATCGCGTACTGGTGGTTGGCGAACGTCCACCGCACGGCGTCGAGGATCTCCTTTTCCGAGACGAGGGCAACTCGGTCCACGCGGGTGCGCAGGACCTCGAAGGGTTTTGCGCCGATGCCTCCCTCGATCCCCCCGGCGGTCGTCTCGATCGCGGGCAGGCGGGTCACGGCCTCTCCTCGCTCGCGGGAGAGCGCCAGCGCGGGAGACTTCTCGTGGTTGCATCCGACGATCACGGCGTCGGGGAAACGCTCCTTGACGGTGAACGCCAGGCCGGCCGACATGCCTCCGCCGCCGACCGGGAGGACGAAGCCGCGCGTGTCCGGGGCGTCCTCGAGGATCTCCAGGGCGAGCGTCCCCCCGTTGCCCGCCATGATGGCCTCGTCGTCGAAGGCCGAGATCCAGACCTTGCCGGAGCGGGCCGCCTCCTCCATCGCCCACTGCTCCGTGTCGTCGTAGCCGGGCCAGCGCGAGCGCACGACCTCGGCACCGAGGTCCGTCATTCCGCGCAGCTTCGACTCGTCCACGCTCGACGGGACGTAGATCCTCGGAACGATTCCGAGAGAGCGCGCGGCATAGGCGATCCCCCTCCCGTGGTTGCCGGCCGAGCAGGTCGCGATCCCGGCCCGTTTCTCGGAGTCGGTCAGGAGCGAGAGGCGGAAGAGCGCTCCCCGGATCTTGAAGGAGCCGGTGAGCTGGAGGGATTCGAGCTTGAGGCGGACCGGCGCGCCGAGGACCGACGACAGCCCGGGCGACGCCTCGAGCGGCGTGCGGCGAATCCGTCCGGCCAGGAAGGCTCGCGCCTCCTCGATGAAGGCCGAGGAGAGTGGCGGTAGCTGGCCGGGCGTCATGAATCCAACCGTCGTCGCGAGACCTATATTACGGAACCGGGAGGCAGGCGATGGCGAAATGGTTTTTCGAGCCGGGACACACGTCGGCCGAGTTCCGCGCGCGCCACATGATGGTGACGTGGGTGCGCGGGGCCTTCAAGGACATCCACGGGACCCTCGAATACGACCCGGAGAACCCCACGGCGGCACGGGTCGAGGCGACGATCGACGCCCGGAGGCTCTGGTCGGGCGAGCCGGACCGCGACGCGCACTTGAAGTCCGCCGACTTCCTGGACGTGGAGAACCACCCGACGATCACGTTCCGCTCCACGGGCGTGGTGCTCTGCGGGGCGGACCTGGCGAAACTCGACGGCGACCTCACGATCCGCGGCGTGACCCGGCCGGTCTCCTTCGACGTGCACGCGCTCGGCCAGTGGCAGACCGGCTGGTGGGAGGACGGGATGGACAAGGGGCCGAAGCTCCGGGCGGGATTCGTCGCAACGGCCCGCATCAACCGGAAAGACTTCGGGGTCTCCTGGAACAGCCTGCTCGACAAGGGCGGCGTCGTCGTCTCCGACGACGTGGACATCACCGTGGACGCCGAGGCGATCCTCGAAGGCTGAACGTCGCTTCGCTCCTCAGGATGACCACAAAACCGTCTTTCCATTGTCCTGGGTGAACCCCTTGTCATCCTGGGCGAAGCGAAGCGAAGGATCTTCTCCGGCGAACCCCGTGACGACGCTACTTCTTCTTGAAATACTGGACGTCGCGCTCATGCTTCTCGGCCGCGGCGCGGCTCTTGAACGTTCCGAGGTTGCGGCGCTTTCCCCGGCTCGTCTTCTTCCGCGAATACAGCCGGTAGCCACCGGACGCCAGCTTTCGGATCATTACCTCACCTCCTCGGGATTCCGGTGCGACTTCCGTGCCGGTCTCACCGGGCCTCCCACATCGGGTGCTCGAAGGAGAGGTAGACGAAGACCGAGGCCGCGGTGCGGTCGGCGCCGACGGCGATCGGAACCGCGATCCCGGGCACGATCTGCAGGCCCCCGGGGCGGTTCCAGGCCCATCGGAATCCCGGGCTGACGGTCAAAGCGTGCGAGGCGGACACCTGGCCGCCGCCGACGACGGCCTGCGCCTGGTTCCAGATGGCCTCCACCAGGAAATTCAGGTCGTTACGAGCGAGCCAGATGAAGCTCTGGCCGAGGTTCCAGCCCAGCGTGGAAGCGGCATCGCCCTGGGCGTCCTTCGCGCGCGGGTTCCAGGTGCCCCCGACGTTGGTGTGCATGATGAGCTTCTCGGAGAGGACGGTGCTCATCGCGACGTTGACCTGGAACCCGACGCCGCCCGCGCCGAGGTCCTTGCGCTGGTCGCCCGTCGGAAAGAGGACGGACAGCCGGGGCGCGCAGGCGAACTTCGAGTCTCCGCTCCCGGCGAGCTGGTAGCGGTAGTTGAGCGCAAGGTCCCCCAGCCCCGTGTGCGGCGCCGTGTCCGAATCCACCCGCGCGTAATAGACCGAGTAGCTCAGCTGGTGGGTCTGGCGAAGCAGCGGCCACTCCTGCGTGAAGCTCGCGACCCAGTCTCCGCCGCGTGACCGCTGGAACGAGCTGATGTGCTGGACGATGCCCTCCTCCTGGTTGTACGCCTCCTCCATCAGGAAGCTGTTGTCCTGGATGGACGCGATCTCGGCCGCGCCCTTCTGCGCCCGCGCCCCATCCGCGTGCAGGAGCCCGCCGAGGATCCCCGAGAGGACCGGGAGGAGTACTCCCTTTCGCATTGGGCCGGCATTCTATTGGCCCCATCGGCGTCGGATGAGCAGCAGCATCGGCGGCCGCACGATCCGCGTCAGGAAGGCGACGAAGAGCGCCCCGCCGATGACCACGACCGCGAGGGGCTTCTGAGTCTGGGCGCCGATGGCGTTGGACAGGGCCGCGGGAAGCAGTCCCAGCATCGCGACCAGGCTCGTCATCAGCACGGGCCGGAAGCCCCGCTCCGCGCCGAGCCGGATGCCGTCCTCGATCCCCCTTCCCTCGCGCCAGAACCTCTGCGTGTAAGACGTGACCAGGATGCCGTCCTGGATCGCGATGCCGAAGATCGAGATGAAGCCCATCGCCGCCGACACCGAGAAGCTGATGCCGGTCACGATCAGGGCGAGCAAGCCGCCGGTGCAGGCAAGAGGGATCGTCAGCAGGACCACCACCGTCTCCGGAACGCTCCGAACCGAGCCGAACGCCAGGAGCCCGATGAGCACCAGCGTCAGGGGGACGATCACGGCCAGCCGCCGCTCGGCATCCTTCAGCTCGTTGATCTCTCCGGCCCACTCCAGGTGCGTGTCGTAGGGAAGGTTGACCCGCGCGGCGATCTTCTGGCGCGCTTCGTCCAGGGTGGATTTCAGGTCGCGGCCCCGGATCGAGAACTTCACCGGGACGTACCGGTGGTTGTCCTCGCGGTAGATCGTAGCCGGGCCCTCCTCCTCGCGCACGGCGGCGATCTGCCCGAGCGGCACCTGGCTCCCGTCGGGGGCGCCGACCAGGATCTCCTGGATCCGGCGAACGCTGTCGCGGTACGGCTCCTGCCAGCGCACGACGAGATCGAACCGCTTCTCCCCCTCGAAGATCTGTGTGACCGACTGGCCGCCGATCGCCGCCTGGATGACCGACTCGACGTCTCCGACGTTCAGGCCGTAGCGCGCACAGAGCGCCCGGTCGGGAGTGATCGTCAGGTTGGGCTGCCCGAGCGTCTGGACCATGCCGAGGTCCTCGATGCCGCGCACGGTCTTGAGCACCCCGACGATCTGTCGCGCCTTCTCCTCGTCCACCGTCAGCGAGGGCCCGACGACCTTGATCGTGTTCTCCCCCTTGACTCCCGAAAGGGCCTCCTCGACGTTGTCCTGGATGTTCTGCGAGAAGTTGAAGACGATGCCGGGAAACTCGCGGGCGAACTGCTCGGAGAGGCTCGCGGTCAGCTTCTCCTTGTTCATCCCGGGGGGCCACTTCTCGAATGGCTTCAAGGGAACGAAGAGCTCGATGTTGTAGGGGCCGCCCACGTCCGTCCCGTCGTCGGGGCGCCCCACCTGCGAGACGACCGTCACCGCCTCGGGCCTCGCGCGCAGGATCTCCCGCATGCGGCGGACGTAGCGCGACGACTGGGGCAGCGAAACCGACAGGGGCAGCGTCGCCCGGATCCAGAAGTTCCCCTCCTCGAGCTTGGGCATGAACTCGCGGCCGACGAAGGGGAAGAGCGCGAAGAAGAGCAGGACCGGAACGAGCCCCACGCCGGCGGCAAGAACCGGCCGCCGGAGCGTCCATTCCGTCACGGGAACGTAAAACCGGTGCAGGACGCGAAGGACGGCGTTGTCCCGTTCCTCGAGACCGACGGGCAGCCGCCTCGCCAGGACGGGGGTCAGCGTCAGCGACAGCAGGAACGCCCCCGCGATCGCGTACGCGTAGGTGTGCGCCATCGGCGAAAAGATGACGCCGGTCACGCCCGTCAGCGTGAAGAGCGGAAGAAACGCGACTCCCAGGATGATCGTCGAGAAGACGACCGGCCTTCCCACCTCCGCGGCCGCGGCGAGAATGCGCTCGTCGCCGCTGCCCCCGGCATCGCGGCCCAGGTGCCGGAAGCACGACTCGATCATGATGACGGTGGACTCGATGATGATCCCGAAGTCCACCGCGCCGAGCGAGATCAGGTTGGCTGGCGTGCCGCCCGCGGCCATCCCCGTCAGCGCGGCGAAGAGCGCCAGCGGGATGTTGGCGGCCGCGATCGCCGCCGCCCGCCAGTTCCCGAGGAAGAGCAGCAGCACCGCGGAGACGAGCACCATGCCGAGGACCAGGTTGTGGAGGACGGTGCGGGTCGTCGTCTGGATCAGGTCGGTCCGGTCGTAATAGGGAGTCAGGTCCATGCCGGGAGGCAGGAGGTGGTTGCGCCGGATCTCCTCGACCTTTTTGCGGACCCCCTCCAGGGTCGTCAGCGTGTTGCCGCCGACCTTCATCAACACGATCCCCTCGACGACGTCGTCGTCCCCGTCCTGGCCGACGACGCCCAGCCTCGGGGCGTGCCCGACGGCGACGTCCGCGACGTCCTCGACGCGCACCGGCGTGCCGCCCTTTGCCGAGAGGACGATGTCGCGGATGTCCGGGACGCCCCGGATCAGGCCGATCCCCCGCACGTTGAAGGACTGCTCTCCCACGTTCAGCACGTTGGCACCGACGTTCTGGTTGGCCGCCTGTAGAGCGGAGAGGAGCGGTGACAGGGCGAGGCCGTGGCCCCGAAGCCGGTACGGGTCCACGTCCACCTGGTACTGCTGGACGAGCCCGCCGAACCCGGCCACGTCGATCACGCCGTCCACCTGCTTGAACTGGCGCTCGAGGACCCAGTCCTGGGCCGTCTTCTTCTCGAGCAGCGAGTGGCCTGACCCGGTGACCGTGTATCGGTAGATCTCGCCGATCGCGTTCTCGGGAGAGAGCGCCGGGGAGAGGCCGTTGGGCAGGACGACGGTCACGAGGCGGTTCAAGACCTCCTGGCGGTCGTCGCGGTAGCTCGTTCCCCATTTGAAATAGCACTTGATGTCCGAGAGGCCGAAGACGGAGATCGAGCGGATGTGGTCGAGGCCCGGCATGCCGTTCAGGGCCACCTCGAGAGGGATCGTCGCGTACCGCTCGACCTCCTCGGCCGCCCAGCCGGCCGGCTGCACGATCGTCTCGACGCGCGGCGGCACCGGATCGGGATAGGCCTCGATGTCGAGGTTGGCGTAGGACCAGAGGCCGAGGCCAGCGAGACCTACCGCGCCGGCCAGGACTAAGAGCGGCCATTTGAGAGACGCTGCGACGATTCGGCGGACCATCGCCGGCCTACTCGCCCGCGCTCGTCAGGAGGATCGCCCCGGAGACGACGACCCTCTCCCCGGGGGCCACGCCGGAGGCGACGGCGACCCAGCCGTCATCAGCCTCGCCGAGCGTCACGGCCCTCTCCCGAAACCGGGTTCGGCCGTCCGGCGCCTTCCCGTCCTCGACGAGGACCGTCTGGCGGTCCCCGGACTTCAGGACGGCGGTCCGCGGCAGGGCGAGCGTCTCCTTCCGGTCGAGCTCCACGGAAAGCGTGACGTACATCTCGGGTTTCAGCAGGCGCTCCGGGTTCTGCACGGCGCAGCGGATCCTCACGGTGCGCGTGTCCTTGTCGAGCGAATCCCCGACGAAGTCCACCGTGCCGTCGATCGCGCGGCCGGGATAAGCGACGGAAGTGATCGCGACCTTCTGCCCCCGGCGGACCCTGCCGAGGTCCCGCTCGTAGATGTCGCCCCACACCCAGACGGGATCGATCTGGCCGACGGTGAAGAGCTCCTGCGCGACGTTGGCCGAGGAGAGCATGCCCTGCACCTCGAGCCCCGGCGTGGCGGTCCGCGCGATGACCTCGCCGGCGATGGGCGAGCGCAGGAAATACTCCTGCGTGGCGGGACCGTCCTCCGCCGCGTGGAGGAGCCTCAGCCGCAGACGCGCGCGGGCGACCTCGGCGGAGGCCTTCTCGTTGTTGTCCCGCGCGGTCTCGTAATCGCGCTCCGCCGCCGCCTGGTGCTCGTAGAGGTTCTTCTCGCGGTCGAGCTCGCGGGCGGCGGCCACCGAGTCGGCGCGAGCCTTGGCCAGGTCCGACCAGGCCGAGGCGAGGTCCGGGCTCTCGATGATCGCGAGCGACTCTCCGACGCGGACTTGGTCGCCCAGTCCTGCCTGCGCCCTCGCCACCCGGCCGCTGACGGGAGAAAACACGTGCGCGACCCTCGACTCGTCGAAAGCGACGCGACCGGCCGCGGTCAGGTGAAGCGCGAGCGTCCGGACCCCCGCCGGCTCGATCGCCAGACGGGCCCCGCGGATCTGCTCCTGCGTCAGCCACGTCTCCCCGGGCGGAGGAGCCTCGGCCGCGGACGGATCGACCCGGCGGCAGGCCGGGACGGAGAGAAAGAGGAGGAAGAGCACGCCCGCGAGAGCCGCCCGCGCCCTCATGGCTCCACGCTCCGTCCGATGGCGGCGGCCATCTGCGCTTCCGCCGAACGCAGCGCGTCGAAGTCCTGCTTCGCCTCGAGCTCGACCGAGAGCGCCGTCCGCTCGGCGTCGAGGAGGTCCAGGAGCGAGACGGCGCCGGAGCGGTATTGCAGCTCGACCAAATCCCGGGAGCGCCGTGCCCGGTCGAGGAGGCTCCCCCTCATGCGTTCGACTCGCGTGCCGGCGGCCAGGTACGCCGCCCACGCCGTCAGGACTTCGGTTCGCGCCCGAGCCTCCGCGCGGTCGAGCGCGATTTTCGCGGAGACGCGGTCGCTCACGGCGCGCGCGATCTCTCCCTGCTTCTGGTTGGCGACGGGCAGCTCGAAGGTGGCGCCGAGCGTGAGTGTAGGAGGCGTGATCGGAGCCTCCTCCGGGCCCTCGCGCGCGTAGGCGGCCGAGAGTGAGACGTCGGGGAGCCGCTGCCGCTTCGCCAGGGCGAGCGCCGCGTCCG
>Ga0126379_10001917_pt1 | contig 12956 bp, 7 predicted proteins | sample PanSoiMetPlot_24_FD_92640 | JGI IMG/M metagenome (GOLD analysis project Ga0126379, IMG submission 92640) | Tropical forest soil microbial communities from Panama - MetaG Plot_24 | ecosystem: Environmental > Terrestrial > Soil > Tropical forest > Bulk soil | place: Panama | collected 2016-02-17
CGCGCTTTGGATTTCTCCAGTTTCTCCTGCAACTTCGCACTCAGTGCGGTCATGCGGCTTTGGAGCTTCGCCTTGCGCTCTGCCCTGGCCTCGGCATGCTCGGCTTTCGTCTGGGCCATGTCTGCCTTGATCGATGCGATGTCTCGCTCATCTTGCGTATCCACCACATCGGCGAGGCTTCGACGGAAGATGTAACCGCCCAAGGCTTCCATGCGCGTGTCGACCGGCGTGGTCCAGTCCTCATCGATCTCGGCGACCAGAGCCACTTTGCCCGGAGTGAGCGTCTTGCCCACGTCATCCACGAAATCGCTTCCGACGCGAGCGTTGTCTAGATCAGGAATGGCTCCAACCATGGCGCCAGCGACGGCGCCAAACGCCACACCGACCGGGCCACCGAGGATGCCAATCAGACTCCCGACCGCGGTGCCGGCCAACGTGCCCCACGGCGACGCTTCATCGCCGTGCTTGACTTCGGTAGTGCCGTCGGCGTTCTTCGCAAGCACTGCGGACGCATACACCGCGATACTGCCATCGTCGTCCAGCTGCTGAAGGGCGCGAGACCCGTCATAAGCTGTTTTTTCGTTATCAAACACGACTACCAGCATTCTATCCATGACTACCTTTCTCCTTTCGAGGTTTGACTACAACTGCGTTACCGCAAAAAGACGACCGGGGCACTCTTCGGGACGGAGAATGGAGTGGCCGTGCTCCGGTCGTTGCTGAACTTTCCGAATACCGACGGATTGTCTTTCATATGCTTTGTTAGGGCATTCACGCGATTCTGGTCGTTCGGGTGGTCCGACAACATTTGCGGTATTTCGTGCTTCTGCGCGTTCTTGAAATCTTCGAAGAGCCACACCAGGCCCCACGGGTTGTATCCGGCCTGGGCGCAAATATCGGATCCGGTCAGATCCGCTCGCGCCTCCGCCTCGCGGGAATAACCGAGCGTGCGCAACTTCCCGAGGAAATAGATCGCCAGGACGTGCGGACCAGTCGGGCCGACAAGCACGGCAGCCCCGACCTCCTTGGCGATGGTTTTCTCGTGCTTCTTCATCAGATTGACGCTGTCGCGATGAATGGTGTGTGAAACCTCGTGGCAGAGCGTTCCGGCGAGCTGCTCGGTGTTCTTGACGAAGTACAGGAGCGAATCCACGACGTAGACATTGCCGCCCGGAGTCGCGAACGCATTCGGTTGAACTTCGTGGACCAGGTAAAATTTGAAGGGGTGGTCGTACTTTGGCTGCGCCGCCTTGCTGATGGCGTCGGCAATCGGCTTCAGCTGATCATACAAAGGTGACGATTCGATGATTTCGCCCTTGGCTTTCAATTCGTTGAACATCTCCTGGCCGAGCTGCAGCTCCTGGTCAGGAGGCGGTTCAGCCGCGGCCGCGCTCCCGGCGGTGATGAGCGGTAGAAGAACGCAGGCATAGGTCTGCACCTTGGAGATGACCCTATGCACGTTGGACTGAGCTTTCGAATGCGATGAATCGATGTTCCACTGCTGTCTTGCCATGTGTGTTTCCTCCCATGCGCTCCATATGCGGCGCTCACGGTTCTGCGACTAGATGGTGCAATTTGGAAATACTGTTCCAGTGCTGGACAATCGTTCGGTAGATTCGTCATTCGGAGCACACGGTGTTGCTCGTCCTGGTTGCTGAAAAAGCGACAGACGTGGCGCTGGGAGGGAAGCGTCGAGCTACCGATTCGGAAAATCGGTTGGCCGGTTCTGCACGCTTCGTCGCGCGAGTGCGACCTGGGCTCCAAATCCCGCTCCAAATGGCGAGTTCGGCGGCCTTACCTCTGACCAATGGGTGCGGCAACTAAGCTTTGGAGTACCTTCAGTACAGTAGGTTCACTGCGGCTTGTTTATCCAAGGCCCGAGCCAGTAGACCATCCCGTTCAGGTCGCTGAGCGAGAGGAAGACGAACCAGTTGCGAAGCAGATCCGCACCGGCAAGCTGACGCACGCCCATGCCGAGCGAGAATCGGTCCTGCAGAACCGAGAGGCGGGCCTCCAAGCCGAGATCGGTTCCCTCGCTGGTAGGCCAGTGAAGCGAGAAACGCGGACCGGCACCCAGCGAGAGGCCCGCGAGGTGCACGGTGGGAAGCGCGCCAATGGTGCTGGAAAAGCGGCCACCCTGACTTTCAAAATCCAATGGCTCGACGATCGAGGCGATCGATAGCCAGCGAGTGAGCAATAACTCCGGCTCGAGCCATGCAAGGGCAAAGCCGCCTCGCGAAACATCGACCGCAATCCGATACGGAATCAGATGGGCGGCGACGATAGTCCAGCCGGGAGCGTAGGGTAGGGGCTCCCCGGGCAGCGACGACGGATCGATCACCAGGCGCGGAGGGTTGGATTTTCCGAGAGCGCGGCGCGTCCAAAGCTCGCCTGCCCCAAGTCCGAAGAGCACGGTATCCTTGAGCGAAGTGCTGGGATCGGTTCTGCTCAGCTCGATCACCGCCGCCCGGTCCGCCACTTTCTTGGCCGTGTTGTTCCAAAAGTGCTCTGGGTCGGTGAGCATCAAGCGCATGTTTGCTTCTTCCGGCTGGTAACCGCGCTCTCTTAGGGCGGTGATGAACTTGTCAAATGAGAGCTCATCAATACACAGTGATTGTTTCGCGCCCGCGCTACATGGTTCTCTTTGGGAAAGAAGGGTCTCTAGCACCACCCCGAGCGAGTCGTGTCGGACGACCACCGTGTATTCGCGGAGCCAAAGCCAATCGATTTCGCCCAAGAGCTGCTCGGCGCTAGCCTGATCGCCGAGGCTAACCGCCAGCTCCGCGGGAGCGAGCGCACCGACAATCTGTCGAGCCTTGGTTGACTCGCTCAACCGAAGCGTATCAGCAAGCCGACCCATTGCTTTCCCGATACACCGCTGTGTGGCAAGGGATTGGGGATCCAGCTCAGTCGGAGCATCGCGCCAATCCGGCGCTGGGAGATTCCACCGGAATGGGTCCTGAGCCGCGCACAATCTGGCCGCCAACTCATGAACCTGATCGTAGACGCCTGCGTAGTAGTCGAATTCCCGCAAAGGGCGGTCGAGAAAAGCGGCGAAGTTGCCCAGCTGCGATCCGGCCAGCGGAGAAAATCGAGTGGTGGCCAGCAGCTGACGTTCGCCGCCGCCTGCCTGCTGCAGCTCGCTTGCGCTCTGGACCAAGGTCGAAATCTTTGCAGTAAGCTGCTGGAGCAAAGGCCTCAATCTTTGGAGGTCCTCGCCTTGTCGCAGCCAATTGCCCAGCTCCTTCTGCTCTGCGTCGGACAGTGGAGCGGCGAAAGCGGTGCGAAGGCCCTGGACTACTGGAGCCAGTATCTCCGCCTCGAATAGGTCGGCGGGCCCCGATCCACGAGTCGCTTCGAGCGCTTTCAGCGCCTCCGCTGAGAAGGCGCCGGAACCGTGCCCAACGCGGGTGAGGTATTCGACGAGGAGCGCATTCGCCAGTCGTTTGGTGCTGACCGAGAGCCGCTCTGCGAGCAAGATCGTCTGCAGAAGGCCATCCCTGAACTCGCGAATCTTGTCCTCCGCCAGTTCGCTGCGGGCGACGCGCGGCAATTCGCCGGCGAGATATTCGAAGCTCACTGCCACCAACCTCACCGCTTCGGTCAAGTGCTCCTGGTGTGCGCGCTCCGGTACCGGGCTCTGGCGAACCGGGGGAAGAACGCCAAGCACCTCGGCACTGCTGCGACCAACCCCCATGAACACGCCGAGCCAATGCGCGAGGCTCGTCACCTCTACCGCGGAGAGAGGCTCCAGCGCGCCAGATTGCCCCAGGGTATCCGCGGCTCTGCGGCTCGCTCTGAGCTCTTGAGCTTGGCGGGAGCAGCGGGAAAGCAGCCCGAGGTGGCGCTGGCGATTACGGACGTCCTGCAGCTGCTCGAGGCACTGGTAAAGAAGGCGGCCCAACCGCGCTCGATCGCCCGTAAGCTCCAGCGGCTTGGGCAGAGCTCCACCCTCGTCGCCAATCGGTTTCTCTTCTGCCACCTGTTGGAGCAAGTCGTAGACGAAGGCGAACTGCGACATTGTTATCGCAAACTCCCGCAACAGCGTTTGGGTTGTGCGGTTCCAGTTCTTTTCCTTAATCACTCGCGCCAGGTCGGCGTTTCGCGACGTGGAAATCAGATGGCTGAGCAGCTGTAGACTGCCGGCGAAGCCGTGCTGGGGCCCGCTGATGCGCTGCTCATTGACCGCCGACTGGGATCGGCGAACATCTGGATCCACGAAGCCATAACGCACCGGATGAAGCGGAGCTGTGGACTGCCATGATTCCACCTGGTCGATAGCAAGTCCCAGCGGCGCGTTGTCGAATATGCCCCCATCGACGTACTCCCAGCGGCACAACTTGAGATTGCGCTCCGAAGATGAGAGGCCGCCGCAGGTTAGGCCACCGAGGGGATGTGCAGGGTCGACGCCGCTGCAGCTCCCCGTGGTGACGACGCGCTCGTCCGGACAGGTCGCTTCGCAGGTGCAGATCTGAAGGGGGCTGAACGCGAGCGGGAAGGCACTCGAGGCGAGGATCGCCTGGCTCGCTTGTTCGCCGGACACCCAGCTCTCTCCAGAATCGTCCCGAGTCTCGGCGAGCAGGAGCCGGTAGTCAGAGGAGTCCCGATCGGTGCCAAGGGTCTGCGAACGAAGCCGAACCCAGCCAGCAGGTGTGACTTCAAACACAAGGGGAATGACAAATCGCTGCGTCAGCGCGCTCAGGCCTCCGACCTGCCTCTCCTGGGGTACGGTGCGAGTCACCGTAAACCCGACGGGAATCTCGCAGCCTGGAATGAACGCCCAGTCGTCCTTTCGATCGAAGATCTTCCCGCGGACGTTCTCGAGCTCCGCCATCAGGCCCCGCCGCGAGAGCAACGAATCTTCCTTGAGATAGAGGGATGGATCGTCCGGAAGAAGTCGGTCGAAACCGACGGAGATCCAGGTATCGCGTAGCAGATTGTGATCGACCGTGGAATCCTCGGTCGCGTTTACCCGTTGGCACCAGGTGGCCGCGGCGAGAAGGGCATTGATACTTCCCGCCGATGCTCCAGCGAGCGCGACGAGGCGCGGTCGGGCCAAACCGGGCTCGGGTGCGAAGGCATTGGCCCTCTTGATGAAGCTGACCAGTGCCCAGTTCACTCCCGCTTCATAGGCACCAAGGCTCACCCCGCCGCTAATCGTGAGCGCGAACGGCTCGACGGCGCGCTCGTTGGGCTGCGCGAAAGCCGTTTCCAACGGCGCGGCGGCAAGCATCACCCCGATCAAGACAGGTGGTGAAATCATACGCGGCCCTCAACGTGCAGATATCACCGCGCTTCGTTACTCAGCGCGAATTCGAGCGCCATCCCAACGCACGAGGTGCGCCACCTGAGGCGCTACAGCGGCGCTACCTGCGCCAGCCCGGTGCGTTCCGCTTAAAGCTCAATGCTTTCCAACCAGTTGTGTCGAATCTGAGCTGGCACATCGCCTGCACAACGGGCGCCCCGCAGCAACCGACAATCAATCCACAATCAAGAAGGAGCAATGGCATGAGAAAGGTACTCATCGCCGCCGCGTTGGCGTTTAGCGCCTGCGGCGGAGGCAGCAACACCGATGACAACCCTGGCGGCAATCACACTTATCCACAAGCTTGCGGTCAATTTTGCCAGGCGGTGACCCCGAGATTCCTCGACTGCTCTCTGGGGCAACGCCACTGGACGCAGCAAGATCTCCAGAGGAGGACCAACAGCTGCAATGCAGCGCTGCAGGACCACCAAATTACGGCGCAACAGTGTGAGGCCGCCAACGAGGAGTTTGCCCGGTATACCTGCGCTCAACTTTGCGATGCGCTGGGGGGCTGCTAATGAGACGGCAAGCAAGGTCTTTCGCAATTGGAGTGGCCGTCGCCGCGACTTTGTTGCTCTTGGCCGGGCCTCGTTCAGCTCTGGCAAAGGGCGAGCCATCTCCTTCCAACCAGACTTCGGCCAGCACGAAGCTCACCCCGCCAAGAGTCGAGGCAGACGTCAACCCGACGTTTGAAATCACCCCAAGCGTGGACTGGAGGTATTTCAACTGGAAGGAGTTCAGTCCAACCGGCGTCGAGCAGCTGACGGAGAGCGGTTCCCTCTTGGTTTTTGGGCTCGATCCCAAAGTCGCGTTGGGACCGAAGAAACGGTTCTTTGTCGAAGCAAGCACCAACTTATACCTGGGAAAAGTGGACTACGACGGGGCTCTCCAAAACGGCACCCCGTACCAGTCGAAGACAGGTTATTTCGGTTTGGAGCTGGCGCCGACCGCCGGCTATGTCTTTTCACTGGGCCCGCGATTCCGATTGACTCCCACGGCAGGCCTCGGCTTCGAGTTTTGGAACCGGGACGTCGGCGATGGGGACATACGCGGCTACGTCGAGAAGTACGCGGTCTACACCATCCGCACCGGTTTACGAGGCAGCTACAGGTTGAACCGAGACGTTGGTTTCCACTCAAAAATGGAGCTCAAGGTCCCGGCGGCGATCTCGGAGTCCGTCGCTCTTGGCCAGAGAGGTCAAGGCCCACGCGTAGATGTGAGCTTATCACCTGGAAGCTCGCCGGCCGTCTTCATTGAAGGCGGGAGCACGATTTACGGGGTTGACGTCGCGCTCTATTTCGAGACCTGGACCCTGACGAAATCGCAGCTGGACCAAGGATTCTTTCAGCCGGAGTCGACGAGGAAACTCTTCGGAATCCGAGTGGGGCATTCCTTTGATCTCAACTGAACATCACTCCGACCCACTGCCGCTGCGGCGCCTGTTGGCTTCGTTGATTCGCGCCGTGCAACACCTGGGCGCGTGCAGTGTCCTCGGAGGCAGAATGCAGCGGATGCCCAAATTCGCAGAGCAGGAGATTGTCCTGCCGCCGAATACGACGGCGGGCTTCACCGTCCCGCCGCGTGGGGTCCGGATAACCTGCCTGTCCGGTACTCTCTGGGTCACCGGTGTTGGCGATCCGAAGGACTACCTGCTGACCGCGGGGCAAAAATTCGTGCCGCGCTCCGGCGGTCGGCTGGTGGTGGAATCCATGGCGGCGGCGCCGGCGCGATTTCTGCTACAGGGCTCGGCCAACCGGAAAGGGGGGCGGTGGCTTACCTCGCCTCCCGCCGAGGCCGCGACGTCGCTCGAGGTCGCCGCTTGGCGAAAGTCGCATTGAGCTACTTCTATCTCTTGGCTGCAGCGGCTTTGCGGGCAATGAGGCCAAACCCCTTTGCCGCTGCATCCTTCTCCAGAGCTTCAAGGCGCGCGCGGCCGGCGACCGCCTGGCCGGATTTCATTTCGATTTCGCCTAAGGCAAGGCGCGCCCTCAGTTCCAGTCGGACGAAGCCATGCTTTTGAGCCTCGGTGAGCGCCGCCTTGAGGCTTTCCCTGGCCGCGGCGGATTGGCCGAGCGAGGCGCGAACCTGGGCGGCGACGATCTTCACGCCAATGCGCGAGGCGCGATTCTGGCTTTTGCGCGAAAGCTCCAGGGCGGGGCCAATGACTTCCTCGGCCTTCCCCGGATGGCCCTGCGCCAGATACGCCCTCGCCTGGACCGTCCGGGCCGCAGCCTCGGAATCGCCCGCCTTCTCTGCGTGGTACTCGTCGATTGCCTTCTGCGCGAGCTGCTCGGCCTCGGAAGGATTGCCCTCTTCGATGGCCAGCCCGGCGAGCAACCGCTGGGTGTAGGCGACATATCCTTTTTCGCCCAGTTGCATCCGCAGCGCCAGAGCTTCTCCAAAATTCTTCCGAGCGCTGGCGAGGTCCCCCTGCTCGCAGAGCAGATCGCCCAGATTGTTTAGCGCGAAGGCCAGCCCACTCTTGTCGCTCATCGCGCGCCTCACGCTCACCAGCTCCTCGTAGGCGGTCCGTCCTGCCGCGAGCTCTCCCTGCTCTAGAAGCAACGCGGCCAGGTTGTTGAGGGCGAGCGAAATCCTCGAACGGTCTTCGAGCTCGCGCGCGATGGCCAACGACTCTTGGTAGCTACGCTTCGCGCCTGCCCAATCCCCCTCGCCGTACAAGGCGTTTCCAATGCCGATCAGCGACGAGGCCATGCCTCCCTTGTTGCCGAGCTCCCGGCGAATGGCCAGCGCCTGCTCATGCATTCGCCTCGCTCCGCCCAAGTCTCCCTGGTCGGCGAACACGTTGGCCAGATTGTTGAACAGTTGCGCCTCCGCGGACGGGTTGCCGACTTTGCGCCAGAAGGCCAGCGACTCCTCGAATGCCGCTTTCGCACCGGCCAGATCGCCCTGGTCCTTGAGCAGGGTGCCGATGTTGTTTCGCGCGCGAGCCACTCCGGCGCTATCGCCTGCCGCGGCATAGATGCGTTGACCTTCCTCATGGGCGAGCCGTGCCTTTTGGGGTTCCCCCAGGCCGCGAAGTGCTATCCCTTCCGCCAAGCGCGCCGCGGCCACCACGAGCTTTGCTTCGCGCGCTTCGGCCGTCGCCGCCGCTCGAGCCGCCGCCGCTTGCTGCCGCTTGAAATCCGAGAATGACTGGGCTGCCTGCGCTTCTGCGAGGTAGACCTCGGGGTCCTCGCGTCCCGGTGGGAGGAGGCTTGAAAGCCTTTGGGCGGTAGCCAAGGCGGCCTTCCCTTTGCCGGCCGAGATCTGCGCCTGGACGAGGCGAAGGCCGTACTCCACCTTGTCGGGGAAGAAATCGCAAAGCGTCTGGTAGATCTCCACCGCTTTGTTCCACTCGTGGTTTGTCTCGCGGTAACGCCCTTCAACCTGGAGGCGATCTTCGCGGGATAGGGTGGCGGACAAGTCGAATGCCTTCTTGGACTCTTCCTGCGCCTTGGCGTCGTACCCGAGCCTCGACCAAGCGAGGGAAAGCTCCGAGTGCGCCAGTGCGTGATTCGGGTCCTCGCGGACCGCCTTCTCCAACACCTCGCGCGCTCCCAGAGCATCGAAGGCGCGCAGTTTAGCCAATCCTTCCGAATACAGCCGCGCCGCCTCGGGGGCCGCTGGAAATGATGCCCGAACCACAGCCGCCTCCGCAGTCGAGACCTCCTCGACGCCGAGCTTCTTTCGCAGCTGCGCTCCAACGCGGGACACCAGGTCGAACAGGTTCTTCTGCGTTCCAGTCTGGGCTACGGCGGAAATTGTCTCTCCCGCCGCGGCGTCCTGAAGGCGCACGTCGAGGCGGATCTGGCCGCCGGCGTCGTTCCCCAAACCGAGGTATGCACCCACCACCACGAATTCGGCGCCCAGGTTGTTTCGAACGCGGGCGAGCGAGTCGGTGGCGAGCGCCTCCGCCTCCTTGAGGGCAAGCTCCACCTTCATCCGCGCCACGTTTTCTTCCGGAATCGTCCGCAACCGCTCGCCGGCGGCCAGCTCCGTGGTGAGCATCTCGGAAAGCGCGGTGGAAAGCCACGCGTCCTCCGGCCGCCCCGAGAGATTCTTGAAGCCGAGCACCGCGACCGAGCGCCTGCTCTTCATCAGCCCAGGTTGGCCGGCCCTCTCCTTCGCTGTCCTGACGCTGAGAGAAGGACGTTCGCGCCACCGTTGAACGCCGAGCGCCGCGACCGCGAGGGCCAACACCGCTGCGGCGGCCAATGGCCACCGACGCCGCCAGGGCCCGGCCTGCGGCGGGAGCGGTGTTCCGGTCATGCGGCGCGAGCCGGTCTCGCTTTGCAGCGCGGAGGCCAGCTCGCGCGCCGACTGAAAGCGTTCCTCCGGCTCCTTTTCCAGGCAGCGCCACATCAGTTCTTGGAGGTCCGCCGGAACCTGCTCGGGCAGCTCGGGCGGGTCGTCGTTGAGGATGGAATACGCCGTTTCCACCAACGAGCCGGCCTTGAAGGCGCGCTGACCCGAGAGCATCTCGTAAAGAATCGCCCCCACGCTGAAGATGTCGGATCGGCGATCGGCGGGCTGGCCGCGCACCTGCTCCGGGGACATGTATCCCATCGTTCCCAGGACGGCGCCGGTCTGTGTTTGCGCGGGCGGCTGACCGTCGGAGCTCTCGTCCTGCGGCTCGAGCAGCTTGGCAATGCCAAAATCGAGGATCTTCAACCGCCCATCGTGGGTGATGAAGAGATTCTCTGGCTTGAGATCTCGATGGACGATTCCCCTCTCGTGCGCGGCGGCGAGCCCATCGGCCAGCTGGGCGAGGTAATTGCTTGCCGTCTCCGGAGCGAGGGGTGTTTCCCGGAGGTGCTCGCGCAGCGTGCCGCCTTCCAACAGCTCCGAGACGATGTATGGGTTTCCCTCGTGCGTCCCAATATCGAGGACGGTGAGCACGTTGGGATGGTTGAGCGAGCCAGCCGCCCGCGCCTCTTGCTCGAAGCGCCGCAGCTCATCGTCGCTGTGGCTTCCCTTGGCGAGGAACTTGATGGCGACTCGGCGGCCGAGCTTGATGTCGCGACCGGTGAAGATGCGGCCCATACCCCCTCGACCGAGCTCGCTTTCAAGGATGTACCGTTCGTTCAACGTCCAAGCCGAGCTCACTGGCGAATCGTGGGGAGCAGACGGTGAGATCACAGTCGCCTCGACACCGGCACGCTGAAGCTCACCCTCCTTAGGCATCGTTCTGCTCTGGCGCCGGATGCTTAGCGCGGAGGCTCGCCTTGCTCAAGGTCGCCCCCGGCGTAGACATCAGCCCCGGAAATCCTTTAGGTCGAGGTGGTAGCGTTTGATCCAGCGCTGCACTTGCGTCCGAGCTTTACCCAGCGCCTGCGCGACAGCGGTCACGTTGCCTCCGTGCTGCTGGAGAAGCGCGCGGATCTCCTCGCGCCGTTGGCGGTCCGCCTCGGACAATCGCTTCTCTAGGCGGTCTTCACGGGCGTCGCCGAGCCGCTGCCACGCCTTCTTTGCCCCTGAGCCGCGGACAGACTCCGGGAAGTGTGCGAGCTCGACCGGTCCCGTCCTTGCCAACAGCACTGCGGGCAGCAGGTACTTCTCCAACTCGCGGATGTTGAGCGGCCAGGGGTACGCCAGCAGAGCGCGCGCCGCGTCGGTGGTAAATTCCACCTGGCTCGCGCGCCCGGGTATCTCTCTTTTGAGCAGCCGGCTGATCAGCAGTCCAACATCCTCACGGCGTTGCCGAAGGGGAGGCAGAAATACTGTAAAACCGGAAATGCGTGCGAGTAGATCGGCGCGAAACTCGTTTTTTTGCACCAGCGCATCGAGGTCTCGGTGCGTTGCCGCAAGCAACCGAATATCGACTTTCACCGGTCGGTTGGCGCCGACTGGCAGTACCTCGCCCTGTTGCAGCACCCGGAGCAGGACGGCTTGCGCCGAAAGGGGCAGGTCCCCGATCTCGTCCAGGAAGAGCGTGCCGCGGTCGGCGGTCCGAACGAGCCCCATCCGGTCTTCCTCCGCACCCGAAAAGGCGCCCTTTCGATAGCCGAACAACTCGGACTCCACCAACGCTCTCGAAAGCCCGCCGCAGTTCACCGCGACAAACGGGCCGGAACGACGGGAGAGATGATGGACGGCGGCGGCAACCACTTCCTTCCCCGTGCCGCTCTCCCCTCGAAGCACCACGGAAACCGAAGAGGGCGCAATGGCCTCCAGTTTTTCGAATTCCTCAGCCAGCGACGGCATCAGCGTGGCAAGCCCGACGGCAATCTCGCGCAGCCCATCGGCCGTCAGGAGCCCAGGTGCCTTCGCCGGATCGGCGAGGGCCGCCCGAAAGGAAAAGAAGGAGTGGCCCAGCTCGATGAGATCGCCGTCGGCGACTTCGGCGCGCTGAGCCCACTGGCCGTTGACCATCGTTCCATTCTTAGACTTGGCATCCTCGATCACCCAGGAGCCGAGGACACGGTGAAGGATTGCGTGAGACGAGGACATCCAAGAATCTGGAACTCTGAGCGCCAGCCGACCTTCGCCCAGCTCATCCACTCGGGCAGCCGTCGGATCCGAGTTGCGGCCAATCTCCACCGACTCCACCTCGTCGAGGCACAGCCGGGCGCCGAGGGAATGCGGCCGGTCGCACTGAAACACGAAGAAGAGGTAGGGGCTGGTGCCCGCGGGTGAAGAAGGTTCGACGTGGCGGGAGAGGGTCGAGCGTTGCCAACCGGCGGACTTGTTCATTTCAGCCTCTCCTGCGTCCCACGCTCGTTTGCGTTTACAAGATCCGCGCGTCATTGTGAATTCGTTACAAGGAGGACGAGGAATGCGGTCAGCGACATCCGATGCATGGGCGTTGTCTTTTATTGTGGCCACTGGCCCGAGCGTCCTCGGGTTTGCGGCCCCAGTCTCTCAGCCAACTGACGAGCCACCCCAATCGAGTGCGCCAGTGGCAAAGCAATGCGGTTCTCTACGCCTTGTGGTGGTCAACACGCCCGATGTCCTCCTCGACGCCCTTCTCCCTCAATTTGAAAAGGAAACGGGTTGTGCGGTGACGATGAGCAGCACCGACGCCGTGTTCGATGTTGCCCGTGCCGGACGAGCGGACATGGTGATTGCCCATTACGGGCACTCAGGGACCCAAGCATTTGTCACTGAGGGTCTCGGTCTTTGGCCACGCGCCGTCTTTGCCAATAAGGCCGCGATCTTTGGCCCAATCAATGACCCCGCAGGCGTTGGAGATGCGCCTAATGCCCTTGAAGCATTTCGGCGCATCGTCGAGACGAGATCTCCTTTCGTCGTCAACAATGCGGTAAGCGAAAAGTACCTCGCGAAAATACTTTGGGAAGCGGTAGGGCGGCCCGATCGAAAAGGTTGGTACCTTGACGATGGCCTCAGAGACCGCGACGCAGTCGACTACGCGCTGACCATCGGCGGTTATGTTCTCTGGGGCTTGGTCCCGGGGTTGCGCTACAAACTGGAAGATCCCAAGCGCGACATTGCAGCCCTCAGTTCCTCCGATGCTCTCTTCGATCGCGGAATGGTTTCGGTGAAAGTTAATCCACAGGCGTTCGAAGGCATCAACGCCGACGGAGCCGTGGCACTCGAACGCTTCCTGATCCGATCGGAGACTCAAGCGCGGATAAGAAACTTCCGAGGCCTGGATTATCCGGGCCAAATGTGGGTGCCAACGGGACGC
>Ga0126379_10001918_pt1 | contig 12956 bp, 6 predicted proteins | sample PanSoiMetPlot_24_FD_92640 | JGI IMG/M metagenome (GOLD analysis project Ga0126379, IMG submission 92640) | Tropical forest soil microbial communities from Panama - MetaG Plot_24 | ecosystem: Environmental > Terrestrial > Soil > Tropical forest > Bulk soil | place: Panama | collected 2016-02-17
GGCCGGCTACATTCCCAGCTTCCGGTAATTGGTGTTCAACGTTGTAATGTTCATTTGCTTGGCGGGTAAGTCCAGCACTGTCTTCTCTGGATAATTGGTTCCGTCCGGCAGCGTCGAATAGCTAATCATCAGGCTCACCTTGTCCTTGGTCTCGCCCATGTAGGTGTTCACATTGATGTTGGAAATTCGCTTGGCCTTCGGATCGAAGGCAATCACCATTTGATCGCCCTGTTGCGCGTAATTGGTGAAAGTCAGATTGACGATCCCGGCGGCCGCATCCTGGCTCAGAGAAAGATTGTGCGTGCCCACAGCCTGCTGCATCTTCTGCGGGTTCGGCGGCAGATACTCGGAGAGCAGTGACTTTACGTCACTAAGGTAGTCCTGCATCTCGGCTTTCTTCTTGGCGATCATCTTCTGCTTCAGGCGGCCGCCCGAGGGCTGCTGCTGCGGGCCCATTGGGTACTTCTCGACCTGTCCGTTGGGGCCGTACTGGCACATGAACTGCTGTTGCGGCTTGGTTTCGCCCTTGAGGGTGAGCTGCTGCACTTCTGTCCACTGATACTGCTTCAACTTTTGCTGGTTGGCCGCGACCGACTGCTTTAGGGCTTGCACTCTTTGTTTTGCCTCAGCACTCACGGCGGAGCCAGCGGCCTGTGCGGCCGCGCTTGCTGCAGTAGAAGCTACGGCGATTGCGAGAATTAAGACCCGTAACGCAATTCCATGTTCGTTTAGTTTCATTCCCCATCTCCTTGAGAATTTCAGGTGCTCTAAGAACCGGGGGAGCTAGAGCTCCAGCCGTTTGCGACTAATTGCGGCACCACTAGAGTCGTGCCCCGATACAAAACTCGTGTAACGTGATTACTTTCGCAGCTACGGTTACAACTCTCTGTAACTGCTCAATCTGTAACTCTTTGGTCCACCATATTGGGCTAGCGAAAATTACCTCGTGGCTAAAGCCGGAGACAAGTCTGACCAATCAATACAGCGCTTAATTAAGCGGTGCTCCCATCCAGTGACGCCCCTTCTACAACTGCGTGGCCGGAGGCGGTCAACGCCGGCTCCCCCGGTTGTTTCTCTTCCCACCGCAGCCACTTTAGATCCAGCACCATGATGGAGTACAGCACCGGAACCATCAGCAAGGTGATGAATGTTGCTACCGTCAAGCCACCGATCTGCGCGTAACACAGCGGCTGCCAGAGAGGCCCGCCATGCATGGCTAGCGGGAAGAGCGCCAGAACAGTAGCCCCCACGGTGATCATCACAGGCCGCAGCCGGATGATCCCCGCATCGATAACGGCCTCTTCGAATGGTTCACCCTTGGCGTGCATTTCCTCGATGAAGTCGAACAGAACGATGACGTGGCTAACGATCACCCCGATTAAGCTCGCGATCCCCAAAAATGCCATGAATCCGAACGAAGTATTCATCATCCAAAGCGCGATCAGCGCGCCCGCGACGCCGTAGGGCGCCGCTGCAAACACCAGCAGAGGCTTAATTGCATTATTGAACTGAAAGAGCAGCGCCAGGTAAATCGCTGTTACCGATATCGCCAACACTACAGCAAGATTTTTGAAGCCAACCTGCTGCTTATCGTACTCTCCGCCAATGCTGATCCCATAGCCTGGCGGAATCGCCTTCTCCAGCTCTTTGAGCTTAGGGGCCGCCACCGTCGTAATTTCCGATGCCAGATGCCCGGGTGCAGGGAAGGCATAGACCGACATCGTTCGGAACTGATCCAGCCGGATGATACGTTCTGTCGAGAGGCTGTTCGCGATACTGGAAATCTGCACCAGCGGAATCTTGCTCGAGCTTTGCGCCCCGTACACGTAAAGGTTCTGGATGTCTGAGAGCCTCGCACGCTCATCCATTTTAAGTCGCGCTACTACGGGAATATTGCGATCTCCGTCTTGCAACGCCGTTACCGGCACTCCGCTCATGGCGCTGGTCGCGGAGTTGGCTACATCCATGTTGGTAATGCCTGCCAGATTCGCGCGGTCAGGATCGATATTAAGGCTGACCTGTGTGCTCTCCTCTTGCCACTCATTACGCGGTCGCGCGGTTGCGGGTGCTGACCTCAGTATCTCAATCACTTGATTGGCGATGTTTCGCATGACGCGGATGTCCTGCGCGCTGTTCGCCGTGCTGACGTCGGCGTGGCTAGTCACACGAATCTCCACCGGATAATTCACCGGGTTCGTCTGCAACTGCCGCAGATCGATTCGCGCCCCGGGCACAGCGGCCGAGAGCACCGGTTGCACCTGGTTTACAAATGCCGGGGTGATCTCCTTTTCCGTCAGCTCGATCAGTACCTCGGCATAGTTGAGCTGCTGCGACTGCGGCGAAAGCGAGAACCAGAATCGCGGGCTTCCTCCCCCAACCCAGGTCGTTACGTAACGCAGGATCTGCGCCGGCTTGCCGTCTGTGTCAGGATGCTGTTTGCCCCACAGCTCAGCTTGCTGCCGGATGATCTGCTCCACCTGCTGCGCTGACTGATTGGTCGCGTCAAAGTTGGCGTCATTCGGCAACCAAACGTCGGCATACGACCAGTACTGCACGTCGTCGGGAAAGAAAGATGTCTTGAGTTGCTTGAACAGAACTCCCGAAAGCAACACGAACACCAGCGAGGCAATCAGCACCTTCCAGCGGTGCTCGATGGCGAACTTGGCTACCCGTGCATATTGGCCGGTGAAGCCCTTCGTGCGACGTTCTTCAATCGGCGCTTCCGGCTTCTTGCCGGGACGCAGGATGTAATAGGCCAGCAAGGGAATAAACGTCATCGAGGCCAAACGCGAAGCGATCAGCGCGCAGGTCATCACAATCGGCAGGCTGAACAGGAATTCGCCGGTATTTCCCGTAACCAGCAAGAAGGGCAAGTAGGCCACGATATTGGTGATCGTGGCGAACAGAATCGCTGTTGCAATCTTCGTTGGACCCAGCCAGGGCGCGACAATCTGCGGCTGCCCTTCGGCCAGCATGCGCTTGATGGAATCACCCGCCACCACCGGATCGTCCACCAGCAGTCCCAGCGCAATGATCAGTGACGCCACTGAGACCTGTTGAATGTCGATGCCTAGCAGATAAATCATTCCGAATGTGAGGCACAGGGTGATCGGGATTGACAGCGCCATCAGCAGCGCCGAGCGCCATTCCCAAAAGCCGATAAGCGAGACGATTACCACCAGCCCGATCGCCTCATACAGGGCATCCATAAAGAGATCGATCTGCTCTTTCACCTGCACTGGCTGGTCTGAGGTATGTACCATGATCAGATCGTCCGGGAGATATTGCTTTACCGCGTTGAGCTTCGCCGCGAGATGCTTCCCGAACAGGTCGATCTGCTGGCCGTCACGCATGAAGATGGCCAGCGTAATGGCACGGCTGCGGATCCACTTGCCGTTGCTGTCCTTCCAGTTCAGGAAATTCAGAAACGTGGGGGGACTTTGGTACCCGCGTGAGATGTCGACCAGGTCGCGCAGATAAACCGGGCTGTTGGAAGACGACACGCCGATAATGACGTTCCCGATAGCCTGTGCATCCGGAAAAAGCCCTGATGGATTGACGTTGATATCTTTCGAGCCAACTTCAATCGATCCCGCCGGCAGCGTGATGTTCTGCGCCCCGAGTACATCTTTCAACTTGGACGGGTCATAGCCGTACTGCGCCAGCCGCTCCTGCGAGTAGTCGAGATAAATCTGCTCTTGCAGCACGCCTGAGCGCTGCACTTTCGAAGTCTCGGGCACGCCTTGCAGCGAGCGCTGCAGGAGGTCAGTGTAATTATCGAGGTCGTGGTAGGAGTACTTGGCTCCAGCAATTTCCTGCAGTTGCTTCTCCGTATCTGCCGGATCGCGAATGATCGCCGCCTGCCACGCGTCGGGATGGATTTCGGAGCGGTGCAAGTTGCTGACGATTAACTGTTCGCCGCGTTGGCGAATTGTCACGTCGTCCAGCTCGGTACTGGCGTCCAACGCTACATAACCGGGGCCTTCGAAAAAGTGGAGGTCCCTCAGGGTGTTATTGCGGGCCGCAATTAGAAGGATCTTCTGAAAGTCCGCGCGTACCGCCTCGGCGGAAATCGACATTGGGAACTCGTAAATAATGCTCACCCGCGGTTGCGGAGCACTCTTTGGCAGCTGGCTGCGCGTCTGCTCGATCGCCTTCCTAATCGCGATGGACCGCAGTGCAACCTCGGTCGGCGTGGCCATGGGACTGGCCACAGTCAGCATCAGCGCCGCCGTGTCGCCGAAGTTGCTATTGAACTGAATCGGCCCTGCCCCTGTGGGCAGCTTCAGCTGATTCAGCTTCAGGTTCATGTCGGAGAATTCTTTTTGCTTGTCCTTGACGCCGTCGTCGAGCTGAACATAGACCACCGACATCCCGGGAAAGCTCAGCGAGCGGATGCCGAAGTCTGAGGGGCTGTTCGGCTTCAGGTTGGAGTTCATCGCGAGCACCTGCTCGATGGGCCGCGTGATAAGTTGCTCTACCTGCTCCGCTGTTGCGCCTGGCCATGGACACTGCGCCGACGCCACGCGCATCGGGATATTTGGGTCTTTACGCTTGGGCATGTTGTGGTAGCCGAAGAAACCCCACACAAAGGTTGCCAGCAACAGGATCAACCCCACTTGACGATGCTCGGTGAAATAGCGCGCCGTGTTGTGCGTGGTCGCGACGATTTCCGCATCCGACTTGTGTTTGTGCGCCATAGCGTTCTAGCAGTTAGCCACTAGCAATCAGCGACTAGAGGCCATCTCATAATTGCAGTACGCCAAAAAAACCTGTTTCGCTGAAGGGTTAAGGAGGCTGTGTCACAACTGGCGTTGCTGCTTCGCGGCTCGGGCTCATTTCCCACTTCAACCCGGCGCCAACACGCCGCACTCACTTCATTCCTCTGCCTCGTAGCTGTCCAATCCCCGATCTGATCATTTTGTCCCACCATCAAGTTGCGTTGTCGGTTGCAACACAGTCGCTAAATCCCAGATGTATTTTTAACCTCTAGGCAAGAATGACGTCGCGCCCTAATCCAAAGCAGTCCTGCAGCAGAGTTCTCCCGCAGCTTGTAGAGGCGACGACTCGGCTTATTTCTGAACGCCTATCCACTTTGCAGCATCCACTTCTTTACTGAATCACTCTCACCATTTCTCCCGCTCGAATCATGTTGGCTCCCGAGGTCACCACACGCTCGCCCGCACTCAATCCGGTCAGCACTGCAATGTTGTTCCCGTAGGTATCGCCGAGTGTGACGTCTTGTGTGCGCACTTTGGGACTGTCCCCTGGGCCGTCCGTCAGGAATACGGCAAAGCCTTCTCGGCGATCCGGACTTCGAACCACCGCAGTCAGTGGGACGACCAGAACCTTGGCATTCGGTCTGCGGCCTCCCAGGACAATCGTTCCAATCATCCCGGCCTTCAGCTCGTTGTGCGGATTGTCGATACGCACCTCAACCGAGTACACCCGGCTTTTTGGATCAGCCGCCGCCGAAATAGAAGTGATATGTCCGACAAAATTTCCCGGCAGCGCTTCGGTGGTTACCGACTGCTTGTTTCCCAACTTCACGTTTCCAATCGCGGTGTCAGGTATGCCGAAGACGGCCTTCACCGAATGCGTGTCCGCCAGCGTGAATCCGTTCGTTGTCGGTCCTACGAGCGATCCGACGTCCACGCTGCGTTTCAGCACCCATCCCGAGAACGGCGCCTTTAATTCGCAGTAGCCCAGCGCGATTTGCGCCTCCGAGATCTGCGCCTTTGAATTGGCGACCGCCGCCGAGGTCGATGCCAGCTGCGCCGTCACATCATCGAGGTCAGGCTTGGTCGCTGCCCCCGCGGCGTAAAGCTTTGTGATCCGGTCATATTGCAGCTTCGCTCGCTCATATTCCGCCTGCGAGCGCTCCAGCGAAGCGTTCGCTTGGGACAGCTTGTCCTTATAATCGTCTTGTTGGACCGTGGCCAGCACCGTGCCCTGCGTCACATAGTCGCCGATGTCAAGGTTGCGCATATGCCCATCGGCATCCTTTACCTGCTTAATACTGGCCAGGTAGCCGTTCGACTTGAACGACAAGTCCACCTGCTGATACGGCTGGATATTCGCCGAATATGTATTCGACGTGCCGGCGTCCATCAGTCGTACCTCCGCGGTTCGCACCGGCGTTGGTGAATGCTCGATAGCAGCGTCCCGACGACAGCCAGTCAAAATTGCCAAAGAAACCAGAGCACCGATGAGAAAGGAGGCTTTTCTCATGCTTTCCCCTTTGCGAGTGCTCATATCTACTCCTCACGCATCGCTTTCAGCAGCTTCGCCCGTGACGACCAGAACTCCGCCAGCGCCGAGCTGTAATCGGAGTTTGCTTTCTCCACGCTGGCCTGCTGCTGCAGCACATCTCGCAGGAGCTTGGTTTTCTGTCCATACTGTGCGGTGACTTCGCGTAGCTTTTCCCGCGCGGAATCACGATACACCTGCGCAGCCGCCACTGCGGCCTGCGCCTCATGTACCGCCCGATATTGCTTGTCCACTTCGAGGAGCACCTGGGCCTTGGTTTCCTCCAGGTTGACCTGGCCCTCCTCGACCTTCAGGTTCTTTGCGTTGACCTCGTGCTTGCGGCGGTTCCAGTCCCAGGCTTCCCAACTGAACTCCACGCCCGCACCAGCGACGTTGGTCGGCACGAAATTTACGCCGAAGGGCGACAGGTACTGCACAGACAGGTTCATGTCGGGCAAATACTTTGCCTTGGTTTGGCGCACCATGTTCTGCGCCTGCTTAATCGCGATCTCCGCTTGCTTGATGTCCGAATTCTGTTCCAGTGCCTTCGACTCAGCCATTTGCAAATTGTCCTCGGCAGCAGAGAGCTCGGCAGCCGGCGAGGTTGCAAACGGCGTATGAATATCACGTCCCATCAGATTGTTCAGCGTCTGTTTTGCCGTTGCCTGCCTGTCCTGCAGCTTCAGCAACGACAGCTTTTCCTGCGCCAGTCTCGCCTGGACCTCCATCAGCTCCGACTGCAAGACCACTTGCTCCTCGACGTACTGGGTCGAGATTCGCTCCAGTTCTTCATACTGCTTAATGGTTGCTTGGGTGGCGCTGATGGAATCCTCGACCGCTAGCGCCGTGTAATATGTCTCTCGCACGTTGGCGACGACCGAGATCTTCTTGCCTTCGTATTCCTGTGCGGCCTGGTCCACCAGCAGGCCCTTGCCCTGCAACCCGATGTTGATTTTGTACAACGTGAACAACGGTTGCGAGACGCTGGCCACCACGTAGGCGGTGGGTTGTTGGGGTGTAGTTATCGGCGTATTCATTGCCGGAATTGGTCCGATTATCGGGTATTTTCCGAACTGTCCGGCTGGCACGGTGAAGCTGATCGGCGCCAGCAGTTCAGAGGCGAAAATATAGGTCTTGAAATCCGGGTAGCGATGCGTCTTAAACGCAAGGTACTCCTCTTTGGTGTTGGCCAGCTGCAGCGACGTGATCCTCAGCATCCGGTTGTTCGCCAGAGCGATTTTCACCGCGTGATCCACCGTGAGTACCTCAGGCTGCTCGTCATTGGCGCGCAGACTATACGACAGCGCTACAATCAGCAGGGCGCACCCAATCCTCGACAGCCACACCTGCATCATCCCCGCTTGACCATCAGCCGCTGACACACGAACTCCACCCCGTCACAGCGCAAACCGCCAGAAGCGCTGGAGACCTTTGCTTAAACTGCCTGTCTTCTTGGCACGCTGAGTTTATAAAGAGGAAGGGATTTGGGCAACCGCGCTTCTTGAGCGCGGGGGCAGCCCTTCTTGTCGAATAGCGGATGACAGATTGAGATAAGAGGTACTAGGTGAAGGCTAATAGCACAAAACTGACCACTGGCCAGTGACCAATGGCAACCTAGAAGCTGAACATCGCCTGCAACTCAATCTTCCGTGGCGCCGACGAGCTGCCGTACGGTCCGCCTGCGATTGCGTTCGGCTGTCCAAAGATCGGTGAGCTCAGATTGCCGATCAGCGGCGCGAAATTGATGTTGTTGAAGATATTTCGCGCATTGATGCCGAACGTCAGGTTGTAGCGACGATTGGTCGCACTGCCTAGCCCGATGGGGCCGCCCGTGGCGCCGCCAAATCCGCCACCCGGTCCATGGCCGCCTCCCGGTCCACGACCTCCGCCCGGGCCGCCACCAGGCCCACCGGCGCTTCCGCCTTTCGTCTCCGGACCGAAACCGATCGTCTTGCTCACGCGCAGATTTAAGGAAAACCTTCCCAGCCCCCATCCGTAATAAGGGGGGATGACCGTTTGCCCGGGCAGCGGAGTCAAGTTGAATGTCCCCCATTGCGTGACCATGATGGTTTGGCCCGGCAGTCCCGGTGTCGCAAACGTTGGACGATCGTTGAAGATCGAGTCGCCGTTGTAGTCCTGCCCCAGAGTAATGTTGAAGGGCTGGGCTGACTGCACCACCATAAACGGATTCACGCGTACACCCCGCGGCAGGGCAATCGTGCCGCCAATAAATGCCCGGTCATGCACGTCATATGCTGTGGAACCGTAGTTTTCCGCCAGATCGTATTGATTGTTGGGAAAGCTGCTCGCGCCCTGGGTATTGGCATTCACATAATTCAGGGTGTACCAGCCGAACAGTGAAAGCTTGGAGCCCACCTTAACGTTTGCGTTCACGATAAGCTGGTTCTGGTTCAGTGAACCGCTTGATTCGTACTGATAGATGTTTCCGGCTGCGTTGCCGAAGGGACGGATTCCGCTGGTGGGATTGTTCGGGTCATAGGTGCCGGGCAGAGGTGCGTTGATATTGCGCGTCAGGTACTGGTGCCGCCCTTGCGTATTCAGGTACGTGATGGCTACATTAGCGTTTTTGTTGATCTGCCGTTCCAACGTTACCGCCGTTTGCATCACGTAGGTGGCCCGCAGGTTCGGTGAAATCTGGTATACCGTAGGAAACGTCTTCGCCGTACTCAGTAGCGGACTACCTTCTTGCGGCACGATGGGATAGAAGTTCGGCTGATCAACGACGAAGCGCTGTTGCGTAGTGCCATTCAACCGGTCAGCCTGCAACACGTACTGCTCGTCGAAGCGGTCATAGAACATACCCCAACCAGCCCGCAGCACCGTTTTCGGTGGAGCTCCATTTTTCGACAGTCCCCACGCAAACGCTACTCGGGGCGCGACATCACCGTAATCATTGATGTCCGACTGCGTTTCGTACCGCAGCCCGTAGCTGACGATGAAATTTGGCTTCCACCGCCAGTCGTCGGAGATGTAGAAACCCACGTCGTAGTACGTCACCACTGACGAGGGCGTACCAAAGGTAATCGCAAATTGTCCGGCTCCGCCTCCGGCGGCCCGAATCTGCCCCGGCGTTAGTCCGTTCGCCAGGCCCTGCTCCGTAATCTGGTAGGCGTCGAGCGAGTTGAAGGTAAACGTGCCGTTGAAGTTGGAATTGGCATAACTCGAATCCCGGAGCGCGCGCAGCCGGCCGCCGAACTTGAGCATGTGCTTACCCAGCAACCAGGACGTGTAGTTTTGCAGTTCGTAGTGGTCCTGGTTGTCGATTGAGTATTGACTGCTGTTGCCGCCACCCACGAACGCGCCCTGCACGTTCAGCGTCCCATCGGTGTACGCCGGAATCTGATTGAACCGGTCGCGCAGATACTGGAAGCGCGTCTCATTCACAACCTTCGCACCAATGAGTTGCGTGTCGCTGATCTGAAACGTGGATTCCGAGTTGTTGTTGTTGTAAGCCTGCGTGGGCAGCGAGAACTGTCCCACACCATTATTATCCTGATTGTCCTGCCAGTACTGGTAACGCGCACTCAGTGTATTGTTCTTGGTCAACTGAAAGTCCAGCCGCCCACCCACGTTGGTTCGCGTGCGCGGTGTACTCAGCGAGGTGTTGTAGGGAGTCTGCTGGAATGTCGTGGGATCGAGCACGAACGCGTTCACCACCGCGTTATCGCCGATGTTGCGTCGCTCGAAGTTGAGGAAGAACGAAGTCTTTTTCCCAATCGGCCCGCCAAAGCTCGCTGAGTACTGCGTTGAATCGTAGGAAGGATTGCTGGTAGCAAACGGGCTGGTCGAATTGAAATACGAGGAATTTCCCAGCATCATCAGTTGTCCGTGGTACTGGTCGGTCCCCGGCTTGGTGAAAATCTCGATGCGCCCGTAGCCCAACTTGTCGTACTGGGCTGAAAACGGGTTCTGGTTGATGCGGATCTCCCGAATCGACGACTTCGGCGGCAACTGTCCGCCTGTAAATCCATCGATATAGATCTGGCCTCCATTCGGTCCTGCTGAAGGCCCCGCCAGTGCCTGCAAATCCGTCGCCAGCTCGTCGGGATCGTCCGACAACGCATCCAGGTCCTTGCCGGTCAAGACCATCTGCGAAACGTTACTCTCCGCAGACGTATCCAGCCCAATCGGGTTCTCCGAAACGTTGACCTGTTCCTTCTGGACCTCGATCGACAGCGCGACGTCCATCTTTTGCGACTGCCCCAGCTCCACATCGACGCCATCGACTTCATAGACAGCGAATCCCTTCGCCGTTACCTTGAGCCCATACTTGCCCGCAGCCAGTCCCTTCACGTCATAGGCGCCGGTCTGGTTCGTGGTGGTATGCAGAACGCGGCCATCGGGCGCAGTGATCTGCACATCCGCCTTCGTTATCGCCGCTCCCGACGGATCGGTGACCGTCCCGTGCAGCGAAGCGTTCGCCGCTTGCGCCCAACTCCAGCTATTTGCCATCAAGACGAAGCACAACGCAAAAATTGCAATCCGGATTACTTTCCGGAAATAAACTTTCATCACTGTCTCTATCCCTGCCTAATCCGCGTCGCTCTTAGGAAATTCGAAGTCCCACGGAGGCTAAAGCCCCTGTTTATAGGAACTCTGTGCGGCACGCCTAAAGTCGTGCCCTGACTCATTGTCGTCGCGCATGCAACTCTTTGCACGGCCTGCGAAGCCGTGTCCGACGTGAGTGTTATGAAATCAGCGCTCCCACTGACCGCTCGATCAGTGAACACTAGCCACTGTCTTACTGAGCCTCTCCCGGACCTCCACTCAAGCTCCAAGGCGTTAGCATCATCGCTTGTGCTCCCGGAGAAGCGGTCAAAATGGGCTCAACGCCGCCTAACAGGGTGATCGCAGTTACGCCACCCCCATTCCCTTCGGTGGATACCAGGATTACCGCATCTCCCTTCTGGAAATCATTCAGCGCCGCTGCCGGCAAACGGCTTAGTATCTGCTGCAAGTCGCCACCGCCACGCTGTCCGCCGCCAAATCCGGCGCTCGCCCCGGCCTGAGGGCCTCGCGCGTCGGGTGCACCCTGCGGAGGTCCTCCTTGCGCTTGCGCCGGCGGTGTTCCACCCGGGACTCCTCCCGGAGCAGTCCCACCTTCAGGCGTTTGCCCTTTCAGCCGCATCGCAATCCGTTGCGCCAACGGTTGCGGCAGCTTACGTATCTGCGAATCCGCGCTGATCTTCACCGTCACGGGCTTTTTGCTGAGCACGTCCATGACGGTCATTGAGTTGTCCGCCGCATTCACCGTCGTCACCGTGCCGGCGATGTTGCGGAACGTGCCGGCGACGATTTCGTCGGCCGCAAACTCGGTTCCGTCAGAATTCTTCTCGCCCCGCGCGCGTAGCTGGTCGCTAGGATGAATCTCCGCCAACGTGCTAGCCTTCGCCTCATCGAACTTCACCGAATTGGGCGCGTAGCGGCGCACGATCGTCTTCTTGTTCGTCTGAATCAGCAGCTTCTTCGTGCCGCCAAACGACGTCACCGAAATCGTTGCCGTTCCTGCCACCGGATCGACCGCGCTCACCAATCCTCCGATGCCGCGCTTCTGCCACTCTTCGCGTTCTTTCTGCTGTTTCGCAGCCACATCCGACTGCTTCATCATGATGACGGCCGTAGCCGCAATTGATTTTCCGCCGTCGCTGGCAGCACCACGCACCAGCACGCGATCGCCGACCTGCAAATCCTGCACCGTAATCGGCGTCGCATTCTTCAAGTCGGTTGCACCCGGAGGAATCTGTACTAGGCGCACGCCATCGGGAAGGGAAACGTTCAGGCTCTTTCCCTCGTCGGTCGCCAAGACCAGCATGCCGTTTGCGATTGACTTCACCTCGCCAAGCGCTTTGGCCTGCGTTGAGGTTGCCGCCTGCGCCATCACCGACGTAGGCAGCCCTAAGCAGGTTGCAACCAACACAACAGCCAACATGAGGAGCGCGGTACGACCATTGCCGTTGCAAAGGAATAGCTTGGGTGCACTCACGCGCCACCCTCCTCGTATTGCGGTTTTGTACTGTGCAAAGTTCCTCAATTTGTTGCCGATGAAAGCACGAGCGCTTACTTTTACGAGGGTCATCATGAGCTTGATCTGACAGAGGGCCGGATGATTTTGCGTTTTATGTAGAGAGCACAAGAGAAACCACGATCGCCCTGGCCGCCGTGGTCCTTCCGGAAAGAACTCCAAAGAGGACTTCTCAGCTCAGGGTCACCTACTTTCAATTCTCTTATTCGACGTTCGAGCCCGGTGTGTCGTTTTGTAACGAACAGTTAAGTTGCGGCGGTCTGCCGGCGCTTTGAGCCGGCAAGCGCAATCCTGAGCGAGGTCGCCACGGCAACCGAGTTCGAAGGATCCGGAGTTGAGCTGTTTTGTTGGCCTGACATCGACGTAGCGAGGTGGGAAGCCAAAGGGAGCGAAGAGCGCAGAGCGAAAAACGGGAGTTGGGAACTGGCGGCTGACAGCCGTCGTTCAGCACTCGATCACATTCAACGCCAGCCCTGCGAGCGACGTCTCCTTGTATCGTGACTGCATATCCAGTCCCGTCTGATACATCGTCGCAATCACCTGATCAAGCGAGACCTTGTGTTCACCCGTCTCCTGCATGGCGATTCTGCTGGCATTGATTGCTTTCACTGACCCCATCGCGTTGCGCTCAATACATGGGATCTGTACCAGCCCGCCAATCGGA
>Ga0126379_10001919_pt1 | contig 12951 bp, 12 predicted proteins | sample PanSoiMetPlot_24_FD_92640 | JGI IMG/M metagenome (GOLD analysis project Ga0126379, IMG submission 92640) | Tropical forest soil microbial communities from Panama - MetaG Plot_24 | ecosystem: Environmental > Terrestrial > Soil > Tropical forest > Bulk soil | place: Panama | collected 2016-02-17
GCACAAACTCATTTTCGAGGAATTGAGCCACGGTGAGAACCCGCTTCTTTTCACGTATGCCAACCTCGCCCTTCGCCAGCGAGACGCGATGCGCGGCTTCCATCTGCCGCGCCACCCTGTGATGTAAGGCTCGGTGCTGGCGGCCAGCAAGCCACCGAAACGGCGATTCTGATCCTTCTGTCGGCTTCCAGAAGACTAAGAACCGATACCGCTGCTTTGTCTGTGATGCCCACTCAGGATCAAACATTGACCTTGTGATGGAAGTACGGGGCATCGAAATGCGAGAGGCTGTGTACTGGATTTGTGAGCGTTACGACGTTCCCAATGTGCCCAGTGGCCATCGCCAGTCGAGTTCTGAGCGATGGAGTCCCCGCTTTCGAGTTGGAGTGTCTGGTCACGATGTGATGGAGATGGTTGTGCGGGGCGGCCTTTGGGAGGATTTCAGCCCGTCAGAAAAGGCCATTCTGCCAGTTCTGCTCACATATGCCGAGAGGGAGACAGGAGTAACGATAATTTCATACCGGGGAATCATGCGATACGCGGGAATTGGCAGCCCCAGCACCGTTTCCAAGGCTCTGAAACGGTTTGAACACATGCACTTGCTGAAAACGATTCGCGGGCGAGATTCAGAACTTCGCGCCGTCAACGCCTATTGCGTCTCAGCAGACGACCCGCGTTTCCAAGAACTCGTGAACGAGATTTGCCGAAAACAACGAGAAGAGATTGAGATCGAACGGCAGTTGAGAGCAGAGGCAAGAAAGGAGCGGAGGGCCACCTGTATAGGTAATACTCTGTCCAACCAGTGTAGCGTTGTAGGTGAGGCCGCTACAGGTTAAGTTGTAGCGTGCATGTTGCTGCCGTTCAATCTTCCTGAAGGTGCCCAATCGTTCTCGCATCGGCAACTCGTTTACGTGCCTCCGCAATCCGCTCTGCCAGCGTCGCACTGAAATCCGCATCTACTGCTATCGATTGACGGGCCTTACCTTCTGTGCGATCTGCGATCTCGCGGAGAGCAGCGATTTGCACGTTACTGCCTCGCTTCTTCCCAGTCGCAAGCGCAAGCAGAATGGAAGCGAGTTGCTCAGCTTCGCCCTCCTCTAACGCCCGACGTAACGCCTCTGAGATGTAGGCAGTCTTTGGCCGTCCGCCAGGGTTCGGACTTGCACAACCCTTCCTCCAGCGATACGGCTTGGCTGCTTCTGGGAGGGTCCGTCGCTTAGTAGGTGTTTCGTTCGTGTTCTCAGGATTCATGGCTGAGGTCAGCATAGTACGGATTCGAACAGAAAGCACTTTGATTTCTCGGCTCTGGGCAAGGCTAAATGCCCCACCTACTTGCTGGCCGAATGCGCCTACCCCCACCCGCCGTATCGGTCACCGTTCGCATTTTTTCGCTGCTGCTCAGTTGGAAGGGGTGCCGGTGAGCGCAAAACTGGCCCAGTAATAAGGCTTCGGATACTTCGCCCTGGTTTCCCGTTGCGCAGCTCGCAGTGCGCTGGCAACGGGCATGCCTTCCCGCAAGTGACCGTAGAAGGAGAGCATCAGCACCTTGGTTGCATCGTTATCGATGTCCCACAGGCCGACCAAGACAGCTTGCGCTCCCGAGAACAAAAACGCCTCGTTGAGGGTCGCCAGATTCCCCGCATTATCGACTGGCGAGTCGTCTGCCTGCTTTCCGCTGAGGGCCACAAGCGACGTCCGGGACAGGTCGAGGCCGGCTACCGGTGCGGCTTTGAAAGTCAGATTGCCGGACCCATTCAGAGCCGTACCGGCGGATGTTTTCTGAAGAGTGTCGGTGCGCGTAACTATATGCACGACGGCGGAGCTAGGCCCCTGTTCCTGGAGGAGCTTCCAGATGGAAGCCCCACTCTGGCGGGGAGTGGTTGAATAGAGCGCGGCGACCGCCTCGGCCTCGCCACCCGAGGCCTCGGCGGGTGCGCTTCCATTAGGTTGAGCCGCAGCTAACACCAGCATGGGTTGCGGGGGAGCCTGGGCAGCCTTGCGTGCGAATGTCAGTGAACTGGCGCTGGGTAGGCAGGTGATGATGAAGTCGTCGGAGAGAAAATGAGTACCGTCGGGGGTGAGGGCGGCGAACGGTACGCTATAGAGCGAGTTGCCGAGAACGATGAGCAGCGACTTCGTCTTAAGATCGGTCCGAATGGGGACGATGAGCGTTTTATAGATCGTGCTAAGCGCAGACTTGGCGTTCGCCTGCGGGTACTGACCCGGAACAACTTTGAGCGCGTCGGAGAACTTCGGATCCTTGGGGTGCAACTCGACGGTCTGAAAGCCGGACCGGGTGACGACAAAGGCAAGAATCTCAGTAGAGGTGGCGTAGTAGGAAACCAGAGTAGTGTCCTGATCCAAGCTGCGCTGCACCTCGGAAAGATTCAGGGGATACAAGACAAGCCACGAAGCGTCGTTTGACGCGGAAGTCTTCAAGTTGTCGGTGAGTACCCGGTACTGCTTGCGGAGATCTTCCATCTGGGCGCGAAGACGCACGACACGGTCCGAGTTCACATCCTGGTCGCGCTTGGCGAGTTCCTGACCAAGCTGGCGCTCGAGCAGTACATACCGGCGGCGAAGTTCGCTTTCTTGCCTGGTAAATTCGGGCGCCAGGTGGGCGCGAGCTGCCAAATCGGCGCTACCCAGCGCGTAGAGAAACTTCGTGGTGCGGGCGCGTTCGCTGAGGTTGAAGGCCTCCTCGGGGTGGTGCTCTTTGATGGCCATAGCGACGGCGTGTTCGAACACCGCATCCGACTGACGGGCCAGATCGGAGCGGGATTCCTGCAAGCGGGATGAAGCCGCGAGCGACTCTAGGATGGATACGGCTTCGAGATAAGAGTTGTGAGCCTGACTCCAATCTTTCGAAAGTTCGTAGGCTGCCCCCATGCCCGAGAGGACATTCATTTCTCCGGGGTGATTGAGGGTGGCGCGCATCAAGGGCAGGGCCTCGTTGTACGAATTCAGAGCACCTTTGATGGCGGATCTCTGGTTGCCGCCGTCGGCATCTAGGGCAAGCGCGACCTTCACGTCTCCCATGCTGGCCAGGACGGCTGCTTGTGCGTCGCGATTGTACGCGGGCACCCTTGACCGGGCAGTTTCTAGTTGTTTGGTCGCGTCGCTGGAGAAGCCGACGGCACTGTTGGCCAGTCCGAGACCAGCCCAGACCCTTGCTTGAAGCGCGGCATCGGATAAGGATTCGGAAAACGGAAGCGCTTGGGTGTAACGGTACCGCGCATCAGGCGCGTCGTCCTTGGCAAGCAAGACCTGGCCGTCGCCGGCCAGTGCCCGAGCGGCCTGCTCTGGAGTCGCACCCATTGCGACCCAGTTCATTTCGGACCTGACAACTTTGACGTCGCCGGCCGACTGGTACGCCGACCGCAGACCGAGCTTGGCCCGAACGATGCCCTCCTTGTTCTTAGAGCTTTCAAAGAACCCTTGAGCAGCTTGATAACATTCAAGAGCCTTGGCCGAATTGTGCATCGACTGGTACACCCAGGCAGTGCGCAGGAACATCTCGCCCTGTCCGTTCAGGTCATTCAGCGAGCGCTCGAGAACCATTGCGGCACGGTAGGCGTCCATGGCCTTTTCAAACTCACCGCCCTCCATATAAGCTGCGCCTTTCAGGTCGAGCAAGCTGGCCTGTAGCTTGGGATCCTGGTTTGCCTTAGCAGCCTGTTCAGCCTTCTCAATTTCCGGGAGCGCTTTTTCCGGCTCTCCTCGCCGAATGTAGTTACTGGAAAGCGTGGTATCTGCGGATGGGCCTGCCAGCGAGGATCCTGCAGCAGCGCTTGCAGTGGCGGGAAGGTAGTTATTGCCGATGAGGTTTACGAGCGCCGGTGAGTAGCTGAAGCTCACCCGCAATGAACTCCCCTTGATGTCGTACCAAGCGTTGACTCCGAATATTCGGCTGCTAACGTCGGTGTTGATCATCATGTTGTTGTAGCTGGGATCCACGTCGGGCTTCTGTATTACCTGTTGCGCATGTGCAAACACGCTGAAAAGCAGGACAGCGGCAGAAATTGAAAAACGACGAGCACTAGCAGGAAAGCGAAGTGTGCTCGCGTTCATCGTTACCTCCCGTGGTTATGGCGTAGGCTCCGGAGTGATAGTAGCAGTACAGTACCTAGCCGTAAATTGATAGTGTGACGGTTTCGCAGTTGTCACAATGCACTTGGCGCCTACGAGAGGAGCGGCGGCGGTTACAGGCGGCGAGCGGAAAGGTTTTCTCGGAAGTTGGCGATAACGCATTACATCATCAATATTGACCTTTACACGCAAAAGTTATGGAACTGGGGAATGTCAATAGTTTCAAGAATCAGCTAAGTAGTCCAACTCTATGACAGATACTATTCCCAGGGATTCAGAACTCACTTGGGAGAATCACGGCCCGCTGTCGAACCGCTCAGAGCCTTAAATCACAAACTTACAGGAATAATGCGAAAGCAGGCTCCTTGACGGGTTTGTGAAAGATTTCCATTCCCCTAGCATGCATGCCTTAGCTTGGGAACAAAGTGTCAAACTCAGCGCACGACAATAAGCACTAAGCATTTCGGCGATTTCACTTCCGGCAGCACCAAAGTGCCTTGTGACAGCTGCGAAACTGTCACAATGGTCACTTGTTGAGCAGGTATTGCACTGCTACTATCACGCCGAAAGAAAGGCACACCGCACACTTTGGCGGCAATTCAAGCCTTTGAAGAGGGATTACCCATGCGCCGTGGTCTAGTTTTAGTGCTGCTCGCGTTCAGCGCAATCACTGCATTGGCCCATACTGTCGTGACCCTCTCTTTCTTAGTGTGTCTTGCGACCGCGATGGCCGCACAAGACCAAAGCAAACCAGTGGTTCGGCTCGGAGTGGGGATGTTTCAGAACTCGACTCCGCCGGTATCCGCGCAACTCGGCCGTGACCTGTTAACGGGATTCCTGAACAGCCATCCCCAGAGCAACGAGCGTGTACTCGTTCAGGCGTGGCCGCTGCGAGCAGCCCAACCCGACCAAACTATGGGTGTTGAGGCCCGCTCTAAACAATGCAGGTTCGTGGTAGTGGCTTCCTTGCTTGATTTATCAGGCCCCGGTGTTGCGACCACGCTCTGTGTTATTCCGACGGAACCCGGTGCACAGGCCAAGGTTCAGGGTGAGTACCCCAACTGGGGCGCAGACTTCACGGGTTGGGAAGTGGAGTTCACTAAGAATGTGGCCGATCGAGTGATGGAAGAATTCGGGAAGCCGGACTCGACGATTCACGCGCAGAAGGGCGAAACAGGCTGTATCTACAGCCTCATTCTTGCGCCGCCTTTCATCAATCTAACCGGAGGCTCGGGGGTCGGCGCATTTCGATACGAAACGGTGAAGTATGCGATTCGGAAGGCTGGAGAGTCGCGCCCAATCGTAAACGAGGGCATCGCGACCATACATGTAAGAGATCTTGACGAGGCAATGACTCCCCAGGCGGCTGCCAGTATCACCAAGGAGATCGTGCAACAGGTACAGGGAAAACTCAGTCAGGCCCAGTCACATACCAGCGGCAAATCATCGGACGTAATTGCTGCCGTCGGATTCAATCTGATTGACGTCAGCAGTGCAACTTCAATCGCCAAGGGCAGGTCGGGGGGCGGCGATCCGGCCGGCTCGGCGCGCACCGCGATTGAAAATGCCCTGCAACAAGCCGCCTCGGACGCTCTGGCGGAGCTGCACAAGAAGGTTGCCCCTTCGAAATAGGCGTTCCGAACTCAGAACGGGAGTCACAAATGTGGGAATCGACGCGGAGACGTCTTACCGGAAATCTCCTATGAATTTAGAAATGAGGAAGATCGGAGATCATTGTAGCTCCGCCGCGCCATTCCGTTCTGAACTTCTGGTTTGCCGTAATCCAGGGGCTGCCATGCGAAGTCGACTCGGAAACTCAGGTTATTCCGGATTTGCAGTAGACGCAGCGAATCAAAAATTCGGTCCCTGTCGCCGACGAAGGGCTGCCCAGCGCGGGGTAGACGGCTATATTCCCAAATCCTTGCGTCCACCTATGTAATAGCGCTCTCGCCGCCGTTGGCTACTGGACTGCAAACTCCGCTTAAATTCCGAGGTTCTGTCCAGCGAGATTTCCAATATTCGGACGACTCAATTCGGCTGACTCAGTTTCGAGAGGAATGCTTGCACAGCGTGCAAGCACTCCGTTTCATTCGAGAGAAAGACAAAATGATTTCCATGGGGAATAGTGATGACATGGGCGGTAGGCACACCACTCTCAACTGATTTCTCCTGCCTCTCTGTCATAGCTCCTAAAGCAGTGTAATAAGCCTTTGCATCGGACCGTACGGATGCATCGGCGCTTGAATCAACCCAGGCCCCCAGGCTGTGCGGATTCGCGAAAATGAAAAGGGAGGGAACGGGAATCCTGGTGTACTTTTGTCCGCCCGAAAGCAATTTCATCAACATGGAACCCCCGGGCGGATCGCGAAAATCCCCAACAGTTCCGTCCGGATTCGTTTGCCTCTCCTCGCGAAGCTCTCCCTCTGGAAATTCGAAGCCGTCCGTGTGTTCTTCGTGCCTCTGCAACGCCTTGAAGCTGACTAAATCGGCTGCACCAGGGGGCGGAGCTTGAGGCGCCTTCAGCTTCATCATGTCCAAAGCCGAGGCTCCCTTGCCGTCATCGAATGCGTAGGAATAGCCCGCCTCGATGTACACGACGCCTGCAATTCGATCTGCGTGCGCGTTTGCCATCCAACTCAATTCAGCACCGGCGATAGAGTGTCCGACCAGAATCGGTTTGTAGAGTTTGAGGGCATCGATTACGGCGAGAACATCCTCGCCCAGCCGCTCACCTACGTTCTCCGCGTCCGCATAGCCGGAAGCACCGAATCCGCGTCGCGTAATGCCATAAACGCGATTGTGGGTCGTGAGCTTAGGCGCGAAGTCGTCAAACACATGCGCAGTGTCTCCGCCTCCGGCCAGCAGCACCACTGCTCTTCCTGAACCGCCCCAATCCAGCACTTCCAACCGAACGCCGTCGCTAACAGATGTGAACCGGACCGCATGAGGTGAAAGATCCTTCCACGTAGTGCCGCTTTGTGGATGAAGAGGCAATATGAAGAAGATAATCAAGACAATGTCAGTGGGCAGGAATTGGCGTCGAAGCATAAGAGCGACGACCTCCATCAGCATTCGGATACGCACGAGACCCTCGGAAAGTTTCTCCTTATTTGGTTTGTGGTCACAGAATCGGTACCCGACCATCCGGACATCGCAAGCCGTTAGCTACTTGGCTCTTCACGTAGCTTGCTGGCGATGACTCTGGCGTTGCTGTCTCGCGGCTTCCAACTTGCGGTCGCGTTCCGCGTGGATCTTCCTGCTGACGCCCCGCCAGCACGTCCTTCGGCGTGATGTAGCCGGTGGCACTGTTCAGGCGGACGTTGTTGTAATGCTCCACGTAGCCCTCGACCAGACGCCATGCATCTTTCAGCGACAGCGGCGTTCCCGGCCGAATGCAATAGGTACTCGGCAACTGAGGCGAGGGCGATCAGGGGTGTACCCACGGAGGGGTGGGGGGTGCTGTTGCTGTGCCCAATTTTGTGCCCAGTGGCCGCTTGGATGCGCTTGTTTTTGTTGCAGCATCGGAGTGAGAAACCCGCATAAATACTGGCGAATCTCAATCCCTGCAAATGTCGTTAAACTGTTGATTCTTCGTTCCAGTGGAACTTAGGATCTGGCGGGTAAAACCGTGGGGGTTCGAGTCCCCCCTTTCGCACCAATGACTTTAGCAGGAGCAGCTGTTACATAACTGGTTACTGTAGGGAGTTTTGTAGGGACTGTTTTTCTTCCCGGTCCGCAAAAGCGTCCTCGATCGCTTTTCGCTGAGGATGCACGTATTTCATCGTAGTGACGATGGAAGCGTGCCCAGCGATTTTCTGAAGCGTAAAAGGGTCCGTCCTTTTCGACATCTCTGTCAGGAAGGTGTGGCGCAAGGCGTGGAGTCCAGCATCAGGATCGAGCTTCAGCACCTCGCGGGTCCGTGCGAGCTGGTCCTCAAGGGTCCAAGGGGATAGTGGCTTGGTTCTGTCCTGCACCGCAGTAAACAGGTAGTCGCATTCCGATGTTGACAACAACATCCTGACGACGTCGCGCATGGCAGCAGTGACGGGCAGTGTCCGCCTTCGCGCATTCCTTTTGAGTCCGCGCCTGATTTCGACGTTGCCGTAAGAGCCTTTGTCATCCGGCTCGTCGCTCAGATCAACGCAATCGCGTTGCAACATGAGCATTTCGCGGCAACAGATTCCGGCTTGCCGCGCCAGCACACTCGCCGAGCGGAGTGGCTCGGGCGCGATGGCGAGCCAGCTCCGGTAATCGGCATCGCTGAAAACGAATTCCCGTCTTCGTTCATGCGAATACAGCTCGATCTCCGGCAGTCTATCAAACAGCCTCAACTTCCGCGATGCATAGCGCAAGGCTTTCCGCAGTGTTGCGAGGTAACGGTTAACGGTGGTCGGGCTGAGTCCGTCTGCGAGCATCTTGGTCTTGAATCGCTCGATCAGCGGCTCGTCGATGCGGCTAAGGCGAGCATTGGCGAATGGCTTGAACTCCAGCAGCCGGGCGAAATTCGTTTTATAGAAGCTGCGCGTACGGTCGGTGTTCTCCGGGTCATGCTCAATCCACTCGATGAACGTTTTCTCAAATTCCATCAGCGTTGGCGCCAGCTTGCGCTTCAAGCCAGCCTCACCTTTGGCGAGTTCAGTACGACGCGCCGACTCAATGTCCACGGCTGCTTTGTAGTTGCGCTGCCGCGTACTCTTGCTGTAGCGCTGGCCTTCATACCGGAACTCATACCAATAGACTTTGCCGCGTTTGAAGATCATTGCGATTGCCTCCTAGTTTTTCGGGTTGATGCACCGTGGTAGCCCCGACGTTTCTTTCGCAAAGTTTTCCCTCGCCGGTTCCAGTAACGGCGCTGCCGACTCTTACGAGCGCACTCTGAAGAGCAAAACTGTGGGCGCTTGCTGGTCGGATAGAAAAACTGACTGCACTCGCGGCAGGTCACGACGCTTTTCTTCCCAGTAATGTCGTAGAAAATCATTAAATAACACGCTTGCAAAAAATCGCGGACAGTCCAAGTTGCCTCGAATCCCTTCGTGCATAGGAAATCTGGATGCACGTCTTGGAGTCTGAAACTCAAGACTAGCTTCAACAAGTCTTCCGCCGCCTCTCTGAGTTTTCGCCCGGGTATTTGCGCACAAGCTTCTTCCGCGAGAGTCTTGAGGTTTTCTCTGCTCGGTGGCGTATCACTTTGGCCCTCAGCGGGTAACGCGTGGATATGCTGTAGCCCCGTTTCTTCTTCGCCAGTGGCTTCAGCCATCCAACCGGCGTTTTGACAAATTACAGATCCTCGCCCTGGTACGGAGATGAACCCTGTCTCGGCCATTGCCAACAGAAGGGACTGCCGCAGGTCCTTGCGCGCGCCCTCGTACGCCCGCCACAAGTCCAAGACAGCGGCAAAACGTGTTCTTGCTTCGGCAAACGCAGAAACCGAACAACTGTAGGCGGAGGTACAACCAAACAACGGTCCGTACTGCTTGTGCCACTGCAAGGGGTCGCTTGCGTTAGCGAACGACAAATGGGGAGCAATTCCCCTTTCGTAAAGCTCCAGCGGGTCGTAACCCAATCCCTCACCGAGTCCACCCCAGATTTGCTCATTGACGAGCTCGAGCTGCGAAAACTTTTGCTGTATGAGTGCTCTACGCATGTTTGTATTCTCACGTAGAGCATATTTCTCTATGCTTTGTTTTGTCAAGCGCGTTTATGCGCGCCTTGCATGGAGGTATGAGTGACAAGACAGGAGATTTTGAACGATCGGCAAATGCGGGCTCTTGAACCGTTGTTATCTATCGAAGAAGCAGCCCGACGCCTGGGTGGAATCTCAAAGTGGACAGTTCACACATGGTTGTCGCAAGGGCGGTTGCAGCGAACGAAAGTCGGCGGACGCACAATGATCCGCGAATCGGAACTGGCGAAGGTGATTGAGGACGGGGGCAAATCGCCAACAAGGGCTCACAACCGAAAGGGCAAGGTGCAATTCGATGCTGAGTAAGAGGCCAGGGATGGCAGGAACGGACGCCGGCCCCCGTCGGCGAACGAAGAATCTCGGATCGTTTGCGCTTCAGTATCGACTCAAAACGAAACTGAGCAAAGACGGCACCAAGATCATTCAGGGTAAGTTCGGCCATATATACGAGCATTCCAATGGCGTGCTTGGCGTCCTGGTCATGCTGGTCCCTCCCCGAAAACGGTACTGGGGCTGCGCGCGCAAGACTCTGCTGACGGCAGGATTCACGCTGGTGCAAGACGGCGACGGAGAGGGCGCCGCGGTCTTTGACCCGGAGAACCCGAACCAGGCAAGACTAGCGATTCGTGTGGCGGGCATAAAACGGAAACGCCGGCTTCCTCCCGCACAACGTGAACAGCGAATAGCGTACCTTCGTACCCGCTCAGGAAAGGCACATAGCGCTACAGGAGCGCGCCGTAAGCCCAGGAAGGTAGGAAAGGTCAAACCGCGCCGAGCGAAGCGTCCTAGGGACTCTAAGTAAGTTGTTAGGAGGCGAATGATGTCAGGGAAAGGCTTCTTGCGCATCGACCGACGCACTTGGGCGAAAGTTTGCGAGCTGGGAATGAATCCGGCTGTCGCTTATCTCGTACTCGCCAGTGGAACCGGCAAGGGTCACCGCGGAACCTCATGGTCCGTCCAGGCCGTTAAGAAGTACACCGCCATTGCCGTTTTTTCAGCTCTCTTGCAGAACCTTGCACTACTGAACTCGAATGCGTTGCCGACCGCTGCATGACTGCTCTCGATTGGCGACCTATACGGCAGATTCACCGCGCCGATGACAGTTGGATCTGTTTCTGCCGCAAAGGAGCAGAATTACCCGACGGCACACGGGCATGGCTGGAGCTAGGCGGGATTCGTGCTGACGAGCTGGAAACCATGTTTCCGCAAGTCGTTCGCAGCTTATTCGAGGATTCGTTCTTCTCTATCAACGGCATGTTTAAGGCTGAACGGCAGGAATTTGAGACCCTGCGCGATGGCCGGCGCGTGCCCTATACCCATCCCCTAACCGACTTGCCGAGAGTACGTCGGGCCGAAGATGCACTGCGCTACCTGAATGCCTTCTATGTTGACCTGGATGAGCACGCGGGGCCGCGTGATTTGCCAGAACTAGTCGAGGGCGTAATTCGGCTCCAACAGAAAAAAGTGATTCCTCCAGCTTCGATGTTGGTGCGCTCCGGTCGCGGTTTGTGGGTGCTTTGGCTGATTCGCAATCCGAAGGACGAATGTGGCCAACCGCAGCCCGCATTCCCCGAGAAGATACGCAAGTATCTGCGCATTCAGCGTGCGATTGTTGATCGCTTGGCGGCACTCGGTGCAGACCGATCAGCCAAGGATGCTGCACGCTGTATCCGCCTACCTGGAAGCCTCAACACTGGGGCTCAAGCAAAGGACCGGGAGGTTAAGTACTGGCCGCAGTTAGACGATCACGGCAACATGGCCACCTACACTCTCGACGAGATAGCTGACTGGCTTGGCATAGCCTCCGAGCACCAGCCATGGCGGGAACCCGCTTGCAATGGCAGGGGGATCAGTGGATGGATTGCGCGATGGCAAACCGTCATCGACGAGATTCAGACGCTGCGGGAAGTGCGCGGTGGATTTACCCGAGGCTCACGGCGGCAGGCGCTGTTCCTTCTTTGCATCGCCGGCTCCAAGATAATGAGCGGCGAACAACTGCTTGAGGCCGCCATCGAACTAGGCGCTAATGGTTGTGTTCCTCCGCTATCAGCCCGTGTGGTGGAAGCCAAGCTACGCCGCACAGTCAAATGGATGCAGAAGCATCCCACTGGCAACTGGATCACGCATCAGAGATGCGCGCAGATGCTGAATGTGACCGACGAGGAAAAGCCGTGTCTGCGTCGTTGGTTTAAGGTTAAAGAGCAACGCCCGAGCAAGCAGACGATCCGTCGCAGCGTCATTTTGCAGATCGTCAAGAATCTCGGCCCGACACCGGGACATGTTCCCTCCGTCCGCGAGATGCAGGAACACCTGAGGAAGCGGGGACTGACCGTAGATCTCACAACCGTACTTCGGGACTACGTAGCCTTGGGTCTGAACTATACGGAAGTGCTTTTTCTAGACGTTGGGGGCACGGAGGCGGGGGGACTCTCTTGTTATAGCAAAGCAAAATGCAACACATTGGACCACCCATCTGACCCAAAGCCAGGGTTCAAGCTGTCCCTCCAGAGGTTGAAGGTCGCCGAACGGATTTCCCAGCGCCGACAACTGATTCAGGATTTCGTCTAGGAGTTCGGCTTTGTGCCACCAGTGCGGACGATGTCAGAACTGCTCGCCGCGAAGGGCTGCGTAGCCGGACGGCAGACGATCTCCACAGATTACCGTGAGCTGGGCTACGCCAAACCTGCTGAAAGCCAGGTCCCGTTACCGATAAAGGTGCCGGCGAGCACTAAGCGTCAATACGCCCGATTCGCCGCAGTGAATGACAAGGCAGTGTGACCGTCAGTTATCGCGTTTTCGTTCCCCTCAGGAAGGCCACTTACGGCGCCAGGAACGCCTCAAAGAGCCTCGGACGACTCCCAGCATGACCAAAATGTTTTACAGCTCTAAATGCGATCTGCCTCTTGACAAATTCTAATTATTGTGATACATTAAAAGGAGTAAGCCGGGTGAAGCGTCAACTAAAGTCGAAAACAGGGGAAGGGGTAATTAGCCACATCAGCACAGGCAAGGGTGAGGTGTGCCCGAAATCACCCCATCGCCATCGACCGCCTCGCTCGGCGTCTTCGATATGGTCGGCATCGGGCTGAGCGATGTGGTGTTGGTGCAGAGCAAGAGCCGAGACTATCGACTGGCGGGCTAATCGCTCTGCCTTTCATACGCCCCCATATCGCAGCCGC
>Ga0126379_10001920_pt1 | contig 12950 bp, 16 predicted proteins | sample PanSoiMetPlot_24_FD_92640 | JGI IMG/M metagenome (GOLD analysis project Ga0126379, IMG submission 92640) | Tropical forest soil microbial communities from Panama - MetaG Plot_24 | ecosystem: Environmental > Terrestrial > Soil > Tropical forest > Bulk soil | place: Panama | collected 2016-02-17
CCGTCGCGCCAGTTCCTTCTTTGCCTTTCGATTTCGCCAAAACTTCTTGTCTGTATTCATCCCTGTTCTCCTCCATGGAAATAGGGATTCACTTCGGCCCGGTGACGAATGGTTTAAGAAACTAATCGGGAGAGATGGAGATGTTCTCGGCTGGGGCGTCGGCGGGATCGCATTCGTGAGTGGGGAGGATGGCGCGAATGCGGGTTCCGGTGGGACCGGAGTCCACTTCCAGGCGTCCGCCCAACTCGGCGAGGCGCTCGCGCATACCGGCCAGGCCGATGCCGCCGGCGTGGCCGCCGCGGAAGCGTTGGAGGACGTCGGGGTGTAGGCCCCTGCCGTCGTCCGATACGGCGAGAATGACGAGGTCGTCGGTACAGAGGACCTCGATGTCCACCGAGCTGGCCTTGGCGTGGCGGTGCACGTTGGTGAGAGATTCCTGGAGAACGCGAAACAGGGCCAACTCAATTTGCTTGGGGAGACGCTCCACAACCTCCGCCAAATGTAGATTGACTTGAATGCCACTGCGCTTGGCAAAGCCCTCGGCGTACCAACGAGCAGCGGAGTGAAAACCGAGTTCATCGAGCAGAGGAGGATGGAGCAGGTGGGAAATGGTTCTAACTTCGCCGATGGCGCGATCGGTGAGGTCTATGGACTCCAGCAATAAAGGATAGCTCTCGGCGGTGGCTTCGGCTTCGCGGCGCTGCAGGCGTCCGAGATTGATTTTGAGGCCGGCGAGGAATTGGCCAACGCTGTCGTGGAGTTCGCGGGCAATCCTGCGGCGCTCCACGTCTTGCAGTTCGAGGATACGAGCGGAAAGCATTTTGTAGGATTCAGCATTATTTTTTTCGAGTTGCGCCTGCTGTTTGCGTCGTTCAATTTCACGGAATAGCAAGCCGAAATTGTAGGCGAGGAGAAGCAGCGCCAGGGTGAGACAGGTTGCCAGAATAATCACCAAGCGGATAAAGAGACGATGCCAAACGGTGAGCCTGGTTTGCAGGAGAGTGTCCTCCATACCCTCCATGTTACGGAGCATGTCCGACATGGTTCTTCTGCGGCCGGAAATTGTGGCGAGAAGCTCATTTCTGGACGTGGCGTTAGGGCCCAGGCAGTGCTGCTGGCGAATGCAGGCATTGAGCTGCTCGATTTCCTGCTGAAGGACCTCCTGAAAGGCATCCAAGCGGACCTGCTGGAGGGCATTGTCGGTGGTAAGCTGCTGCAGCTGCGCGACCACGGAAAGCTCTCCTTGGAGCTGCTCATCCAGGTGCGCCACGTCGTTGAAATTCCCAGTGAGCTGGTACAAGTCAAAATTGGCGTGAACACTGCCGATGTCGGAGCGTAGATCCTTGAGCAGGCCACGTACCCGGTAAGTATGGAGGACTAAGTCGCGGCTGCTCTGCAGGCGATCAACTGTGATGAAGCCGATGACGCCCGTTGCCAGGAGGAAGATCGCAGCAAGAACGAGCGATCCGAGACGCATGGCCGGCATGCCTAAAGGATGGGACCTGGAACGATGGGGAACGCCAACAACCGACATGACTTCCTTTCAAAAGGATAAAGAGCACGGGAACTGCCTTGCGGGCGATGCACCTTATATAGCACGATTTGCGCCCAACATCAGCAAACCGAAGAATGCTGCGAGTTCGCTAGACTTCGCTCCTAGAACCGCAGCCCGGGTTTCCGAGCGGCCGCTTGTTCGAGAAGCGGACGCCCAGGAAACCCGGAGGGAATCGCGAGCAATGAGCCAGCACAGCCTGCCATTCGCTTATTTGGACGACGATGACGACGAAGTAGCCTTCTGGTTTTTCACTTCGATTTCGTTCACGACCTGTTGAACGTTCGGAACGTTCTTGGTTACCTTCTCCACAGTCGCGCGTTTGGCCGGGGAGTTGACGCTACCCTTCAAAGTGACGACGCCCTTGTTCACATCATATTTAACGTCACGTTGCAGCTTTAGCTTCACTAGTTCGGCATCGACGTTCTTCTCGATCGCTTTATCCGTGTCGGACTCCACTTTTTTCGCAGTGCTCTCTTCGCCGGGAGGCCGGACGGCAATCTGGTTGGAAACGACTTGCGTGGGGGCGTTGGAGCTGGCAATCATTTCCGCTTGGGATTTCTCAGCATCGGACTTGACGTTGCCAGTGAGGGTGACGACACCCTTCTCACGATCCTGACTAACGCTGACATCGCGCAACCCCGCTTGGTCCAGGGACTGCCGAACGCTGGCGGTGACATCTGGGGACTTGGTGTGACTATCGGAGCAAGCGGAAAGACTGCCGACCACGACGAGAGCGACGATCGCTGCTACCAATTTAAGAACTCGCATGATTCTCCTTTGCTGGTTTCCGCAACCTACAAAAATTCAGATCAGCTGGGAAATCCGGGCCGGTGAAGGGCCAAGGGAGAATATGGATCCAGGCGGGGAAATTCACTATCGGGATGGGCAGGTAGACAGATTGATGATTTTATGTACGAGAAGCTGGGAAAAATAGCAAAGCCCTTTCCTCGGGGCTGAAGCCCGGCAATAGTCAAGCGCTTGTTGTCGGAGCCTAAAGAGTTGGTGTACGAACCAAGAAAGCAGCCCTCAGCGGCTAAAAGGCGATTTGCAGGGCAAGCACATGCGGCACGACTGAAGTCGTGCCCTCCCGCACTCTTAACGACGCCGCTTCGATCGATGGTGCGATCTGGTTTGAGCAGCTTTCGCGGCGGCGCGATGGCGGCTGACGGGACCGCGTTTGCGGGCGCTGGCTTTAGCAAAGCGCGAGAGCGCGCTGGGAGAAGCGGAGGCGGAACCCTCGCGACGTAGTGCGCGGAGCGAGGAATTGGCGCGTTTGCGGGAAGATTCGGACGAAGATCTTCTCTTCGACGAGCGAGCGGATTCAGCCTTCTTGCCGGCAGGAGGAGGAAGGTCGACGCCGGAGCGGCGAGCCTTGGAGAGGCCAATCGCGATGGCCTGCTTTGTGGACCTGGCGCCATGAACACCCTGGCGAATGTGCTCGATTTCCTCGCGAACAAATTCACCGGCTTGCGTGGAGGGAGATTTGCCTTCTTCTTTGTCGCGCTGGGCGCGTCGAACGGTTTCTTGCTCGGGCATAAAAAAGCTCCTGTGAAACAAACTGCAGTTTGTGTTTTGGAGAAGGGCAATTCTATCGGGTGTTTGCCTTAGCGCAAGAAAATCGTTTACAAAATAAATCAATCGACGCGAGAATAAATCAATGTGAGACGCCTGCCAAAAATCCTGTGGGTCATACTCGCAGTCCTCGCGTTTGTGAATGGTCTGGAAGCGCTTCGTTACCTGCTGCCGCATGTGCCGTTTCCCGCGGAGATCGATAACTTCATTCGCCGGCGCATACCGCTTTCGCTGCACGCTTTGGGTGGCGCGATCGCGTTGATGGCAGGTCCGCTGCAGTTTCACCCTCGCTTCCGGGAGGGCAATTGGAATCGCCATCGCCTGTTGGGATGGATCTACTGCGGCGCTGCTTTGCTAGGGTGGTGCGCTTCCCTGTGGATCGCGCCGCATGCCCAGACCGGTTGGATTGCTGCCTGGGGATTTTGGCGCTGGGCGCGGTCTGGATGGTAACGACCACACTGGCTATACGGTTTATATTGCGCGGCGATGCGATACAGCACCGGCGGTGGATGATTCGCAGCTACGCGCTCACCGCTGCTGCCATCACGCTGCGGATTTACCTGCCCCTTATTTTCGTGTTTCATTGGCCTTTTGCGATCGGTTATCCCGCCATTGCGTGGTTGTGCTGGATTCCGAACCGCTTCGTTTGAGGTGACGGGCGACCTCAGAAGGCCGTCCCTGCAGCGGCAGACCAAGCGGGAAGCCTCACCCCTGAAGGGCTGAGCTACAGGAGTGAGGCCGGTGCTACCTTGGCGAAGCCAAGAACCCCGCAAGCAACAACGGCGTGTGGGGCACCCGAAAAAAGCGAAGATTCCTCACTCACCGCGCAGACGGCGTTCGGAATTACAAATTCTTCAGGCAACTAGTGGTCGCTGCGGATTTCGTTGATAACTTCGGTGACGACGGCTTTGTCTAGCTTGGGACTGACATAAGTGCCTTCGCCGACGACGATTCGCAAGGCCTTCAGCAATTCCTGCTCGGCGTCGGCCTTGAGGAGATATCCCCTGGCACCGGCGCGAAAACCGTTTCGCAAGATCTCCGGGGATTCATGAAGGGTGAGTAAAACAATTTTCATTTCGGGATGAGCGTTGCGGATGATGCGAGTGGCTTCGATGCCGTTGATGCCGGGCATGGTGACGTCCATCAGAATCACTTCGGGTTGAAGTTCATCGGCGAGGACGATCGCTTCATTGCCGTTGCCCGCTTCGCCGCAAAGTTCCCATTCAGGAAAGGATTGCAGGATCGACTGGACACCACGGCGAATGAAAGCATGGTCATCAACGATCAGGACGCGGGGCATAGGGCCATACTCTCATAGAGCCGTCGCGGACAAAAAGCGGCTCGCGGGCAGGGACTAAATTGTCTCGAAAGTTTCCGATCAATGTTTCGGCGTGGCGAGCTGGGATCGCACAAGTTAAGCCTCAATGATCTGATTTTTGATGGCGTAGCGCACCAGTTCGCTGACCGAGTGTAATTCCAGTTTGCGCATGATGTTGGCGCGATGGGTTTCCGCGGTTTTCACGCTGATGCCGAGAGCGACAGCAACTTCCTTGCTGCTTTTTCCCTCAGCGAGTAATTGCACGATTTCGCGTTCGCGAGTGGTCAAACGATTGCGTTGGGGAAGTTTGGGTTCGGCACCGGTGACGGTCCTAGAGAAACCGTCCAGAAGCATTTCCGAAGCGCGCGGAGTGAAAAAGGTCCTGCGGTTGGCGATGGAATCGACCGCGGTGACGAGTTCCTTGTCGGCGTCGGATTTGAGGATATAGCCGCGAGCACCTGCTTCTACGACGTCGCGGACCAGCTGATCCGAGAAGTGCATAGTGAGGATGAGAATGCCGGTTTTGGGAAGCACCTTGTGAATGCGGCGGGCAGCCTCGAGACCATTCAGGTCCGGCATGCTGATGTCCATGACAATTATTTCGGGTTTTAGTTGCTCGGCAAGGGTGACGGCTTCCCTGCCGGTCTTAGCTTCGGCGCAGACTTCCCAACCAGGTTTAGCGGTAAGGAGGTCTTTCAAACCCCGGCGGATGATGTCATGGTCGTCGACCACCAAGATTTTCAAGTTATTTATCCCCGATCCAAAAACAGCATGTGGTGCAGTTTCATTTGACACGATGGCTCGCCCTGGCATCTTAGCTCCAATGTGAGAACCTAGTCTCTGGAAGTTTGGCAGGGTAAATTAACCCCTTTGCAGCAAGCGCTTGAATACCAAGTTCACTGTATTTAGCGAGAAGAAAAGCCCCGGAACTGCCCCACGCGGGTGCAGCGGGAGCGCAATAGGAGACGCCGTGGATGCTATTCAACGGTAGCTAAATAATGGCCCACAGGTTCCCGCGTTCCTCTATTACGACTTTACGGTCAGCTCGTTTTGAACCTTGTCGGCGCCGGCGACGTCTGCTGCTTTGGCGCCGATGTTCTTCTTTTCATCTTCAGATTGCACCGGTCCCTTCAGGGTTACGACGCCATTACGAACGATCACCTTGACGTTGTGACCGTAGGTGGAAAGCGCCTTGTCACCGACGATCGACTTGCGGATCTTCTGAGCCAGTTCGCGGTCCTCGGCGGTCTCCTTCTGCTGATCCGCTGTGGTCGCTTGCTGTTTGTTCGCGCCGGTGTTATCCGGCTGCTGCACGGAACGAGCCTGCGTGAGCATGGGAGTCCCGCCGAAGCTGAGCGCCGCCACGCCGACACCAATAGCAACGGTTCTGAGAAATACTCTGCTTGTCATTGAAACGCCTCCTGTATTTTGCCGCGGGAGGAATCATAGGTACGCAATCGAGTGTGGGCTATACGGCGGGAGCTGTACTTTGAGGATTTGCAACCCGTACACGCTTTGCAGTCCCGCTGGATATTTTCAAGAACGCTCAGAGAATTCTCAGGTGGAGTTTTTGTACGCCTGCAGCGATGTGCGTATTGGTGCGGGTTGCGGCGTAATCCATGCTCTACAACGCACTGCAAGGGCTACCAAAAGTATCCCGGTGCACGGTACTTCAGATACGAAACGCAACTTGCAGAACAATTTCAGAATTGAGGGAGATAGAATTATGGCAAAGAACACATCGGTGTTGGGCATTTATGCAAGCCGAAGCGCGCTGGAAAACGCCATCGACGCGTTCCGCGAGGCTGGCTGGGCGGCCACGGATGTTTCCGTGTTGGTGCCGGAAAATCTCGGTCCGAGGGAATTAGCGACACAAAAAGAAACCAAGGCACCCGAGGGAGCAACGGCGGGAGCGGGTACCGGCGCAGTGATCGGCGGGGCGCTCGGGTGGCTTGCGGGCATCGGCGCGCTGGCAATTCCCGGCCTAGGTCCTTTCATCGCGGCCGGACCAATCATGGCGGCGCTGGCAGGCGTTGGCGTTGGCGGGGCGGTCGGTGGTGTCACCGGAGCTCTGATTGGGTTGGGCATACCCGAATACGAAGCCAAGAGGTACGAAGGGCGTTTGCAGAAGGGCGGCATCCTGCTGTCGGTTCATAGCGAAACGTCGGAAGAGGTCAGTGAAGCTAAGGACATCATGAAGCGCACAGGCGCGGAAGACATCTCTTCGACGGGGGAATCGTCGGCAGACGTAAAGGCGACGGACGTAGCATCGAAAAGGGCGGGGAGTTACTAAGTCCGACAGAACCGCGAGTAGTTTAGTGGGAATCCTCCTCGTCGGAGCGTGGGGCGGGGAGGATTGCCTAACCGGGTCAATCACACATGAAATCTGCTTCTCTGCTGACCGCACATCCCCAGGTGTTTAATCGTATCGCTAAGTTGCTGTGGGTAATTGTCCTGGCCCTGGCGATTGCCTTTTGTTTTCTGGCGAGTTCTTTCTGCATCACGCTGGTGCTGGCCACGTTCCTGTCAATCCTGATCGATCCACTGGTAAGTTTTCTAGAGTGCTGGCGCGTTCCGAGATCCGTTTCGTCGGCGCTGTTGATCCTGGCGGGAATGGCGGGGCTGGGGTTGGCCGCGTACGGATCTTACAATCGCGTTTCGACATTTGTTGAGGCATTTCCTTCCTACGCGGACCGCGTGAGAGAAATCGTTGAGCCGCTGAATCACAAAATCCAACAGGTGGAAGAGAGCGCGAAGCGGCTGAACCCGGAGCCAGGGAAAAAGGTTGCGGAAGTAAAGCTGAGGCAGCCGCCAACCTGGCCGTCGTACCTGGTGCGAGGATTCGGATCGGTCTCCAGCGCCATTCTGATTCTGGGCGTGGTGCCATTCCTGATGTTCTTCATGCTGGTACGCAAGGAAAAGTGGTACCAGACAATGGCGCAGCTGCTGGGACCGAAGAATGATCCGCTGGAGTTTTCGAACACCCTGGCACTGATGGTGCGGCGTTTCATGATCGGGAACCTGACCGCGGGCCTGTTCATGGCGAGTGTGACGGTGGTGCTGTTGTGGGCGCTGAAGATTCAGGGCGCGTTGATCCTGGGGCTGGCGAGCGGGTTATTGAATCTGATTCCGTTCCTTGGTGCGGTGCTGGCCACGCTTGTTCCGGTGGCAGCGGCATTGATTCAAGCGGCGCCAGTGAGCACACTGTTGATCATCGGGTTTGCGGTGATTGGTATTCACATTGTTTCCTCGAACTATATTTTCCCGCGGCTGATTGGGTCACGAATGAACATCGGACCGGTGGCGGCGACGGCGGGAATCCTGTTTTGGGGCTGGCTGTGGGGACCGATGGGGGTGCTGCTATCGATTCCGTTGACCGGGGTAATGAAGCTGATCGCGGATTGCCATCCATCGCTGATTCATCTTTCAAACATTCTGGGAGAATCGCCGCAGGCTGCGCGCATGAGCGTTGGTGGCGACAAGGAAATTGACTTGCCCACGATCGTGGCGCCGCGTGTTTCGGAGTGATTGGGCCGCAGCTGCGCCACACTGCAGAGTTCGCACCCGTTTTGGTTGAGGTCCTTCTGGACGCCAAAGGCGCGCCCATCAGGATGACAGCGCGCTTGGCTTCGGTGATCGGAGGCGACGCACAAACCATACAAGCCTCATCCCCCGCAGGGGTGCGCTACCGGCGGTTACCACAATTCGCGGCAGCACAATTCGCTTGAAAGAACCGCGGCTAGAAAGAACAAGGCGGGGCTTGATGCGCCCCGCCTGATGAAGCGAAGTTGGATTGGTTGACTACGGCTTCAGGTGAGGGCTGGCTTGTTGCAGGCGCGATACCAGGGTCTTGCCTGCTGGAGGCGTATCGCTCTTGGGTTCGGTGATGATCTTTGCGGCCGATGCATCGTCGCCATACAAACGGTGATTGGCATCTTCGTCGGGGCGGAGAGTACTTCCTTCCAGTGAAACGCCGGCAAAGGCACCACGAGAGCGCGAGTAACTGAGCATTTCCGAGCGCATGTAAGCATCCGTGTCGGCTGAAGCAGTGCGCCCCTTGGGACCGGCGGCCACGGAAGCGTCGGCGCCGAGTTTCACTTTGCTGTGCAGCAAACTATCGACACCGCGGTTGTTCATCACCAGGATGACGAAATCGGTTGCTTGTCCGCCGATTTGTAACCCGAAGCTGCCACCTTCGAGCGCATACATGGCCGGCGCGCCCCAGGGACCAGTGAAGTCCTTGCCGGTGCGACAAACCATGACGCCGCGGCCATAACTACCGCCGGCGATGAAGGCAGCCTTGAGAACCGAAGGAAGCACTACGACACAACGGGCTTTGTCCAGGAGATCCTGCGGAATATCCTCCGGGACATCGAGGATTTCCTTCATGACGGTGCCGGCATTCTGCAGGCGATCCGCTTCCTTGACGTCATCGGCTTTAGGGCCCGCAAACGAAAAGGGCGCCAAAGCTAGCACGCCAACTAACGCAGTTTTCCAGCCATTCATTGTGACCTCTCTCTTTTGTGTTTGCATTTCTTACTTATTAGACGACCGCTCCAACACCAGAACAGCAATGCCACCGATCAAAGCAAGGGCTCCCAAAATGGGAGGAAGCGGAACGGTGTGGCGTTCCTGCCGGGTGACCTGGATGGGTCCCAGATCAACCGCTTTTTTCGGCACGGTGTAGGTGAAGCCCTGGTACGCCAGCGCAAGGATCCCTAGAACCAAAAGGGCAACGCCGATGATGGTTCTTCCACTCATACGTTCAGTCTCCTAGCGCCGGACGGGCGACACAACTCACGACAGACATTCACGAGTGCGTTAAACGAGCGTGCCTTGCGTCAGGTGCGCCGAATGAGATGGCTGACGAGACTGAGCAAGAAGAGCACGAGGAAAATGTAGAAGAGGATCTTGGCGATTCCCGCTGTGGCAACGGCGATACCGGAGAATCCCAGCACCGCGGCAATGAGCGCAATCACGAAAAACGCGATAGCCATACGCAACATAGTAGCTCCTCCTTGGCCGATCAAATTCAGAATGCAATCAGAGATTACGACCCACCTCATGGCTGCGATCGGGGTGCCATGAGGCTAGCCAGTTTGCTTGAAGCCGGCGATGCTCACCATCCGCTAGTTGCTGTAGTGGCGGCAGTATTTGTCTGCAGCGTCCTGCATAGCGCGGAAGGGTCAGGTACATTTCACAGCATTCCAGAGGAAATGCTGTATGTGTTTCCGGTGGTCGCTGCGTTCTGATGAGCATGCCTGTTTGGTTTTTTTCCGCCCGCAGGCTGCTGGCGAGCAGGAAGATCCAATCAGAAGGAGGGATTCATGAACTGGGACCAAGTGGGAGGAAAGTGGAAGCAATATGCCGGGAAGATAAAGGAGAAGTGGGGGAAGCTGACCGACGACGACCTGACCACGATTAACGGGCAGCGCGAGCAGTTAGTTGGGAAGTTGCAGGAACGCTATGGCATGGCGAAGGATCAGGCGGAGAGCCAAATCGATGAGTTTACGCGCCGGTTGAGTGATGCTGACCGCGAAGCTCACAAGGCGCGCGGCGCCTGAGAAAGCATTGGTCGCTGGAGTTAGGGTGGTAAAAGCGATAAGCGAAATTCGGGGCAGGCTGAGCGAGCCGCCCCGGATTTCAACTCTGCCTCCAGGAGTTTTCGACGTGCCCGTGTAGGACCAGACACCGCAAATGAAAAAACTTCTGCGCCGGATCTTTGCGATCGGTGTTGCCGTGCTGATTGTTTCAGCGCCGCCTGCTAGGGCGTATTCCGTGTTGACACACGAGGCGATCATCGACGTGTTGTGGGACACGAACATTCGTCCGTTGCTACTGAAACGTTTTCCGAACGCGACGCCCGAGGAGTTATTGAAGGCGCATGCGTATGTTTATGGCGGCGCTATCATCCAGGACATCGGCTACTATCCGTACGGGAAGAAGTTTGTCAGCGACTTGACGCACTATTTTCGCAGCGGGGACTTCATCCTCTCGCTGATACGCAATTCGCAGGACTTGAATGAGTATGCGTTTGCGATCGGCTCCCTGGCACATTATGCCGCCGACAATTACGGGCACCGACTGGCCACCAACGTTGCGGTTCCGCTTTTGTATCCGGAATTGAGGAAGAAGTACGGGGCCGTGGTGACATATGAAGAGAATCCCATCGCGCACATCAAAACGGAGTTTGCGTTTGACGTGTTGCAAGTGGCCAAAGGGCACTACGCCCCCGACAGTTACCACGCGTTCGTCGGTTTCGAGGTGTCCCTGCCGGTGCTGGAGCGGGCTTTTCGGGAGACCTATGGACTCGAGTTGAGGTCCATTATTTCGAATGAAGAGAAGGCCGCCAATTCCTACCGCAACAGCGTAAACGGGCTGATACCCAAGGCCACGCGCGTGGCATGGAACCTGAAGCAGGAGGATATTCAAAGGGATGTGCCGGGAATTACGCGACAAAAGTTTCTCTACAATCTGTCGCGGGCGAGCTACGAAAAGGAATGGGGGAAGGACTACCGACGGCCAACCGCGAGCGACAAGTTTCTGGCGTATTTGATTCGGATTCTGCCGAAGATCGGGCCGCTGAGGATCCTGGCGTTTCGAACGCCGACGCCCGAGACGCAAAAACTGTTTGAGAACAGCTTTAACACCACGGTGGACCGCTACCGCGTCTTGCTGAACGACCTGGGCCAAGGGCGGCTGCAGCTTGTGAATGACAACTTCGATGTTGGCGAGGCTACGCCGCGCGGCAAGTACAGACTTGGGGACAAAACGTGCGCGGAACTCCTCGATCGTCTCTCCAAGCAACGCATGGCGGGAGTGGACCAAGAACTGAAGACCCAACTGCTGGTGTTCTACGCCACGAAAGACAATTCCAACACTGGGAAAAAGCACGATAAGTCTGCGGCGAGAATCCAGCAGGAAATCAAAGAGTTGCAGGGGAGTACGGCAGTCTCCACAAGCGCCGGGGAATGACCGGGGGCGCGCGATTCGGCGCCACAGATGTGCGTTTGTCGACCGGCAGTGTACACGGAGACAGCACACGCGCTACAGCATTTGCTCGATAGCCGTTTCGGTGCATGGAAGCTAGCCTCGCTGGGTTTCGTTGAACCAGATTCCCTGGGGGCTTTCAAGGAGAGAAACATGGACTTGCTGATGACCGTCGGAATCGTGCTTCTGATTCTATGGCTGTTGGGCCTGGTGACCTCGTACACGTTGGGCGGTTTCATTCACATTCTGCTGGTGCTGGCAATCATTGTGATCTTGATCCGCGTTATCCAGGGGCGGCGACCTATCCCATAAGGTGCGGTTGGGAAATCGACAGCCGAGACGCACTGAAACTTCAGCAATGAGCGGACCGGAACGAACGCATATTCGGGACGCTGGGGTTTTTCCGCGCAGGGTGCGTGGGTTCCTTGAGATGCGTTCAATCGATCGGCAAAAACTTTCTTAAATGCGATGAAATGTGTTGGCAGTGAGTTTCTTTTAATAGGCGCTCGCCTTGACACTCCTTCAAATGTGGCCTAAACTATGTAGTTTTTAGGTGGACCTTTGGGGCCATCTGGGTGAGGCAAACATGGATAAGAAGCGTTTGGATTACTACAAGAAGAAATTACTGACGCGTCGGGATGAGTTAGTGAAGACCATTACGCGTACGGAAGAGGAAGGTCGGCAGGCGGACGACGATCCGACCGTCGACCTGGCAGACAAGGCGGCAAATTCCTACACCAAGGAATTCCTGTTCGGGCAGACCAGCTCAGACCGCAATATGCTGAATCAGATCGACGAAGCGCTGAAGCGCATTCGCAATAACGCATTCGGTCAATGCGCCAGCTGCCAGGAAGAAATGCAACAGAAGCGCCTGGAAGCGGTGCCCTGGGCCAAGCATTGCATCTCCTGCCAGGAAAAGATGGAACAGGGGCAATTGTAGAAACCTACCTGAATTCTGTTACTAATTGAGTACTTAATAAATGTAGTATTAAAGCAGGGAGCGGAGGCTTGCCTGCTTATGGCAGCGGAACCCCGGTGGTCACGACTAAGGGCAGGCCATCCGGGGCGTTGGCCAGCGTTATTTTTCCGAGCGATGGCGGAACGTGCGCATCGCTACTGACGACGGCGGGCCGGCTGCCCATCTGCCGAAGTTGTCCGGCATTGTTTCGCCGGAACCCGCTGGAGAGCGGCGAGGTTTGCGGCGTGCCGGGGAAAGCGACCAGGAATTTGCGATTTTCCCGGCGTTCCGGGAGCAGAAATATGCGTTCGAGCGGGCACGCCGCAATGGCCAGTAGGAAGGCGCGCTGCTACGCGCGACAATGCCGTTGAACTACGCTGGGCCGGTGGTTTGTCGAGTGCTTGCTGGAAGTAATCCGCGCGCATGAAAAGCGTTTGTGGGGAGACATGGTAGTACCCGTGCCATAGCACCGGCAGAGAAAGAAAGAACGCGGGTTCAAACAGGTGGAACTGTTCGCGAGGCCATTGGCGAGGCGCCGGGGTATCCCTTACCGGCCG
>Ga0126379_10001921_pt1 | contig 12949 bp, 9 predicted proteins | sample PanSoiMetPlot_24_FD_92640 | JGI IMG/M metagenome (GOLD analysis project Ga0126379, IMG submission 92640) | Tropical forest soil microbial communities from Panama - MetaG Plot_24 | ecosystem: Environmental > Terrestrial > Soil > Tropical forest > Bulk soil | place: Panama | collected 2016-02-17
CGGCCACGCCACTGCAGTTCTATTTGACCAATCAACTTCACGCCTCCGACGCCGCCTTCGCCAACTTCAACGCCATCTTCGTGGTTTCGTTCCTTCCGGCCTTTTTCTTATACGGCTATCTTTGCAAGAGGGTCTCTCTCGAAAAACTGTTGTGGTGGGGAACCCTCGTAGCCGTGCCTCAGATGCTGCCCCGGGCCTTCATCTATTTTCGCGCGCTCGCCCAAACTCTGGCGGCCCCTATCGGCCTGATGGGAGGAATCGCCACTGCCGCCTATTTCGATTTGGCCATGCGTTCCTGTCCCGCCGGTCTCCAGGGAACGCTAATGATGCTCGTGGACGGAGTCTATATCCTCTCGGCGCGCGGCGGCGACGTGCTCGGCGCCAGAATCTAGTTGAGCAGCCCCGCGCATGGATTCCTCTATTGCGTCATCGCCACGGCGGTCTATGCAATGATCCTTCCGCTCATTCTCCTAATCCCCAAGCGCCTCATTGCCACCGCCGACGGCGAATCAAGCCGGGCCGCCGACCCCTCCGCATCCGCCAACATCCCAGAGTCCGAACTCGCGCGGTAAAACCTGCGCGTTACCATCAAACCTATGAAGCATGCTCTGGCCGCCTTGCTCTGTATCGTTCTGTCTTCTCCGCCCGGCCGCGCCGCAGACCTATCTCCGCTTCGCGGCTTCTCCAGCCAGTCCTCCACGGCCGAGCGCAATTGGGAAGACAAGTTCCGCGCCCTCCCCGACCGCGCCAACATCCGCCAGTACATCGAGCGCCTCACCGCCCGCCCCCATCATCTCGGCTCGCCCTATGACAAAGACAACGCAGAATGGATCCTCGCCAAATTCAAAGAATGGGGTTTAGACGCGAAAATTGAAACCTACGACGTTCTGTTCCCTACTCCTAAGGAGCGTCTCCTCGAATTAACCGAGCCCTCTCGCTTCAGAGCCAAGCTTCAAGAGCCGGCCATCGCGTCAGACCTCACCTCCTCGCAACAAAACGAGCAGCTACCTTCCTACAACGCCTATTCCATCGACGGTGACGCAACGGCGCCCGTGGTCTACGCCAACTACGGGGCTCCTGAGGATTACGAGCAACTCGATCGCTTGGGCGTCTCTGTGAAGGGCGCCATCGTGATCGTCCGTTATGGCGTGAACTTTCGCGGCATCAAACCGAAGATCGCCGCCGAGCACGGCGCCGTGGGCTGCATTATTTACTCCGATCCCCGCGACGACGGCTACTTCGCAGGCGAAGTTTATCCGCAAGGACCCTACCGCCCGAAAGATGGAGTGCAGCGGGGCAGCGTGATGGATCTCACCGTTTATCCTGGCGATCCACTCACTCCCGGCGCCGGCGCGACCAAGAGCGCCTCGCGCCTCACCATCGCCCAAGCCGCCCCCGTGCTCACGAAAATCCCCACCCTACCCATCTCCTATGGCGACGCCCAGCCCATCCTCGCCGCGATGGGCGGAGCCACGGCGCCGGAACGTTGGCGCGGTGCTCTCCCCATCACCTACCATCTCGGTCCCGGCCCCGCCAAAGTGCACCTCAAGCTCGCCTTCAACTGGGACATGAAACCCGCCTATGACGTCGTCGCGCGCATTCCGGGCTCGGCCTATCCGGACGAGTGGATCGTCCGCGGCAATCATCACGATGCCTGGGTCAACGGCGCCGACGATCCCATCTCCGGCGCTAGCGCCCTGATGGAGGAAGCCCGCGCCTTGGGCGCGCTTCTGCGCCAAGGCTGGAAGCCTAAGCGCACCATCTTCTACTGCGTCTGGGACGGCGAGGAAGAAGGGTTGATCGGCTCCACGGAATGGGCCGAGGATCACGCCTCCGATCTCCTTCGCAACGCCGCTGTTTACATCAACTCCGACAACAGCGGCCGTGGATTTCTTCAAGCCTCCGGCTCGCATACCCTCGAAAAGCTGGTCAACGACATCGCCCGCGAGGTCGAAGATCCTGAAACGAAAATGACCCTGTGGAAGCGGCTCCAGCTCAATCGCATCGCCAACCGTCCGGCCGACCGTCAGGAACTTCGCGAGCGGTCCGATCTTCGCATTGAGCCCCTAGGCTCCGGCTCCGACTACACCGCCTTCATCGATCATCTGGGAATCGCTTCTCTCAACATCGGCTTCGGCGGCGAAGATGGATCGGGAATCTATCACTCTATATACGACGATTTCTACTGGTATACCCATTTCTCCGATACCGATTTCAACTACGGCCGCGCTCTGGCGCAGTTCGTCGGACTCTCGGTTCTGCGACTGGCCGATGCGGATCTGCTCCCCTACGACTTTTCGGACTTCACCAACACGATCCATCGCTACGTCGACGAAGTGACGAAGCTGGCGCGCGATCAGAGCGACCAGATCGTTGAAACCAACCGGGAAATCGACGAAGGCGCCTTCTTCGCCTCGGCGGACCCCAAGCGCAAATCCGTTCCTCCCGCCAAACAAACCGTGCCCGACGCCTTGAACTTCATGCCTCTGCAAAATGGCCTTGCGGCGATCGAGCGCAACGCCGCCCAGTATGATCGTGCTTTGGCGCACATCTCGGAAAACGACGGCGCCGCACTCGCCCGCGCTTCGATCCGCGACGCCAATGCAAAGTTGATTTCCGTCGAGCGCGCCCTCACCCTGCCCGATGGCCTACCCGGCCGCCCCTGGTTCCAGAACCAGATCTACGCCCCCGGCTTCTACACCGGTTATGGATCCAAAACTCTGCCCGGCGTGCGCGAGAGCATCGAACAAAAACAATGGACGCTCGCCCAGGAACAGATTGTCCGCCTAGGTAAAGTGCTGGAGAACGCGGGCGAAGCGATCCAATCCGCCGCCACCGCCCTCGATCGCGCCACAGCCGCCCCATGACCGCCGCTCAAAGCGCGCTCTTGATATCCGTCTTTGAAAAATCCCGTCCCTTAAACAGCAGCGGCTCTCGCGTCAGCTTCGCCAGCGCGTAGGCGAAGCAGTCGCCAAAATTCAGCCCGGCGGGATGACGCCCCTTGCCAAAGTCGGCATAGGCTTGGCGCGCGGCGTGCGCCTGTTCTTCGGTAATCGGCTCTATCACGATTCCAGCGCGCCGGAAAAATGCATCGAACTGGCGGCTCCCCTCCGCCCGGGTCTGGGCATCGACAACCAGCGCTGCTTCCACGAAATTCGCCGCCGATATGCGGCGCGACTCCGCCTCGCTCAGAGCGCGAGCATAAATCTCGGCGTCCTTCTCGTCGAACAGAATGGCCACTACTGCCGAAGTATCCACAATCATCGAGGCAAACCCCGCTTGTCATACAGCATTCTGCCGTGGTCAACAGGACGGCCCGTCAGGGCCCCAGCACACCGCTTTCCGATCGCGAGCAGCTCCGCCGCCGTCGCCTCGGGCTGTTTGCGCCGGCGAACCTTCTCCAGCCGCTCGCGCAGCGCCTCGGTCACCGCACGCGTCATCGTTTCGCCGGTCTCCCGTTGCAGAGCCCTGGCAAGTTGGTGCGCTTCTGGATCTTTGACATTTAAGTTCACTGAAATCCGCCTAGGAAGAAATTTATCTGCCTGTCTTTATTCTAGCCCGTGAAGCGCCGCCTCGGTTATCATCCTCTAAGGAGGCGTCCCCGCTATCGTTTCCCTCACCGTCCTGGCAAGCTCGAGCGCCGGCAATTCGGCGCTCGTCTCCACTAGCCGCACGCGAGTCCTCATTGATGCGGGCCTGAGTTGTAAGGAAACGTTTAAACGGCTGCCCTCGGATGTCGCCCCCGAATCCCTCAACGCTATCCTCATCACCCACGAACACACCGACCACGTCGCGGGTCTCCCGGCCATCGCCAAAAAGCTAGCCATCCCCATCTATATTTCGCGCCTCACCGCCCCCGCCATTTCTTGGGGCGACTGCATACCTAAGCTGGAATTATTCCAGGCCGGCTCTAGCTTCCCCATTGGCGATCTTGAAGTCACCAGCTTCACCGTTCCCCACGACGCCATCGATCCTGTCGGATTTTCTTTCGAGGCAGACGGAATCAAGATCTCCGTTGCCACCGACCTTGGCTATCTGCCCGATTCTGTCCGCTTCCAGGTCCGCGACTCCGATGTCCTTCTACTCGAAGCCAATCACGACCTGAACATGCTCAAAGTGGGCCCCTATCCCTGGTCCGTAAAGCAGCGGGTGATGGGGCGCATGGGTCATCTTTCCAATGATGTCGCTTGCAAATTCGTGCGCGACGAATTGGCCCCGCGCACTTCCACTCTGATCCTGGGCCATCTGAGCGAGCACAATAATCATCCCGTTCTGGTCGAACAAGCCGCCGCCGAGGCGCTCGATGGCCGCGGCTTATTCACGCGCTTCCTAGTGGCGGGCCCGCGAGGCCTCGCCGAACCCCTCGTTTATCCATGATCGCCCGCTATACGCGCCCTGAAATGGGCCGCATCTTCAGCGACGAAAACCGCTTCGAACAATGGCTCCAGGTGGAGCTCGCCGCCAGCGAGGCCCTGGCTGAAACCGGCGAGGTCCCCGCCGAGGCCGCCGCCGCCCTACGAGCGCACGCCGGCTTTGACGTCAAACGCATTCACGAGATCGAGCGCGATGTCAAGCACGACGTCATCGCTTTCACCACCGCCGTAGCCGAGCGCATCGCGGCCGCCGGCTGTGGCGCCGCCGGGCGCTGGCTGCACTACGGCCTCACCTCGAACGACGTCGTCGATACCGCTCAGGCCCTGGTGCTCCAGCAAGCCTCCGGCCTTCTCTTGCAGGGCGCCCGCGAGCTCCTCCAGTCGCTTGAGCGCCGCGCCTGGGAATTCAAGGATGCCGTTCAAATCGGCCGCACGCACGGCGTCCACGCCGAACCCATCACCTTTGGCCTGAAGTTGGCTTTGTGGTACGACGAGCTTCGCCGCAATACCGCGCGCCTCGACCGAGCCTCTGAAGATCTGCGCGTCGGCAAAATCTCCGGAGCCGTCGGGACCTTCGGCCACATCGGCCCCGAGGCGGAGGAGAAAATCTGCGCCCGGCTCGGCCTTAAACCCGCCCCCATCGCTAGCCAGGTTCTTTCCCGCGACCGCCACGCCGCCTGGGTCTCCGCGCTCGCCCTCGTCTCTGCCACGGTTGAGAAGATCGCCCTCGAAGTTCGCCATCTCCAGCGCACCGAAGTCCGGGAAGCCGAAGAACCCTTCACGGAAGGCCAGAAGGGCTCCTCAGCCATGCCTCATAAGCGCAATCCCGTCGTCTCCGAGCAGATCTGCGGCTTGGCCCGGGTCGTTCGCGCCAATGTTCAACCCGCCTTGGAGAATATAGCCCTTTGGCATGAGCGGGATATCTCCCATTCTTCGGTCGAGCGCATAATCCTCGCCGATTCCGCCATCCTCACGGACTATCTACTCGCCAAAACCCGCTGGCTCGTCGATGGCATGCGTGTTTACCCCGAACGCATGCTGCGCAACCTCGACGCCACACGGGGGTTAATCTTCTCCGGCCAGCTCCTGCTCGATCTCACCGCCGCCGGAATGCTCCGAGAGGAAGCTTACAGGCTAGTCCAGAGCCACGCCATGCGCGCCTGGGAGACCGACGGCGATTTCCGGTCTAGCGTAGAATCAGATCAGGAAATCTCTTCCTTTCTATCACTTGGCAAGCTGGAGGCAGCTTTTTCCCTGGATCGCCATCTGGCGCACATCGATCGCATCTTCTCCCGAGTCTTCCAAGAAAGTCTCTATCCTGCAATAACTTAGTAAGTAACAGAAACATTTCAAAAAAATTTCGGGATATAAATCGGCACTTTATAGGTTAAACTTTACATAGGAACCGAGATGCGACACCCCCGTCCGCTGGAGTACGATTTGGCTCGCGTGTTGCTGGTCGACGACGATCCGACTTCTCGCCTCACGCTCAAGACCGTACTGGAAGCTGGCGGATATTCAGTAGATTCCGCCGCCAGCGCGGCTGAAGCTGTCGGGAAATTGGACGAAGGCGAGTACGAGCTTGTGCTCAGCGACTTACAGATGGAATCCCCCGAAGCTGGTCTAAAAGTACTAGCCCATGCCCGCATGATGGACTACAAGCCGGCTACAGCCCTGCTTACAACCTATAAAAACGCCGATCCCGGCCCTCATCCCGGTAATACCCGTCGCCGCGATTCTATGCTCATTAAGCCCGAGGATCTTCCCGGCTTGCTCAGCAAAGTCGCCGAAATGATCAGCCAGCGAGCCACCCGCCGCCTCCAGCGCCAGCTCCGCTTGGGCGACCGCCAACTCCGGCCTGCTAACGCATAGGAACACAATTGGGCGAATAGTGCCTGAAACCCTCGGGCGTCATAAATCCGTGTGAGCGCGTGTTATGCTAAACTTCCCTCAGAAGCTGATGCGTCCGCGCCGTCCGTTCCTGGCGAAGCTATTTAGAAATGGCAGCCTCGCTCCGCTGCTTGGCCTGTCGGCGATCATCGCCGTTGCCGCCGCAGTACCCGGTTCACCCAAGCAAACCGGAACGCAGTCGCATCCGCTCGTCCGCCTAATCCATTCCGTGTTCCAGTTCGTCGCGCCCTCCGCGGAAAAACCTTCGGCCCGCTCCTATCCGCCCGGCCCTCCGCCGCGCCTGTTCTTTACGCCCGTCTCCGCATCTCTGTGGATGGTCGTCATGGCGCCCATTCCTCCGGTCGCGCTGCGCCTCCGCCGTCTCCATCTCCGCTGCTAATGCTTCGCGGCTTTCACCGTCAGCCGAAGGCCAAAGCTAAAGCTGATAGCTGAAAGCTGACAGCTAAGAAGTCAAAAGCCAGTCGCTTTCTGGAGACCTCAACATGAATACTTTCGAAACGATCCTCGCCAAGATCTTCGGCACCAAGCACGAGCGCGAAGTCAAGGCCATGCAGCCCATGATCGCAGCCATCAACGATCTCGAGCCGCAGATGCAAGCGCTCTCCGAGGAAGACCTCGCCGCTCAAACCGTCCGGTTCCGCGAACAGCTCGACCAGGGAGCCTCACTCGAGGATCTGCTCATCCCCGCCTTCGCCACCGTCCGCGAAGCCGGCCGCCGCGTGCTCAACATGCGCCACTTCGACGTCCAGTTGATCGGCGGAATCGTGCTTCATCGCGGCAAGGTCGCCGAGATGAAAACCGGCGAAGGTAAAACTCTCGTCGCCACGCTTCCGGTCTACTTGAACGCACTCGAGGGCAAGGGCGTCCATGTGATCACCGTCAACGATTATCTCGCCCGCCGCGACTCGGAATGGATGGGGCGCATCTACAACGCTCTCGGGATGACCGTCGGCGTTATCGTCCACGACCTCGACGATGATGAGCGCCGCGCAAGTTACGGCTGCGACATCACCTACGGCACGAACAACGAATTTGGCTTCGACTACCTCCGCGACAATATGAAATTCCGCATCGCCGATTGCGTTCAGCGGAACATCGATCCCATCTCCGTGCAAGCCCCCGACAACAGGGGATCCCAACTCAAGATCTTCAACTACGCCATCGTCGACGAAGTCGACTCCATCTTGATCGATGAAGCCCGTACCCCCCTTATCATCTCCGGCCCCAGCGAAGAATCCACCGACAAGTACTATCGCGTCAATCGCATCATCCCCAACCTGATTCGCGGCGAGGTCATCGAAGGCAAAGAGCCCGGCCAGAAGTGGATGACCGGCGACTATACCGTCGAGGAAAAACACCGCAGCGTCGCCCTGACCGAAGAAGGCGTGCTGAAAGTCGAAAAGCTTCTCGGCCTCGGCAACCTTTACGAAGCCATCAACATGGAGATGAACCACCATGTGCAGCAGGCCCTCCGCGCGCACGTGCTCTATCTCCGAGACCGCGATTACGTGGTCAAAGACGACGAGGTCATCATCGTCGACGAATTCACCGGCCGCCTCATGCCCGGCCGCCGGTGGTCCGACGGCCTCCATCAGGCCATCGAGGCCAAGGAAGGCGTCCGCATCCAGCGTGAAAACCAGACGCTCGCCACCGTCACCTTTCAGAACTACTTCCGCATGTACAAAAAGCTCGCCGGCATGACCGGAACCGCCGACACCGAGGCTGCCGAGCTTAACAAAACCTATAACCTCGACGTCACCATTGCCCCCACCAACAAGCCGCTCCGCCGCCACGAGTTCTCCGACATCGTCTACCGCACGGAGGAGGAAAAGTTCCGCAACGCCGCCAAGGAGATCCTCAAGTTGCACGAAAAAGGCCAGCCCGTGCTGGTCGGCACCATTTCCGTGGAGAAATCCGAGAAATTAGGCGGAATTCTCAAGAGAATGGGCCTCAAGGAACACAAGGATTTCGAGGTCCTCAACGCCAAAAATCACGAGCGCGAAGCTTTCATCGTCGCCCAAGCCGGCCGCAAGGGAGCCGTCACCGTCTCCACCAACATGGCCGGCCGCGGCACCGACATCCTGCTCGGCGGCAACCCCGAATTCATGGCCAAGGAGTACTTCCGCAAGCAGAATAGAGATCCCGACTCCTTGCAAACCGCCGCCATCGGCACGACGGAGCGCCAGGAGTGGGACCAGGTCTATTCCCGGTTCAAAGCCGAGACCGCTCAAGAGCACGACGAAGTGGTCGAACTCGGCGGCCTCCATATCCTCGGAACCGAGCGCCACGAATCTCGCCGCATCGACAATCAGCTCCGCGGACGCGCCGGCCGCCAGGGCGATCCCGGCAGCGCGCGCTTTTATCTTTCTTTGCAGGACGACCTCATGCGCATTTTCGGCGGCCCGAAAATGCAGAATCTCATGCTCCGTCTGGGCATGGAAGAAGACGTTCCCATCGAAAGCAAAATGATCACGCGCCGCATCGCCGCTGCGCAAAAGGCCGTCGAAGCGCAGAATTTCGCCGCCCGCAAGCACGTCCTCGAATACGACGATGTCATGAACAAGCAGCGCCAGGCTGTCTACGGCATGCGCCGCGGCTTGCTCGAAGGCAAGGATCAAAAGGACCGCGTCCTCGAAATCATCGAGGGAATTCTAGCCAGCTTCATCGACACACGCTTGCCCGAGAAAAGCCATCCCAGCCAGTGGGATTTCCCCGGCCTCGAAACCGACATCCTTACGCAGTTCGGCGTCAAGATTCCTACCGAATCCCTCATGAACGTCGACCGCCGCCAGATCGAGGCCGATATTCGCGAGCAATTAGTCAAAAAGTACAGCGAAAAGGAAAGCATGATCGGCGCCGATCTGATGCGGGAGACCGAGCGCATGATCATGCTCAATGTCATCGACAACCAGTGGAAAGACCACTTGCTGTCGATGGATCACCTGAAGGAAGGCATCGGTCTCCGCGGCTACGGCCAGAAGGACCCGCTGATCGAATACAAGAAAGAATCCTTCGTCCTGTTCCAGGACATGATGGATCGCATCGAAGACGAAACCATCCGCTACCTCTTCTTCCTCCAGCGCGTGGAAGAACCCGCGCCCGGCAGCGAAGTCCCCGGCAATATCCCTTATCCGGAACTTTGGGCGGATGAAGAAGAAGAGGAGGCGGCGGAGGAAACCGTGAGCGTCGCCGCCGCTCCTGCACTTGCACCCGTCAGCAAGGCCGCGCAGTCCGCCGTCCTCGATTTCACCAGCAGCCTCCAACGCAAAAAGCAAAAAGAGCTTGATCAGCTCCAGTTCGTCGGAGGTGAAGCCTCGGCGCCCAAACAACCTAAACTTTCTGCCAAGAAAGCTGGCCGCAACGATCCCTGTCCATGCGGCAGCGGAAAGAAGTACAAAAAATGCTGCGGAGCTTAAATTTACCCCTTTTCTTCGCCTGTATTGGCTTCGTTTTTTCAGGCTCCGCCCAGGCGGCCATCTTCTCCGACCAGATCGGCCCGTACCACGAGACCTTGGCCAAGCCGATCCCTGCAGGTGACCCGGCCCTATATCAGGAATACGGCTTCCAAGAAGCAGAACAGGCCGATTTCATTGGGCCCTCCGGACGCTTCCATGCCAGCGCCTGGCGCTTTGCCGATTCCACAGGCGCCATGGCGTTTCAGCAATCCCTGGCAGGCAAGACCACCATCGCCCACGGCAACTATGTCTTCCAATTCACTGGAGGCCAGCCCGCCCAAGACGACCTTGAAGCTTTTTACCTCGACCTCCCCAAGTTCGAAACTTCGCCCCTTCCCGTCCTTCCCACTTACCTTCCGCGTCAGAATCTGATCGCCGGCTCCGAACGCTACATCCTCGGCCCCGTTTCTTTGGAGCGCTTCTTCCCCCAAGTTTCGCCCTCGGTCGCAGCTTTCCACCTCGGAACCGAAGCCCAAGCCGGCCAGTTTTCGACCCAGAAGGGTCCCATGGTGTTGGCGATCTTCAACTACCCCACGCCGGCCATCGCCATGGAGCGCTATAACGAGTTCCAGAAGCTCCCCGGCGCCGTTGCTAAGCGCGCTGGACCTATGGTGGCGGTAATCCCTCAGCCCCCCGATGCCGACGCAGCTGAACGAGTCCTGGCGCAAGTTCAATACAACGTAAATCTCACCTGGAATGAAAGCCTTGGCGGTCCTACGGTCAAAGATAGCGCCAAAATGATCCTCACGATTGTTGCGCTCGCCGGCATTATCCTTTTGCTCTGCTTGACCGCAGGAATCGGCTTCGGAGCCCTCCGTATTGTCCGCCGAAAACTGGGCTGGCAGGGCCCTGAGGCCGATAAGATGATCGTCCTCCACTTGGGCGACAAATAAACCTCGCAGTTGCCCAGTGTTAGAAGCGAAACAAACCCCGGGGTCCAAATGTTTGCCATCACGTGCCCGTTCCTGATCCTCCCCTAACTCTCAACCCCTGAATGGCTTAGCAGGTATCCTCTTTTTCCCTTGACATAGTTCCCCGCACGCCCTAATATCCAATCACATAGGTTTTGGCGGTTGCGAAGCCGTCGAAGCTGATTCTCCCATGTACATCACCCTGCGAAAAACAGGGTTCGAAAAATGCTCACCCCCGAGGTGAGCATTTTCGTTTTACCTGGCCAAATCTCCTCCACCTTGCCTCTCAAATCGCTTCTGGCAGCCTTCTAGCTCCGTGTGATACCATCCTGGATGAATCCCTCGCCGCGGAGAGGTGGCTGAGTGGTCGAAAGCAGCGGTTTGCTAAACCGTCGTAGGGGCCTAAACCTCTACCGGGGGTTCGAATCCCCCCCTCTCCGCCAGAGTTTTCATGGATTTTCGAGCCCGAAGTATTCTCGGGCCACGCCGTCACCGCGAGTAATCTTTCTGGACCTCGTACAGCGGAAATGCTGGATCAAGAGTCCGGTAGTGAAGATGCCGCCGGGATAGTTCGCTGAGAAGAGCTTCGGATTCGAATGCCCCTGTGTCCTCCAGGTCCAGCAGGAAGCGGGAGGTTCCTAAAGCCGACATTCTGTCGAGCTCGTTCTGCGCCCAGCCGGCTACTGGAACTCTGCCCTGTGGCGGCAGACCATTTCGTTTTGGCGTACCGCTCGCCAAGCCGTAAACTCCTCTCCGCAACCCACCCTCAGCACGAGTTGCGGGGCTGGATCCGGCAGATGCAGCACAGACGGCGCGGCGTCTCCGAACGCCGGGGAATCTCTGCGCCAAATCGACTGCAACAGAAAGTACCGATTATTATTGTCCTGCGGTTCGAGGCTGGTATAGAAATACCAGGTAGGCACAGAACGGGCGGCCACATAGATCGGATCGCATGATTTACTCCGAAGCAAAGCGGCTACGTCTTCCCTTCCTCGCTCTCTCGTCCTGGAACCGCGCAGCGCGCGGATTGCGGGAAAAGCACTGGTAATGTGCAGCCGATTGTGTGCCTGGAGGAAACCGGCCGCGAGGATCGGCACAAGAACCACCGCGGCTACTCGCCCGTGATGTCCTGGTAGCCCCTGGGCAAGTTTGGTCACAACGAACTCGGCTCCAACCGCGGTCGCGTAGGCAACCGGCGGCGAAAGAAACATCCATAGCCGCGGCGCAACAGGATAGAAATGCAGGATTGCGAGTATCGTAGTCGTGACTGTGGGACATCCTCCTAGAATGAATGACGCCCAATCCCTCCGAATAATCATCGCTGCGATCGCAAGAAACGCCAGAACAAAGCCGGGGATGACGCCGCCCGCGCTAGCTCCAAACAAGGAGTCAGACACATTTCTCCATCCCCGGATGGTCCCTATGCTCAGGTAACTGTCAGCCCAGAAAGACCGCATGTAAGGACTTGATGCGATTGGTGCGTACGAGTATAAATAACAAATTCCTGCCAGAGTGGCCCAGGCTAACAAGCACGGAACGATCCACCGACGGGTTCTCCTAAGTTCGGGAGCAAGAAACGCCCATATCAGTAGCCAGGCGAGTATTACCATCGACGGTTGGGACAGGAACACGCAGAGGCATCCGGATACCAGGACAATCCACCACGTACCGGACTCCTTACCGCGGATCTTGATGAAAGCCGCTAATCCGAAAATGAACGCGGTGGCGAAAGCATCTGTTTCATATTGCTTAAAGAACCCTGTATATATGATTAACCCGGAGTGGAGCGCGAGTAACGTTGTGGCGATCAACGCGGACCTTCCCGGGCGAAGAATCTTGACCGAAATATATACAACTGGAAGAATAAATAGCGAGGCAAAAAGAGACACCAAACGATAGATGTATTCAGCGTGCGGTCCCGTTTTGGCGAGTGCATGCAAGATTGCTAGATACAAGGGTCCCGCCGTTTGTTCGAACCCCAACGGAGTGAACCAGCCTTTTGGAGACCAGCGTTGCAGAGCAAGGTAAAGAAGACCCTCATCGTGGGTCACGCCTCGATCGCTCAGAAAGAGGACAAGGCGCGCTCCAACACCGGTCGCGATCAGACCTGCAAGAGTCAACATCCAGAGATAATGCCGTACCGATACCACAGGTCGGCGCTCGCGACGCCCGCTTTGAGCGTGGGACGGCTCGCCATAACCTCCAAATGCCTTGTGTTTTAGTCTACATCGTACTTCGTGCTGCTGCAAGCTGGAGGCGATTTCATCTGGGTGTGACAGGCGATTTACCGCCCATGCCA
>Ga0126379_10001922_pt1 | contig 12947 bp, 14 predicted proteins | sample PanSoiMetPlot_24_FD_92640 | JGI IMG/M metagenome (GOLD analysis project Ga0126379, IMG submission 92640) | Tropical forest soil microbial communities from Panama - MetaG Plot_24 | ecosystem: Environmental > Terrestrial > Soil > Tropical forest > Bulk soil | place: Panama | collected 2016-02-17
CGAGCGCACCGCCCGCATCGCCACCGGATGTGGCTTCACCCGGCAAGCAGGTCGAGCAGGCCGCACCGCCGGTTGAGCAGGCCGCGACGCCGGTTGAGCGCGCCACGCCGCCCGCTGTGACACCCGCCCGCCCCGTTGAGCAGGCCGCGGCGCCACTGCCGCGACCACGACCCGAGACCGCCGGGGTCTATGTTCCGGCACCGCCGCCCGGCTTGCCGCGCGCATCGCCAACCAACCATCCGCCGACGCAGACCGCCCATCCGCCGACGCAGACTGCGCCGGTCGTCGCGAGTGCCGCGCCCGGCAATCTGCCGCCCGTCCCAACGCTGCCGCCGCCTGTCGTCGTGGCGCCACCGAGCCAAGTCGCCGTGCCGCCATCGGCGCAGGCTGCCCTGCCGGCGCCCAACGCCGCCACGCCGGGACCCAACGCTCTGCCGGATGCGGCCGCCGCCGATGCGCAGGCCGAGCGCCCACCGGAGCGACGCGGTCCGGTCAGAGCCGTCCTCTCGACGCTGTCGTCCGTCGTCGGCACCGCCGCCAATGCGACCGGACACACGGTCAACTGGGTCATCGAGCTGCCCGGCAAGGCGATCGATGCGGGCGGCCGCGTCATCGGCGTCAATCCGTCTCCTCCGCCATCTCCGCCGCCGCCTGCGCCCGCTCGGCTCGCCCCCGGCGAAGGCTGACGTCGGCGCGCCAGCACGCATTGCCGACCGCCCCGGATGTCACGGGGCGTCGGGCGACAGTTCGTCAAGACGTGGACCGAACGCGCGCTGCGCAACGCGCTCTGCGCATGCCCACACACGCCGGGCACGATGCCGAGCGCAGGGCCGCATGTCGTAAGATCAGACCGATGTCAGGCCGTGGCGCCCAAGTCTGCCGGCGCCTCGTCTGCCGTGAAAACGGCCATGGTCTCGAAATGGTAGCCGCAGGCGTCGCATTCCCATTCGTGCCGCACGCGGCGTTCGTCGAGATACTCGGACCACTTCGCCATGTAGATCGCTTGGCCGCACTGGGCGCATGTCATGGCGGGTCTCGCCCGGACGGCGGTCGGGGCGTGGCCGGGACGCACTTCCATAGGAACCTCCCCAGATTTTTTTCGAGCCCCTCCCTCCGATGCCTCACCGTATCGCGATGCCGTTGCGGATCAAGCAGCAAGCCTGACCTAGCGCGCCGATTTCTCGATCGATTGCCGGGCCTTGAACAAAGCCCGACGACATGCGGTAACTACCGGATCATCATTCGGCAAGGCAGGGAGATGGAACAATGCCGGAAATCGTGGTCTATGCCCTCGGGGGGCGCTCGCTCGACCAGAAGCGGGGACTGATGAAGGACATCACCGACGCGGTGGTGAAGAATTTCAAGGTCGACCCGGGCGCCGTGGTAGTGACGCTCGTGGAATCCGAGAAGATGGACAAGATGAAAGGCGGCGTGTTGTTCAGCGAGGCCGCGCCTCACCCCTGAGATCTGCTCGGCGTCTTGTGCTGGCCGGGCCAGATGCCCGGCCATTTCCTTTGACGACTTGCGATCGTTGTGGGGCTGCATGGACGATCTCAGCGGCAAGACCGCGCTGGTGACGGGCGGCGCCTCGGGCATCGGCTACGCGACCGTGGAGGCATTCGCGCGGCGCGGCGCCAAGGTCGCGCTCAATCATCTGCCCGACGATGCGCGCGGACCTCGCGCAGTCGAGCGGCTGCGCGCCGAGGGGCTCGACGTGATCGCGGCGTCTGGCGACGTGTCGAAGGCGGGCGCCGCCGAAGCCATGGTGCGCGAGGCCGTGCAGGCCCTCGGCCGGCTCGATTTCCTCGCCAACAATGCGGGCACGCCCGCAACCGTCGAGCCGATTGCGCCGCGCGACCTCGACCGGCTGAGCGAGGAGTTCTGGGGGACGATCCTGTCGACCAACCTGCTCGGCCCCTTCCGCTGCACCCACGCGGCGGCCGACGCGCTGCGCGCGGCCCGCGGCGCGGTTTGCAACACCGCCTCGGTCGCGGGCCTCAACATGCCGGGCTCGAGCATGGCCTACGGGGCGAGCAAGGCGGCGCTCATCAGCCTCACCAAGAACCTGGCGCGGGCGCTCGCGCCGGAGGCGCGCGTCAATGCGGTTGCGCCCGGTCATGTCGACACCGAATGGACGCGCGCCTGGCCGGCCGAGCGCAAGGCGGCCGCGATCGATCGCACGCTGCTGCGGCGCCACTGCACGGCCGCCGACATCGCCGGCGCGATCGTCTTTCTGTGCGCCGACAACAGCATGATCACGGCGCAGACGCTGGTGGTGGACGGCGGGTATTCGCTCTGAACCCGGTTCCGGCCCTGCGGAACCGGGCCTTGTTCGGATTGAAGCATTGGCGTGCATGCTGCGCCGCGCACCACGTCCCGCTGCGTCCCGGACAAGTTACGTTGCGTCCGGGTGCTGGCTGAGGCGGCCCGGCACTCGTTGCCGCACCTTTCGGGTTCTCCGTCCCGACAGTGCGCTAATTCACTTGCCCATTCGCTTGCGGCATCCTAGGTATGCGTTGCGAGGGAAACAAATTCGGCTCCGACGGACCCATAACGGCAGCCGGAAGGCTCTTGGCCTCGGCGCCCTCGGTCCCGGAACGCGAGACCTCGTCATGGCCCCACTTTTCGCCCCCACTTTTCGCTGAACGCACACCGGAGGCGTCCGCACCCGTGAGCATGCCAGAACATATGTCCAACGCGACCGTCGCCGGCCATACCGGTCGCAAGACCGGCGGTCACGACGGCGTCGAGCACGACGACATCATGTATCCGTCGGCGATTCCGTTCGTGCTGGTGCATCTCGTCTGCTTTGCGGCCTTCTGGACGGGAGTCAGCTGGACGGCGGTCACGCTCTGCATCGTGCTCTACTGGCTGCGCATCTTCGCGATCGGCGCCGGCTATCATCGCTACTTCTCGCACCGTGCCTATTCGACCAGCCGCGTCTTCCAGTTCGTGCTCGCCGTGCTGGCGCAGACCACGACGCAGAAGAGCGTGCTGTGGTGGGCCGCGAAGCACCGGCATCATCACCTCCATTCCGACACCGAGGCGGACGTGCATTCGCCGCGCCAGAAGGGATTTCTCTACAGCCATGTCGGCTGGATCTTTGCGCGCCGCCACGACGAGGTCGACCTCGTCAAGGTGGAGGATTTTACTCGCTATCCCGAGCTGATGTGGCTGCACCGCTTCGAGCAGGTGCCGGCGGTCGCGCTGGCGCTGATCTGCTTCGCGATCGGCGGCTGGTCCGGTCTCGTGGTGGGCTTCTTCTGCAGCACCGTGCTGGTCTATCACGCGACCTTCTGCATCAACTCGCTCGCCCACGTGCACGGCCGCAAGCGCTACGTCACGGGCGACGACTCGCGCAACAACTGGCTGCTCGCGATCTTCACCATGGGCGAGGGCTGGCACAACAACCACCACGCCTATCAGAGCAGCGTGCGCCAGGGGTTCCGCTGGTGGGAATACGACGCGACCTTCTACATCCTCAAGGCGCTGTCGTGGACCGGCCTGGTGTGGAATTTGAAGGTTCCGCCGCGCGAGGTGCTGCGCAACGAGCAACGACTCGGCTCGCGCACGATCAACCGTGCGGCCGCCCAGCTCGCCGCAAGCTTCAACTCGGACTGGATCGCGGGCGCCATCTCGTCGGCGCTCGAACGACCGCAGCTTGCCGCCCTGCAGGAGCGGCTTGCCGCCACCCAGCAGCGTGCGACCGAGGTGCTGGCGAACCTGCACCTGCCGCATCTGCCGACGCGCGACGAGATTCTCGCCAAGGCAATCGCGACGCTGGCCAAGACCCCGTCACGCGACGAGATCGTCGACCGCGCCTATGGCCTCGTGCTCGACGCCGTCGGCGCGCGGCTGTGTGCCGTGCCGGTGCGGGTGCCGGTCATCGCAAGCGCGCCGGTGCGGCGGGTCTGATCCGTAACCACATCGATTGCCCGTCCGGGCGCGCGACACGGAGCGTGTCGCGCAAGCAAGTGCCGCGTGCGCGCATTTTCGATCGGCGCCTGGCGCGCTTGGCGTGCACCGTCGGCAGTTCGCGCCCGCAGATAGATGAATCACTCGTGCCGCGGCACCACGATTGCGTGGATAGGTGACATGTGTTCATGCGGTGGCCTTCGCCGCATGCGCACGGGTGTGCACGCGATCACAGGTCGGGTCGATTTGGCGGAAAAGAGGTCATCCGGTGTGATGCCGGTCACGCGCGATCCCATAAGGCTGCGTTATGGAAGGGTCACAGGTACGGAAATGGACCTGAACATTCGACCCAACCAGAGGAGAGTACACATGACGAAGATCTCGCTGACCGCCATCGCGCTTCTCGCCATCATCACGGGCTCGGCCTTCGCGGCCCCGAAGGGCGACCGCAATCAGGCCAACACCTATTCCTGGCAGGCCGACCAGAGCGCCGGCGACTTCCAGCTGCAGGGCCGGTAAGGGCCGTCGCGCGGCGCGTCCTGCCGCGGCGACACTCGGCGCGCGCACCGGTCATCGGTTCGCGCGTCGGGCTTGATCTGGTGGTCTTCGGCGGACTTGTGACCATTCGCCGGAGAACGCGCCAGGGGGACGGCCGGCTTTGCCGGCCGTTTCTTTTTTTCTGGACGCGGTGAGCTCGCCGCGACGATTCAGTCGGGTCACGGTGCCCCCCGAATTGATCAGATTCTAGCCGAGCTCGATCTCGCTCCCGACCTCCCAGGTGAGACCGACCCCCGGGATCGTCACCACTGCCTTGGCGGGCAGCGTCTCGTTGCCTTTGAGGCGGCCGTCGGCGAGCGCCGTGCGCACCGCCTTCTCGATCTCGCGCTGCGACGTGACGCCGAGGGTTTTCAGGAACTTGCGGATGCTGGCGTTGAAGGTGTCTTCGTTCATGGCGTGCTCCACTTCTGTCGACATCTATTGAACCTGTTGACCGTAGACGAGATCCCATCCGGTGCTGGCGGCGAGCGCAGCCAAATGCGGCTCCGCGTGCGCAGGGTTGCGTCCATAGAGCGTGACCGCGACGCTGCGGACGGCTCGCTGGGAATCGAAGATGAACTCGACCGCATAGTCCGGCTTCTGGACGTGTCCGTACCAATGAGGATGGCGCGTACGAAAGAGCAAGGCGGACAGCCGCCGCAGGCTGGGCAGGCGGACCGCCGGGGCGTGGTCGACGAAGATGTATTTGAGGTCCGGAAATGCTTCGCTCAGCCTGGCTTTGACGTCCGCGTCGCTTCCGAGCGATCGCCGGTCCGGGCGCCGGAGTGTCGCACCAAGCGCCATCAGTGTTCCTCCGCGAGGCCGCGCCGTTGAGGAGCCAGGATAGCGCATTCCGCGTTCAGTGGCGCGGGCAACGGAGCTTTCGCACTCTCGACGACGCGCGCGAGCGTGATCCGTCGCGCTGCCCGATCGCGAGCGGAGGGCCGGTTGGCTCCGGCGCTACATGTGGCGCGACCGGTGGAGCGCGGAGATGAACGTGGCTCGTCAGCTTCGGACGAGTTGACCGCGTCGCGTCATCAGGGTGGCAGCAACGCGGTCGCGGGAAGCAGGACGACGGCTGCGGCAAGAAGCGCGCGGAGCGACCAGATCAGACGGGTCAAATAGTCGTCCCTCAGCAGTTTGTATTGACCGCCGAAGATGAACAGGAGCGTGAGGAATCCGCTGCGGACGAATATCGTGGGATTCCGCATATGCTCGGCGGTGTTCGGGATGGCGGGACGCTCGAGCGCCACCCAGGTCTGCGGGTGAACTCGTCTGAGATAGCCCATGAGGTGCACGACCAGCGCGAGATACGCGGTCATAATGACGAGCAGGCCCGCAAACATCGCCGGATGGGTCATCGTGGCGTCTCGATGAATGTGTCGGCCGTACCCTCCAGGATAATGTCATTTCATGATGCACGCAAAAGCTCCGGCGCCCTTTGAGGCCGCGTTACCGCGTGTGGAACGCCGTTGTAAGCAAAGCCGGCCGGCACTTCCGTGGCGACGACAGACCGCGTCGGTCTCACACCCGCGGAGAGGCGTGCCCGCACCCTGTCGTGAGATGTCGGGAATGATGTCGGCAGATACGTCATCGACGCTTGCTGCTCCTGGGCCAACGCCTCGGCCGAAACGAGTTCTACGGGTCGCGGCTAGGGGCCACTCGCCGCGTCTCTCCGCCCGATGCTGCGCGGATGGGAATTGCCGCCGGCAATGCCGCATGCCTATACTTCGGCCCTTGCCACGGAGGGTTCCGGTGCTCCAGCGTCCGAGTCCCGAGGTCGTGCAATATCTCGACCGCGCCGCGGAGGCACGCGACCGCGCGCAAAATGCTCCTGATCGGGTGGCGCGGGATCACTACGAGCGAATGGAGCACATGTGGATGACGCTGGCAGCCAGCGCGGCGTTTGTCGAGCGCGTGGATCTGTTTCTCGAAACGGTCGGGCGCGCGCTTCCTCCGTGCGACGTCTGTTCGACATGCGTGCGACTGATGCGGCTGAGCGTCCTCGAGACGTCGAGGTACCGGCGCCGGTACTCGTTCGAGTGCGGCCGGTGCGGCGATGTGCGGGACCGTGAGCTGCTCCTGTAACTCATCCGCGCGGCAAGATAACCGTCATCGGCAGCTGACCGGTCCTCGGTGGCCGTGGCGCTGGGTCTGATCGATTCAACGTGAATCGATCAGACTTCTAGGAACCACCTAGGCACGCGATTTCTTCGGGACCTTCTTGCCCTTCTTCCGCGCTTTCGAGAGGCCGATCGCGATCGCTTGCTTGCGCGACTTCACTTTGCCGCCCCTGCCGCCGCGCCCGCTTCGCGCGGTGCCCCGCTTGTAGCGGTGCATCTCGCTTTTGACGTCCTTGCCGGCGCTGCGTGAGTATCTTCGCCGTGTCTTCTTTGCCATCTGGTTCTCCTCAGCCGGTTATCGATCCTCTGCAATTCGGCGCCGCAGCCTCACTCGCCTTTGGTGGGCTGCCCTGGGCTCGGCGGCTGCTCGTGCGCGGAATGATCCTCAGCATCCTGGCGCGAGGACTGCTGCGCGCGTCCCTCGTCGTTCGGCTGATCCTCTCCGCGGGAATCGCGCTGGATGCCATGATCGCTGCGGCGATCCTCGTTCTCCTGGTGCCGACGTGGCCGTGAATTCATGGATGCGAACTCATCGTTGTGGTTCGCCGGATTAACGGGCGCGGAAAATCCCGGTTCCCGGCGGACCGCGAACAGGGGGATCGCTCGCAGGTGCATGTCGGTTACGCGACTTAGGAACCGCCAGGGATTGCGGCGGCGCGAAATTTTTCATCCGTCGTTTTTGAAATGGCTGCGAGCTTCACAAAGGAAATGTGTCGCCAACACCTCTTCAGCCGCCTCGTATTCGTCCTCGAACCCGCGTGCATCGCGCAAGGCAGCGCAAGGCCGCGTAACGCCTTGCTCGAACATCAGCAGACGGCCCGTGCGCTTGACTACGGCGACGCCACCGATCGATAATTGCGCTGGGGCGTCTACCCTGGTCGTGCACCGTGCTGCTGCGTCCGAGTGAAAGTGTGCTGATGTACCTCAATCGCGCGGTACGGGCGCGCGAACTGGCGCATCAGGCGACGACCAAGGATGAACATGAATTCCACGCGCGGATGGAATCTTCGTGGATGAATTTGGCCGCCAGCACGGCCCTCGTCGAGCGCGTCGATCTGTTTCTCCATACGATCGATGGTGCACTGTTGCCCTATGATGCATGTCGCGGCTGCCATGGGCTCATGTCGATCGAGACAGTCGAGAGCTTCAGGTGCGAAGAGATCTACACGTTCAAATGCCGCCGTTGCGGCTCTACCGAGCAACGCAGGCGGCCCAGGTAGTCCGTGTCGGCGGGCGTGTGAGACTCACCCGGTCCGTCTGCGGACCGCAACGCCGTGATGATCCCCGACACGAAACTTCGCGCGTGGCTTCGATCTCCGGCCTCAGCCGGTCTGCGTATGTGTACCGCCTGGCTGCGATATCTTGTTCAAGGCTTGCGCCGTCTGACGTCCACCGCCGTCGGCCATGATCGCGATGTCGCCCAATGAAAGAATACCGACGACCCGCTTGTCGCGATTGACGACAGGCAGCCGTCGCACCTGGATATCGCCCATATTCCGAATGACTTCCCCGACCTCCTGGTCGTCGAAGCAATACTTGACGTCCGGCGTCATCACGTCGCGCACCGGCGTGTCGGGTCCCTTGCCTTCGGCGACCCCGCGGATCGCGATGTCACGATCGGTGATCATCCCGACCAGCCGATCCTTCTCGCCGACCGGCAGCACGCCCGCGTCCAGCATCGCCATGGCGGCGGCGGCATGACGTATCGTGTCATCGGGAGCCGCGATGCGTACCTGTCGCGTCATTGCATCCTTGACCTTCATGGTTCCGACCTTTCAGCGGTTGCATGCCGAGGCTGTAGGCGCCTCTTTCGTCCCGAGCGCCCAGGGTTTCTTTCACGGCGCCCTTGCTCCGCGCACTGCTCGGCAACGGTCCTCTGCAGCGGAGCTCGTCGTGCAAGGCCTTGAAGAGTCCGCTGCATGCTGCTGCACTTCCGGTTCCCTGCTGAAGGGCGAACGTGCCGGCACGTGCATTGTTCCGGCAAGCGCCATGAACCCGGCGTCGCAACGGGCGTTCCCAAGAGGAACGTTTCCAAATGGAAGCGGATGATGCCTGAGCTCGGCCGACATCGGCGCCGCCGCCGCGCGACCATCTCATCGCGAGTCCAATCGCATCGTCCTCGCATGACGCCGCGACCGAAGGGCCGTAGGCGATGACCGGGCCGCGCGAGGTCGTCGTGTTGGGCGGAACCGGCTTTCTCGGACGCAGGATCGCACGATGCCTGTCTGGGCAGGGTTTGGCGGTGCGCATCGCCTCCCGGCACCCCGATCGGGGTGCGGCGCAAACGGGAGAGGGCGGGCCTGCGTTCAAGTTCGTCGCGGCGGATATCGCAGACGCGTCCTCGGCTGCACGGGCCGTCGCCGGTGCGTTCGCGGTCGTCAACGCGGTCAGCCTCTATGTCGAGCGCGCGAGCGCCACATATCGTTCGATTCATGTCGACGCCGCCGCCACGGTCGCGGATTGCGCGCGCCGTTCCGGCGTCGCCCGGTTCGTCCATGTGTCAGGCATCGGAGCCGACCCGGGCTCCGACTCGCAATACATCCGCAGCCGCGGCGAGGGTGAAGACGCGGTGCGTGCGGCGTTCCCCGACGCGATAATCGTTCGTCCTGCCGTCATGTTCGGGCGCGACGATGCCTTCCTGACGCCGCTGGTCAGGATGTTGCGCCGTTTGCCGGCGTTTCCCTTGTTCGGCAGCGGCGACACCAAGCTGCAACCGGCTTGCGTGGACGACGTCGCCGAGGCGATCACGCGCGCCATCCTGGCGCCGGCGCCGGAGCGGCTGTACGAACTCGCGGGTCCCAACACCTTCACCTATGCCGAGCTGCTCCGCGTGATCGCGAAGCGGCTCAAGCTGCATCCCGTCCTGATTCCGGTGCCGTTCGAGCTCTGGCGCATGCTCGCCTTCGCGGCTGAGGCATTCCCGCAGCCGCCGATCACCCGCAATCAGATCGAGCTGATGATGCATGACAATATCGCGTCGCCAGCCCTGCCTGGATTCCGGGATCTCGGGATCGAGCCCAGTGACCTTGTGAGCGCGCTTGAAGGCGCCGCGGCGCGGTGACGCCAGACGTGTTCAGATGCCGCCGTTATGGCTCTACGGGGCCGCGCTAACGCTGCGCGAGCTGCCCAGCCGGAGCGATCGGAATCTCGGCGATGAGATTCCGGGCAAGCCCATCCAGCATGGCTTTGGCTTCCTCATGCTGCTCCGGCGACCAGCGCGCCGCCAGGCGGTGCAGCGTCGTCCGATGCGCTTCGACCATGCGATCGAACAACGCCCTGCCGCCTTGGGTCGCCGACAATCGGCCAGCCTCGCGCGCAATCATCCCGTCGGCGACGAGTTGTGCCGCGATCGTGTCGAGGCGGGTGAGCGCAACGCCGAAACGGGCCGCCAGCTGCGACACGGACACTGGACCCGAGCGGCAGACCTGCACCAGCAGCCAGATCTGGTCGGGCGGAAGCACGAGATCGAGCGACTGCGCCACGCGGCTGTAGAATTCCCAGTGCGTTTCGCGCGCCTGGAGGCGCGTGACGATCGTCTCCAGCTCCTCGAGCGAGGTCGCATCATGCGGCATCGCGAAGCTTTCGCCGACGGTCTCGGCGCGCGCCGGCCCGCGCAGCGGCAGGTCCTCGAGCAGCCATGTGAGCGCAAACCCGATCACGGCGATCGCCGTCGCGGACAGGAACACCGGGTGCAGCGCTGCCGTGAATGCTTGGAGATAGCCGGCCTTGAGCGTGGGCGGCAGCGCGGCGATCGCGCCGGGTGCGGCGGCCGGCGGCAGGTGCGCGCCGGGCGGCATGAGCGCGGCGAGTCCACGGGTGAGCTCGGCGGCGAACAGCGCGCCGAATGCCGCGACGCCCAACGATCCGCCGATCGAGCGAAACAGGGTCGCGCTGGACGTCGCGACGCCGAGATCGCGATATTCGACCGCGTTCTGCACGGCGAGGATCAGCACCTGCATCACCATGCCGAGACCGAGCCCGAGCACGAGCATGTACACCGAGGGCTGCCAGGGCGGCGATGCGACGCCGAGGGTCGAGAGCAGCGCGAGCCCGACCGTCATCACCGCCGTTCCGATGATGGGAAACAGGCGGTAGCGCCCGATCCGGCTGATGATGCGTCCGCTGGCGATCGAGGTGATCAATACGCCCGCCATCATCGGGGTCAGCTCGAGCCCGGCGCGGGCCGGGCTCACGCCACCCACCACCTGCAGATAGAGCGGCATGTAGGTCACCGAGCCGAACATCGCGAGCCCGACGATGAAGCCGACCGCGCAGGCGACGACGAAGATGCGGTTGCGAAAGAGCGAGAGCGGCAGGATGGGCTCGGTCGCGCCGCGCTCGACGAATATGAACCCGACGAGTCCGAACAGCGCGGCCGCGATGAGCATGCCGCTCCAGGTTGACAGCCATGCGATCGACTGCCCGCCCAAGGTCGTCAACAGCATCACGGCGGTGAGCAGCACCGCGAGCAGCCCGGCACCGGCGAAGTCGATTCCCTGGCGCCTGCGGCTGGTCGGCGTGCGGAACGTCCAGCCGATCACCACGACGGACACGAGCCCGAGCGGAACGTTGATGTAGAAGATCCAACGCCAGCTCAGGTGCTCGACGAAATAGCCGCCGATCAGCGGCCCGATGACGGTCGAGACGCCGAACACCGCGCCGAACAGACCCTGATAGCGTCCACGTTCGCGCGGCGTGACGATATCGCCGACCGCCGCCATGGTCGTCACCATCAGCCCGCCGCCCCCCAGTCCCTGAAGGGCGCGAAACAGGATCAGCTCGAGCATCGAGCTGCTCATGCCGCACAGCGCCGAGCCGGCCAGAAAGAGCAGGATCGCAGATTGCAGCACGACCTTGCGGCCGATCAGGTCGCCGAGTTTGCCGTAGAGCGGAGTGACGATCGTGGTCGCCAGCAGGTAGGCGGTGACGATCCAGGACAGGTGCACGATGCCGCCGAGCTCGCCCGCGATGGTGGGCAGCGCCGTCGAGACGATGGTCTGGTCGAGCGACGCGAGCAGCATCACCAGCATCAGCGCCGCGAACACAACGCGTACTGAACGGGCTTCGGCGCAGACTTCGGCGCCCGCTTGGGCGCCCGATGGCGGCGTATCGGCCGTGGTCTGTTGCTCGGTCATGCCGTCGTCACGACAGATTTTAGGATGGTCTCATGTATCGAACATGGCGCTGTGGACAATGACAAAATCGCGGCCGAACCGGGGTTTTGCGTCACGCGCAGGTCATCGGCATCTCGCGACGCGAGCGCGATGTCATGCTCAACTAGGATGCGCAGAGCGGCTTTGCAATCAGATCCATCTGGTGGAACCGCGCCCCCGATCAAACGCGGGTCTGATGCCCGCGCCTCCAAGCGACTTCATCGGCCTGGCAGCGTATTTTGCTGCCGACCGTCCGAAATGCTGCGGGCGGCCGACGGCCGCCCGCAAAAATTCACATCGGTTTTTCCGACGAGCGAAAGCGTCAGCTGCATCCCGTCGTGCTGCCGCACGTGTCGCACTTCATGCAGGTGCCGTTGCGCACCAGCGTGAAGTTCATGCATTCGGGGCACGCTTCGCCCTCGTAGCCGCGCGCCTTCGCCTCGGCGCGGCGCTCGGCGACCTGCGCCTTCGCCTCCTGCGCCCGCTCGGCTTTGGCCCAGGGCAGGCTTTCCAGCGCCTGGGCCGGCGAGAGATGGGCTTCGGCCTTGAGCGCCGCGGAGCCTTCGACATTGCCGGCGCGCGTGCCGGCGCTCGCGAGCGAGGTGACATTGCCGCCGCGCGGCTCGCCGCGCCCGTCGCGCGTCTCGGTGCCGGCCGCGCGCGCGTCGGCGCCGCCCGGCATCACCACGAGCTTGTCGGTGCGCGACCGGGTGAGGCCCTTGGAGAGATATTTCGAGGCCGGGGCGTCCGACGGCCGGCCTTCCTCGACGCCCTTGCCGAGCGCGTCGAAGCCGCCCTCGCGCGGATCCACGTGGGCGAGATCGAAGCGCGACAGGTACGAGACCGCGAGCTCGCGGAAGACGTAGTCGAGGATCGAGGTCGCGTGCTTGATCGAGTCGTTGCCCTGAACCGGGCCGGCCGGCTCGAAGCGCGTGAACGTGAAGGCGTCGACATATTCGTCGAGCGGCACGCCGTATTGCAGGCCGAGCGAGACCGCGATCGCGAAGTTGTTGAGGAGCGACCGCAGCGCGGCGCCTTCCTTGTGCATGTCGATGAAGATCTCGCCGAGACGGCCGTCATCGTACTCGCCGGTGCGCAGATAGACCTTGTGGCCGCCGACCACCGCCTTCTGGGTGTAGCCCTTGCGGCGGTCCGGCATGCGCTCGCGCTCGCGGATCACCGTGATGCGCTCGACCACCTTCTCGACGATGCGCTCGGC
>Ga0126379_10001925_pt1 | contig 12943 bp, 10 predicted proteins | sample PanSoiMetPlot_24_FD_92640 | JGI IMG/M metagenome (GOLD analysis project Ga0126379, IMG submission 92640) | Tropical forest soil microbial communities from Panama - MetaG Plot_24 | ecosystem: Environmental > Terrestrial > Soil > Tropical forest > Bulk soil | place: Panama | collected 2016-02-17
CCACCGAAGGCGTATTGCGCCTCGCGCTGTTTGTGTTCTTCTCGCTCGAGCCCGATGAAGGAGGACAACACCAAAACGAGCGCGATTTTGATCGCGTCCAGCGGTAGCAGACGAGTCAGCTCCTCGAGCATGGCTCGCTATTTAGCCAATCCTGAGGAATTGCTCTCGCGTTGGCGCGTGGCTGGCTCAGCTCTTCTTGGCGAGGGTCCGGTACGTCTTTAGGTACCGGATGGCGTTGGCCCGCATCCCCTCCTGCTCGTAAAGGTGAGCGAGGTTGAAGTACGCGTCGGCGCAGCCGGCGTCGGCGGCGATGGCCTCCCGGTACGCCTGCATCGCGTCGTCCGTTCGACCGAGATCCTCCAGCGCGATGCCGAGATTGAACGAAGCAATCGCATCCTTGGGCCGAGCCTGGAGCGCCAAGCGGTAGTGCTTCTCCGCCGCTTGCACTTGGCCGGCGTGATGAAGCATGCGGCCCAAATTGATGTGGGCATCGGCGTGGCGCTCGTTCAGCTCGATCGCCCGGCAATAAGCCTCGCAGGCGCGCTGTGCGTCCGATGTTTCGAGCTCGCAGCCGAGCTTGTACCAGCCGTCGGCGTCGAGCCCTTCGCTGGCCGACGCGACCGTGGCCACCGCGGCAGGTCTCGTCGTGGCTGCCGGTGCGCTTCGGGTGGAAAACTCGAAGCCCAACTGGCCTGATTCGGGATTCCACTTCGACTGTCCGTCGCGGGCGACGATGCCGTCGGTCTCAGCGGCGATTGCGATTCCAGATAGTGGCTGGCCTTTCGGAACCTGCTGCTGAAGCTTCCCGAGAGCCCGCCGCAACCGCCGGGCGGGAATCTGCGCGTCGGCCAGGCCCTTTAATGTCCTCAAGAGCACCAGATCGCGAAAAGAAAACCGGTACTCGCCCCGTGGGCCGCGGGATGGATTGAGCAGCCGCGCCTGGACGAAGGAGCGCACCTTCTCGGCCGGTATGTTGAGCAGTGTGGCGACTTCGCGTGCCGAGTAGCCCTCCGGCGGTGACGATTCTTCCCCGCCCTCGCCGCGAATGCACTTGAGCGTCGGGCCCACGCGCGTACCCGTAACATGGCCTGCTGACAGTTCCAGTTCTCGGCGAGCCGCAGGCACCTCCCCGCGCGATCCAAATCGCAGTGCGCGCCGCTGCCTACATCACTCGCTCGGGTCCATACCGGACGCTGGCTCGCGGGAGGCTCGGCTCACCTCGGGGCGTGGCGATCGGGTGGTTAGCCCGATGCCCAAGACGGTGAGTCCTCCCGGAAACTCGAGCGCAGAGCACTGCCTGCTACACGGAGCGGTGGAGTAGAGATAACTCTACTATACGGGCTCGCCCCCATAGGCGGAGGTAGAGTAGAGATAACTCTACTCTACCGGCCCGGTGGCAGAGGGCCGGTTCATCGGGCGCGGACGTCCGGCCGCTGCCGATCCGAACATCGCGCCTCACCTGTCGCAGCGCTGCGACGCCCCCGCGGCCAAATAGCCGCACTGCATTTTCGAGCGATGTTCCCGATCGCTTCGGATCGCGACGGATCGCGATCAGATTCACAGAAAACTCATCGGCCGGTCCCCCAAGCGGGATAACGTTATCCCAACCGGGCACCCCAGGCCGGTGATGCAATTCGCGCCGACCCGTAAAATCGGCCGCTTGGACTGAATTGCCAGATCGGCGGCTTAAACCACCAGCGGAGCGGGATAACGTTATCCCGCCCCTCGCGTTCGACGGACTTGACGCTATTCCTTGCCGGCGCGAGCCCGCTTCTGGCCGGCGGCTTTGCGCTCTTCGGCCGCCGGAACCCGGGGCGATCGCTTGGGAGGCTTGCGCTCGTCGCCGGCAGCCGCGGCCACCTTGGCGCTGGCCGCCTGCTTTGCCTGCTGGCTCAAGCTGGCCTTGAGCGCTTCCATCAAGTCGATGATCTGTCCCTTGGGCGCTTCGGCCGGCTCGATCGTCACCGCCTGTCCCTGGGCTTTGCGCTCGATGATCTCCTGGAGCCGTTTTCGGTACTCGTCCTCGTACTTCTTCGGCTCGAACGTGTCGGTGGCGAGCTGCCCGACGAATTGCATCGCCAGCTTGAGCTCGGGGTCCTTGATATCCGCATCCCCGATCGGTACCTCGGAGAGCGGCCGAACCTCGTCGGCGTAGCGAAGCTGCTGCATCACCAGCCCGTTTTCGAACGGCCGGACGAGCACCAGGGACTGCCGCCCGCGGGAGGTGTGCTTGGCAATCGCGCACTGCTTGGTTTGGCGCATGGCCTCGCCGAGCAGCCGGAAGGCCCGTTCCCCGCCCTTGTCCGGGCCCAAGTAATAGGCCCCTTCGAAGTACAGCGGATCCACCTTCTCGGCGGGGACGAACTCGGTAATTTCGATCGCCTTGGAGGCGGCGTCCTCGAGCTGCTTGAGCTCCTCCTCGGTGAAGATGACGTACTGGTCCTTGGCGAACTCGTAGCCTTTGACCATTTCGTCCCGGGTGACGATCTCGTTATCCTTGGGGCAGATGTACTGCTGCTTGAGCCGCGTGTTGTCCTTCTTGTGCAGCAGGTTGAACGAGATTCCCGCGGCGGGCTGGTTGGTGGAGTAAAGCTTGACCGGAATCGATACGAGCCCGAAGGAGATGGATCCGGTCGAAATCGCGCGTGCGCTCATGGGTTTACCCTAGCATCGGCTTGGCAATGTCGGCGAATTCCCCAGCCAAACCCGATAAATTGCAAGAATTCCGACGGAAAAGGTCGGCCGACCGGACGCCGGAGCCCTTCGGAACCGAGCGAAAGGATGCCGCCGGGGCCTTTGTCGTCCAGCTTCATGACGCCAGGCGGCTGCACTACGACTTCCGCCTGGAATGGGAGGGAGTGCTCAAGTCCTGGGCGGTCCCCAAAGGGCCGTCGCTCGATCCGGCGGACAAACGGCTGGCGATGCACGTCGAGGATCACCCGGTTGACTATGCAGATTTCGAAGGGATTATTCCACCCGGAAACTACGGCGCGGGCGCGGTGATTGTCTGGGACCGCGGCGTGTGGATTCCCAGGGCCGATCCGGGTGAAGGCCTCAAGAGAGGCAAGCTGCTCTTCGAGCTGCGCGGCTACAAGCTGCGTGGGCAATGGACGCTCGTGCGCACCAAGCGGGATCCGAAGGAGTGGTTGCTCATCAAGGAGCGAGACGTCTGGGTTCGCACCGGGGAGGCGCGCGCGCTCGCCCCGCAGTCGATCCTGTCGAACTTGACCGTCGAGCAGCTTCGCGACGGCAAGACCGGCGAGGAGGAGATTCGCTCCGAGCTCGAGCGGGCCAAGGCGCCTCGCCGGCCGATCGGCCCGCGGGACGTGGAGCTGATGCTGGCCGAGAGCCGCGACGAGCCGTTCTCGGAGCCAGGCTGGCTGTTTGAGCTCAAGTACGACGGTTATCGCCTGCTCGCCGGACGAAGCGGGGGCCAGCCGCAATTGTTGTTTCGCCGCGGCCGCGACGCGTCGGACCTCTTCCCCGAGTTGGTCAGCGCGCTCCAGCGGTTTCCTTTCCAGCGCTTCGTCCTAGACGGTGAGCTGGTGGTGCTCGACGAGGCGGGTATCCCCAACTTCCAGCGCCTCCAAAAGCGCAGCCAGCTTTCCCGGGTCGAAGACATCCGGCGGCTTGGCGCCGAGCTGCCGGCGACGCTCTTCGCCTTCGATCTCCTCGGCTGGGAGGAGTTCGACTTACGGCCGCTGCCGCTCTCTATCCGAAAGCAGTTGCTTCGCCGCCTACTGCCGCTGGCGGGGCCGATCCGCTTCGCCGATCACGTCGAGGAGCGGGGTAAAGAGCTCTTCGAGCAGGTCCGCCAGCTCGGGCTGGAGGGCATCATCGCCAAGAAGGCCGATGCGCCCTACCGGGCCGGCCGCTCCTCGAGCTGGCTCAAGCTGGCCATCGAGCGCAAGGGGGATTTCGTGGTGGTCGGCTTCAGCCCGGCCGACGGGCTTCGCTCGGGCTTCGGCGCGCTTCACTTGGCGGTGCACCACAGCGGCGAGCTTGTCTATGCCGGCCGCGTCGGCACCGGTTTCAGCGAGCGGCAGCTCACCGAGCTCCGCCGCTTGCTCGAACCCACCGCACGCCCTACCCCGGCCTGCAGCGGGCCGGTGCCCAAGGAGCGAGGCCATGTTTGGGTGGAGCCCACCTACGTGTGCGAGGTGCGCTTCAAGCAATGGACCGAAGAGGGTTTGCTACGCCTGCCGGTCTTCCTCCGCTTAAGAGACGACAAGGAGCCCAGCGAGTGCGTCCGGGCAATGTTAACCGATCTCGCTGAGCCGGAGACGCCGCCGGTGGCCGAGCATCGCCAACTCTCACTCACCCATCTGGACAAAGTGTTCTGGCCGGCCGAGGGCTACACCAAGGGCGATCTGATCGAGTTCTACCGCTCGATTTCGCCCTGGCTTCTTCCCTACCTTAAGGATCGGCCGGTGGTGCTCACCCGCTATCCCGACGGCATCGAGGGAAAGTCCTTCTTCCAGAAGGACGCACCGCCGCACGTTCCCTCCTGGCTGCGCCGGGAGCGGATGTGGAGCGAGGATACCCAGCGGGAGATCGCCCACTTCGTCTGCGATGATCTCGAGTCGCTCATCTATTTGGCCAACATGGGCACCATCCCGCTCCACGTCTGGTCGAGCCGCGTCCGCAACATTCAACAGCCCGACTGGTGCATTCTCGACCTGGATCCGAAGGAGGCGCCCTTCGAGATGGTGATCCGCGTGGCGCGCGAGCTTCGCTCAGTCTGCGGCGAGATGCAGCTGCCCGCCTTCGTCAAGACGACCGGATCGACGGGGCTGCACGTGCTCGTCCCGCTCGGTGGCCAGTGCACCCACGCGCAGTCAACCGCCCTCGCCGAGCTGCTTGCGCGGATCATCGCCCAGGAGCACCCGGACATCGCCACCGTGGTGCGAAACATCGCCGACCGCGGCAAGCGGGTCTACCTGGACTATCTCCAAAACGGCCACGGCAAGCTCATCGCCTGCGCGTTCTGCGTCCGGCCGCTACCCGGCGCGCCGGTCTCCACCCCGCTCGATTGGAGCGAGGTCAACGCGCGCCTTCGCCCGAGGCAATTCACCATCAAGAATGTGGTGAAGAGAATGAGCACGCTGGGAGTCGACCCGATGCGCGGCGTCCTTGAATCGAAGCCGGACCTGCACGCCGCGCTGGAAAATCTCGGGCGCCGGCTTAAAGAGGCCCCGCCGGCGCAACGCAAGAAGCGCTAGCTATACCGGGCAGCTGCTCCTTAAGCGCCGCGAGTCGGCGCGCCTGCCGAAAACGCTGACCCGATCCCACCTTGGTGCCAATCGAAAGGCCTTAGGACGGGCCCTATGATGCAACCATGGTCAACCGGGCCGCCTGCCTCGCCGCGTGTCTTTTCGCATTATCTGTCCTCGCCCAAGCGCCGGCGGGGATCGAGCGCTGGAGCCGCAATCATCCAGCCGCCTCACGCGAGCTAGGCGAATGGGTGCGGGCTCACCCCGACGCGGCGGCCAAGTTCTTCGAGTGGGACGGGACGCATCCGGAGCGATCGCGCGAATTCGTCACCTGGACGATCGCCAATCCGATGGATGGCATCGATGTCTTCGTGATGAGCCATCGCGGCTGGCCAGTGTTCGACACCATCATGGAGCGGCATCGGCCTGCCGCTGAAAACTTCATGGTCTGGGCTCGACGACATCCGCGCGCGGCGGAGGCGCTGATGCTGCACCCTCGCGGCCTGCAGTGGGCGGGTAACCACTTGTGGCGCCAATACTGGCACCTGGAACACCCGCGCCAGTGAGCAGCGCTCGCACCGCCGCACACCTTCTCAAGTCTCGGCGCCGGGCGGCGCGGGGGCCGCGCGCGAGGAGTGGAGAGTAGCCATGGTAGACTGGCTTAATCCGTAACTAGCTCAATCCGCGAGAGGAGTGCCGGTTGCGCGACCAGACGGTGGCCGGTCGACTAGGTCTTCAAGTTCAAGTGGATTCGGTCACCGCGCTCCCCTGGCTCGGATCGATCGCCCACGACGTTCACACGATGCTTCGGGTGAACGGGTATCTCGCGCTGGTGCTGCTCGACTTAAAGTCGCTCGCCGACATCGAAACGGAGTGCGGCCGCGCGGTCTACAACGAGGTGATCGCGCAGATTTGCCGGGAAGTCGTCCAGCTGCGGCAAGAGGCGGTGCGCTCGGAGGACCTCATCTGCACGGTGCAGCCTTTCGGGGAGGAGATCGTCCTCTTCCTCGAGGCTCCTCGCGCCGGCAAGCTGCTGACTGCCGACGCTTTGGAAGCGGTCGCCGATCGAATCTGGTCGGTGCTGGCGCCGAAGATCGCCGAGCTGGTCCGGCCACTCGGCGGCAAGGGACGTTTTCATTTGGGCTACGCGCTGACCCTGCCCAACGAGATGATCCAGCCGGAGCGGCTGATCTACCGGGCGATTGATCAAGCGCGGGCGATGGCCGAGGACTATTCGCGGCGGGTGGACGCGCGAAGCCGTGAACGGCTGCGCGACCTGATTTTAAGCCGGCAGCTCACCACCGCCTTCCAGCCGATCATCGAGCTCCCCGGAAAAGAGGTTCGCGCCTACGAAGCGCTGATCCGCGGTCCGCCGGGGACGGATTTGGCCAGCCCGGCGATGCTGTTCAACCTCGCCAATCGGGCCAACCTGGTTGCTGAGCTGGACCGCGCCTGCGCTCAGTGCGCGATGACGAGCGCGGACGACATCCCCGACGGAACCCTGCTCTTCGCCAACGTCCTGCCGGCGCTGATCAACGACGCGAGCTTCCGCGCCGGGATGGTCCACGGCAATAGCCGGCAGCTCAACCCCTCCCGGATCGTCCTCGAGGTCAACGAAGGCGTCGCCGTCCGCAGCTACGAGGTCCTCGCCAAGGGCATCGCCGAGCTTCGTGCCAGCGGGGTACGGGTGGCGGTGGATGATCTGGGGGCAGGCCACACCAATCTGGATCAAGTCTTAAGGCTCGAGCCGGACTTCCTCAAGCTGGACATCTCGCTGGTGCGAGGGGTTCACGAGAGTGCGCGCAAACAGGCGCTGATCGAAAGCGTGGTGTCGATGGGCCGCGCGGTGGGGGCCACCATCATTGCCGAGGGCATCGAAGAGGCCGAGGAGAAGGACGCGCTGGTCTCGCTCGGCGTGGCCTGGGGCCAGGGCTTTCTCTTCGCCCGCCCGCAGGCAAGCTTCGTGCAGCCCCAATAAGCGGCGATCAGGGCTGGGACAACAGTCCCTGCAGATAGTCCGCCCGCCGCTGAAGCTCGTTGAAGTCTCGCCACATGCCGCCCGGATCCTGAATGGTCTCGCCGGTCATGTATCGGGACGGCAGCGGCGCTTCGCCGTGGTGGCGCCACGACATGTGAATCGATGACGTTCCCGTTTCGCCGTTATGGCACCCGCTGCAGGTCGCCAAGCCGAAATGGAAACGCACCTCGACGGGATCCTCAAAACCGAACCCGTCCCAATCGAAGTTTCGCGTATCTCCGCCCAAAAGCTCCTCTGGAACGACGTGCTGATCGGCGAGGATCGCTTCCTGATTGGCGTTGACCCACGAGATGAGGTCCGGATTGTGACCGTCGAAAGCGTCGGGACTCTGAAACAAGGGCACGTTCACTAGGGAACCGTCGACCAGCGCAAAGCTGCGATAGTTCCACTCCAAGACGCTGGCTTCCTCCTCAACGGTATTCACGTGCTTTAGGTGCGCCAAGGTTAGCTCATCGGTGATCGATTGAAGGGCGGCGTTGTATTCCTCGCCAAACGGCAAGTCGCCGAGCTCGTGCCAACGTTGGGCAAGGGCTTGAAGATCCGCCATGCATTCGACCGCCAGCTCGAATTCGAAAATCACCCAAATGCGAACGGGTAGGCAGTGCTCCTTGGTGCCGACGAACTCCATTCGGAACTCGCCTTTGCCGTCCTGCGCCGCCAGATCCAGTCGATTGATGATCGACAGCAGACGGAAACGGGCGCGCCCCAGGTCGAGTCGCTCACCTCCGCTTTCTGCCAGCCAAGGGATGGTGATGATCTGGTCGATGGGGAGGGGAGAGAGAATGTGGCCATTGACGACTTGCTCAACCGTCCAGGTGTCCAGCCAATCTTTGACGAAAGACGAGGCATCCGGGGCTCCCGCCTGGTCTGCCACGATTTGCATGATTTTCCCGAAACTCCAGGGAGGGAGTGGCTCCTCCCCCACGTCGCAGGGATCGAGCGTCCGAGCAGGGTCCTCAATCACGCTGAGGTTGCTAATCAGAAGCTCCTTTTTGGGATCGATGAAGTTCGACAAGTTCACCTTCGAACGTTCGAGTGCCGGCCCGGCAGTGCAGGCCGCTTGGAAGGTTGCCGCAGTCAGCGCCAGTCGAACGATGTTCGCTCGCGGATCGAGCCTTCGCCACGGCTGAGGAGCTGAGATTTTACTTGCCACCGCTGCGGACCCTCTGATACGCCCACCCCCCACCTGAAAAAGCCGGCGGGCGCGGGGGATTGTACCCGGGGGTGGGAGGATGGCAACAGTGATCCGTTTCACTCGACTCGCCGTGTTTGCTGTTCCTTTGGTGGCCTTTTCGAGTGCGGCGCACGCGCAACAAATCGACCTGTTCGATCCCGTGTGGGCTACGATGACCCAGGAGCGTGGGGGCGACTCGCCTGGTTGCCGGGGCTGTCACATTGCAGACCGACCGATGTCTGGCCCCTGGTTTGGCGACACCGAGGAAGACGTACTTAGCTATTTTCTCGAAGGGCCGGGAATGGTGCTGGTGGCCGGTTGCCGCGACAGCGTGCTCGCCGAGGCGCTGGGGCTCGTTGAAGGCCATCCCCCGTACATGCCGAGGGACGCACCGCTCGACGGGCGATTCTGGATCGATTGTCCTGACGGGGGATTGACCGAACTGACCGATCTGGGCAACTGGCTGGACTCAATCTGCTTTTGACAATGTATCACAGGAGGGTTGCAAGAATGAGATTCACTATAGCCACCGCGCTGCTTTTGATTGCTGGGTCCGCTCGATCCGAACAGTGGCTCCAGCGCTACCACGATGCGCAACACACCAGCTTCATCAGTGTCCCCGTCGATCCGATGGTCAACGAAACGTTCAGGTACGTCTTCGACGCCGCTGAAGTTGACCTCGGTCCGAACGTCCACCTCATCCACTACACCGATCCCAAGATCGAAGAGAACGGCGACATGTTCGTGCCGGTGATCGAAAGAAATGGAAGCGTCGTCACCAGCTCCAGCGTGAGGAAGCTCAGTGGGGGCAGCGACGTCTGGACCTTCCAGAGCGACTGGATCCGGCAGCCAGGGTCAAGTTGGGAGCCGCTCTTCGATTTCGCGGTTGATCAAACCGCCGGCGATTCCGGCATTGTTTATGCGATGGGTAAGTACGGCTGCGTTTGGCTCCTCAACGAGCCTGACGGGATGGTGCTGGACAAAAAGTGCGCCACAGATTCGGATCCAACGGGAGAACCGATTTGGGACGTCTCCCCATTCACCCTCGACGGGAATGGGAACGTGTTCTGGACGATTCGGTCGAACTCGGGGCTGATTCCCTCGTCTTTGGTCAAGCTCGATGCCAACGGAGTCATCACCACGGTGGCCATGGCCGACTTGGCCGGCGCGGGGCAGATCGCCGCAATGAACTCCGGGCCGGCGGTTTCGGCGGACGGCAACGCTCTTTACGTTGCCACCACCCTTTCCGGCCAAAGCAACGGCCGGCTGGTCGCGATCGACCTCACCGACCCTAGCCTAACCACGGTGCTCTGGGCCTCTCCTCTGACGGCGCAACTGGGTTGCCCGGAGGCGCGCCTCAACGACAGCGGCACTTCTTCTCCAATTGCCCTGCCTGACGGAGGTGCAGCGATCGGCGGTTGGAACACCAGCCCATCATCGGAGGGGACGTACTTCAGCTTTGACTCGAATGGTAATGCGCGCGGGTGTTATCGCTTCGGCTGGGACGATACGATGGGGCAGATTACACTCAACGGAACTACCTACCTCGTCGGCAAGCACAATCACTACTTCGCGTCGTCGACTCAGTGCAACAACGGCTACGATCCGCCGGTCAATCCGCCTTGCTACGAAATCGTCGTCCTCGACTCGACGACGATGGAGAAGGTGTGGAGCTACATCGCAGAAGATCGCGATCCGATACACCATGCCTATGAGTGGTGCATCGATGCGCCGACCTTACACAAAACAGTGGATGAGGACGGGAACGAGATCGGCATCGTGACCGCTCCCAGCGAGAGCGGCGACCTGTTCCAGATTCAGCTCTTGAGCATTCCGCCGATAGAGACAGACTTCTCGGTCGGAGGTCCACAGGACGCTGCTTACGTGCCAACTGTGAGCATCGGCGGGCCGGCATACACCATCAATCACGGTCAGGTCATCGGCGTCGGGCAATAACTCAACGAAGCACAGAAGAGTGGTGAGCTGGGCCGCCTTTCTGCGGCCCAGTTTTTTTGCTCGAATGCGGCTCGGCCCGCCGCGGCTCGCTCACCCAACATCACCCGCCATCAATTGCTTCGGCCCGCTTCGGTATCGATAGCCCGAATGGCGTCCCAGGTGCACTCCTCGGCGACCCAGAGCTCCTCTTCGGACAGCGAGAGGTGTTCCTGGGAGCGAAGTTTGATGAGTTCTATGAAGGTGCCCCAAACGACAGCAGCGAGCAGGATGGGCGACGCATTCTTAGTCGCCCGGTCTCGATGCATATGGTCCATGAGCGCTACGATCGGTTGTGGAATGCGCTGGAGCGCCCGGCTGTGTTCATCCAGGTAGGCTCCATGATGCCGGTTCTCGAGGAAGCTAATTACACCCGGGTACTGTCGCTCAAACGCCATCATCTGGGCCCAAAGCTCACGATATTGAACGCGGACACTCTCTCCCTCGCTCAGCGCCGCTGCAAGCTTGCTCTTCAGCAGGTGACGCATGTCGCGATAAATCTCGTTGACGAGTTGCTCCTTGTTTCCAAAATGCCGATAGAATGTCGCGATTGTCACCTTCGCGTTAGCCTGGATTTCAGACAGCGTAATGTTTTCGAATCCACGGGCAGTAAAGAGCTTTAGGCCAGCAAGAAGAATGTTCTCGCGTTTGTTATCAGCAAAGATCATCCGAGTTTGGTCGCCCCTCCCCAAGACAGCATGAGCCGGTAGAGTAGAATCTACTCTACCCCTCCGTCTGGCGGTGTGCCCCTCCACTCGGTTCTTCCGAGAACCACGACGTCGCGCCAGGTCGGGTTTGCCGCAGTGCCAGAACAGCCGATCGCCACGCGCGAGCCTAAGCCTAGCCTCCTGTAAGCCTGCGTCCCCTCCAGGCGTAGCTCAAGGCTCGAGCCTCCGGAGGGCCATTTCTCAGGGGTTCAAGGCGCTCGATGCCGGAGCGGGACGCTCACCGCGGCCCGCCTTGATCAGCTCCCCCACAGTAACCAGCTCGAATCCTCGCGAGCGCAGGCTGGAGATGATCCCGGGAAGCGCCTCGGCCGTGTGGAACCGGCGGTGATTGATGTGCATCACGATGATCGATCCCGGTTGGGCCTTCTCGAGAACCCAGTGGGTCAGCCGCTCTTTCGTCGCGTGTTGGTCCGGATCGCCGCTGGCCAAATCATATTCGACGGTAGTGAGGCCGAGCTCCGCGGCAATGCTAACCAGCCGCGCGTTGTACTCGCCGTAGGGTGGCCGGAAGAGCTTCGGGGTCAGGCCGGTGAGGCGGTGAATTTCCGCCTGGGTGCGCTGCAGCTCTCGCCGGATGCGGATCTCGTCGGTAATCTCAGCCATGTGCGGATGGGTGTATGAGTGATTGCCCAACTCAAAGAGCGGATTGGCGGCGAGCTGCTTGACGATCGCCTGTTCCTCTACCGCCCAGCTGCCGCCGAGGAAAATCGTCGCCGGCGCACGGGCGGCGATCAGCTCCTGGGTGATGCGCTCGTCATACTTGCTGACATCCCGGGTGGAGCAGGCGTCGAAGGTGAGGGCAATTCGCTTTTCGTCCCGAGGGCCGTGAAACACCACCTCCGGCAAAACCGGAGGCAGCGGCGGTGGGGGTGCTCGCGTCGCCGCGGCCAGATCCTTTTCGGCTTTGGCCTCGCGCTCAGCCGTCAGGTGGCCGGAAACCTCGGGCTTCGGAGAAAGCCCCACCGTCGCCCGAGTGCAGCCAGCCATCACGACGAGGAATATCCACCCGAGGCGGCGAAGTCGCCGCTTGTTCCGTGCCTGCAAGAAAAGGGATTTCATCGCCCAAAGCGTACCATTTGGCGATCGCCCATCCGAAAACCTGGCTTTAGATGGCGTAGTCGATCACCAGCGGCGCATGATCTGAAAAGACCGCGTCTTGATGGATCGCGGCGCGCTCGGCCCGCTCGGCAATGCCCGGCGTGGCGATTTGATAATCCAGCCGCCAGCCGAGATTCCGCTGGCGAGCCCCTCGGAAGTTGGACCACCAGGTGTATTGGCCGGGCTGGGGTCCGACCAGCTTGCGAAACACGTCGACGAATCCGGCGGCTAAAAGCCGGTCCATCCAGGCGCGCTCCTCGGGGAAGAAGCCGCTTGTGTTTTCATGCCGCTGCGGATCATACAAGTCGATCGGCCGATGCGAGATGTTGAAGTCGCCGCAGGCAATCAGCTCACGGCCGGATGACTTGAGGGCGGTCAAGTAGCGCAGGAAGGCATCAAGAAAGACCATCTTTTGCTCCTGCCGCTCGCCACCCATGATTCCCGAGGGGATGTAAACGGAAAGGACGCTGAAGCCGGCGAAGTCGGCTCGGAGCACCCGACCGCCCTCGAAATTCGGGCTCTCGATTCCGCACAGCACCTGCTCCACCGGCCGGCGCGAGAGCAAGCCGACTCCGCTGTACCCTTTGCGTTCCGCGCAGTGCCAAAACGCGCGATAGCCCTCGAGGGCCAACAGCTCCGGCGGAAGCTGCTCCTCGGCGGCGCGGATTTCTTGAAGGCAAATGATCTCTGCCTCGCGAGC
>Ga0126379_10001926_pt1 | contig 12941 bp, 12 predicted proteins | sample PanSoiMetPlot_24_FD_92640 | JGI IMG/M metagenome (GOLD analysis project Ga0126379, IMG submission 92640) | Tropical forest soil microbial communities from Panama - MetaG Plot_24 | ecosystem: Environmental > Terrestrial > Soil > Tropical forest > Bulk soil | place: Panama | collected 2016-02-17
AGCGCGGAAGTACGGATCGTAGAATCCGTTTTCGAAGAGGAGTTGATTGGCCGTCGTGGTTTGGATCACGTGCGCCGCGAAAGGATCGGAGATGGGGCTGGCCTTCGTTCCGATGCTGCCCGGGGTGTTGGCCATCCAGCCGTAGTTGCGAACCGTTCCGCCGGCGTTCAACACCGCGTTGAAGATGTACCCCTGTTGATAGCCGCTCGGGCCGTCGGTGGCAGCATGATCGCCGTCGCCGGCCAAAATGGCGTCCGGGCCGCCCTTGAGCGTTGAAGTCGCGGTGCTGTAGGGCGTGGATGCGCCGGTCGGGTCAAAGAAAAAGTCCCGCTCCGCACTCGTTTTCAAGTTGGATGGGATGTTCCGGTTTTGGCCTTCACCCTCATAGGAGAGCCCTCGGTTCACGCGCGCATAGTTGATCTGCTGCGTGAGCGTCTCGGTATTGGTCACGCGGCCGCGCATGGACCAGGACCAGCCGTCCATCGATCCGTCTCCAGGATCCATGAAGTTGTCCAGGGTCACGAAGTTCCGAGCCATACGATGGAAGCTGGGTGTTACTTGTTCGCCGAACAGTGCCAGCGAAGGATCGCCATTGGAGCCATTGCCCAGATCCCCCAGAATCTGATCGAAGGTGCGGTTTTCCTTCACGATGTAAATAACGTGTTTGATCTTCGAGTGGAGGAACTCCATTACGTCCTCATCCCTGTCGGAGAGTTCACGCCGGTAGCCGTTGTTGACTGCAACCCGTGAAGTCAGCTCCCGGAGATCGTCCCCGTCCGGAACCCGAGCACTGACGAGCGACGCGTGTTCCAGTTGAAATTGATACTGATTGTTGGATCTCAGCTCGGCTGATTCTTCCGCATTGCTTTCCGGAGGATCAACGGTGATGAACGCGATATTGGCCATATTGCCGTATCCATACAGGGGATTCGGACCCGTGTCGCTCTTGCCGTTGATGACATACATCCAGCTGCCGTCGGCGCTGAAAGCTACATCGGTGGGATCATATGCGGTCGGCAGAAGACCTATGGTTGTGAAAGCATGCGGACCGCTCAACGGAATCACTGCGATGGAGTTCGAACCCGCATTGACGGCATAGAGCGTGTTCGTGGCGCGATTAATGGCAACGGACGTCGGCGCTGCACCAGTCGTGTTCTTAGGAAGATTCAGACTCGCCGGGCCGCGCGTGTCGATTTTGTGGATGATCGTGTTGGTGGCCGTGTTAATAACTGCAACCTGGTCCTGGTTATCTTGCGCAACGAAGAGCCTGGAACCGTCTGCGCTGAGCGTCATGCCATTAGGGTTGCCGTCCATTGGAATGCGGGTTACCAATGAGCCGGAGCCGGCAATGTTGACGACGACAACTTCACGGTCTCGATCGGCACTCACATAGGCGATGTTCCCATTTAGCGCGACAGCAAAGGGAAACGTACCGCCCTTGGTGCCGGCGGGGGCGCCCGAGGTAGCAAAGGGCCGCAGATCATATTCAAACTGCACTTTTGCGGGGCTCGCAGTGCTAATTACACTGATCGAATCGTTGTAGTTGTTGGCGACCACGAGTGTTCCGCCATCGGCGGAAATGGCGAGGCCGGAGGCGTTGGGCTCTACGCCAAGACCGACACCGGTCTGATTAGCAGCGTTGGAGACGCAGCCATTGGGAGCGTGGTTGAGGGGAATCTTGGCGCTTAACACGAAGGTTCCGCCGTTGTTCGTGTAGGCATACACCGCATCGTCACAGCCGCCTGTGGCGTAGATCGTCTGGCTGTTTGGCGCCCAAACCAGACCAACGTGCGCGTTAGGCTGCTGGATAACTTGCGCTAATGCGGGTTGCGTCCTATGTGCGCCTCCAATGTCGTAGAGAAAGAGGAACTGGGTTGAAGCGCTTGCGTCGACCTTGCCGATATTGGGATTGGTGGAAGGCTCGCCAACGTTTGGGAAGTACAGCGAGTTCATTCCGGCTGTCAGGATGGCAAGGGTGTTCCCATCCGGGCTGACCACGGCCTTTACCGCCTCACCGGCGACGAAATTCGGATAATTGGCGAGGCCAGGATTCAATACCTGCTGGACGGCATGATGCAAAGCCGTGGGCGTTATAAATAAACCGGGCGGCGTCGGCGACTTCTGATCCCTGTCATCGTCGCGGTCGCGCCCGTCCTGAGCGAGGATGGGGAGGGCTGCAAGCGCCAGCAAGGCTAGGGCAGCCAGCCCGCGCCAGCGCAGTGGCAATTTCTTTGTCGCAGAGTGTTCGTTCATTGGGTCTCTCCTTTTGGTAGGCCAGGATGGATGCGTCTCGGGTGGAGGGTTAGCTTGAGGAGGACAGTGTATTGAGGACAAGTATTCCGGTGATCACGGGAGTGTGAAATCTCTGTTGAATTTTGAAGAAGCCTGTAAAGAGCTTGATCACTCGATGTATGGGAAACAAAAATCCATTTCGGTTTTGGGCTGGCAGTTATTAAGCGTCAAGGTTTAAGTGTGGGGAAAAAAGAATTTTGCTTTTGCCGAAGGATCGGGTTTTTCCCGGAGTCACGGGGTTCGAGGGATTGAATTTGCCGATACCCGGACGGGGTTGCGGGTCAGCGGGTATAAGATCCGATTCTGGCGGATTGAAGCCCTTCGTTTCGCAACGATCGCTCCGGGTCTCGCAGGCTTCTCTCATTCCGCCCCAAGACTACGCTGCGAATCCCGTTCAAAGCTGCCCTCTCGTAGTAGAATCCGAAGCTCTGTAACGAAGCGGGGAATCTATGCACGCAACCGTTCTCGCCCTCTTTCTTGACTTGTCTCGCACGGCAACGGCGATGTGCGCCGCCGGCATTGCGGTCTTCTTGATCGGAGCGTGGGCCGCGAGGAAAGACGTCACTGCGGCTCGCGGCCTGGATAAGGTCGTGGCCCTGAGCAATTTGTGTTTCGCTGTCCCGCTGGCGGTCTTCGGCGCCCTCCATCTCTTTGGCCCGCAATTCGTCAAAGACCTTGTGCCGCGATACATGCCAGGGCGCATGTTCTGGGTATATTTCGTTGGCTGCGCGTTGATCGCCGCGTCCTTGAGCATCGCTACCAAGATTGCCGTGCGCTGGTCCGGTCTTCTGGTCGGAATCATGATGTTTCTGTTTGTCGCGATGCTCTATTTGCCTTTCGCTCTGCAGCACCTGCACGCCAGAATTACCTGGACGATCGTCTTCCGAGAGAGTTCGTTCGGCGGCGCCGCCTGGGTTCTTGCGGGAAGCGCAAAGAACGGATGGTCCGGGCCAGCCAAGAACACCCTCATTACTGTGGGCCGCATCTTGATCGCGTTCGCCGCGATCTTTTTTGGCATTCAGCACTTTCTGCACCCGATGGGACTTCCCGGAGTTCCGCTCCAAAAGGAGATGCCCACATGGGTTCCAGCCCGCGTCCTCATTGACTATGTGACGGGCGCAGCTCTTCTGGTTGCCGGGGTATGCTTTTTGCTGGCGCGCAAGACGCGGACAGCGGCTACTTATTTGGGCACATGGATTTTGCTGACGATCCTGGTCATTTACGGCCCGGTCATGATTGGGGCGCTGTCCAACCCAAGTATCCAGGTGCAGATCGAGGGGATCAACTACTTTGCCGACACGCTGCTATTTGCCGGGGTGATTCTCGCGGTTGCGCGTGCGACGCCCGCAAGTGTGGCCCAGAAAATGATGGCATCCATGAGATCTTCATGACTGAGGCGATTAAAACGGTTACGAAATGCTGTAAGCCTAAAGCCATCCTTGCGAGAAGAAACGTACTGGCTCGACTGCACGGCATCGCGTTGAACCTTGTCATTTCCTGCGTAGCTTTCACCCCTGCGTCATCTTGTCTATAACAACGACGGCGGTGTCAAGGACAAACGATCCTTACACTATTTCCTAAATGGGGCTACGGCGGCTGTTAACGTTGTCGGCGGAACTTAACCAGTGAAGGAATGGGCCAGCACCTCGGAATGTTTAAGCCAATGAGTCAGTCTTTATCGCTGTTTACTGGTGGTCGCGGTGCCGGCCGCGCTGGTGGCAACGGCGTCGGCAGGCTGGGGATTTAGCTTGAGCAGTTCCTTGTCAGAGTAGTTGGGCCCAAGTCCCAGCTTGATAAGAGCGCGGGAGTCTGGCGTAACTTTGGTTTGCCAGCCGTTGTCGCTCTGGTAACGCGTCATCGCGTCCTGAGTGCGGGCGTCCCAGGCGCCGCTGGGTTCGCCGCTGAGGTAGTGTTCCTTGATCAGCGCAGCCTGGATTTCGCGGGCGCGATCCGCTTGAATGACCTGTTGGCCATGCTTCTTCCATGACACTTTACGGTGTTTAACGTGGCGGCGATGCGAGGCCCCGGTCTTGGCCGCCGGGGTTGCTTTGGCGGCCGTCTGGGCCGGACTGATTCCCGGCCATAAAGCCACTATCGCGCTGATTATAAACAGCTTTCTGATGTGGGGACGCAAAAAATAGACCTCACCTAATGAATGCCGTGGGACCCATCATGTCATGTTTGGATGCCGCTACGCCAGCCTTTTGTTTCCTGCTCTGGTTACGGGAGCGTCCCGGACAGGAATATGTTGCCGCCGTTCGAACCACGTCCTTGATGGACCAGGAAAACCACATCCTGGCCGCTCTTGAGTTGCGACGTCAGTTTGCGGAACTCTTCCTCGTTGTTCACCTGTTGACGGTTGACCTGAAGCACGACCATCCCCGGCTGCAGCCCGATATCGTCGCCAAAAGAATCTGCCTTGACGTCCGTAACGATGACTCCTTTGCCGGAGGGAACACCCAGCCGTTCCACCTGTTCCTGCGTCAGCGAATGCACGGTGATGCCAAGTTTGGATGACTTCGGTGGAGTGTCGTCAGTGGAGTTGTCAGCCTCTTCCGTACGCTCGGGAGTCAGTTCGGTGCGGTCTTTCACCACGACGCTGGCCTGCTTCTGCTGGCCGTTGCGGATGTAGGTGACATCCACTTTGTTGCCCGGTTTCACTGCGGAGATAATGCCGACAAGTTCATCTCCATTCTTGACCGGCTTTCCGTTGACGGCGGTAATGGTATCGCCGGCTTCCAACCCGGCTTTCTCTGCCGGCTTGCCGGAAACCACTTCCGAGATCGTTACGCCGCCCTTTACTCCGTACATGCGGGCCAGGGCCGGGTTAGGCGTCGCGTTGAACAGTACTCCGATCGAGCCGCGCGCAACGCGATGCTCCGGGCCGGTCAACTGCTCATAAACTTCGCGCACGGTGTTCGACGGCATGGCAAACCCCACGCCCTGATATCCGAACGACTGCGTGTAGATCGCCGTGTTGATGCCGATGACTTCGCCGTTCATGTTCACCAGCGGGCCGCCGGAGTTACCGGGATTGATGGCGGCGTCAGTCTGGATAAAGGACTGGAACTGTTTGCCGGGATTGATGTTGCGTCCCATGGCGGACACGATTCCCGCGGTCACCGTATTTTCGAGGCCAAACGGGCTACCCACGGCCAGCACCCAATCGCCCACGGTCATACCTTCCGAATTGCCGAGCTTGGCGGGGTGGAGCGTGCTCTCTTTCGGCGGGTCGATCTTGATCACGGCCAAGTCGGTCTCGCGGTCGTTGCCGATGAGTTTGGCGTCGTGCAGCACACCCGGCGGGTCGTCTTTGATCCGTACACGGATACGGTCCGCACCGTCGACCACGTGAAAGTTGGTGATGATATAGCCGTTGGCGTTCAAGATCACACCCGACCCCAACGATCTTTGGCGGCCGCTTCCCTGGCCGTCAAACGGGTTCGTGTCATCGTCAGGGTTTTGCCCGAAGTAACGGTCAAAGAAATCCTGGAAGGGATCCTGGCCCTGGCCCTCTCCGCGGTTTGGCCGTCCGGCACGGCGGCGCGGCTTGGCATTCGATTCAGTGCTGATGTTCACCACCGCAGGCTCTATCTGCTTGGCCACCTGCCCAAACGTGCTGCTGAGCTGCTGCGGCGATTGCATCGGCAACAACGCGGCGTCCGACGTCTTGTTGGAGCTGCCCCTAACCGCGTTGCGGCTTAAAACCGTTCCAATCAAAATGCCGAGCGTCAGGGTCAACAGAATCACCAGCGTAGACAGGGGTTGCTGGGTCCGGATCCGCGCGATCAAAGCGCGCAAACGCGAGTTCATACAAACGTCTCCTCCGACTCTATATCAGTCAGATTATAAATCGAACGCCCGTCTCCTTCACCCCGTTGTGCAAAGTCCACGCTGGAGCGCCGAAACCCACTGGTTTCGTAGGGAGAGCATCCTGTTAGACGCGCAAACCAGCGAGGGCGTTATCCCCCAGATAGTGGGTCATTTCCGGTAAAACTAGCCCGCCGTCTGTTCATTCGCTTTGCTCACCCACTCAAGCCTAAAGGCCTGGGCTAGTCCTGGGCTGGGGCCCGCGATCAACGGGGTCCCCAGGCCGCGCCGCTGTTTGGGGGGACTGCGGTGCAGTTCCCGTGGATGCCGGGATCGCTAGACGCTGATACAGATAGCGGTTCATTTCTGCCGAACTGACCCGCCACCTACCTGCCAGCGGCTTCGCTGGCCAGTTCGAAATCGGGTTGTGCGACCTGGCCTAGAAGCTCGGAAACCAGCACTCCGCCGAGGATCAGGAGAGCCCCAGCGCCTGCCCGAAGCCCGAGTCTTTCTTTGAGATAGAGAAATGACGTCAACCAGGCAAACACCGGTTCCAGGGTAAAGATCAGCGCGGTATGCGTCGCCGGCGTAAATTGCTGTGCCCAGGCCTGGACGGTGAACGCCACCGCAGTGCCCAGAATGCCGGTCACCAACACGGTGGCGATCACCGCCGGCGAGAATCGGAAATGAGGCTGCTCCAGCAGCGGCGCCGTCACAGTCATGAGTACGGCGGCTACGGCGATCTGCAAAACCGCCATTTGTTCGAACGGGAACCTCTGCGTGGAGCGGCCGAGAAAGACAATCTGAAAAGCAAAGGCTACGGAGCAGCCGATACACAGGAGGTCGCCCTGGTTAACGTTGGCAAAATCGGCCAGACCCTGGCGTCCGGCGGGAACGGTCATCAGGAAAAGCCCGGCGAGCGCGAGCACGATACCAACCGCACGCCATGCGTGGACGCGTGTCCGCCAGAAAACCACCAGCACCAGCGGCACCAGCACAGTGGAGACACCGGTGAGAAATGCTGCCTTCGAAGGCGTGGTCAACCTGAGTCCGGTGGTTTGCAGCGCGTAACCGAGATAGAGAAAAATGCCGACAACCGATCCCGCTGCGGCGGCGCGGCGGTCAAGCGTGGCCAAGTACTTGCGGTAATAGACAGCCAGCAAAACGGCGGCCAGCGTCATACGCACCGCGTTCAACATCAGCGGAGACGAATCCCGCAGCGCTTCTTTGATCAGCACGAAGGTGCTTCCCCACACCAGTGTGATCAGCACCAGCAGCAGATGGGCTTTGAGTGATCGAGGCACGGGAATATCTTAATCTTTACCGGATTTGAATCCGACCCGGCCAGAGCCGGCAGTGGGTAGATTTGGTCTACAGATTCATCCCGGCTCGCCGGGATGAACGCTGTCCCGCCAGGCGGAGTTCAACGCACTTGAAGAACGGCCACTGTCGCATCATCGACCTGGTGTCCCGCAGTGAAGTCATCCATTGAGTTGAAGATCAGCCGGACCAGATCGTCAGCATTTGCATCGTGCCCGGGGGCCCAAGCAACCGTAGCTCTCAAAAGGCCCTCAACTCCCCACTCTTCCCCTGCCGGGTTCGCTGCTTCAATGACGCCGTCAGTGCAAGCGATGACCAAGTCGCCGGGATTTAACCGTGCAACACACTCCTCATACTTTGAATCGGGAAACATTCCAACAGGGGCTCCGCCCGGTTTGAGCAAATCTGTTGAACCATCTCTGCGAAGCACTACCGGTGGGTTATGTCCGGCATTCACGTATCGCAGCGTGCGTGTAGCTCCGTCGAATACTCCATAGAACAACGTTGCGTAACGGTCCGCGAGCGACGAAGTGTACGCCTGTCGGTTCACCGCTTGGAGCAATGCGGACAAATCATCTCCCGTAAATGAAGCCGCCGTCCGAAGGGAGGCTTGGACGTTGGCTATCATCAGTGCGGCAGCGAGCCCTTTGCCGGAGGCGTCGCCAACGACTAAAGCCACGCGATCATCAGCCAGAGGCATGAAATCGTAACAATCGCCGCCGATGGCTCGAACCTGACGGCACCGTGCGCTCAGGTCCGCGGAGACACTGGTCCGCTCCAGACCCTGCATAAACCGCTGCTGGACATCGCAGGCAAGGATCCAGTCCTGGCTAACGTCAACCACCAATTCGCCGGTTGTCATTTTCGACCTCCACCCGTTAGTCGGTTCTGGCCCGGCAAAATCGACAGGCAGGCCAATGAAAAATTCTTTTTTTGAGGATGTAGAGAATGCCAGAGCGGTTCCGACTACCCCGTGAAAGCGCAGATCACAGGCGCTACAGCCGAGAATGAAGGAGAGATCAAAATGACATCCCTGACGCCATACTTGTTATTTGATGGCAAATGCAGGCAGGCTATGGAGTTTTACAGATCCTGCTTAGGAGGAGAGCTGGTGGTCACGAAAGTGAAGGACACCCCGGCGAAGGACCAGATGCCTGCCCCCCAGCACGACAAAGTGCTCAATGCCCTGCTTCGAAGCGGCAATCTGGAAATTTCGGCGTCGGATTGGCTTGTCCTTGACGAGACGCCAATTCCCGGAAGAACCGTTTGTCTCTACTTGAACTGCGGAACTTTCCAAGAGTTGAAGGCTTTATTTGAAAGGCTCTCCCAAGGAGCGGAAGTCACCGATCCGCTGCGCCAGGTATTCTTCGGTGCTTACGGAGCCCTCAACGATAGATTTGGAGTCCGGTGGATGTTTCACACCGACGAAAAGAGCTAGAAGAACGGCAATCAGAACAGCAGGGGAGCAAAGGACATGAAATACATTCTGTTGATGTCCGGGACGAAGGCGGGTGTTGACGCGTATCGTGCCTGGTCGCAAAAAGACATTGGAGCCCATATGACGGTCCTCAGGGACATCGAGAGAGAGCTGACCGAATCTCGAGAGTTTGTGGCTACGCAGGGCCTGGCGGCACCGGGGGCCGCTGTGGTTGTGCGGGGCGAAAAAAATGGAATCCCGGTTACGGACGGCGTCTTTCCTGAGGCCAAAGAGTTTCTGTTGGGGTACTGGATCATTGATGTTGCCACTCACGACCGCGCTTGCGCTATAGCCGCCCGGATTTCGGCGGCATCCGGGCCTGGAGGAGTACCCACAAACATGCCCATCGAAGTGCGACGTTTTGCGAGTTATGAACCACCGAAATCCTAAACACAGGATGTCGAGAATGCGACGTGGGCTCCGACCCATGGGTAACAGCGCGGACGAAGGCGCGAGCAACGAAAGGAGCAGCATACACATATGAAGTACATTTTGATGATGAACACGATGCGGGCGGGCGCGGGAGTTCTCGGTTGGCCCAAGAACGACCTCCAGGCGCACATCGCCTTCATGCTCGGTCTCAACAAAGAGCTTCAAGCGGCGGGCGAGCTGGTTGCGGCTGAGGGCTTGGCGTTCCCCGATCAAGCTAAGCTGGTGAGAGCGGGAAAGGGTGGTATTCCCATCACGGATGGCGTGTTCCCCGAATCCAAGGAGTTTCTTGCCGGTTTCTGGATCGTGGATGTAGACAGCCCGGAGCGCGCGTACGCGATCGCAGCCAGAGTGTCTGCTGCGCCCGGGCCCGGCGGAGCGCCGTTGAACATGCCGATTGAAGTGCGACCGGTGATGAGCGCGCCCCCGCCTGAAATGCTGTAGCGTGAGCTGAGATGACTAAGCCCTGGGACACAACTTCTGAGCACCTGCTGCGCGAACTCGCTCCGCAGGTGCTCGGTGTGGTGGCTCGCCGCTTTCACGACTTCTCTGCCGCGGAGGACGCGGTTCAGGAAGCCATGATTGCTGCTTTCACGCAATGGCCGCGCGAAGGCATTCCCGACAACCCACGCGGCTGGCTGATTCAGGTCGCGTCTCGGCGCATGACCGACCAGGTGCGCAGCGAAATTGCTCGCCGCCAGAGGGAAACCGCCGTGGCCAAAGAAGCGGAGACCGTCGCGCCCGCCGTTGACATCGAGTCTGACATGGATCCGGACGACACGCTGATTCTGCTTTTCATGTGCTGCCATCCCGCCTTGACTTCATCCTCGGCCATTGCCCTGACACTGCGGGCGGTCGGCGGTTTAACTACGGCTGAGATTGCCAATGCTTTCCTGGTCCCAGACGCGACGATGGCGCAGCGGATCAGCCGAGCCAAGGAAAGCATCAAGACATCAGGCGTGCCATTCGACCTGCCTTCTCCGCGAGAACGTACCGAGCGGTTGCCTAGCGTGCTGCACGTGCTCTACTTGATCTTCAACGAGGGTTACACGAGTAGCGTTGGAGTGCACCTGCAACGCCTGGATCTGGCGCGTGAGGCGATCCGATTGACTCGCTGTGTGAGAACGCTGCTTCCGGATGACTCTGAAGTTGCGGGCCTCTTGGCGCTCATGTTGTTAACCGACGCGCGCCGTGCGGCACGAAACGGACCGAATGAAGAGCTAATCCCTCTCGACGAGCAGAATCGCACTCTGTGGGACGGCCAGGCTATTTCCGAAGGCAGTGCCCTCTTGACTTGTGCGCTCTCGAAAGGCGCAGTCGGCCCGTACCAACTACAAGCAGCAGTCGCCGCCGTTCATGACGAAGCGGCCCGGGCTGAAGACACAGACTGGCCGCAGATCCTGGCGTTGTACGAGCTGATGAAACGCGTGGCTCCCAACCCCATGGTGACGCTCAATCATGCGATTGCGGCAGCCATGGTACACGGCCCGGCTCAAGGGCTTGAATTGTTGAGAGCGCTGGATGCTGACAGCCGGCTGGCCGAGCATTATCGTCTGCACGCGGTTCGGGCTCACCTCCTGGAAATGGTTGGCGACTACGAAGGCGCTATCGAGCACTACCGGATTGCGGCGGGCCGCACCACGAGTACTCCCGAGCGGAATTACCTGATGACACAAGCGGCTCGACTCGCCGAGAGCACAACAGGCCCTGATGGCTAACGTGATGGCTTCGAGGTTCCTGTGCCCTGATCAGAAACGATCCACCCCAGCAGCGCCAGGGCTATGCCAGGGCCGCGCGCGTGTGAAAGAATTGGCAGACGCGTGTCGAGGAGCGTTTCCATGGCGAAAGTTGCGGCGGAAAAACTGCTGAGCCAGGCCATCCAAGAGCGGCGGGCTACGCCCAGTTTTGAGGACGTGCCAATCCACACGGCCGACCTTGAAAAAATCATCCGCGCGGGTTTGGAGGCGCCCAGCGGCTACAACTTGCAGCCATGGCGCTTCGTGGTGGTGACCGACCGTGAGCAGAGGAAGAGGCTTCGCGCCGCAGCTTTTAACCAGTCCAAGGTTGAAGAAGCCAGCGCCGTTGTGGTGGCCTGCGGCGATCCGCAAGGATGGAAGAACGGCGACCTCGATGAAATGACTCGCATGGCCAAGCAGCACGGTTACGGCGGAGACAGCGAACACGAACGCGCGCGGGGGGCAATCCAATCTTTTCTTGGGGGAAATCCAGGCCAAGCCGGTGGCGTCTCGCCCAGCTTTGACCTTTGGGCCAACCGCCACACCATGATCGCGCTCACCACCATGCTGTGGACTGCGGAGACGCTCGGCTATGACACCGCTCCCATGGAAGGGTTTGAAGAAGACAAGGTAAGAACGCTGCTCAAAATACCCGCTCGGGTGCGCGTGGTGGCGCTGCTTGCCATCGGCCGCCGCAAAGGCCCCGACAAACCTTACGGGGGACGCTTCGATGTCGAGCGCGTAGTCTTCGCCAACGAATGGGGCAAGAAGATGGAGTTCTGACAATGAAAGACCAACCGCGGATTTGCGCGGATTGATCGCGGATCAGGGAAGGAATTCCGAATGGAGTTCAGCTCAGCCAGGCAAATCACACTATCCGACGCGCGCCGTGCCGTTCCGACGAAAGACGGCAAGGCTTCGGCACTGCTCTTCACGCACGGTTCGGTGGATCTGAAGATTTACGCGCCCAAAGGCGTGGACCCGCAGACGCCTCATACGCGGGATGAGTTGTACCTTGTGGCTTCAGGCACGGGATATTTCGTCTGTGAAGGAAGGCGCATGCGTTTCTCGTCCGGTGACGCGCTGTTCGCAGCCGCCGGCGAGGTGCATCGTTTTGAAGACTTCACTGACGATTTCCTCGTGTGGGTCATTTTCTACGGCCCGGAAGGCGGTGAGCGTGCCGCGTAGCGCGATTCCTGAGATTCTGTTTCTGGCCGAAAAGTGGGGAAGGCACTGGGTGGAGCAGGCCTTCAGGCCTGCGGCCAGTGCCACAAAACTTCCGGCTTTAGCCGCTGAGGTAACTCGGGGCGGGATACACCAAAACGCGAACCGCTACAGAAGACTCTGCTTTGCAATGGTGGGCATGATGCTGGTAGGTCTGCCGATGCAGCACGCGCAGTCGCAAGCACAGCAGTCTCCTTTGCCGGCGAAGGACAATTCATTCACTCTCAGCAAGGCGTCACAGTTGCTGGATCAGATCACAACCGGGCTGGTCGCGCACAATCAGCGCAAGATGCTCGGTGCTTTTGATCTAGCGACGATGCCGGACGGCCCGCTATTCCAGCAGCAAGTCACGGCATTCTTCGCGCAGACCGGCAATGTTCGCTTCCACTTCAATCTTCTCGAGGCGTCAATGGACAGTGGCAAAGGCATCGCTGAAGTTGCCGTGGAGATGGATGCGGAGGTGCACGAAGCCATCACCCCTCCGCTGCGCAAGCAGGCCAAACTGCGTTTTGTCGCCGAGAATGGCTCCGCGGGATGGAAGTTCACTGATGTACAGCCCCGTGCATTTTTCTCGACGCAACCATGAATGAGACTTGCCGAGATGGCGTGGCACCGGCACTCTTGCCGGTGCTCGTATCCTTTAGAAGATTAGC
>Ga0126379_10001928_pt1 | contig 12936 bp, 10 predicted proteins | sample PanSoiMetPlot_24_FD_92640 | JGI IMG/M metagenome (GOLD analysis project Ga0126379, IMG submission 92640) | Tropical forest soil microbial communities from Panama - MetaG Plot_24 | ecosystem: Environmental > Terrestrial > Soil > Tropical forest > Bulk soil | place: Panama | collected 2016-02-17
TCCCCGGCGGTGGCGGTGATGCCGTGCGCGCCGAGCTGCGCGACCACGGCCGGCGCGAGTCCGCTGCCGCCGTCGACGACCGTGATCGGACCGTCTGCCAGGCCCGCCAGCGCCAGCCCGCACGCCGGAGCGGCGACGGGGCTTACCTGTATCCGGCGCACCGCCGTCGCGGGGTACTGCTCTCCGGCGCCGGCATCGGCGACAGCCGGCAGCGCGGTGTCGTCAGTGCTCGCGCTGTCGCCAGTGCTCGCGCTGTCGCCGGTGCTGTTGTCCGTGCCGTCGTCGCTGGCCAGGCTGCTGATGACCTCGTCCAGCGTGCGCGCCTGGAAGAGCTGGGCCATCTGCGGCGAGTCGGTCGGCGGCAGGCCCTCGGCGCGCTGGCGGACGGCCGCGAAGATCTCGACCTTCTTGATCGAGTCGATGCCGAGGTCGGTTTCCAGGTCCATGCCACCGTTGAGCATGTCCACCGGGTAGCCGGTCTTGTCGGCGACGACGGATAGCAGCAGCGCGAGGCTCACCGGCTCGGTGGTCGCGGCGGGCTCAGCAGGCGGCGGCTCAGGGATGCGCTGTTGCGGGCTCGGCGGTTCAGCGGCCGGTGCCGGGGCCATCGGGACAGGCGCCGGAGGCATCGGGACGGGCGCCGGGGGCATCGGCACGGGTACCTGGACCTGCTGTGGCTGTGACTGCGGCTCTGGTTGTGGCAGTGGCTGGCCGGTGAACGCGGCGAACGTGTTCTCTGCCATCTGGAGGAATGCCTGGTGTGAGTCGGCGAGTACGCGCTGGAAGTGCATGTGCGCCTCGGCGGTCTGGCGCTGCATCTCCTGCACTGCTGCCAGCCACTGCGGGGTGGGGTCGGGCTCGGTCATGGCGGCGGGCTCCAGGAAAGTCGGTGCGGGAAGGGCGGGCGCGGGAGGCGCTTGCAGCGCCTGGACCGGCTTCGGCGCGATAGGCGGGGCAGGCGGCGCGGCGGGCGGGGTGTAGCCCGCTCCGTTGATGCGCACGGACATCCGGGGAGCGTCCGCGCGTGACGCCGGCTTCGGTGAAGCCGGATGCGAGTCCTGCGACAGTTTGGCCAGGTCCATCGGCACGCCATGCACCGCGAGACGGCCGACGGCTTGGTGCCAGGCGGTCACGCCGTCGCGACCGCGCTTGTCCAGGCTGACCGCCATGTGATCGCGGTCGCCGAGAATCTGCCCGATCAGCCCGGTGAGCGCGGATCCGGCGCCCACCTCGATGAACGTCCGCACCCCGTCGGCGTACATCGCCTCGATCTGCTCAGCGAACCTGACCGGTGCTGCGGGATGCTCGGCGAGCCTGCCGCGGATCACGTCGGGTTCACCGCCGTAGATCGCCGCGTCGGCGTTGCCGTAGACATCGATCCGCGGCGCGGACAGCTCGAGCTTCTTCAGGAATTCGCCAAGCGGCTCCACGGCGCAACGCGCCAGCGGGCTGTGAAACGCGGCCGACACCGCGAGCCGCCGCGCTGTGACGCCGCCCGCGGACAGCCGCTCCTGCAGCGCCTCGATCGCCCGCACGGTCCCCGAAACGACGGTCTGCCGCGGCGCGTTGATGTTCGCGAGCCACAGGTCCGCGATGGCCGATTCCCTGATCGCCGACGTGACGGCGTCCGCATCCGCGCCGACCGCCAGCATCGTGCCTGGCTCGTCGATCTGCGCCAGCAGTTCGCCTCGGTGCCCGGCCAATCGCAGCAGGCTCTCGGCGTCCATGGCGCCGGCGGCGTGCAGCGCGACCAGCTCACCGAGGCTGTGGCCCGCCGCGCAGTCGGGCTCCACGCCGATCGACTCAAGCAGCGCGAGTAGGGACAGGCTGTGCGCGGCCAGCGCGGGCTGCGCCCACCGCGTGTCGGTAAGCCGAAGTTGCTGCGCCGTGCGCTGCTCATCGGTGAAGACAGGCACCGGGAACACGATGTCGGACAGAGCCCGGTCTCCCAGGTGGAGGCCGGCCGCGAAGTCCCACACGCTCTGCGCTGCCGGGAAGGCCATGGCGACGTCGCCGCCCATCCCGGTGTACTGCGACCCCTGCCCGGGGAAGACGAACGCGATCCGGCCCGGGCCGGCGGGTCCGCGGTCGTAGCAGACGCCACCGGGAAGGGCGAACGGCGCATCGGGCAGCCGGCCGACCATCTCGGCGGCGCGGTCGAGCTTGGTGCGCAGATCATCCGCATCGGTGGCGACCACCGCCAGCCGGCACCGCTTGCCCGGGTCAAAATCTCGCTGCGATTCGGCCGCCAGTTCGGCGAGGGCCGGGGCCTTGTGTTCGCGGTGTTCGCGGCCGCCGCCGCCTTCGAGGAGGCGTGCGTGCAGGTTCTGGGGGGAGTCGTCGCTGACGAGCACGAGTTCGCTTGCGGCTGTCCGGACACGTGCGGCAGGGCGGCCCGGTGACGCATCGTCCCCGCCATACTCCTCGAGCGCGACGTGGTAGTTCGCGCCACCGAAACCGAAGCTCGAGACCGATGCCCGGCGCGGGTGATACGCGCGACGGGTCCATGGGCGCACCGCGGTGTTCAGGTAGAAGGGGCTGGCCTCGATTCCCAGGCCGGGATTGGGTTTCCGCACCTTGATGGTCGGGGGAAGGACCCGCTGGTGCAGCGCCAGCACGACCTTGATCAGCCCGGCGGCTCCCGCCGCGGACTTCGTGTGGCCGATCTGGGACTTGACGGTGCCCAGCGCGCACCATCCGCTGTCCGGCCGCCCGGTCTCGCTGAAGACCTGCCGCAGGGACTCGAATTCGGCGGCGTCCCCGGCGCGGGTCGCGGTACCGTGCGCCTCCACCAGCTCCACCGTGTCAGGTCCGTGCCCGGCGCCCTCGTACGCCCGCCGCAGCGCTCGCGCCTGGCCCGCGGCCATCGGCGCGTAGATGGCACCACCCCTGCCGTCGGAGGAGGTTCCGAACCCGCGGATCACCGCGTAGATCCGGTCGCCGTCCCGCTCGGCGGCGTCCAGCCGCCTGAGCGCCAGCATCGCCAGGCCCTCGCCGAGCATCGTGCCGTCGGCGTCCTCGGAGAACGGGCGGGCGTCGCCGGTCGGGGACAGCGCCGGGGTCTTGCTGAAGCACACGTACATCAGGGGGTTGTTCGTCACGTCCACGCCGCCGGTGAGGACCAGGTCCGCCTTGCCCAGCGCCAGCTCGTTCACCGCTGACGACACCGCCGCGAGTGAGCTGGCGCAGGCGGCGTCGACGGTGCAGTTGGTGCCGTGCAGGTCGAGGCGGTTCGCGATCCGGCCGGCGATCACGTTGGACAGCAGGCCAGGGAACGAATCCTCCTGCCACGGCACGTACTGCTCGCCGATCCGGTCGCAGAGCTCTTGCGCCCGGGCTTCCTCGATCCCCTGCTCGCGAAGGGCTTTGAGCCACATCGGACGCTGAATGCGCGCGTCCATCGTGCCGACGCGGCTGAGCGTGGAGCTGCCGAGGATGACGCTGACGCGTTCACGATCCAGCGGCGCGGCCAGGTTCCGGTCGAGGTCGGCCAGCAGCGCGTCGGCGACCGTCAGACCCAGCAGTTGCGCGGGGTCGATGGCCGCGAGCGTGGACGGCGGCAGCCCGTGGGCGAGGGGGTCGAACTCGATTTCCGGCAGGAACGCGCCGCGGTGACTGTAGGTCGTGTCAGGCGTCGAAGGATCCGGGTCGTAGAACTCCTCGGCGGGCCAGCGGCCGGGTGGCACCTCAGTGATCAAATCGCGGCCGGTGACGATGTTGTTCCAGTACTCGGCCGTGTCGCGAGCGCCGGGCATCAGGGCGGCGAGCCCCACCACGGCGATCGGCACCTGCCCCTGACGCACGTCTGATGCCATGATGCTCCCCCTTGCGGTGCGGGTTTGGACGCGGGCTGTCTCAGCGCAGCCGGCGCGGAACGAAGGTGAAAGCCTGCGGCGGAACCGGGACGCCGTAGGTGCGTGCCTGGTGCGCCCGGGTGACGACGGCCGCGCCCTCGAGCAGGTTGAGCGCGATCTGCGTGACCGTCCGCTCACCGGGTTCGGCCAGGAAGCTGCCGGCGGTCCACCGGTTGAACGCGCCCACCGCGGGCCCGGCCCACAGCTGATAGTCGGCCCGCCGCGAGACCTCGCCCTGGACTGCCCAGCGGCTCGAGTTGCCCAGGTACCAGCGGAAGATCAGCGCCATCCGATGCCTGGCGTCCTCGGCCGCCCGGGCGAGCTGAGCCGGGTCCCGCTGCTGCCAGAAGCTGACGGTCTGCGCCCAGACCTCGGCCAGGCTGGCGTGCAGGACCTCGCGTTCCAGCGCGCCGCGCACGCTCGCGGGAAGTTCCTCGATCGAGGAGTACTCGCGGTAGACCTCGTACAGCCGGCGGGCCCGCGGCCCGAACATGGTGCCCCGGCGCAGCACCTGGACCTGGACGCCCATCTCGAACATGTCCGCGGCGGGCGCCATCATCACGTCGGCGACGTCCGCCTGCGCTAGCAGCGCGCGAGCGTCGTCCGATACGCCCGACTCGACGGCGAGCTGGTTCACCGACCCGGTCAGCACGTACGCGGCCCCGAGCGCGAACGCGCCGGCCACGGCCTGCGGGCTGCCGAGTCCGCCGGCCGCCCCGACCCGGATCCGCCGCCGGTACCCGTGCCTGGCGACGGCCGCGTCGCGCAGCGCCAGGATCGCCGGCAGCATCGCGCCGAGGGGCCGGTTGTCGGTGTGGCCTCCGCTGTCCGCCTCGACCGTCACGTCCTCGGCGACGGGTACCTGCGCGGCCAGCCGGGCCTCGTCCTGCGTCAGCTGGCCGCGGGCGACGAGCGCGGCAAGCAGCCCGGGCGGAGCGGGCGACAGGAACTTCTCCGCCACCTCGGGCCTGGACACCTTCGCGAAGATCCGCACCGGCCGCACGATGCCACCTGCCGGGTCGAGCCGGAGCCCGGTCGCGGCGCACCTGGCGAGCGACGGCGTGATGTCCATGAAGGCCGATGCCGAGATGATCGGGACGCCGCTGCGCAGCAGCAGCTCTGCCGCGCGTTCCTCCAGCACGGGCTCGGCCGGCGAATGGATCAGGTTGACACCCCACGGGCGCTCCCGGCCGAGCGCGGCGCTGAGCTCACCGACCGCGCGCTCGATGGCCGGCACATCCAGCCCGGCCGCGCCGAAGATGCCCAGCATCTGGGCGCGGGCCATGGCGATCACCATCCGCGTGGTGGCGATGCCCCGCGCCATCTCGCCGGCCACGTACGGGAAGCGCACCCCGTGCACCTCGGCGAAGTCGCGGTCGCCGAGCCATTCCGGGTACAGCGCCGGCAGCGTGCCGAGCTGAGCCGTCCCGGCGGTGGCCTGGCTGTCAAGCACGAGGCCGCGCGGGCCGCCGTCGGGGGTGCCGACGATGCGCACCGGCTCGCGCACCTGACGCAGGCATGAGGCGATATGGTCCGCCTCGAACGCAGCCAGCGACGACCCAGCTTCAAGCACACTTGACGACGACATAGCTGCCACTCCCCGGGGTACTCAGGCAGCGGAGACGCTACACAGCCCCGATTAAGCCCCGATTGTGAGATGTGATTCCCGGCGCCGACATTGCGCCCGGGAGGATTATGCGGTCCCCACGGCCGCAAGGCAATGCGCGCGAACAGCCTTTCTTGTGGAAAAAGGTCGCTGTTTGGTATAGGCCGGTGATCATTCCGAACGGACGCGGAGTTACCGTGCTTAGGAGCCGTCATCCTCCCGGGGGCTGAGTGACGGGAGGTGTGTTCCGGTGTGACGATCCTTTACGCCCTGCTTGCCGCGCTGTGCAATGCGCTCAACGTCATCGCTCAGCATCTCGGCAGCATCACCAGCGCGGAGAAGTCGAAGGGCTGGCGCTGCGGCGAGCCTGGCTGCGTCAGCCCATCCGCGGCGTCACCTGTGGGCCGCGGCGCTGGCCTGTGTGTCCCTCAGCGTGTTCCTGGCCATGTCCGAGCCGCAGGGCGGCACGCACTATCCGGACAGCAGCGCCTAGGCGACGGGCGCGTGGGGTGCCGTCGCTGTCGCCGTGGTCCTTGCGCTGCTGGGCATGCGGGGCACCGTGGTTCGCCGGACGGCGCTGCTGGCGTCGTCCGCCGCCGTGATGTGGGCGCTAGTCGCGACGCTGGTCAAGACGATGACTGACACCCTGACCGAGTTCGGCGTGGTCGGTATGTTCGCGCACTGGCCGGTTTACGCGCTCGCCGCTGCCGGCCTGGGCGCGGAAGTGGTTCATCAGACCACGCTGCGCGTGGGGGCCGCTCAGCGTGTCCCAGCCGCTGCTGGTCATCGTCAACCCGATCGTGAGCATCGCGCTCAGCGTGTGGATCTTCCAGGAGTACTTCACCCCCGACGCTGCGCGGCTCGCCGTCGGATCCGTCGCGTTCACCGTCATGTGCGGTTCTGTCTTCATGCTCACCCGGACCGCTCCGCCGACGATGTCGGCCCCGCGGCGGCAGCGAGAAATGCCCGGCCGGCTGGCGCCAGGGCCGCCTGGCGCCACGTCAGTACCAGGCGATGGGTCAGCGCCGGCCGGCTGATGCGGATGACCGCCAGCCCGGGTGACTCCCTGGCCGCGGACTGTGGGACCAGGGCGGCGCCCACCCCGTGCGCTGCGAGTTCGGTAAGCAGGCGAAGCTGGCCCGATTCGGCGATGACCCGCGGGGTGAACCCGGCAGCCCTGGCCGCCGATTCGACCATCGCCCGCTGGCCGCTCCCTCAGGAAGCGTCACCATTGGCTGGTCGCGCAGCCGGGACAACGGGACCGATTCCTGCCCGGCCAGCCGATGGGTGGGATGAACGGCCAGCACAACGGGCTCGGCGGCGACAACCTCACTGCTCAGCCCGGCCGGGATGCGCTCGCCGGGCCCAAGGCCGGCGTAGGCGAAGTCCATTTCGCCGGCCCGGACCGCGGTGAGCAGCGGCCCGGTATGTCCTTCGGCTACCCGCAGCTCCACCCCGGGATGCTCGCGATGGAAGTCGCCGATCAGGGTGGCCAGATTAGCGGGCCCGTGCTGGATGGTGCCGACCGACAGCCGCCCGGTGAGCAGGCCGCGCAGTGACGTAATGGCGTCGCGCCCGGCCTGTGCCGCGGCAAGCGTGGCACGGGCGTGCGGCAGGAACGCCTGGCCGGCCGGGGTGAGCCGCACGCTGCGCGGGCCTCGGTCGAACAGCGCCTCGCCGAGTTCCCGTTCTAGCGCGAGCATCTGCTGGCTGATGGCCGGCTGGGCGACCAGTGCACGCCGCGCGGCACGCGTGAAATTCAGCTCCTCGGCTACCGCGATGAAGTAGGCGAGCTGCCGCATCTCCATAAGGTGATCTTATTACTGGTAGATCAATTCAGTCTTCGACTTATTACTGGGTCGCCACTAGCGTGACAGTCATGCTGCTGCGACCCGCTCTGGTGCGGCCAGTCCTGGCCGCCGCGCCGATGATCAGCTACGCGGACCGGTTCGGGTTCCTGCCCGTCATGGCCGCCGCCGCGGCCGGGCTCCGGGTGCCGGCGGGTGTCATCGGCGTCGCGGTCACCGTCTACTTTCTGCTCTACGGCCTGGCGCAGCCGGTCATCGGCAGGCTGTCCGACCGCTACGGCCGCGTGCTGGTGCTGCGCACCGCGCTGGGCGGTCTTGCCCTCGCGGACCTGGCGGCAGGCCTGGCGCCCCATCCGGCCGTGCTGATCGGCGCCCGCGCGGTGGCGGGGGCCGCCTCGGGTGCGCTGCTGCCCACGGCGATGGTGTATCTGGGGGACACCATCGACTTCCGGCACCGGCAGCGTGCCGTGTCGCGGGTGCTGGCAGCCGCCGCCCTCGGGGCGGGGGCGGCGATGGCGACGGCCGGGTTGCTCGCCCGCTGGTGGAGCTGGCGGCTCCCGCTGCTCGTCGTCGCCGGCGTCGCGCCACTGATCCTGATGCGCATGCGCGGCCTGCCCGAGTCGGGGCGGTCGGCCGGTTCTCCCGCGATCCGGCAGCTGCTCCGGCGCAACCCGGTGCTGCTGGTCCTGTTCGCCTTCGGGCTCTTTGAAGGCGCCGCCCTGCTCGGTTTCTTCACGTTCTTCGCCCCGGCCCTGCAAGCCCGCGGCGCATCCGCCTCGGTGGCGGGCGCGGTGATGGGCGGCTACGGGGTGGCAACCGCGGCGGGTTCGTGGCTGCTCGGGCGGTTCCCGGACCGGCTAGTTCCCCGGCTGCCGCTGGTAGCCGGGGGGACGGCCATGGTAGCTGGCTACCTGATAGCCGCCGTCAGCCAGGCCACCGCGACCATCCTGGCCGCCAGCGTGCTGCTCGGGCTGGCGTTCTCGCTGTTTCACTCGGCCTTCCAGGCCTGGGTTACCGAGCTTGTTCCGGCGGCCCGGGGGCTGGTCACCTCGGTGTTCGTATCCTGCGTGTTCACCGGCGCCGCGGCCGGAACGGCCTGGGCCGGCGGGCTGGCGGCCCGGCATGCCTTCGGCGCGATCTTCGTGGCCGCCGCGGTGCTGGCCGCCGCGGTCAGCGCGACCGGGATCATTGCCCGGCTGCGCTATCAATAGTTCGCGGCATGTGATTAGTTCCGGACATGCGATGGATGGGTATGCATCATCCACTTCGGCCCGCGTGGAGGTGACGGATGGAAGCCGGCGCACAACAGTTTCACGATCTGATGAATCAGCTCGAGGATCTCACCGACCAGATGACCCCTGAGCGCGCCCTCGCCGACTTCGACCAGACCACCCTTCAGCTGTTCTGGATGAGGTGGCCGCACCTGTCGGCGTGGACGGGCTCACTGTGGCGGATGCTCTCCGAGGAGCTCGCCGCGCCGGCCGCTCCGCACGACGACGCTGAACTCCACGAGGTCGGCGGCAGTGAATGAGGGTCATCGCCGGGTCGTCATGATCCGCGAGCTCATGAATGATCGCGTGGTGTCCGTCGATCCGGACACACCCGTGGCGTCAGCCGCGGCCGCGATGGTGCGCGGGAAGGCTGGCTCATCCCTGGTCATGCAGGGGACTCTGCTGGCCGGCATCCTCACCGAGCGCGACGTTCTCCGGGCAGCCGCGTCAGGCGAGGATCTGACGAGGGTACCGGTCTCCGCGTGGATGACCCGGGACCCGCAGACCGCGGGGCCGGACACGCCGACCGAGGAGGCCGCCCAGATCATGCTGCGTAACGGATTCCGGCACCTGCCCGTCATGGAAGGGCGACGGGTGTGCGGCGTCGTCAGCCTCCGTGATCTGTTCGCCACGCGCATCCGCCGTCCGGCCCGGCAGCCCAGCTAGGCAGAGACCTACCTTGCCCTTTGTCCGCGCGGATCCGGCCGAGGCAGGATTCTCGCCGGAACGGCTGCTCCGCATTGCCGAATTCCTGGCGGCCGAGATCGAGCGCGACCGCATGCCAGGTGCCGTCGTCGGGATTGTGCGCGGCGGCCGGCTCGTGTACCTGGAGGCCTTTGGTTACCGGGACAAGGTCAGCGGCATTCGGATGACCGCCGACTCGCTGTTCTGGATCGCGTCGATGACCAAGCCGCTGACCGCGGCGACCGCCCTCACTCTTGTCGAGCGGGGAAGCCTGGTACTCGACGCCGAGATCGGCGAGTACCTGCCGCAGTTCGCCGACAGGCGCGTCGCGGACCTGAGCCGCTCAGCCGGCAAGACGGCGGTCGTTACCCGGCCGCCGGAACGCCAGCCGACGGTCCTGGACCTGCTGCGGCACACCGCGGGCATACCCGAGGGCTTGCTCGGCGACTCACCGGTCCATGCCCTGTACGCCGATGCGGTCGGTAGCGGGATGACGGACTTCACCGGCGATGAGTTCGCGGGCCGGCTGAGCAAGCTGCCGCTGCTGCACGAGCCGGGAGCGATGTGGCACTACGGGTGGGGGCTCGACCTCGCGGGACAAATCATCGAGTCCATCACCGGCGCATCGCTTGCCGCGTATATGCGAGAGCAGCTGACGGATCCGCTCGGCATGACCGATACCACTTTTGGACTGCCAGGGGACCGGCGGGAACGGTATGCCGCTGCGCTGCCGGCCGATCCGCTGACTCAGGAGCCCCAGGAACTCCCCGACCTGTCAATCGCCCGGTTCCATTCCGGCGGAGCCGGACTGGTGAGCACCGCGATCGACTACCTGTCGTTCGTGCAGTTTCTGCTGGACAAGGGCATGCGTGACGGGCGCCACCTGCTTGGCCGGAAAACCGTGGAGTACATGCTCACCGATCAGCTTCCCCTAGGGGCCGATGTGAGCCGGCTGGAGAAACCCGGCTGGAATCCGGATCATGGCTTCGGTCTGGCGGTGGCGGTGCGCCGCCGGCTCGGCGGCTTGGCCGGCCTCGGCTCTGTCGGCGAGGTGACATGGGCGGGCGCGGCCGGGACCTACTGGTGGGCGGACCCGCGTGAGGACCTCGGCGTGGTCTTCATGGCTCATACTCCGTCGCGGATCCAGCAGCGCTATCACCAGATCGTGAGGGCACTGGTCCTCCAGGCTTTGGTTGGATGACCGGCTCCACCTCGGCGCCCCGCTCCATCGGATCTCCACAACGGCTGCATAGCGCTCTCACCGGTAAGAGGCAGGGTCGATGGTACGACGCATAGAGAGATGAGCACGAGGAGCATCAATGACGATCGAAGCCGCCACCCGCCCGGACGTAGCGCGCGCCTTCAATCCCGGCCCGCTGCCCAGCGCCGCCAGGGTGCTGGCCGTGACGGCGCGGCCGGGACAGGAGTCGGCCGACCTGGGCGGGCTGCTGTACGCCTTCCGCCGGTACGGGGCCAGCCTGAGCCTGCTGTGCCTGACCCGCGGTGAGGCCTCCGCGCACAACTCCGGCCCCGCGCGGCTGGAAGCAACGCGACCGTGGGAGGTTCGGGTGGCCGCCTCGATTCTTGGCGTCCGCCAGGTCTCCGTTGCCGATTACCTTGACGGGAGCCTGCACCACTACCGCATGCCCGAACTGGCTGGACGGATTCAGCGGGCGGTCACCGAATACTCCGCCGACCTGGTGCTGGTCGTCGCGCCCGAGACCGGCGACATCGCGGACGCCGCCGTCGCCCGCGCCGCGACGGCCACCGCCTTGCAGGCTGGGGTGCCGCTCGCGGGGCGCACCCGGCCGGGCGTGTCCGGTGCCTGGATGGTCGACCTGGGAACCGACGCTGAGACGGCGCGTGCCATCCAGAAGGCGGCCGCCGCCGCGCACGCCACGCAGGCGGATGCGCTCCCGGCGCTGATCAGCCGGCTTGACCGGCTCGGCAGCGCGGAGACGCTGCGCTGGCTGGTGAGCCCGGCGCGGATACCCGCCCAGCGCGTCAAGCTGTGAGTCCAGGACAGCTCCCGGCCTGGTGATCAGGCGGCGGGAGCGTCGTCGGGATGGGCGGGGCGGTCCGCCGACCCCAGGACGGCCCCGGCGTGGGCTCGCGCGGCCGGGTCGCGCCGGGACCTGATGAGGCTCGCCACGGTGGTAATGGCGAGAACCCCGCCGATGACGACCAGCGAGAGCGCGGTGCTGATCTCGGGAGCCGAGTGCCAGAGCCCGTGGGCCCAGTGCAGGATGAGCTTGGCGCCGATGAAGGCCAGGATGACGGCCAGTCCGGCCGAAAGGTAGACGAGCCGGTCGAGTAGGCCGGTGACGAGGAAATACAGGGCGCGCAGGCCGAGCAGGGCGAACGCGTTGGCCGCGAACACGATGTAGGCCTGGTTCGTGACGCCGAACACGGCGGGGATCGAGTCGAGAGCGAACAGCATGTCGGTGCTGCCGATGGCGGTGAACACGATGAACAGCGGCGTGACCACCCGCCGCCCGGCCTCGCGCGTGATCAGCCGCCCGCCGTCATAGTGGTCGGTGACTGGCAGGAACCTGCGGGTGGCGCGGACCAGAGGGCTGTTCGCGACATCGGGGTCGGCGTCCCGGTGGGTGAACAGCCGGACCGCGGTCCAGACCAGGGCGATGCCGAAGATCAGGAACATGAACGACAGGGACGAAAGCAGCGCCGCGCCGATGGCGATGAAGACGGCGCGCAGGCACAGCGAGGCGGCGATCCCGAAGATGAGCACCCGCTGCTGGTGCTCGCGGGGGACCGCGAAGGACGACATGATGAGAACGAAGACGAACAGGTTGTCGACGGACAGGCTCTTCTCGACGACGTAGGCGGCGAAGAACTGGCCCGCGTAATCCCAGCCCTGCAGAGCGGCGAGGGCCACCCCGAACACCGCGGCGGCGGCCACGAAGAACACCGACCACGCGGCGGCCTCGCGAAAGCCGACCGCATGCGGGCGCAGCGTCGCCAGCAGCAGGTCGAGCGCGAACAGGACGACCACGATGGCGATCAGGATCCCCCAGTCGGCCCCCGTGACGTTCATCCGCCCCCCACAATTCCCGTCGGCAGTGAGATCACAATTCCCCGGCCAAATCCAGCTACTCCCGGCTGGCGGGCCATCCTCGCAGTTGCTGGCAGATCCAGGGTTCGGACCTGGGACTCACGGACGCCAGCGCCTCGCGCAGCACCGGCTCTTCCCACGCCTTCCAGGGACCGGACGGCAAAGGTGTCGACGGGACTTAGGCGGCGCGCTCGGGCTGCCGTCCCGTCCCGCCAGTCACCGGCTTAGCTCGTCCGCGATCCGAGTCCGATCGGCCTTCTCGATCACGAGCGCGTCCCGGAACTCGCGCAGCAGCTTTGGCAGGAGCGGGTCGTCCATGAGGGTGGTGAACCGCGTCGTGACTACGTCATCGCGGAACCTCTCGAGCAGCATCCTGGCCTTTCGTTTGCGGCGCGACTGGTTGCCTGCCCAGCCCGGCAATCCGCAACCGAGCGGGAGCATAGTTCGAGGCTGCCTGATCGAGGGCAGATCGTGGAAGGAACTTGCGGGAACTTGCTGACAACTTAGAGAGCCCTGATGGCATCCGTGATCCGGTCTGTGCCTCGTCGCCGTAGACGGCAAGCCCGGACAGCTTCTCGAAGGCGCGCGCGTACAGCACGATCTCGCTTGGCGTCGTTACGGTGACCTGGGCAGACAGCAA
>Ga0126379_10001929_pt1 | contig 12932 bp, 13 predicted proteins | sample PanSoiMetPlot_24_FD_92640 | JGI IMG/M metagenome (GOLD analysis project Ga0126379, IMG submission 92640) | Tropical forest soil microbial communities from Panama - MetaG Plot_24 | ecosystem: Environmental > Terrestrial > Soil > Tropical forest > Bulk soil | place: Panama | collected 2016-02-17
CAGATCGAGCAGCAGCTCCGGCGCCACCGGCAAGCGCTGGCGCATCGAGAACTGTTCCGCCAAGGCGTGCTGGGTCGATCAGTTAATGCGCCAGGATCTGGCTCAGGAACAATTTGGTGCGGTCGCTCTTGGGGTTGGCGAAGAATTCCTTGGGCGGGCCGCGCTCGACGATCTCGCCGCGATCCATAAAGACCATTGTGTCTGCGACGGTGCGCGCAAAGCCCATCTCGTGGGTCACGCATACCATTGTCATGCCTTCCTCGGCGAGCTCGATCATCACATCGAGCACCTCCTTTATCATTTCTGGGTCGAGCGCCGAGGTCGGTTCATCGAACAGCATAATCTCGGGTTTCATGCATAAGGAGCGGGCGATCGCGACGCGCTGCTGTTGCCCGCCTGAGAGCTGACCCGGATATTTGTCCGCCTGCTCCGGAATGCGCACTCGCTCGAGATAAAGGCGGGCGGTCTCTTCGGCTTCTTTCTTCGGCGCTTTGCGCACCCAGATCGGCGCCAAGGTAAGGTTTTCGAGCACCGTCAAATGCGGGAACAGGTTAAATTGCTGGAAGACCATCCCGACCTCGCGGCGGACTGCCTCGATGTTCTTCATATCCGAGGTCAGCTCGATGCCGGCGACGATGATCTGGCCGCGCTGATGCTCCTCCAGCCGGTTGATGCAGCGGATCATTGTCGATTTGCCCGACCCCGAAGGCCCGCAGACGACGACGCGCTCGCCTCTCTCGACCTCCAGATTGATGTTTCTCAGGACGTGGAATTGGCCGAACCATTTGTCGACGCCGCGCAGCTCGATGATCGGCGCCTCCGTCATCGCCCTCGCCCTTTGTTGAACTCGCGCTCGAGCATCTGGCTGTAGCGCGACATGAAAAAGCAGAAGCAGAAAAAAATCGCCGCGGCGAAAACGTATCCTTCGACCGAAGTGCCGCGCCAATTGGCGTCGTTCAGAGACGCGATAATCGCGCCGAGGAAATCAAAGAGTCCGATGATGAGTACGAGCGTGGTGTCTTTGAAAGTCCCAATGAAGGTGTTGACAAGTGGCGGTATCACCATTGCCAGCGCCTGCGGCAGCACAATGAGCCGGGTCTGCCGCCAATAGCCGAGCCCCAGCGCATCGGCGGCCTCGATCTGGCCCTTTGGGATCGCCTGCAAGCCGCCGCGGACGATCTCGGCGAGATAGGCGGCGGCGAACAAGATGAGCGCCGCCTGTGCGCGCAACAGCTTGTCGATCGTCACGCCGGTCGGCAGAAACAGCGGCAGCATCACCGAGGCCATAAACAGCACGGTAATCAGCGGCACGCCGCGGATCAGCTCGATATATGCGACGCAGATCATGCGCACCGCCGGCAGCCGTGACCGCCGCCCGAGCGCCAGCAAAATCGCCAACGGAAATGCGAAGGCCATGCCGACCGTGGAAAGAATGAGGGTCAGCGGCAGCCCGCCCCACAACTCGCCACCGACATAAGTCAAGCCGAGCACGCCGCCCCACATCAGGATGCCGACGGCCACGAGCCCGCCGAACCAAACGAGCGCCAGTCGGCGGCCCCATAACCTGCGATCGCAGCTCGCCATGATCATCGCAATGAAGATCACAATGACCAATAGCGGGCGCCATTGCTCTTCGTAGGGGAAGGTGCCGAAAAAGATGAAGCGCAATTTCTCGTGAATGAAGGCCCAGCAGGCCCCAGCGCCTCGGCAGGCGCGGCTGTTCGGGGCTGTCCACACCGCGTCGATCAAGCTCCAGCGAACGAGCGGCGGGATCGTGACCGCGAGAAACGCGACTGCGAGCACGGTCAGGATGCTGTTGAGGACGCTGCTGAACAGATTGGCCCGCAGCCAGCCGAGCAAGCCGGAGGTTGCCGGCGGCGGCGGTTCCAGGGCGACAGGGAGCTCTTGCGTGAGATCCGTCATCGCCCAGCGTCCCACCGGCGCAGCTGGGCGCCCCATCCGTCATTGCCGGGCTTGACCCGGCAATCCATCGCCTCGGGGATGCCCGGGTCAACCCCGGGCGTGATGAAAATAGCGAGTTGGAGCGAGGCGGGTATTTTCACCGAATCTACCGCTCCACGAGCGCGACGGCGCGGTTGTAGATGTTCATGAGTGCCGAGATGATCAGGCTGATTGTCAGATAGACTGCCATGATCATCGCGATGCCCTCGACCGCCTGCCCGGTCTGGTTGATCGTCGTATTGGCGATCGAGACGAGATCCGGATAGCCAATCGCGACCGCGAGCGAGCTGTTCTTCGTGAAGCTTAGATATTGGCTCGTCATCGGCGGCACGATGACCCGCAGCGCCTGCGGCAACACAATCAGACGCATGCGCGGCCCCGGCTTGAGACCGAGCGCCATTGCCGCCTCGGTTTGTCCCCAGCTGACGGCGAGGATGCCGGCCCGCACAATCTCGGCGGTAAATGCGCCGGTATAGATGACGAGGCCGAGCAGCAGCGCGGCGAATTCCGGCGACACTGCGTGACCACCGACAAAATTGAAGCCCTTGAGCTCGGGGCGGTCGAGCGCGAGCGGCGCACCGTTTGCGAGGAACACCGCAAGCGGCAGGCCAAGGATGAGCCCGAGCCCCACCCAACCAGTCGGAAACTGCTGCCCGGTGCGCGCCTGACGGCGCTTGGCCCAACGAAAGGTTCCGATCGTGGCTACAACCCCGAGCAAAAAAGCCAAACCCATCCAGCCATATGCAGGGTCAGGGCTAGGCACCGCAAAGACGATGCCGCGATTGCTGACGAAGACATCGGGCAGCGGTTGCCAGGCTTGGCGCGGCGCCGGCGCGCTATCGCGCAGCAGCGCCCACCAGAAAAAGAGCTGCAGCAAGAGCGGGACGTTGCGGAACGTCTCGACGTAGATTTGCGACAGTTTGCGGATCAACCAGTTCCCGGAAAGCCGCAAGATGCCCATCAGTGTTCCAAGGATCGTCGCCAGCACGATCCCGAGACCGGCAACATAAAGCGTGTTGAGCAGGCCGACGAGAAAGGCGCGGGCATAGGTATCGGCCGGCGAATAGGCGATCAGCGACTCGCCGATGCCGAAAGCGGCTTCGCGGTCGAGAAAGCCGAACCCGCTCGCAATGTTCTGGCGGCGCAGATTGACCAGCGTGTTGTGAACGAGAAACGCGCCGAGCGCGACGACGGCGGCGACGAACAGTATCTGGAAGGTGACGCCGCGGAGCGTGGGATTGCGCCAAACGGAGGGGCGCACCGGGCGCCGGACTATTTCGGTCGCCATCGGCCTGTCACCCCGTCGCGGCCGCTCCGTTCAAATCAGCGGATCGGCATCGCATACATCAGGCCGCCGCGAGTCCACAGATCGTTGAGGCCGCGGTCGAATTTGAGCTCTGTGTCCTTGCCGAGAGTGCGGTCGAAGATCTCGCCGTAATTGCCAACGAGTTTGATCTCGTTATAGGCCCACTTCTCGTCGAGCCCGAGCGCCTTGCCCATGCCCGGCGTCACACCCAGCATGCGCTTGATGTTGGGGTCGTCGCTTTTCAACATATCGTCGACGTTCTTTTGCGTGACGCCTTTTTCCTCGGCTTCGATCAGCGCATAGACGACCCAGCGGACAATGTCGTTCCACTCCTCGTCGCCGTGCCGCACGACCGGGGCCAGCGGCTCCTTCGAGATCCGCTCCGGCAGAATGACATAATCGTCCGGGTTCGGCGCCTGGCTCAGCCGATCGGCATTGAGCGCCGAGGAATCGCCGGTGAAGACATCGCAACGCCCGGAGAAGAAGGCATTTAGGGCCTCGTCGCGCTTCTCGATGACGACAGGCTTGAACTCCATCTTGTTGGCGCGGAAGTAATCGGCAAGGTTGAGCTCGGTCGTCGTGCCCGGCTGCACGCAAATTGTCGCGCCGTTCAACTCCTTGGCGCTTTTGACGCCGAGCTTTTTCGGCACCATGAAGCCCTGGCCGTCATAGAACACGACCGGCGCGAAATCGAGGCCCAGCGCGGTGTCGCGCTGCAACGTGTCGGTCGTGTTGTTGGACAGGAGATCGACCTCGCCCGACTGCAGCGCGGTGAAGCGCTGCTGCGCCGTCAGCGGCACATATTTCACCTTGTCGGGGCTGCCAAAGATCGCCGCCGACAACGCTCTGCAGACATCGACGTCAAAGCCGGCCCAGCGGCCCTGGCTGTCGGGCGCGGCGAAACCCGCGATGCCGGTCGGCACGCCGCAGCTGATTTGACCGGACTGCTTGACCTTGTCCAACGTCGGCCCGGCCTGCGCCGTGCCCGCGAACCCGACGCAAATCGCGGCAACCACCCCTATCCAATGCCTGATCGTCATCGCCTGCTCCCTGCCCGCTCAGCCGCGCGCCAATCACCCCGCTTGCCGACAGATTTAGCACAGTCGCCACTGCGCCAGCAACGCGACACCAGGCAATGAGGGCCGCTAAGCTAGAGAGCGCTCTGCATATTCTCGATGATCGCTGCGGCGGCGCGGGCGGGATCGTTGCTTCTGATAATCGGGCGGCCGACGACGAGGTAATCCGCTCCCCCGGCGATCGCTTCGGCAGGGCTTCCGGCGCGCTTGTGGTCGTCAGTCGGCGCACCAGGCGCACGTATCGCCGGCGTGACAACCAGCAAGCCCTCGGCCTCGGCGGCACGCCGGATCTGGTTCGGGTCATCACGTGGCGCGGCGATGATTCCGTCGCAGCCCCAGGAAAGTGTTGTCCTAGCGCGCTCGGCGATCAGCTCGGCGATGCTGCCGCGATAGCCGAGCTCGCGCAGCCCGTTGTCGTCGAGGCTTGTCAGCACCGGGACGACCAGGATTTTCAATTCCGAACCTGATTTACCCTCGGCCGCGGCGCAGATCATGTCCCGGTCGCCATGCACGGTAACAAAGCTGACGCCGCGTTCGGCAGCGCGCCTCACCCCTTGCTTCACGGTCTCGCCGATATCGAACATCTTTGCATCGAGAAACACCTTCTTGCCGCGTGCGACGAGATCGCTGAGGAACCCGTCAAATCCGGGCGCAAAGATCAGCCACATGCCGATCTTGAAAAACGATGCTGTGCGATCCAATCGCTCGACGAGCGCGCGAGCCTCGCCGATTGTCGGTACGTCGAGGGCGACGATGAGCCGTTCTTCGATGCGCGCCGGGATTTCGCGAGGGAGCAGCATTGCGATCAGATCTCGCCCGCCGCGTTGCGGCGCAGCCGCTCCTTGCTTTCCGGCGACCACACTTCTTCGATCTTGTAGATCGAAGGGAACGTCCTTGCCCCTTCTGGCAGCTGCACCCAGGGAAGTTTGGTACGCGTGAAGATATGCACATCCGGCGTGACCGCGGACGGATTATCGAGTGTCCCTGCCCGAACAAAAAGGCACTCGCTCGGGACGATATCGTAACGGCTCCACAGGGTTGTCCCGCACCTCTCACAGAAGAACACGTCGTTGGGTTTTCCGCTGCCGCCTGCCAGCCGAAACGACTTGGGTGCGACGGGACCCGCTTCGACAAATTTTTTTTCGATCCAAATGTTGATCACAAACGGGCCGCCGGTCAGCCGCTGGCAGTCGCGGCAGTGACAGGCGTGAACGATCAGCGGGCTCGCGGCCAATTTGTACCGGATCGTTCCGCAAGCGCATCCCCCTTCGAGATTCATGATCCCTCCTCGGCACTGCCTACCGGCATCACTTTACGGGCCGTCGCCCGCTCCACCACGCGCCACAGATACCAGCTCGCCACTGTCCGGTACGGCGTCCACCGGGCGCCATAGGCGGTCAGCTCTTTAGGCGACGGCAGCTCCCGGTCATAGGCGATCGCAAAACCTTTGCGCACGCCGTAATCGTCGATCGGCAGCACATCCGGGCGGCCGAGGTGGAAAATGAGGAGCATCTCGGCGGTCCACCGGCCGATGCCGCGGACCTGCGTGAGGCGCTCGATGATCGCCTCGTCCGCCATGCGGCGGGCTTCTCTGAGCGTCGGGAGCTCGCCGGCAGCGGCGCGTCGCGCGAGGTCACGCAGCGAGAGGAGCTTCGAGCGTGACAATCCGACCCCGCGCAGCTCCTCGTCGGAGCCGCCGAGGATCCCCTCGGCCGTCGGGCCTTTCTGCGCATCCGCGAACAGCGCGCACAGGCGCCCGAAAATCGTCGCTGCAACTTTTCCGGTAAGCTGCTGATAGACAATCGCCTCCGCTAGCGCGCCGAAGATGCTCTCTGCCTTTTGGAGCTGCATGCGAAACGGCCCGACGGTGTCGATAACGCTTGCCAAGATCGCATCGGACGCGCGCAGATGCTCGACCGCTGCGACCGGATCGAAGCCAAACCCGCTGCTGCCGGGCGCAAAAGGAACCGGCGCGCCGTTGACCCGCACCCCTTCGATCGCCAGCATCCGCAGCTTCGTCGCGGTGCCGCCATGCGCCGAGAAACCGCCCAGCTTGCCGCCTGCGGCGAGCACGCGATGGCAAGGCACGACGATCGGAAACGGGTTTTGCCCCAGCGCCTGTCCGACCGCCCGCGCCGCCCCGCGGGCGCCGAGCCGCGCCGCGATATCGCCGTAAGCCAGTGTCTTCCCCCGAGGGATCGTGCGCGCCGCCTCGTAGACGCGGCGGTGAAACGGCGGCACGCCGTCCATGTCGAGCGTGACGGATGAGAGGTCGCGAAGCTGCCCCTGCAGCAACGCGGCGATACTCTCGAGCGCGCGTCGCACCTCGCGCGGCGGCTCGGCCTCACCCGCAGCCGGAAACCGGTGAAGCATCCTCTCGCGCGTCTGCTGCTCGTCTGCCTCCGGCAGCTGCACGCCGGTGATACCACCCTCGCTCCAAGCGATCCCGCATTTGCCGATAGCCGTGTCGAACAACGCAAAGCCGCATGCCGTCATGCGCCAATCCTATCACCGGCGCCGACCACTGCACTTGGAGAATCTTGCGGTTCGACGCTCAGCTCCCGGTGCCGGCGCGGAAGGCGTGCTCGAATTCGACGAGCTCGGCGGGAGCGGCATCAGTAACGGCCCAAAAGGCGAGATCACCTTCGTCCCAGTGCCGCAGGCTGTAGCCCTGACGGCTGAGGACTGCGCCGTGGCCTCCGCGGGAGGCCGGCAGCACGAACAGATTGATGATATGCTGGCGGCGCTTGTAGACGAGTGCCGGAACCGGCTTACCAGCGACCAGATCGAGGCGGCCGCCGACCAGCGGGAAGCCCTCGGCGCCGAGATCGACGGCCGGCGGCGACACGTCGCTGCGCCCGGCGAACCACGGCCTGACCGTGTGCTGGTCGGATGAGGCGACGTCGGTCAAGTGCGTGCCCAATAGCGAACGCAAATGGCTGTCGAGGACCTCGGCGGCGACCGTGCCCTGCTGCCGCTCGCCGAGCACGAGAAAAGTGCCGCCCGAGCCGACCGCAACGGCCAGCAACAGCGACGCGGCGTAAGCGAGCCAGCCCGATGCGCGCAATCCAGATGGCGCGCCAGCCACCCCCTCCCGACGCAATGCAAAGCGGATCCGCGCGCGCAACGCCTCGGGGGCCCGATAGGTCGGGGCCGCCTGCCGGATCTCATCGCGCAGACGCTGCAGTGTTGCAGCTTCCGGGCTGCAATCGGCGCAGCCGGCGAGATGGTCGCGCAACGACACGCGCTCGGTCTCGCCGAGCTCGCCATCGATATAAGCTTCGAGCCGGGGGCGCACCTCCTCACATTGCATCACCGACATTCCTTCCCTTCCCAGGCGCGACGCAGCGCCGAGCGCGCCCGGTGCAGCCGCGACATGACCGTCCCGATCGGCACCCCCGTCACTTCCGCGATCTGGCGATAATCAAGCTCGTGCAGCTCGCGCAGCACGATCACCTCGCGCAATGGCGGCGGCAGTTCCTCGATCAACTGGTCGAGCCGCCGCAGATCGGAACGATTTTGCAGCAGCGCATCGGCATCGAGGACTGCCGCCGCCGGCGCATGAGGTGAACCCTCGGTGTGGGTTTCAGGCTCAAGTGGGACCAGATCGGCCGGCCGATTGCGCTCCATCCAGTCGTAACATGTGCGGCGCACGATCTTCAGAAGCCAGCTCTTGGCGTCGCCCTCCCGATAGCTGTCGAAATAACGAAACGCCCGCAGACAAGCCTCCTGCACGACATCGGCCGCATCGGCGTCGTTTCGCGTCAGCCACCGCGCGAGCGCATAACCGGCATCGAGGTGGGACAGCACCACCGTCTCGAACCGGCTCCGCCGACGCCGCTCCGCGATCCACGCCATGCGCTCTTCTACCCCGCAACCCGCAAGACCGCAGCAAATGCGAGATTATTCCGGACCGTGCCCATGCGGTTGCAATCGCCGTTCGCAAGCGCCACACTTGCGACACGCAAGAAAGGATAGTGCCGATGGAGATGACGGGCGAACATCGCATCCCCGCTCCCCGCCAGCGCGTATGGGAGGGGCTCAACGATCCGGAGATCCTCAAACAGGCTATTCCCGGTTGCCAGACGATCGAGAAGGTGTCGGACACCGAGTTCACCGCCCGGGTGCTCGCCACGGTCGGGCCGGTGAAGGCGGCCTTCGGCGGCAAGGTTATCCTGTCCGATCTCGACCCGCCGCAGAGCTACACGATCAGCGGTGAGGGCAGCGGTGGCGCTGCCGGGTTTGCCAAGGGCGGCGCCAAGGTCAATCTCGACGAGGAGAGCGCCGAGACCATTTTGCACTATACCGTCCAGGCGCATGTCGGCGGCAAGCTTGCGCAAATCGGCTCGCGCCTTATCGACTCGGTCGCGCGCAGAATGGCAGACCAGTTCTTCACGCGCTTCGTCGCCGCGGTCGCGCCTGAGCAGGCGGCAGCACCGAGGACAACCGAGGTCGAAGCCACGCCGGCGCGGCCGGTCAGTGACGAACTGCCGCCGGACGGTGGCACGGCAGCGCCGGTGACTTCCGTCGAGGCGCAGCCAGACCGCGGCCGGCCGAGCACCGAGCCGGCAAAGACCAACGACATCCGACTGCCGCCAGTCTTGTGGGTTACCGGGTTGGCAGCAATTATCGGCGGGATTCTCTATTTCTTTACCGGGCGTCGGGTCACCCGTTAAGGATCCGCCGCGAACGCCTTGACCCCAGGCGGGGCCGGAATAAAACTTCGGCCGGGTTTTGCCGTCCCTCGACGGCAATCGTGAGCGATGCAGGGAGGTGTCGATGCAAAAGACGGTGAGCCTTACCGTGAATGGCAAGCCGGTTTCGGCGACCGTCGAAGGCCGGACCCTTTTGGTGCAGCTGTTGCGCGAGCAGCTGGGCCTCACCGGCACGCATATCGGCTGCGACACGAGCCAATGCGGCGCCTGTGTCGTGCATGTCGACGGCGAGGCCGTCAAATCATGTACGCTGTTGGCGGTACAGGCCGAAGGCCGCTCGGTATTGACGATCGAAGCCGTCGCAGACGGCGATACCCTGCACCCGATGCAGGAGGCGTTCCGCAACAACCACGCGCTGCAATGCGGATTCTGCACGCCCGGGATGATCATGAGCGCCCTCGATCTCGTCAAAAACAACCCCAATCCGTCGGAGCGGGAAGTGCGCGAGTACCTCGAGGGCAATCTCTGCCGTTGCACCGGCTATCATAACATCGTGCTGGCGATCATCGAGGGGGCAGCGGTGATGCGAGGCGAGAAGCCGGCGGTGGCCGCGGAGTAACGGCGATGAGCGTGATCGGAACGCCGGTACGGCGGCGTGAGGATTACCGCTTCATCACCGGACAAGGCACCTACACCGACGACATCAACCGGCTGGGACAACTCCACGCCTATATCCTGCGCAGCCCGCATGCGAATGCCCGGATTACTGCCATCAACACCTCGGCTGTTGCGTCTGCGCCGGGGGTCGTCGCCGTCTATACCGGTAAGGATTTGGCCGCCGAGGGGATCGGTGGTCTACCTTGCGGGTGGCAGATCCATTCGAAGGACGGCTCGCCGATGGTCGAGCCGCCTCACCCGCCGCTGGTCACCGACCGGGTCCGCCATGTCGGCGACCAGGTCGCCGTCGTCATCGCCGAGACTTTGGCACAGGCGCGCGACGCCGCGGAACTGATCCAGGTCGATTACGCCGAGGAGCCCGCGGCAATCGATCCGGTCGAGGCGCTGAAGCCGGGCGCTTCGCAGGTCTGGCCAGACGCTCCAGGCAATCTCTGCTACGACTGGCATCTGGGCGACCTTGCCGCGGCCGAGGCGGCATTCGCGAAGGCGACACGGATCGTCAGGCTTGACCTTACGAACAACCGGCTCGTCCCCAACGCGATGGAGCCGCGCGCCGCGATCGGCGAGTTCGACCGCGCAACCGGCGAGTACACGCTCTATACGACGAGCCAGAACCCGCATGTGATCCGCCTCTTGATGGGTGCCTTTGTGCTGCACATTCCCGAGGCGAAGTTGCGGGTCGTCGCGCCCGATGTCGGCGGCGGCTTCGGGTCGAAGATTTATCACTACGCCGAGGAGGCGATTGTGACCTGGGCCGCTGGAAAATTGCGGCGGCCGGTCAAATGGACAGCGGAACGCTCCGAGAGCTTCATGTCGGATGCACACGGCCGCGATCACGTCACGCATGTTGAGCTCGCGCTCGACAACCAGGCCAAGTTCATCGCGCTGAAGGTATCAACGATCGCCAATATGGGTGCATATCTCTCGACCTTCGCGACATGCATCCCGACCTATCTTTACGGCACTCTGCTCGCCGGCACCTATACGACCCCGGCGATTTATGTCGAAACGAAGGCGGTCTTCACGCATACGGTGCCGGTCGATGCTTATCGCGGCGCCGGCCGCCCCGAGGCGACGTTTCTGCTCGAGCGCATCGTCGACCTCGCCGCCGATGAGCTCGGCATGGATCCGGCCGAATTGCGCCGCCGCAATTTTATCCCAAAGGAGGCCTACCCGTACCAGACACCGGTCGCGCTGCAATACGACAGCGGCGATTACTTCACGACACTGGATCTCGCGTTGAAGGCCGCCGACTACGCGGGCTTCGAGAACCGGCGCCGTCAGGCTGCAGCCCGCGGAAAACTGCGCGGCCTCGGTATTGCCACCTATATCGAGGCCTGCGGCATCGCTCCTTCCGCCGTTGTCGGCTCGTTGGGCGCGCGCGCCGGGCTCTTCGAATGCGCTGCGGTACGCGTGCATCCGACCGGCAGCGTGACCGTCCTCACCGGCTCGCACAGCCACGGCCAGGGCCATGAGACGACCTTTGCACAGCTCGTCGCGGACGGGCTCGGCGTCCCGATCGAGAGCATTGAAATTGTGCATGGCGACAGCGGCAAGATCCCCTACGGCATGGGGACCTATGGCTCACGCTCGCTGGCCGTCGGCGGGACTGCGATCGTCAAGGCGATGGACAAGGTCGTCGCCAAGGGCCGTAAGATCGCCGCCCATCTGCTCGAAGCCTCCGAAGCCGATGTCGAGTTCAAGGATGGCAAATTTACCGTCGCCGGCACTGACCGCTCGAAGACTTTGGCCGAGGTCGCGCTCACCGCGTATGTGCCGCACAATTTCCCACATGATGAACTCGAGCCTGGCCTCGACGAAACCGCATTCTACGATCCGAAGAACTTCACGTTCCCGTCCGGCGCCCATATCGCCGAGGTGGAGGTCGACCCAGAGACCGGGCGGGTGACGATTGTCGATTTCACCGCGAGCGACGATTTCGGGCGCATCCTCAACCCGATGATCGTCGAGGGCCAGGTGCATGGCGGGCTCGCGCAGGGCATCGGCCAAGCCCTGCTCGAGGGCTGCATCTACGACAAGGAAACAGGGCAGCTATTGACGGGCTCGTATAATGATTACGCGATGCCGCGCGCCGACGACCTGCCGTCCTTCAAATTGTCGACCAACGTGACCTTGTGCACCCACAACCCGCTCGGCGTGAAGGGTTGTGGCGAGGCCGGCGCGATCGGTGCGCCGGCGGCGATCACCAACGCCCTTGTCGATGCGCTGAAGCCGCTCGGCATCCGGCATCTCGACATGCCAGCGACACCCGAAAGACTGTGGCGCACCATCCAACAGCACCGCTCGCCGCTTGCCGCGGAATAGGGAGAGCCCGATGTACGAATTCAACTACCACAGGCCGACGAGCCTCGACGAAGTCGCCAACCTTCTGAGCGCGAACGAGGACTCCAAAATCGTCGCCGGCGGGATGACCCTGGTCCCGACATTGAAGCAGCGGCTCGCCCGCCCGTCGGATCTGGTCGATCTCGCCGCGATCGCCTCGCTGCGCGGCATCACCGATTCCGGCGACGCGCTCGTCATCGGCGCGATGACGCGGCACGCCGAGGTCGAGCGTTCGCCCGTCGTCAGGCAGGCAATCCCGGCGCTCGCCGCGCTTGCGCACATGATCGGCGACCCTGCGGTGCGCAACCGCGGCACGATCGGCGGCTCGATCAGCAACAACGACCCAGCAGCCGATTACCCGGCTGCAGTCGTCGGGCTGAGCGCCACCGTGCACACGACGAAGCGCGAGATCCCAGCCGACAATTTCTTCACCGGCATGTTCGAGACCGCGCTCGAGCCGGCGGAGATCGTCACCTCGGTGCGGTTTCCGAAACCGCAGGCCGCCTGCTACCAGAAATTCAAGAACCCGGCCTCGCGCTACGCAATTGTCGGCGTCTTTGTCGCGCGCACCGGCGGCGGCGTGCGCGTTGCGGTGACCGGCGCCGGCCCCAGCGTGTTCCGCGTCCCCGAAATGGAAGCCGCGCTCGCCCAATCCTTTACCCCCGACGCGATCAAGGACATCACGATCCCGCAGGACGGCCTCAACGCCGACATCCACGCCAGCGCGGAATACCGCGCCCACCTCGTCGGCGTCATGGCCCGCCGCGCCGTGGCGGGTTGTGGGTAAGCGGCACGAAGCCTCTTCCCGAATGAAGCTTCCACAGAGCGGCGGGTGTCTCTGCGGGGCGGTCCGCTATGAAATTACCAGGGCACCGCAAGCGGTTTACACCTGCCATTGCACCGATTGCCAGC
>Ga0126379_10001930_pt1 | contig 12930 bp, 7 predicted proteins | sample PanSoiMetPlot_24_FD_92640 | JGI IMG/M metagenome (GOLD analysis project Ga0126379, IMG submission 92640) | Tropical forest soil microbial communities from Panama - MetaG Plot_24 | ecosystem: Environmental > Terrestrial > Soil > Tropical forest > Bulk soil | place: Panama | collected 2016-02-17
GCGGAAAAAGTTCCCCCGGGATCGAACGCGGCATCATTCATACCTCAGCGCGACCATGGGATCGATGCGAGTGGCACGTCGGGCGGGTATCCAGCGCCCCACCAGCGAGACCGCAACGATTCCGAACACCACTGCCGCGGTGATTTGCGGTTCGAAAGGATCGACGCCAAACAGCAGCGACGCAATCAACCGGCCGAGGAAGAAAGCCGCCGCAATTCCACCAGCCAAGCCGAGGAACACCGGCAGCATCCCCTGAAGCAGTACCATGTTCAGCAGCCGACTGTACGGCGCGCCCAGAGCCTTGCGAATGCCCAGTTCGTGCCGCCGCTGCTCAACGGAATAGGCGACCACACCGAAAATTCCTATGGAGGCCGAGAGCAGCGCAGATAGGGCGAAAATCAGCGCCAGGGACATCTGGAATCGCCGCGCGCTGACGGATTTCGCAACCAGTTGACTCATCGGCCGCAGCGCCACTATCGGCACCTCCGGGTCGATTTTCCGGATCAGCGAGCGAACCCCCGGAGCCGCACCCGAAGGATCGGTGGCGGTCCGCACAACAATGGACGCCGATTGCGGCCCGTCCAGCGTGGCGCTGGCAAACCTACCGGGCGTGTATACCATCAAGAGCGGTGACTCGTCGAGACTTACGGTGCGAATATTGCCGGCCACGCCAACCACTTCGCTATTTTGCGGAGCGCCCCAAGTGGTAACGCAGATTTTGCCGATAGGATTTTGATTCGGCGAGAAACGATCGGCAAGGCCTTGCGAGACGATGACAACGTGCCGCGTGCGGTCGTTTGCAGTGAACTCGCGCCCCGCGCTTAGAGGAGTCTTGCGCATCATTCGTACCTCAACGCAACCATGGGGTCGATCCGCGTGGCGCGCCGCGTGGGAGCGTATGCCGCGAAGGCCGCAACCAGCGTCAATGCGAGAAGCGCGATGCCAATACTTGCGACGCCGAAGGCTTGCACGCCGAACAACAAAGAATTGATCAGCTTGCCCAAGGCGAAGGCCAGTGGAATGCCGATGAGAATCCCCGCGCCGGTCAACTGGGCCACGTCCTTCAGGACCATCCAGCCAACGCGCTTCGGCTCCGCGCCAAGCGCCATGCGCACGCCAATTTCCCGGGTGCGTTGCGTGACGCTGTAGGCTAAGAGCGCGTAAATTCCCATTGCGGCAAGTAAGGCAGCCAGGCCGCCGAAGGTGAGCGCCAGAAACGCCACCAACTTGCTGGACGAAAGTTGCTGGCTGATCTGCTCTTCAAACGATTTCGCGTCAAAGATCGGCAAACTGGAATCCAGCTCGGCAACGGTGCTTCGAATGGAACTCGCGAGCACAACAGGATCACTCGAGGTCCGCACATAATAAGTGAGCGAAGTGATGGCCTTTTCCTGGGTGTAAGGAATGTAGAAAAACGGTTTGGGCAGCTCTTTTACCGCGGAATGGTGGCTGTCCTTGACGATTCCGACGATTTCCCGGTCCAGCGGATCTTTTCCTCCGCCAATTTTCATATGCTTCCCGAGTGGGTCCACGCCGGGAAAAAATTGCTTGGCCATGGATTCGTTAACGATGACTACCTTGGGACCTTCGTGGGAATCCTGGCGCGTGAATTCACGGCCTGCCAACAGGGGTATTCCCAAATTTGAAAAGTGTCCCGGACTGACCGCGTTCCAGTTAACGTGACGCGTGCCGGCCAGGTCGGCTGGCTCGCCTTCAACGGTGACGTTGGAGCCTCGGTCGCTGTCGGCAATCAGCGGCTCTTCGGTCGCGCTAATGGACAGGACGCCAGGCAGGGCCGCAGTTTTATCTTCGAGTTGATGAAAAAAACCGAAACTGTGTACCTGGTCGTAACCGTTAAAACTTGGTGCGACGGAAAATTGCAGTACATGAGCCGTCCGCAGGCCCAAATCCACGTGCCGCAGATTGTAAAGGCTTCTGACGAATCCCCACGCGCTGGTAACCATCAGCAGGGTCAAAGCCACCTGAGAAATCACAAGCATCTTGCGCAAGCGTGCGTGTTTCAGGCTCGAAGAGTGAGCCCCCGCTTGTTCCTTCAGCGTAGACGCCAGTTGAACGCGCGTTGCGCTCAACGCCGGCGCAACACCAAACAAGATGCCGCAAAACAGCGCTAGTCCCACGGTGAACAATAACACAGGAAGATTGAGGGAACTGGTAAGGCCATTGATCATTTGATCGCTCGACGCAAAGTGTACCAGGGAGCTACTCATCCAGTTGGCGATCAGAAGCCCAAGCAGCGCGCCGGCCAACGAAAGTAGACAAGATTCAACCAGCAATTGGCGGATGAGCCTAGAGCGGCTGGCGCCGAGAGAAATTCGCAGGCTGATCTCTTTCTGGCGGGAGACACCGCGCGCGGTCAGCAGTCCAGCCACGTTCGCGCAGGTGATGAACAACACCAAGCCAACCATTCCCATGAGCGTTAGGAGTTGGGGTCGGGTATCGTTCTCAAGAATCGGCCGGCCGCGCGCGCCGTCTCGTAGCACGAGTTGTTTCGCTTCGAATTGCTTTTTCTCTTGCGCGTTCAAACCCGTGTTGAGCGGCAGTTCGTTTTCAAGCAATGCGTGATACGTCGGTGCCAGCGCCGCCGTCGCTTGTGTTGCGGAAAGTCCAGGCTTCAGCCGTGCAATTACCTTTACCCAATAGTCCCTGTGGTCGTTCAGCCCATCCGAATTGGGAGTAATCACCGGCTTCATGGTGATTGGGACGAAAAGATCGGGAACCATGCCGAGCTGGATGCCATCAAAGCCGGGCTGCACCACCCCGACGATAGTCATCAACCGGTTATTCACGATCACACTGTGGTTCAAAACGCCGGGATCGCCGCCGAAATGCTTCTGCCAATAACCGTTTCCGAGCACCACAACGGGATTGCCGCCGGCTGCGACAGTGTCGGCCGGAGAAAGTAATCGTCCGATGACCGCATGCACGCCAAGAGTGTCGAAGTAATTGCCAGAAACGAGCTCCGCGTTGGCACGTTCGGTTTGCGCCTGCAAAGCCACGCTCACCGGAAAATCAGCCTTCGCCGCAACTCCCGCGAACACTTTGTTTTGATCGCGGAGGTCGACATACATCGGATAGGAGAAAGACTCCGAGCCGTCCACTTCATCGGACTCGACGTGCCCGCTCCGCACCCCTGGGGCATACAGCAGCACCAATTCCTCCGGATGAGGAACGGGCAATCTCTGCAGGAGTACTTGGCGGAGAACGGAGAAAATTCCGGTGTTCGCGCCGATGCCGAGCGCCAGGGTAAGCACGGCCACGGCGGTGAAGCCAGGATTCTTGCCTAGCATTCGCAGCCCGTAGCGGATGTCCTGCCAAAGCGTCTGCATCAAGGTATCCTACTCATAGCGCAACGCCACCATGGGATCGACGCGCATCGCACGTCGCGCCGGGATGTAACAAGCCGCCAACGCCACCAGCATCAATAGTGCTGCAACGCCGAGATAGGTTAACGGATCATGGGTGCTTACTCCGAACAGGATGCTGGACATCAGTCGTGTTAGCACAAATGCGGTCACCAGGCCAATGCCCACTCCAAGCAACGCCATTCTTCCCGCCTCACTGAGTACCATGCGCAGAACGCTGGCTCTCCCCGCGCCCAACGCCATACGAATTCCGATTTCCTGGGTGCGTTGCGCGGCGATATAGGAAATCACACCGTAGATCCCGACGGCGGAAAGTATTACCGCCAGCGCCGCAAACACGCCAAGCAACACCATAACGAAGCGCTTCGCCGCGAGTGACTCCGAAATCACGGAGCCCATTGTTTCTGGTCCATAGACGACAATCTGACTATTCACTCCTTGCACCGCGTCGGTGATCGAACCAATCAGAGCGAGCGGCGAACCCTCCGTCCGAATGACGGCGGAAGTGCCGTGCTCGAGAAGCGAAAAAATGGAATCGGGGAGTTGCGCTATTGGAAAATAACTCTGCGCCTGAATGGCCCCCGCGGGGTCATTATCCAGGCCCCACTGCTTGACGTGGCCTACGACTCCGACGACTTCAGCGTTTATGTTCACAATCCCGAGGTTCACGTGCTTTCCGATGGGATCTTTGCCGCCAAAATAGAGTTTGGCGAATTGGTCGTCGATCACGACGACGGCGGGCGACGTCTCGCTATCAGATTCCCTCAGAAACCTTCCGCGCTTCAGAGGCGTTTTCATGACTTTCAAATAATCCGGTTGCGCGAAGTAGAAGAGCGAGGCCTTCATCTCGTTCTGGGAAGCTGGTTTAGGTTCTCCTTCCAGCCACAAAGGGAGATCAGAGTCGCTTTCCATCGGTGAGGACCCAACCGACAGCGAAACGGACTGAACGCCCGGAATAGCGGCGATGGCATCGTGAATCTGGCGAAACGCGGCGCGGGTGGCAGCGGGCGTAGGGCCCAGTGGTTTGGAGGACGCAAAGCTGACACGCACCACGTTGTTCGGGTCAAATCCCGGATCGGTGTTCCACAGGTTTGCCAAGCTGCGAATCATCAAGCCCGCGCCGACAAGCAGCACCAGTGCCATTGCCATCTCCGCCGCAACAAAGACGCTCTGCGTGCGGTGGCGCGTGCCGCTTCCGCCGCGCCCGCCTTCCTTGAGGGTTTCGAAAACGTCGGTTCGGTAGGCCCTGAGGGCCGGTATCAGCCCAAACAGAATCCCCGCGATCAAGGAAGCAGCAGTGGCAAACAACAGCACACGCGCATCGATCTGAACCTCATCGGCGCGCGGCAGCGCTTCCGGCAGCACTTTGATCGCCGCCTGCGTGCCCCATGCAGCGATCAACAGTCCCAGTCCGCCTCCGGCCATCGCCAACAGAATGCTCTCGGTAAGAAGTTGGCGAAGCACGCGACCCGGACCTGCTCCCATCGCCGTCCGAATAGCAAATTCCCTAGTTCTGCCTGTCGAGCGCGCCAGAAGCAGATTCGCGACGTTGGCGCAGGCGATTAAGAGTACGAAGCCAACGGCAGCAAGCAGCACCAGCAGAAATGGGCGAATATCTCCCACCACATCTTCCTTAAGAGCCAAGACGTTCACGCCTGAGTTTTTGTCAATATCGGGATAGGCCTCGGCCAAGTGAGCCGCAACCGACTGCATATCCAAAGTCGCCTGTTGCAAGGTGACGCCCGGCTTCAACCTGCCCACTGCATCCATTCCCATGCCGGTATGCCGGTCGCGGAACAATGGATCGTCCCACTGACCAATGGGCGTATACACTTCAGCGTCGCTATGAAAATTGCCATTGCCATTAACGTAGCGGAAATGCGCGGGAAGCACCCCGACGATCGTGTACAGGGCTCCGTTCAAGTTGAGTGACTTGCCAATGACGTCTGGAGACGATGCAAATTTACGTTTCCACAGCCCATCGCTAATGACCGCGACGGGCGCCGCGCCCACCTGGTCGTCCTGTTCGCTGAAGAACCGGCCAGCGGTGGCTTTTACTCCGAGGATCGGAAAAAACTCGGCGGACACCATGTTCGCACTCACTCTTTGCGCATCGCCGATCCCCGAAAGATTGAAATCTTCTCCGCGGAACGCCGCAAGTGCTGAAAACGAATGATTGTCGCGGCGCCAGTCGAGGAAGTTTGGATAGGAAATGGAAGCGCGCGTGAACTCCGGGGTTCGCGTGTACAGCGACACCAACCTGTCAGGCTGTTGGAAGGGCAGCGGATTCAGCAATACTCCGTTGACGATAGAAAACAGCGCGGTGTTCGCGCCGATACCCAGCGCCAGCGTCACTACCACCACCGCTGTGAACCCAGCATTCTTGCGCAACATGCGAAGGCCATAGCGAATGTCCTGCCAAAGCGTCTGCATCAAACTCTCCTATTCGTAACTCAGGGCAACCATCGGGTCGATGCGGGTCGCGCGCAAGACCGGGGAACCGAACACCTTCATGATTGAAAGCGGCACCTGGATGTCGACTCCTTCGGAACCATTCGTGCCAACAAAACCCGGAGGAGTAACTCCAATCACGGTGAAGCGATGCCCGTTCAGAATCACTGTCCGATTGATGATCGAAGGGTCCATTGCAAAGCGGCGCTTCCAAAACTCGTAGCTGATCACGGCAACAGGCGAAGTGATGGATTCGTGATCGTCCGCTTCGCTGATCAAGCGGCCAATTACAGGCTGCACGCCAAGCACTTCAAAGTAGTTGCCGGAAACAAGCTGCCCGCGAACACTCTCACCACTGGTACTGTACGTCAGTTCGATTTCATCCTTGCACTCACCGTCCATGTCGGTCAGCACCACGTTCTTTTCTGCTGCGTTTAGATACATCGGATAAGAAAAGGAGAGGCTGGCGGGTGCGTCGGAGTCCCGCGTAGCAATCACCATCAACTGCCCCGCCTCACGCACCTGCAGGTTGCGCTGGTGCGCGGTCTTCGTGAGGACAGAGATAGCCAGACCGGTGCCGAGGCCAAGCGCGACGGTCATCAGAATCGCCATGGCCGCGAACCCGGGGTTCTTCGCCAGAATATTCAGTCCGAAGCGTAGGTCTTGCCAAATTGTTTGCTTCATCATTCGTACCTCAACGCCACCATCGGATCGACGCGCGTCGCCCGGCGTCCCGGAATCCAACATGCCGCCAGAGACACCAGAATCAGGATAAGCGCGACGCCCGCGAACGTAGCCAGGTCCGTTGGACTCACCCCAAAAAGCTGGGATTGCAACCAGCGAGTCAAGGCCAGCGAACCCAAAATGCCGGTTCCAACGCCAACAGCGCCCGTGATCACGCCTTGTTTCAGAACCATCCCCAAGACTGTTCTGCGGGAAGCACCTAGTGCCATGCGCACACCAATTTCACGAGTGCGCTGCGCAACCGCGTAGGCGGTCACGCCATAAATTCCCGCCATGGCCAGCAACAGAGCCGTCGCAGAAAAAATGCCGACAAGTAGTAAAGTGAAGCGCCGCGCACCCAGAGACGCGGCGAAGGTATTCGAGAAAGTGCTGAAACGGGGCGGCACGTCCGGATCCAGGCTGCGGACGATTTCGCGCGCCGCGGAAAAGACGGCGTCAGGATTGCCCGGAGCGAGCATGACAATCGTGAACCGTTGCGCAGCCGTTGGTCGTTGGCGGTAGTCCACATAGATGCTGGGACGCGGGGCGGTCTCCAGACTCTTATCGCGCAGATCCCCCACCACTCCGACGATGGTCATTAGCCGCGGATCGCCGTCCATGTTTCCGAATTCGACGGTCTGGCCGATTGGATTCTGCTTCGGCCACTTCTCGTCGGCCAACGATTTGCTGACGACCGCAACGTGCAGCGAATCCTTCGTGTCGCGCGAGTCGAATAATCTGCCACTCAGCAACGGAATTCCCAAGGTATTGAAAAAACCTTCGGAGGCGACGCAGTAGTCGGCTTCGCCCATGTGAGCTTGATCCTTGAAGATTTCCTCAAAGAATTTTGAGAACTCCGCGAGCAAGGCAGGGTCTTTGTCCAGATTGCCATTCGCGGCACGCTGGATCAGGTCCTGCGTGCTGGGCGAAATCTGCGCGGGGTTCATGATGACGTAGGAGCCATCGGCTCGGGCTCCATCGGCGAGGGGCAATACGTTGGTGCCGCCCACTTCTTGTACGCCCGGTATGTTGCGCACCCGCGCGATTACTTCGTTCAGAAACTGAATTCGTTGAACCTTCCTAGGATCGCCGGGAAGCGCCAGTTCCATCGTCAAGACGCCTTCGGTCCGAAAACCTGGATCAACCGACAACACGCGCAACAAGCTTCTTCCCAGAAGCCCAGCACCGACCAGAAGCACGAAGGTAGTGGCCAATTGCGCGGAAATGATCAGGTGGTCCAGCCTCTGTTTTCCCAGCGTCCCGGCTTGCTTCTGGCTGCCTTCGTTCAAAGCCGCGCGAGGGTCCCCGCACGTGGCACGCACGGCACTGAAGATTCCCAATCCGATCGCCACCAGAAACACGGCCACCAGCGAAAACAGCAACACTGGAACGTTGATGCCGACGTCTTCGAGTCGTGGCAGATTCCCTGGCGCGATGGCGAGCAATACGTTCAGTCCCCACACCGCCGCGAGCACCCCGAGCGCCCCTCCAATCGTAGAGAGCAGAAACGCTTCCGTAAGGAACTGGCGGATCAATCGGTGCCGTCCGGCGCCCAGAGCCGCACGGATGGATAGTTCCCTTTCGCGACCCGCCGCTTGCGCGAGCATTAAATTCACGACGTTGGCACAGGCAATCAACAGAAGAAAACCTGACGCGCCGAACAAAACGATCAATGCGGGGCGTACATTGCTGGTCATGGCCTCGCGAAGTGGCTCCATGGCCACACCCACCATGGCTGTGTCATCGACGAATTGTTGCTTTAAACGTTGGGCAATGCCCGTGAGTTCGGTGCGCGAAGCATCGAGAGACGTACCTTCGCGCAGTCTCGCGATTACGTTCCAGTTATGCGCTGTGCGGCTGGGATATGGCGCACGGATTTCGCGAGGAATCCAGATGTCCGTGTTGTCCGGGAAGCGGAATCCGACAGGCAATATCCCGATAACCGAAGCGGCCTGCCCCTCAATCTTCAAATGGACCGAAGCGAGGTCCTGCGTGCTCCCGAGAGACTGCTTCCAATAACTGTAGCTGACCAGCGCGGCCGCAGGCGCATTGTTGCGCTGCTCTTCGGCCGCGAACCAGCGCCCAATTGCCGGTTGGACTCCCATGACGGCGAAGAAATCGCGCGACACGGAAGCGACCATTGTGCGGCTGGGCTCCTTACCGCCGGAAACCGATTCCAGACTGCTGGCATACTCCGCGATTCCCTGCAGCGAGTGGTTCTGGGACCGCATGTCGGTAAAATTAGGGTCCGCGAAATTCATGCGGTGGCCTTCAGCGCTCATTTCCCAGAGATGAACGATCTGTTCGGGGTGCGTATAAGAAAGCGGCCGCAGCAGTACGCCGTAAATCACACTGAAAATCGCGGTGGTCGCGCCCACGCCAAGCGCCAGCGTGAGGACGGCAACAACGGTGAAGCCAGAATTCTTGGCCAGCATCCGCAGACCGTAGCGTACGTCCTGCCACAACGCGTGCATCGCTCCCCCAAATCTCCCGTTCAGAATCCGTGGCCTGAATTCCGCTGCTCGCCAAGCAACTGGCTTAGTGCAGCCGGATGCGATCGTAGTTATCCCACTGTGACATGTCCGACAGAATCACGCGGTCTCCGACCTGCAATCCATCCAGAATTTCCACCGTATTCACGGAACTGCGGCCCAGCTTCACGTTGGTGCGAAGCGCCTCCGAGCCGTCCGGAGTCAGCCTGAACAAGCTGATGGTGCTCTGCGACGCGCCGTGAACCGGCCGGCCCACGTACAGCACGTTCTTTAAATTCTCGAGTTCCACGGTTCCGTCAACGCTCAAATCCGGCCGAGCTCCATCTGGCAGCAGGCCGTCAAACTGAACATCGACAGTTACGGTTCCGTTCTGAACGGAGGGATCAACGCGCGACACGTGTCCGGTCACAATGCCGTTGCGCGTGTCCACGGAAGCGGTCTGACCGATTACCACATCCTTGGCTTGAGTTTCCGCGATCTTGATTTCCGCCTTAAGTTTCTTCGGATCAGCCACGCGCGCCAGGTTTGTGCCGGGGGTCACGTGCTGTCCCACTTCGACCGGCACCAACTGCAAGACACCATCAATGCCCGCGCGAACGTGCAGCGCATCCACTTGACTCTTTTTCAGTTGGTACAGTGCGTTCTGTTCATCGATTTTTGCCTGTTGCGCGGCCAGCCGCGCTTTCGCGGAGTCCACGGCTACTTTCGTACGTTCCCCCTCAAGTTGCACGCGAATCGCGAGCTGTTGTTCTTTAACTCGCGACAATCGTTCCGTGACATCCGCCGCCAAGCCTTCTGCCACTAGTTTCGCGTCCACCTCGTGCTGAATCTTCGCTTGTTCGTAATCACTGCGCACTCCCGCTTCGATGGCCTTTTGGTTCATCAGATCGCTGTCAACCTGCACTTTTAGGTTGGCGAGGTCTGCTTCCGCTCCTTTGAGTTGGAATTCCGCGTCAAGCGCTTCTCGCTGCAGGGTTGGGTCACTCAGTTCCATAATTACGGAACCAGGCTTGACGGTAGCTCCCGGCCGCAACACCCAGCGCTCCACGCGTGAATCCGTCTGTGCCGGAATCCACCGGATATCTTCGGGAACCAAGGTGCCAAGGCCACGCACATCGCGGAGCATCGGTCCGCGCTTGACCTCATCGGACCAAACCGTGGCACGATCGACAGCCGGGGCGGCAGGGCGCAAGCGAGTCAATCCAAAGCTGACGCCGCCAATAAAGAGGACAGCTACACCGCCAAGGATGATTCGGCGAATCAGCTTGGCTCGGGCGTTAGAAGGTCGGGCGATATCCATGGTTTATGTTTCTCCGTTTATTGCAACCGCAAGATGGATACCTTTGTGCTGCTCCCTGGAACCATTTTGTTTTCAACTGATTAGGAAGAGAATGGACGTTCCCGCCAAGCAGAGTCGACCGCTAATGGGATTTGCCGTCCCAGTAACGGACAGGTCAAATTGGTCGGTTCCGAGGGCTCGCACTAGTAACAAACGACTCAACCTGGGCAAATGTTTAGGCAGCTCGCAGCACAGTGGGGGTGAGAGGGCAATTGAGCCTAGCGTTGCAGGAACTGCTGGTTTCATCTTCGAGAGAACATCCGTCATGGCCATCGCTACGAACCCAGCGATATCTTTACATTAGAAACAACGATCGCCAGGCTCATTCACACCCCATCCTCTTTTGGAAGACAAGCAGTAGCGATGTGATTTTCGCAGTGTACACAATGATCGGTCGAATGCATTCAGCTTCCCGCTAGCCATTCATTGCAACAGACCATGCCAAATCGCTCCGGCGATCTGCTACCGTAGTCGTTCAACGTTCAGGCGACTGGCGATGAGGAACCTGGAACTATGCGGAGCGACTCAATTCCAACTGAGCCGAAGTCTTTTTTGAGATCCTTCCATCGAGTAGCGTTTTTCTGGCTACTGTCTGCCACACTTTCCACCGCCGTGTTCGCGCAACAGGCTCCACCTGCTGCGGACGCTCGGCCAGCGCCACTCGCGGCGCAACAACATCTGGGGAATGAAGCTTGCGCGAAATGCCACGCAGAGATTTACAAGAGCTACTCCTCGACGGCCATGGCGCAAGCCAGCGGCCCCGCCATGCAAGGTCTACTCACCGGAGAGTTCGTGCATTCGCCCTCTCGTGTGCACTACCGCGTTTACGCTGAAGACGGCAAGGCCTGGATGAGTTTTGGCCGCCCCGGCGACAACCAGATCCAGGGAAAAAAGGAGCTGCTCTATTTCATCGGCACAGGCCACCGCGGCCGCACGTATCTGTTCTCGCAGGACGGCTTTGTGTTTGAAGCACCTATCAACTGGTATGGCCAGCAAGGCCTGTGGGACATGGCACCTGCTTATCAAAAAGATCGCGAAATCCCCATGAATCTTCCGGCGCTATCCTCCTGCCTGGCTTGTCACACCAGCAATTCCCAGCCCCCGGTTCCGGGAACGGAGAATCGCTACGAGCAAGCACTGTTTGCGCATGCTGGGGTGACTTGCGAGCGGTGCCACGGCGAGGGTGTCGCGCACGTGGAGTCGGGCGGCTCGGTTGTGAACCCCGCGAAGTTGTCTCCCGAGCGGCGCGATGCCATCTGCATGGGGTGCCATTTCGAAGGTCGCGTTGCCATCCAGCAGCCAGGGCATTCCCTGGCCGATTTTCGAGCGGGCGACAAACTTTCCGACTTCGTCCACTATTTCGTTTTGACCGGCAATGGCGATGACAGGATTGGCGCGCTAAGCCAGACCGAAGCGCTTTCGCAAAGTGTCTGCAAACAAAAATCGGGCGACAAGATGGCGTGCATTAGCTGCCATGATCCGCACTTCACGCCGGCGAAGCAGCAAGCGGCTGCCTACTATCGCGATAAATGCCTGGCATGTCATGGCGAGAAATTTGGCGCCAAGCACAAATCCAAGGAACCGGACTGCCGGGTGTGCCACATGCCGGCGTCCTCTACCTCCGACATTGCACACACGCAGGCCACCGACCACCGCATTCTTCGTAAGCCACAAGCTGCACTGCTGAATGCGCAGGCACAGACGGAGCAGCGTTTGGTGCCATTTCCCGCGGATTCCGGACAGCCGGATGCCCGGGATCTGGGTTTGGCGTGGGAATCGCTGGCGCAGCAAGGAGTGAAGACCGCCGACGCGCGAGCGGACCAATGGCTGCATAAAGCGGTGCTGGAGGCACCGAACGATGCGGGGGTGCTCGCGGCGCTGGGCTACGAAGAACAGAAGCGCGGGCTCATCCAACAAGCGCGTGAGCATTACCTCCGAGCGCTGGAAATTGATCCGTTGTCGAACGAGGCGGCGCTCAACCTTGGCGTCATTGAAGCGCAGGCCGGAAATGCCGATCGCGCCATAAAACTTTGGCAAGGCCCGTTTGATCGCATTCCTGGGAGGAGCGAAGTGGGAATGAATCTCGCGCTCCTCTATTGCACCACCGGCAAAATGGAAAAAGCGCTCAGCACCATCGCGCAGGTACTGAAGTTCAACCCGGATCTGACGTCCACCAGGAATTTGCAGCGCCAACTGAATGCCGACCCAGCCACCTGCGGGACGCGCTAGAACTGCCGAAATTCATAGCTGACAACGTACGTCGGCTAGCGCTACCAGGGTTCCTGCTGCTGGCGCCAATCTTCGAATTCCGCAAACTTCCTCAGAAGCGCTTTTGCGGAGAGACGATGGCGCCGCGTGTGATAGAAGCGTGGAGGCCGGTTCTGGTAGCGATAGTCGCGGCATAGGGGGATGGAGAACGACGAGCTGGTGCTGGTCGCGGGACGGAAACGCTCAATGCGGGGGTCAAATGTCGAGACCGTGCCCCGTTGCGTGCGATATTCCTCCATCATTTGTTTCTTGCACTCGATTTCCGCCGCGCTGA